>Ga0208299_1000315_pt1 | contig 46508 bp, 33 predicted proteins | sample 15_taG_FD_184089 | JGI IMG/M metagenome (GOLD analysis project Ga0208299, IMG submission 184089) | Marine viral communities from the Subarctic Pacific Ocean - 15_ETSP_OMZ_AT15312 metaG (SPAdes) (version 2) | ecosystem: Environmental > Aquatic > Marine > Oceanic | place: Pacific Ocean | collected... | reverse complement strand
AACCAGATAAGTAGTATAAAATGTACCCGAATGGGTATAAAATAGTACACATCAAGGGTATATGTACCCGAATGGGTATAATATCGCATATCGGAATATAGGCGCAAGTAGAAAAATATAGGCGCAAATGTGGAATGTAGCTCATAATCAAGACAATTTGAGCCACAACGAAGGTAAATATAAGCTTTATCTACCCTCGTATTATTAACGAAGGTAAATTGAGCCGAATAGAAAGACTAATTGGCTCAAAAAGTAAACAAATACGTTTACAAAAGTTACATTAAAACAAGACTAAGATATGAAAGACTTAGATAAAGACATTAAAGAGCTTATAGGTAAGAAGAAATTCTACAGAAACCGAGATAGTAAGAAGTTTAATTATTACTCTAAGTTAGCTAAACTAAAAGCTAAACAACTAAAACAAGAGTAAGATGCAAAGACCAAAAGACATTTTATCACAACCGTACCACATACAGGAGTATATTAATTACTTAGAACGTAAGAATTCTTCTTTACATAATGTTAAACAATACGCATTGAATTTATTCGAGCAGTATTTAGATGGTGAAAAAACTATAGCAAAAATAAGTCAAGAACTAAAACAAGACTAAGATGGGTAAAATTGATATAGATTCAGACATTATCCTAGAGATGAGTCCTAACTATCCTAACTTGCCTCGTAAGGCTAAGAAAAAAGAAATGAAAAGGATAGTCAAAAAGATAACTGAAGCGTTAAACCATTACATAGAAGGTATACTAAAACTAAAACAAGAGTAAGATGGTAGCAAAAACAATATTAATAGTCATGGCTATTGTAGCAATATACCTGACAATTCAAGAGAAAAGAGGTGATTTGTGATTTGCGAATTGAAAATTTGTAATAAAACAAAGGGTAATAACCTAATATTTAGTCACAAAACAAAGGTAATAACCATATAATCCCTGAAAAAGCGTTTTTTTAGGGATTATATTCACTAGAAAACCGAAAAGTAAAACGATTAAAAAACTGGACATTATGTACCAAGGAGTGTTAACAGATAGAAATAAGAAAGAGTCTATAAAGTTTAGGGATGAGTCTATTTATGAAGTGTTAATGCACTTTAGTATGCTTATCGAAGATTGCGACTTAAAAAAGGTTCAAATTAAAATAGTGAAGAAACCTAAGCTAAAAGAGCAATAGTATAAACTATTATCATTATTACTGCGTATACAAATTTTGTGAATTTATTCATAGAGTAAATATACGAGTAGATTTATTGTTTTAAGTTAACTGAGTATTAATTAAATTTTAAATTATGGGTTACACTGTATTAGGAATAGTGTGCATAATAGCATTGTATGTTATTTGGGCAACTATAAAAGAAAAAAAGGCGATCAAAGAAGAAGAATATCGTCAAAATCGATTTGCAATTGAGCAATATAATCGTAACAGATCTTTCAAGACGCAAATTAAAACAATTGAAGAACTTAGAAAAAAACTAGAAAAAAATGAGTGAAAAACCAGATAAGAAAATAATAGATTTAGTTGTATTACAACAAGAACAATTAGATTCGCACCAAAAACAAATTAAGATTCTTACTAATATGGTAGAAATACTTGAGGTAGAAGTCGAAGAACTAAAAATAAAAATATAGATATGCCTAGTAAAACTTATTTAAACTACAAACCTTTGATTGAAAAGGTAGAAGTAGGCGAAAAACCTATTAAAGTATGGAGTACAAAAGATCTTAAAGATATGCCCACTACAAAATTTGTAACTGATCATTCATTTAAATTACAATTTGGTTGGGACGAATACCCAAAAATTAATCTTTCGCGTGTGCCTCAGCATACGACGACATATAACCACCCTAAAAATCAAGGAAGCAATGGCAAAAATAGTAGATTTCGCTGAGTTGGGCCTAATTAAGGTCCCTGAGCAAACAGAGACTTACGTACCAGTAAGTCACCAAGAATTAGTTACAAAAATTAAAGAAGCAGGTACAAAACATTACAATACCTCACCTTTTGAGACAAAATTAGAAGTAAATCATAGAGGCCAACAAATGTTTGGTAGTATGATATTTCATGATGGCTCTCAGTTATCAGGTAGCGGTATGAATAGAAGTATTGGCTTTCGTAATTCTTATGACAAAACATTACCTATAGGTGTATGTGGAGGAGCACAAATAACAGTTTGTTCTAACCTTATGTTTGTAGGGGATATAATCAAGATGCGTAAACACACACAAAATGTGCAGGACGATCTTGATGTTTTAATTCAAAAGTTATTTGACGATGTTGATCGTAGATTTAACATGGCTCTTGAAGATAAGCAAAATATGTGTGAAATAGAATTTAGCGATAAACAAGTGGGAGATTACTTAGGCCAATTATTCGTAAATGAGCATATCTTAAATGGTTCTCAAATGAATAAAGCAGCTAAAGAATGGTTTGAATCCCCTGTATTTAAAGAGCGTACTCTATGGTCAGCATATAATGCTTGTACTGAAGCATTGAAAACTGCACATCCAGCAAATGCTTTGGAAAAGTATACTAAATTGCATACATTTACAGAAGAGTATGTCTTAAAAGACTATAAAGAGCATGTTGCTATGCAAATAGCAGATATAGAAGAAACTCAAAATAGTCTCCACTGGCATTAAAATAATGTAAATATGAAAGAAAGCCCCTATAAAGGCAAAACTCTAAATTTTGATGAAATATTTCACATTTTTCAAGTGTTGAAATTCTATTATCAAGATTTAGAGACTTTAGTTCCAGCTGCAATAGCAGAGATTATGCAAATGGAATTTGGTTGTATAGTATCTGAAAAAGACGTATATTTATATTTCTTTACAGTACAAGCATCAGAGCAAAATAGGGATTCTGAAGGTAATATAAAATGTCATGATTGATTGTATCAAATGTGAAGAAGAATTAAGATGTCTACCAGATGAGGTTCTGATAGATTTAACGGAAGAGGAACTTGATAAATACCTAAATTGTGATGAAAGTATCTTTGAACTTGACCAAGTTGAAAGGCAATCATCTCACTCCTAGTGAATTTGTTTATATGCTTCTTAAAAGCGAAGGAGATAAACAAACTCAGAAATACTTAGAAATCCTACCTATAGACAGTGTAAAATTACAGACACGAGGCTTTGTCAAAATCATGCCCGATCAGTCTCTTACGCTCCGTCAAAAAGCGTTGGATTTATTTAAGGTGCGAGGATGTGAGGATTGTTGGAATCAATTTGCAATTGCCTATCCTAGAAAGGATCAAGGCAGACCTCTACATAATGATATGAAGCGTAACAAGCTTAAATATATAGCATTAATAGAGAGAACACCTGGATTGCACGAAGTTATTCTTAAAGCTATTGCAGCTGAACATGAAGACAGAAAGCAAGCCAGTTATACTAACGAGTTCCGCCCGCGTTGGAAGATGATGAGCTCATACTTAAACCAAGAAGCTTGGACTATGTATGATGGAATCGAACCTCCAAAAGCGAGTGAGGAACAAAATTACGGAGAAGATTTAATATGAGCGAGGAACACAAACCATTACCTTGGCGCCATATATCTAAAGCCTCTAGTGCAGCATTACGCTACATAGACGGTAGAAGAAAAGGAACTATTAAATCTCTAACCACTCCATGGAAAAAGTTTAATACTATTTCTATGGGAGGGATTGAATGGCAGACTATCACAACTATTGCTGGTATGTCTGGTAGCGGTAAAACTGCAGTATTAGGCCAACTTGAGACAGGATTGAAAGATCTTAATCAAGAGGATGATTTTGCAATACTATCATTTAACTTTGAGATGCTATCTTCACGGCTTATCGGTCGTAAACTTAGTAATAAGATGAAACTTACTACACAGCAATTGTATAGTGCGTCAGAGAAATTTACTCTCAATGACAACTATTATATGAATGCAGTACAAGAAGCTCGCAAGTTAAATAAGTATGATATAAATTATGTAGATATACCAGGTAGTGTTAAAGCTTTAGAGGCAACTATATTAGCGTTCTCTAAAGAAAAGAACAAACCTGTTATAATTATGTTAGATCATACTCTGCTTGTAAAAAAGGTAGGAGGAGCACAAGATAGAGATTTACTCTATGATTTGATGGCTATGTTTAACGGTTTAAAAAAGGTTATTAGAGTGGCATTCATTCTAATATCTCAAATGAATCGTAACATAGAGAATTCAGAACGTATCCAAAATCCTGATTTACATTACCCTAAGAAACAAGATATTTTTGGTGCAGATGCATGTTATATGTATTCTGACATTGTTATCGTAACACATAGACCAGAAATGCTTGGGATTAGGGCATACGGCCCAAAGAGATGGCCTACAGATAATGCTATATTTTGGCATTATTTGAAGGTTAGAGAGGGCGAGCCTTGCATTGCGCTTATGGAAAATGATTTGGCTCATAATCAAATATTAGATGCTAAACCACCAACCTATTCAAGCAATGAAAATCAAAAAGTACGAGAAGAGAGTGTCAGCGATACTCTTGAACAAACCCAAGGCTAGAGATTGTGACTATGTTTTATATGGTTTTGTTTTGTTGGCATATAATGTCAATATAAATACATTAAGCACTAAAGATTTCCTAAAAGGTTTACACAACAAAGAATACCCTTCATTCGAAGGGGTGGGACGTTGTCGTCGTAAACTTCAAGAAAAACATACAGAGCTTAGAGGAACCAAATGGAATGTAAGACACGCAGAAGAAGAAAAAGTAAAAACCGATTTAAATTTATTTTAACATGACTTATTATTGCAAAGATTGTGACGACGATTGGGTTACAAACACAAAAGAAACCCATTGTACACAATGCCTAGGAACTAATATTGTAAAAACAGAAAACTAATGGCACAAGAAGTATTAATAGTTGGCGCTAGTGGAACAGGGAAATCCACCTCAATCGAGAACTTAAACCCTGAGTCAACTTTCATTGTAAACGTAGCCCGTAAGGCACTACCGTTTAAAGGATGGAAGACTAAGTATCCTACATTCGACAAAGAGAATCCTAAAGGTAATTTCTGTTCTACAGATGTACCCCACGAGATTCTTGGCTGTTTGAATTACATTAATGAGAAACGTCCTGAAATCAAGACGATTATTGTTGATGATTATCAATACACTATGGCTAATGAATACATGCGTAGAGCTAACGAAACTGGTTTCAAAAAGTTTACTGAGATTGCTCAGAATGCTTGGTCAGTTATCAATGCAGTTAAATCTATGCGTGAGGATTTATTAGTTGTGTTTATGATGCACTCAGAAGTTACATATGACGCTCATGGTAATAAAGTTACCAAAGCTAAGACTATCGGTAAGATGATGGACAATGTAGTTACTCTAGAGGGTATGTTTACAATTGTATTGTATACAGATGTCACAAAGAGTGAGAATGGTATGACGTATTCGTTTATTACACAAAACGACGGTACTAATACTGGTAAAACTCCGAAAGACATGTTTGGGTCTGTTAAAATTCCAAACGATTTAACATTGGTGGCAAGTGCCATCGAAGCATATCAATAAGTAATTAATTTTTAAAAGAGAGAAAAATGTACGGAACTAACGTAGAAAGTAACAGTACAGGTGGAGTAATGCCATCAGTAGGTATCGTAGAGAACTGCGAACTAGTAAGTGTATCCTTAAATATGGATAAAGGTGGACGTTTAGACTTTGAGTTTAAGCAACCAAATGGTGCAACAGTTAAGCATGCAGAATTCCCTGCTAATCCAGATTTTGGAGATGTAGAAAAGCAAGCTACAGATGTGTCTCGTCGTGTTAAGCATATTGCTACTAAGTGTATGTCTGAATCAGAATTCGTTATCGACAATGTAACAACGTTTGCAGAGTATGGTAATAAAGTTATAAACCTCTTTGGTCAAAAGTTTATGGGTAGAAAATTTAGAATGTTATTTATTTACAAAGGTAAATATGTATCACTTCCTAAATTCCCTAACTTTATTGAGGCTATGGAAGTACCAGCCGATAAAACTAACATCTATATTTCTGATTGGAATAAGAAGAAACTAGTTAAGCCTGAACCAGATGCTACTACTACAGCACCAGAAACAGTGATGGCTACTGGTGGTGCTGAAATGCCGTTCTAATGTACGGTAGTAAAGTAGTGGAACTAAGTGAAGATGAGATTCTAAGCAGGGTAACTTGCTTAGACATCTTTTCTTACTATATAGGTAAGGACTTTAAGTATGGGAGAGCTATGTGCTCTCCTCTACGTAAAGATAAATCTCCTTCTTTTACTATTTTCAGACATAACAGTGGTAAATTCTTTTTTAAAGACTTTAGTACAGGTGATACTGGCGATTGTTTCACATTCCTTACAAAAATGTTTGGACTTAAACGATTTGACACATACCGCTTAGTAGATAATGACTTTCAATTAGGAATTTCCACTAAATCTTTTATGGCCCCCACTAAACAATATGTGGGTAAGCATATGAAAGAGTTAGAAAATATAGAAGAATCTTCTACTACTATACAAATTAAAACACGTCCTTGGAATTCTAAGGAAGATAAAACTTTTTGGTCTAAATATGGAATATGTTGCAACATCCTTAATAAATTTCACGTCCAACCCGCAGAACACGTGTGGGTTAATGGTAATCTCATTGTTAGCTCTAATAGGTTTAATCCTATTTACGCTTATAACTTTGGAGAGGGAAAATTAAAAATATATCAACCGTATAGCAAATTTAAATGGTTAAGTAATACTAGTGTGTCTGACCTCCAAGGTTTGAGCCAACTGCCTGACAGCGGAGATACATTAGTTATTACTAAATCACTAAAAGATGTTATGTGTTTAGATATATGGGGAATACCAGCAGTAGCTCCTTCGTCAGAAAGTTGTGTCATTCCTGCAGATATTGTTAAAGAATTATATGACAAATTTGCAAGAATATATATATTATATGACTTTGATCGTACTGGAATATCTTTTGCTAATAAGCATAGAAAGCTATATAGTTTTACACCTTTATTTTTTACTAATGGAAAATTTGGTACCTTTGATTATAAGTCAAAAGATTTTTCGGACTTTATAGCTCTTAACGGAGTTAAAAGTGCGGCTGAACTAATAGAATATGTATGCCAAGAGGAATATTTATACCAGGGAACGTCCCGTCAAGTAAAAACGGTAGAAGATGGACAGGAAGATACTTTATAGTATCTAAACAAACTGCCCGATATTATAAGACAAGTAAAAGCTACTGGATTGAGAATAAGAAAGAATTCTTAAAATTATTGAAAGGCAAAGATTCGCAAAATAAAAAACCTTATAGAATATCATTTAAATTCATACGTAAGAGTAAGCATAAGTTTGATTACATCAATCCTGCGCAAACTATACAAGATGAAATGGTAAAATATGGGTGGATTAGCGATGATAATGCTGATGAAATGATTCCAATATTTTTAGAATACGAGTACGATAAACATAACCCAGGAGTATACATTAACGTTTTAAAATCTTAAATATGTCTAAAACTAACATTAAATATCCTAAAGAGTTTAAAGAAAAATGCTTTAACCATCTTAGATTCTTTATGGATATTCGATTGCTCACATCTGCGATAGATCATGGGCATGATAATATTGTGCGATATTACCTTGAACAGGCTTTAGAGGACTCTGAACTATATATTAAAGAAGAAATTCTAGATGACGGTTCTCGAAAAATAGCTAATGCTAAAATACACGCACATACAGTACGACAAGAGTTGTACAATGAATACATGGAATTACTAACTTTAACAACTGATATACACGATGTCAAAAGAACTGAATTATTACGCTAAAGAAGAAATCTCAAATAGTGATTTAGGAGAACTTAGAATGTCCCCTAGAAGATTTATGATGAGAAAGCAGCATGAAGTTAACACTAAAAAAAGTGCTGCAATGGAATTAGGTAGCCTTATTCATGGGTTTGCCTTAGAGCCTGATAAATATATTATGGCCGACATAGCCCCTGTAAGTGGCAAAATGGGTGAATATATTAAAGCTTATTTTCAATTAGAAAAAGTAGGAACACCAGAAGATAAATTATCTTCGATGGCCTATGAAATGGCGGGGTACAAACCTTCTCATTCTAAACCCGAAACTATTCTAAAAAGTTTCAAAACTAAAGAAGAAAATATAGCTTTTTATAATTTTCTTAAAGAAGCTGACACTAAAATTCCGTTAGCTCCAAAAGATAGACAAATAATTGAAGGATGCTTAACCTCATTAAAAGGACATATAGTTTCAAATAAACTTTTATTTTCAGAACCAATGGAAAATGAAAATATAGAAACTTTTAATGAAAGAGAAGTTTATTTTACACAACATACTGTAGAATGTAAATCTAAATTAGATAGAGTTATAGTGAATCACGATACTAAGACTGTAACTATAGTTGATATTAAAACTACAAGTAACCAAGTTTATGGAGAATGTAAAAAACTTAAAAGTAAAACAGGATTCTTATTTAGAGATTGGCATACTACAGGTTTTCTTTCTAATTGTTTGCAATATGGCTATTATAGACAGCTTGCATTTTATATGAATGCTGCTATCGCAGAATACCCAGACTATGGAGTAGAAGCTTTCATTGTAGCAGTTGATACTAAAGGCTCATATGATGTTGCTGTTTATCAGCTTCCTGAAGAATGGATAAAAGAAGGAAATAAAGAAATTAAAACTTTATTATCTGAACTTAAACATTATAAGGAAACTAATAATTGGAATGTTAAGAAAGGCTATGAAGCAGCTGTAACATATTAAACATTAGGTGAAGAAGGATGGTGCAGAAAAAACAAATGTTTAATAAAAGTTATACGTACATACTCCCTATGTTAAGTACAGAGTTTGATGTCATCAGGACCAATTTAATTAACACTTATATTGGTTCTGATGAATACCCAGCATATGATAATCATATTTTTTTATTGTATAAGTATGTAGGGAACCCACGATTTATAGAATATGAAGATTATTTAGAGCATACTAAATTATTTGAAGCTAAATATGATCCTGACAAGTATCATGTTATGTTTATATTTAGTGTGCCTAAAGAGTACCAACATGTTTATGATTTATATAAACAAGGTAAATACTCACAATTTCCAGATTCTTATAAAGTATTTATTTTTAAATTTCATAGTATAACCGATGAAAATCACAAGGTTGCTAAAGTGCTTTATAGACACCCAGACTTAAAAGAAGAACTAGAAGATCGTTTAGATATAGTTCTTTCTTCTAATTCTGAAGTGTCTTCTGTTCCTGATTTAGATATTGAAATCTACACTGAGAATATGAAAGTAAAAGAAACTTTAGTACCTCCAGAAAAACCATTTAATTAAATGAAACTACACAAACACACAAACGTCGAAGAAGTAATTGGCGTACAACAACAACACAAGTTCAAAATCACGGACGGATCACAGGCTATCATTATGGATAGCCTGATTAATTTATACTCGGACCCTATTGGTTCGATTGTCCGTGAGATCACTTCAAATTGTATCGATGCAAACCGCGAGCGAGACTTAAAATTAGCAAGTAAAATTCCTATGGAAACAGGGGATGACACTGCTTTTTGGTCTAAAAAGCAAACGGTTTGTATTGAATACATTGAGAAGAACACGATTCTAGGAGTAGATGAGTGTATTATGTTCCATGATTATGGATGTGGCCTTTCGCAAGATCGTGTAGCAAATGTATTTACTACATTTGGTGCTTCGACTAAGAGAGACAACAACTTTGAGATTGGAGGTTTTGGCCTAGGTGCGAAGTCACCTTTAGCCTATGCAGACACCTTCTATGTGTCTAGTAAACACAATGGTACTGAGACATATTATATGATCTATCGTAACAACGATAATGTCCCACATATGGATCAAGTGTACCGAACTAGTACAGATCAGCAAAATGGTAGTACTATAATTGTTCCGATTAAAGATAATTACGATGCACGTAGTTTTAGAGAGGCTATCAATAATCAACTTGGCTTCTTTGAGAATCTTGTTTTTAAGAATGTAACAGAATCTATAGGTACTATAAATAATTACTACACAAGTAAGAACCTGGCGTATAAAGTTGTAGAGGAGACAGATAAGTATGTCCTCACTAACGACGGTAGAAGTCCTTTTCTTCTTGTAGGTAGAGTTGTGTATCCTATTAATTGGGACCTTCTTAAAAATGTAAGTGAAAGTGACTATCGTGCTAGTATAGGTATTAAGTTTGATATTGGCGTATTAGATCTTGTACCTTCTCGTGAGGAGATACGATACACACCAAAAACTGTCGGACTTATCGAGACATTGTTAAAAGATCTTACAAAGAAGTTTAAAGCTGATATTGCAAGCCAGTATCAAATGACGGACTATATTGAATATATGTCTGCAATGGCTAATCTTGGGAATCACGGTAATAGATGGTCTTCTATCACTAGTAATGATCCTAAAGCGATTAAAGCTAGTATATGTGACATGACTTACTATGATGTTCCATTTAAACTTAACCCTAATTTAGCTCCTGGTAAATTTAGTACTACTAGACAGTTTCATCAATTATTTGATGGGATTTCTGTGTACTTATGTACCATTGTATCTAATAGATCTGCTATTGGAGGGGAAACTTTATATCATAAAGAACTGCAGGATTGGCAATCGTTCTTTGATGCTATTGGAAAAGTAGAGTTACTATATTATGTAGAAGGTAACTTTAGTAAACCTAAAAGTTATACTATTCTAAATGACCCAGACACTAATTGCTTTGTTGCATTTAAAGCTGATAAGCTTAAGATAGGAGATAGAATAAACGATAAGTCTAATCTATCTGATGCTAGAAAACCTTATGAGAAAACAGCTACATTTAACACTGTAACTGGATTGCTAGGTAAATCTTCAATGCTTGCAAAGTATGCAGATATTGAAGAAACAGAGTTAGACAGTGAATTGTTTGGAGATGTAGTTGATAATAAAACTCGTCGTAAAGTTAACAAGCAAGTATTTGCTCGTAACGCTGAATTCAAAGCTGATGGATGGGAAACTGCCATTAAGTACACTAATCAAGAGTACAAGATTTCAGAACTTCAAGACATGTTACATCCTGTTTCAGAAAATGTGACTCCTACTCTAAAAGCTGTAGTTTATGCTGAGACTAAAGATGTTGATGAGCTTGCAAAAGTTGTTAAGATTCTTGGTAGTAGTAAGGATTACTATACTAATAACTACAATTACAGTTATAAGTTTGAGTCAGATTATAGAATAGTAAAAGTATCCAAAGACGTGGCAAAGCAATTTGCAAAGTTAGATGGATTCCTAACAGCACATGAATTTATGAAAAGTCCAACACATTTACAAAGGTTTGCCACTGCACAACGTATTGCAGAATTTATTCATACATTTAGTTTTCTGAACTGGTATGATGGGTATGATAAAGATTTACACACGCTTTACAGAGATGTGTATGAATATCATAGAAACAATACTAATGGGTGTTGGCGTTGTGAAGATGACATCAAGCCTATTGTAGAAGAGATTATGAAACTAGATATTTCAGATGACGTTAGATTCGATATGGAACTAATAGATAAATTGGAAGAACTAGTGGAATATTCACAAGGTTTAAACCTTTTGAACTATGTATCTTTTAGTTCAGATTCTAGGAATTCTATTGAAGATTTCTTATCTTTAAAAGATAAACTACCTGAAAACCAATCAATTAAATTAACATTAACCGCTAAAAATCAAAAATCAAATGAACTACTTAGTAGCTAAAGTAACACCGAGTGATGTTACTGTAATCATTGAGGGAAAGCACAAGAGAATCCGAAAGGATTCTCCTGATGCTGACTTAGTTATTGCTCTCGTAAAGCAATACAATTCATGTAATATTCTAACTGAGAGAGTAGATATTATTACAAAGATAGAAGAACTTTGCAATCCTGCAAAGAAAATTGAATTTAATTCCGACGGTCGGTTTGAATTCGATGGAAATTCCGCTATGTATCTTAAAGGTACAAGCGATCCAATACCTGAATTTCTAGGTAAAAAGCTTTTAGAGTATATCGATAAAGGCTTGAATGTAGAAGCTCTGGTTAACTTCTGGAAGAATGTACTGCTTAACCCTGATAAAGGCGTTAGACAGCAGTTATTTGGCTTTCTAGAGCATAATGGCCACCCTATAACCGATAAAGGTTATTTCTTAGCTTATAAAGCAGTGAAAGTTGCTCATAAGTATGATGTTGAGACAGGAGAGGAAGTAATTAATATTCGCTATGATGAGGATACAGGAGAAAGAGTTGAAGAGGTATTGAATCAATCAATGTCTTTTAAACCTTATCACTCTGGCTCTCATGGTATGACTGTTAAAGTAGGCACTCCTATTACAATGCCAAGAGAAGAGTGTGATTCTGATCCTGATGTAACTTGTTCTGCAGGTTTACATGTAGGTTCTATGGAGTATGTTCATGACTTTGGATATAGTGAAGGAGTTATACTTGAAGTATTAGTTAGTCCTCGTAATGTTGTAGCAGTTCCATCTGACTATAACAATACAAAGATGCGTACTTGTGAGTATTATCCTATCGCTATCACTAATGGTGAGAATGAGAATGTTTATCTAGAATCTGATTACGCTGCCTTCGACCATGCTACTATGGAAGATGACATTGTAAACTATGAAGAATCTAAGAGAGATATTATCAAAGAGATTGAAGATGAGTTAGCAGAGCGTAGAGCTATTGCTGATGACATCTTACGCTAATAGTTGATCCTCACAAGTTTGTTGTGTTGATTGATTGTGTGTTTGTTGTTCTTGTGAGGAAATAACGGAGGGGGAGAAATCCCCCTCTTTTATTAATCTACAGAAGCAAGAAAGTATTCTATTTGGCATATAGCTGTATCAGCTTTTGCTGATATAAGATCTATAGCTGCAAGACTTTCAGTAGTTCCTAGTGCAGTGTCACCATCTTCATGGCCATCCATAACTGTATTACCTAGCATAAAAATATCTTCTGCTTCTAATTTTACAAAATATTCTGCATCAGATTGTCTAATTCGTAATGTAACGAAATTAGCGGCATCTAAATTTTTTATACGTAAATATTTTACAGAGCCATCTTCAAATGTTCCTGCACCTGCTGCAGCACCAAATTTTAATATATCTATATAAGATGTTTGTACATCCATTATTCTGTGATCTACTTCATTTATACTACTTACTGTATGTATATTTGTAGTACCTCTATCTGAAGATCCGTCTCCTAGAGATAAAGCTTCAGTTACTGTTACTGTTAGTGTTGCCATTGTCTATAATTATAAAAATTTGTATTAATCCTAAAAAAAATTGTACTTCATAGTACGGTGCATATTCTTCTGGTTGGAAGTGTCTCACTCCAAATAATATTCCTTTTGCCCATTGTATACCAAGTGTAAATGTCATTATTGAAATAATCCATCTTTAGTTAACCATCCGTGTGCGTCTTCAAACCTTCTATCTATATGCCCAACTCCTGGGACTAGATCCTTAAACTCTTTTCCAAGTTTTGTTTTTCCTCTACGCTTACCTCTTTTATACCTTTCTAGCGTTCCTCCCCTACCAATACTTATTATATCTTTTTGAGCTTGCCATAAAAATTCTAAAGCATTTTCTAATATACTTAAAGAAGCTGCAGGGTTTCTTAATATTCTAAAAGCTTCTAAAGGATTCGAATAAAACATTAATTCTGACCATAATCTTCTAGAATAAAAAGCTAGAAAATATAAACGTGCTTTTTTTACAGGATCTCTTTCATCTGCAGCTAATCCAGCAGTTAAACCTGATATTATCATATTAAGAACTATAGCTACAAATTCTCCTACAGCAGTATGAATTGCAACTTTTTCTCTATTTGTTAACATATGAAATCTAGTACTGTATAGTTTAAATTTTAAAATTTCTCCAGAACTAAATAGATCTTTTAGAAATCTAGTTGTTTCTAAATAATCAGCGTATTTAAAATCTTTTCTATGTTTACTGTAGACTTTATCGTCATCTCTTACTTTATCATGAGGAGTTGATTGCCATGGTAAAATAGTGTTTACACCTCTAAGTCTTTTCATATACCCAGGTACAACCCATTTTTTCATCATTTGAACAAGTTTACCCCCAATGTGCCTTGCAAATTTAGATTGGTTATTATAACTATAATTACCATTAATATCATAGTTCATTTCTCCTATAGCTTGATTTATTTGATATTCAACATCAAACAATCCTAATTCAGCTATATTTTCTTCCCGCATATTTCCTTCAGCCCATTCCGCGCTACCTAATTCCAATCCTTTACGAATAATTAATTTACCTTGTCTTTGAGATTCTATTTCATCGTAAATTTCATCAAAAGACATTGCTTTATCTCTAGAATCTACTTCTTTTCCGCTTTTATCTATGTAATTACCTTTTTTGTTTTTAATTTTAATAGAATTCAGATAAGAGTACATTAATATATGCTGCACATAATGCTCTCCCATACTGTGAAATGCATGCGCATTATTTTTTTTCCATATACGAGATAAAGGTGTAGCCGCCATAAATCTTTTAGATACAGGGCTCCAATCTTGATTAGCTGTAAATCTTTCTCCTAATAAATTAGTTATTGAAGTAGGTCTTAACTTAGCAAAGTCTCCTACAATTCTAGCAAGATTAGAATCATATTTCAATTCAGCTTTAATTACATCTGCAGCATTAAAATCTACATTATAATAACTACCTGCACTAGATTGAATCCATTGTAAAGTTCTAGAATGAAAAACACCAGCTAAAGCAGAGTAATAATTACCTATAAGCATAACATCCCCTGTCCACCCCATTATACTACTCGCTACTTTTTGAGTAGTAGGGCCTGCACCAATAGATCTTATTCCGTAAAGTCTATCTTCTAATAAACTTTCTAAGGCCATATATAGATTACTCTTATCGCCATCCTGTTGTTCAAATTCTACTTTTGATATATTTTTAGTTATAGGTATTCTTTGCATTAATTTTTTACCAAAATTAGATGGAGACGATGTTCTATTAGCAATCGCTCCTTTTAATATATCTAATTCAGGTTTAATTTCAAGTTTATGCCTAAAATTAATTGCCCCATAATAATCTAACATAAATACAGAAGCTAAATCAAATGATTGTTGATCTATGCTAACAAGATCTCCTCTTCTATAGTATATTGGTATATTTTTCTCAGCTTTACCATTTTCATCTAAGAATCCGTGTATATACTTTTTACTTTCACTCCATTTTTCTATTTCACTTAAAGCTTTTCCATCTTCAGCAATCATATTTTGATTATGCTCATCAATATCTAAACTTCTTATTTTATAAAAGTCTCCTGCTGTTTCTTTCAGCCAAAACAACACTCCTTTATCAAAAAACCTTTCCATTCCAGTTTTATCTATAGCTGCTACTTCAGGTGCTCCATATTCAGATCTTAAGTAAAACGCATCGATTTCTTTTTTCATATCATAGAGATGCCAAAATAATTTAACATCTGGAGAGCTTTTATTTTCTAAAAAGTAATCATAGTCAGGGTTATTCCATTTTTTTATAGGAGTGTCTCCAATAAAATTAGTCTTCATAAAAACATTGTAAGCTTCTAACGCTTCTTGGTATTCGTCAGACATTACACTCTTTTCTGTTTCTTCCTGGAGTTTATCGTATAACTCTGCTTTTGTATCCCATACTTCATGCATATGTCTAGCTGTCATATTTCTAGTAAGATTACCATCTTTATCTTTTGACATCATTCTATAATACATTTCCTCTGTATTTCGCGTATTCTTTATAAGCTTACCATTTTTTCCTATAACCCCTTTAGTTCTAATATGTTTGTAAAAGTCTTCTACAAGTTTAGTCATTGTTACAGACATATTAGTAGTTTTACGCATACTCATGTAATCTGCTTTATCTAAAATATGTGTAGCATGTGCTATCATAGTTTCGTGCAAATTTCTAGGGTCTACCATCCAAGCAGTTAGCCCTGATATATCTTGAGGATCGTGTCTAAGCAATCTTTCTACTGCTGCGATTTCTAATTTAGTTATAAGTCTAGGTGTTCTTTCTCCAGTTTCTTCATTAACATCAAATCCTGTGTTTTCATCTAAATACTCTTGAACAGCTTTATTTTTTTGCTCTTCATAAGTTTTTTTAACTTGACGTTTTGAGAGATTAGGATTATTAGCTTTAAAAGTTTTAAATGGATTAGAAAGTTTGTATGTTTTTTCTTTTTTATTTCTAAAACCACCATATACTCTTCCAGGTTCAGATCCCATTTTTATAGATAAAAGCTCAATACTCTTTTCTTGCAGCTGTTTATTTATAGAGTTAACTCTAGTAATAAGATCTTTATAGTTTATAGCTTTACCTCCATCGTTATCGGTTGTTACATATTTTTTAAGATCTCTTTTGTCCCGCTCTTCAAGTAAATTTATTACATCTTGAATACCTGTATAAAACTTCATTTTTTTATGAAATTCATCAAGCACATTTATATCTATAGCTCCTGATACTTCTAATGCTTCTTCTATTCGGTTTAATAATCTTTGTGCAGATTGAAAGTATTCTTTATAGCCAACTTTAGCATTAGTAAGAGCTAATGTTTTTTTAAGATCTTCTAATTCGTTTATATAAGACTCACTTAAAAGAGCTTGTCTGTATTTATTTACTTGTGTATAATCATTAGTTCTTTCAGCTTCAGCTTCTAGAGCTTGCTGCTCTGCAACTTGCTGTCCAGCTTGTATTTTTCGTATTTTAGTAGATCTTTTTAAAGAGTTTACTCTCCTAGCAATACGTGTTATAATATTTAGAATTCCTTTGTTTTCAGGAGTAAGCTCAGAATTAATATGTTCATCTCCTGTATTACTATATTCATATGGAAGCTTACCTAAAGTTTCCATATCAACAGTTTCAAAAAACTCTATTACAAATTCTACTTTAGGATTTCCTTCCTCATCTAGCTTATCTTTTAATGAAGGTACTTTTTTTCTAACCTCAATATCTTCTATATGCTGCCAATCTCCAAACCATTCTTTAAATGCAGATCCTTCAGTGAAATTATATAGCATAAGAGCTCTTGTACTATATTCACGGTTACCTTGGCTTTTAAGGTCCTTATATAACTTTGTATTTACTGCGCACTTTGCCATTACTTACATCTAAATTGGTTAGGGTTTGAATATTCCGCAAGATAGTCAATACTAACTGGATCTTCTAATGAGGTAATCATTTTATCTAATTGCTTCTTAATAAACGGATTTGGTTCTTCTATACGATTTTCAGGAAAATTACTTTCTATACCGTAAATCATACCTTTATATTCATCATTAAATTTGTATTCATTTATTTTTACACCTTTAGGGCCTTTATATCCTAAAGGGGTTGTTCTTATATATACAGGATTAAATATAGCTTGACCTTTTTTTCTTGTAACTTTAGTTCCTACATATTTATAATATTTAAAATCTGTCACTTTAACAGTTTTAAGTTTAACTTCCCCTGTTTTTCGATCGATACCAGAATATTTAATATCCTTTTCTTGTTCTCCTAATTTTATAAACTTTAAATAGTCTTTCTTACCTTTTCTATCCTGATTTAAAGTCATCGCTTTCTTTTTTGCGTCACTTGTTAACACAATAGCAAGATCAGACTCAAAAGTAATACCTTTCTTTGTTTCTCTATCTTGATATTGTGCTCTTTTTATCCCCTGAACTTTACTAAAGTCTTCGACAAAGTTAGTGTTATCAAATTCATGTCTAATAACTTGATCTACCATTTGTGGTATATTTAAAGACCCGTTATTTTGCAAGTACTCCATTTGCTTCTTCATTTCAGATGCAAATTCACTTGCTAGCCACCATTGTGTAGGGATTAACTCATGGAAAGAATTCAAAGATTGATTAAATCCAGATACATAGAATGCCATTACAGCTAATTTATTAGCAAATTGTTTTGTAGATGGATCTAATAACATTTGGCCCCATCTTTCTTGGGCTGCAGCTTTTGCTTCAGGTGAAAGACTTTTAGTTCCTCTAGCTTTAATTATACTAGGTTTAGTTAAATTATCTTTTTCATTATAATTTAATGTAGATGTTAGCAAACTTAATAAAGGGTCTGCAGGCATTTGTCGCTTAAGATCTCTAAATTCTTGAGATAAAGATTTATTTGTTGGTGTACTAAAAAATAAATTTTGGTAATATTCATTTTGAAGTAATCTTCCTGTATGTCCGCTATATACATAAGCAAACATTTTATTTATTAAACGTTGTCTAAAATATATATCTGATCCTAAAGGGGAATTAGTTGCGCCTATCCCTGATATTAATACTGATAATCCATCTCGCATAAAAGAAGATTGTGATAAAAACATAGTATCAAAACGATCTAATAAGAATTCTACGGTATTATTATGATAAGCTTGTAAAGCTGTACCATCAAATTTCTTTTTAAAGTTCATAAATGTATTAGCATCGTCAAATACTCTTTTATACTTCTCATATATTAAATTGGCTTGAGTTAAATTTCTCCCACCACCTTCAGTACCTGCTTTAGAAGCCATAAGTTGAGCAAAAACTTGATCTCCTGCCTTTTTAAGAGTACTGAATTCTTCAAGTACATAATCTTGATATTTAAAGAATTCATCTGCATTTATACCGTTTGCAATGAAGTTTTCCATATTCTCTATATTAAGAACATCTTCTAGTCTTCCTTCTAAAGCCTCACCTGGTAATAGCTCTTGCTCGTATAATGCTGTTTTTGTAGATAAAGTCATTTCTTTACCTTCTTTATTTATTACAATGATCTTATCAGATTCATTATCTCGTGTAGATTTTTTAACAAATGTATATTTATTAGCACCCATTGTATAAACTACATCTCCTGATTCTAAATCTTCTATATCTAAACGATCTACAAGCTTTTCTTTAATAGCTTTTTTAGTATTTGCAACAGCTGTTTTGAAGCTATATTTTACAGGGCTAGATTCACTACGTAAAGCGTCCATTTGTTTAGATAACTCTACTAAAATAGGTTGTGCTAAAAATCTATTTACCCATTTATAATTTACGCCTGCTCTTAATAATAAAAATCCTACATTCCCAGTGTTCATGTTAAAATTTGTGAACGATATATAAGGATCTTTTTCAATATCAACGTTTGCATTCATGTAAGCTGATAAAACGTGTATAATTTGTAAAAGACCATCAGTTGTCAGTTTTTGAGATAAATCAGTGTATCTACCTTCTCCTGATGGCGCAGTATGTCCTATACCAATATCCTTCATTAAACCTAAACCTGAAAATATAGATAGTACATGATCGATAGTATTATTAGCAACAGAAGCTACCATTTTTTGTCCTATCATAAATCTACCTCTTAATTCACTTTGGAAAAGCGGGGATACAAATTGAAGGTCCTGCAAAATATTTTTACCTTTACTATCTACTGTTCCTTCTTCTATTTGTTTTGCAGCTTGTAGTTTTCTTATTGCATATGCATCATCTTTAAGGAATGCAGTATCTATTGGAGTCATTTTATCTTTAAATGCAACTTCTGCAGTTAATAATAACTCCCATAATTCTAATCGTTTATTTTCTAAAGCTTTTTTAGTTTTACCGTCAGAAGACATTCTTCTTAGTTTACCGTCTTTTACTTCTAAATTAGGTAATAATAAGAATAATTTATCAATATCGTAGTCACTACCTGTTTTTGTAGTTATGTCTTCGTAAACAACTACTTGATCTCCAGATTCAGGAGGAAGAATTCCTATAATTTTTAAATTCTCAATAGAAGCTGGAGATTGCCCTGGTATACGATAACCTATTATTTCTAAAGCTTTAGGGTCTATTGCCGCTAAAAGCTCTTCATCAGTCATATTTTCAAATCCAGGTATAGCCTCTACGAATCTATACGGTAATAAGATTTGTCCAGGTACTACTTTTCCATCAACAATTCTAGACGGCTTTAATCGAGGTTCTTTTTCAAACCATCTGATTCGACCTGTTAGATTTTGTTTTACGTTCTCGTAAGCCTGCATATCGTATCCTAAATTATAAGACGATACTTGTACAAATTGGCCTCCAAGAGATTTATATAATACAGTTTTTGAAGTTAAACCATTAGTTATTAATGATTCAAATTTATTCCTAGCTTCAAATATAGAATCTAATGGTAAATCTTTGTTCATAGCATATCGAAGCTTTTGAACTACATTATCATTTTCATCTTTTTTAAATTCATTTATAAGCTTTTGAAAAAATCTACGTCTTCCTGTACCTTTTTCATGATCTGCAAACATCTCTTCTCCTTCAGGGTCTAATCCCCATTCTGATATAAATTCTTGTAAACCTAAATCAGATATATCTATTTCTACTTGATTAAGGGCTGTTAATAAATCAGTTCCATTGTAAGGACCATATGTCGTATCAGGTTCTACAAGAACTGTAACAAGTACTTTAGCTTGAGAACTTACAATTGTAGGCCCAAAACCTTTATTAGGTAAATCCTGTGCTAATCCCCAGGTAGAATGATTTCTAATTTCTACTCCCGCAACTTGCCCTGTTTTAATAGCGCTATCTACAGCTATTTGAGAACCCATACCTTCAAATTCGGGTCTTGTTTCTACATTTGTGATACTATCATATACGGCTTTCATTTTTGTAGTATTTACAAGTGCAGGCCATAAAACAATATAAGCTGTTTTTTCTATATCAGGTACATTATATCCAGATTTTATATTTGTACCTCTAACGGTACCTTTTCTAGGTGTAAAAAATATAGTTTCATAATCTTTAGCAGTAGCTTTGTTTGCTATAATTCTTTCAAAAGATTCATCTTTTAAATCACTCCAATTACCAAGACCTTTTTCTCTTTGTCTGTATAGTTTAGGGCTAATCCAGGTAGTAGCATCTGTAACATTAACTGTTTTATACGCATCAGCTATTTCTTTCCCAACAGCTCTAACAAAACTAGGATCATTTATAGTTGTACTATCGATTTCTATTTCTGGTACAGTTTTGTGTACATAATTAGGATGAACTTCCCATTCTCCATTTTTTTTATATATACGCAACTTTTCTACTGGCGTAGTAAAATGAGCAGTACGTTTAGGCATGTCATCCATGCTTTTATACATTGCAGGGTGTCCTACAAACATTCCTATAGCCTCTCTTGCAGAAATCATACTGTTTAAAACATATGTAGCTAATGCAGTTACTGTTTTTTGAGAAGCATCTTCTGTTTTTATACCACTAATAGTAGCGCTTTCCATTCTAAGGTTAGCAATTTTACCTTCTTGGTTTATAAAAACAATTCCGTTGTCTACAGCATTTTGAAGTATTTCTTGAAATCTATTTGTAAAAGCAGTGGTTATTAATTCTGTTATTTTAGAATTATCTAACTTAGCTTGTATATCAGGCATAGGTTTGCCTTGCATAATTCCTTCTGTATGATATAAATCTAACTCTTTACTGATTTCAGTGTTGTATCCTAATGAAGGAAAAAACATACTTTCTGAGTTAAATATATTACCTGTTGGGTATCCGTTTTCATCTCTTAATCTAGGAGATCCGTCTGGATTAGTTCCTTTATAATGAAAATTAGTAAGTAGTTTGTTTGTAGGTAATGCATTTTCACCAAAAACATCTTGCCAAGCTCTTTCCTTTATAGCAAAATCATTTCTTATATATTGTACAAGACTGTTAGCTATTTCATTACCTTTTATAATGAATTCATTATTACTATACTCTACTTCAGGAAAAACTACTTCTGGTCCTGTTATATAATATTCTGTTTGGGATGTACCTTTAGCAATGGTAGTAAATTTACCTTTTAAAACTCTATGTATATTATTTATAAGTTCATCAATACCAACCATAGAACTAAACGATAACCCATCAGTAGATTCTGCAGTATTTTTCATATGTAGCATTTGCTCATACGAAAACTTTTTATGATTATCATCTTTTAATATCCATTCAACCCATCTATTACCCTGGGTATACTCTTGATTAGCAAGTTTATTAATAAATTCTAAATCACCTTGTTGTATACTTTGAACAGTATTACTTAAAGAAGAGTGTAAGCCATAATTCCAATACTTTTTACCTGCAGGCCCTAAAACAGTACTATCAACAAGATCAGATTGGAATCTAGCTTCTGCAGCTGCTAAAGCCTTAATAGTTTTTTCATCTTCAATAACAGATAATACATCTCCAACTTCATCTTCAAGTACAGAATCTTCTTGTAAATTACCTAAAGATTGCGCATCCTTAGCTTTACTCTCCTTAAATACGTATTTGAATTCATTAACTATAGAAGAAAATCTTGCAGCTCTATCTTCTTGCTCAGTATCATAAATTAATAAGTTTAAAGAGTCTATAGACATATCTACACCTATGGTAGATAATACAGACTGAAACTTTTTAATTAATGGATTTAAATTAATTTGTATTTGCCCTGCGCTTCTTTCTCGTTTTGCAACAGCTCTAGATATATCAGAAAGTAATTCGTTATATATTTTAACTGCTTTTTGTACAGCAGGTTTATTTACTACTTTTTGTTGTTTATCATTAAGCTTTAAAACTATTCGCTCAAAATTATCTTTCCATTGGGCCTGTACGCTAGCTGCACTTGATTGTACATCAGGAGATCCTATATCTACTTTAGTTCTAGAATCTTTATCTATAAATGTACTAGAGTAGTTTATTTTAGGTCTATTAAAAGCTCTAACAAATTGAGTCTTTTTATACTCATCACTTTGTTCTAAACGTTCGGCTAGTTCTACAAATTCTGGATGAAATCTAGATAAATTATTTAATTTCTCTAACATTATCTTATACATATCAGGCTGTGTATCTGTAACTTGAGAGTCACTTAAATATTCTAAAAGTCTATTATATACTTTAGGCCCATTAACTAATTTTTCTTGCCCAAATGAATTATATACTTTTTGTATATTACCTTCTGCATCTCTGGTAACTTCATCTAATGTTTGTATCATTAGCTTGATATTATGAGACGCTTTAGCTTTTGGGTTTTGTAGATATGCAGGCTCTATATTTAAAGGAGATGTCTTTTCAGTATTCTCTTCTTTATTTGATATTTTAACTGAATCTCCTACACCAACTCTTCTGCTGATAATTCTATATAAAACTGATTTAGGATTTAATAGTAATTCATCATTCTCATTTACAAGATAATTACCTTCACTATCAGTGGCTACTAAATCTTCTAGAACACGACGGTGCATTGTGCGAATACTTGCAGGTGGATACTCTCCAACTTCATTTTTATAATCTTCTTCGTACTGGTCGGCCATATAGTACGCTAAATCCAAAACAGGGGTAGCGTTTACTTTATCTAAATCATTAAAATCTATTACTTCGTATCCCCCTTTTAAAAGAGCTCTTAAATACATGTCAGAAAGCTCTTTCATTTGTAAGGCGCTAATACCTGTAATCTTTTCTAACCCGATTGGGTCATGTATAAGTGCAGACTCTATATCAGAATCTAATACATTCCAGTATGTAGTATAATTAGTTATAGGGTTTATACTTCTATAATGAGCAAGCTTAGTTTCAGAGTTAATAAATACTCTAGGCTCACCCTGACTATTTACATTAGATTTTGATTTTGCAGGTTTAAACCATTGTTTAAAGTCTTCTTGAGTGGTAATTAGATAAGCTTTGTAAGCTTCAATAACATTTGTGTTACCATTCTCATCAGTAAATAAATCCCATAGTCTTCCCCATAAAAGAGATGCTTCTCCTTCTTTAACCTCTACAGATGTCTTATCTATAGGTTGTGTTAATCCTTTTCTTAGTCTACAACTCATATCTTATATTTATGGACAGTTATCTTCTAACTGATCTTTATCTACTGGTGAAGTTAATCCTTCAAGTGCTTTAATATTAACTCCTTTAGGTTTTTTACGCTTAGGAAGAGATTTAAAATCTACACCTTTAGTTACCTGATCTGGGCTGATAGATTCTTTTTCACCTTCAACAGCCTTATTAACATCCGCTTCAGGAGCTGACACTGTATTACCTTCTTCAGTAGGCAACGTTGGTATAGTGTTTTCTGACTCTGGTAAAACAGGGGCAGTTTCATCCTTTGCTATACTTACATTTACGCCTCCAAAATTAATAGTCATTTGTTTAGACTCTTCTTCTTTAGCTTCAACTATTTTACTTAGCTCTGCTTTATTAGACCCTTTCTCGGATTCAGCTATAGCTTTTGTAAAACTTTCAGGGACAGTCTCTTCTTTTGCTACAGTCATTCCTGCAAAAGAATTCTTAGTAGGCGCTTTAGGCGTTACTGGAGCTTCTGGAGCAGACTGAACGTTCTCTATAAGGGGCCCAAAACGAAGAGTTGGTTGTACAAATGCTCCTGTAGTTTCAGGGTTAGCAAATATATTTGTGTGGACAATCTTATTAGCTATTAACCAATTATTGTATCTAAAGTTATCTTTAGAATTCAATCTTTGTCTATTAATATTATATCTTTTATTTTCTACAATCCAATCTATGATTTCTTCTTTTTTAGATTCCATTTGATCGTATGTATACTTAGTTGTAGCAAGAGTTAAACTTTGCTTATTTTGTCCTTTTTTATCTGTAAAAGGTCTAAATATAATAGGAGTTTTTTTACTGCTATCATATATAAGCATATTAATTACATCTGCAAATGTAGGTGTTTCTACATTTTCATCCTTAATCATATCACTTAAATATTTCTTATAAGATTTTATAACCCCTTTATCAGGCATACTATCTACAGTTTCTTGAGTCAGCTTTGTAGTTAATGCTATTAACTGATCCATTCTTGCTTTATAGATGTCATATATAAGCTCTGCAGTCTCTCTATGCATATTTGCTATAGATGCACGAGCTGGGAATGTCTGGCCGTTAGCTGCAGGTAATTTAAAATACACTGCTCCCTTAAATTTTTCAATTGAGTTAAACGGAATATCTTTTGCAGGCATTCCATTTTCATCTAAGTAGTTTTGCCCATCGCTAATTACAAATACAGGTTGTTTAGTACCAAACTTACCACCGTTAACTACTAAGTCTATAGGATATTCTGCATTCTTTACAGAATTTAGATGTCCCATAAGCATTTCTGTAACTACAGAAGTTGCAACCTTACCTTCTTTTAACGTATTATATAAATCTCTTCTGTATTTTTTAATCTTAGCTGTTTCTTCTATTTGTACTTCTTCTTTAGGATTCATGTTAGTTTTAACATACCCAGTATTATGTACATACACTACTATAGTCTCGCCATCTTTTTTAATAATACCTTTTATAGGTAAGTTATTTAAGTCAGTTTCTGAAAGCTCTCCTTTTTCTTTAACAATATTTAAAGCTTCTGCAGATACTCTAGCGCTAGGATCTACTCCAATACCACCACCAGCAATTCTTTCTAGCATTTCCATGTCTATGGACCATGTTATTAAAGATCCTGCAATGTTTCCTGTAGAAGGATTCTCTAAATAATTAGTGGTAACCTGATCAGTACCTCTTCCTCTGAAAATATTATTAACAGATTTCCAAGCTGCAGATAGTATGTCACTTAAATAAGTGATCTCTCCTACAAACTGTCCGTCGTCTTCAGATGTTTCTGATCTTTCTTTATTATCGTATTCTACCTCACTGTTATCAGGAGTTTCTAAGTTCTCTATAGGCTGATTTGGCTTAGGAGATTCTTTTTCAGCTGCAGGCCCTTCCTCAATTGGTGGGCCCTGCTCAACTACAACTTCTCCTTTTTGTATTAATTTACCATCTTTATTTACTTGTGGCTTAGTAACTCTTATTATTTTTGATGTACCTGGAGGCAGATCAAAATTGGGTATAAATTCAGCTGCAACATTCATAGTCCCCTTAAACTCTTTTCCTAAGTAAATATCTAGTATCTCATAACCTTGAGACTCTAATTCTTCAATTGCTGCATTTATTTCATCTAATTGCTCTTGAGTTGCTACTCCTGGCGCAGCAGCTACAACATTTTCAAAGCCTTGTACAGCATTAAACATTGCTATAGCACGTTTATCAGGATCTTTAATAGTTTTAGCTTTAGCTAACGCTTTTAAGTATTTATTAAATAATTTTATTGCTTGCTTTTGACGCTTATTTGCTTTCTCAGACTCTTTTTTAGCTAAGGGGTCCTCTGTAGTAGGCGCCTGCTCTGCGCTCTCTTCTTTAGCTTTTTGAGTAGTTTTCTTTGCTTTCTTTGCCTCTTCTTCTTGTTCTTTATTAAGTCTATCTACCTCTGCTTTATTCTTAGCTGCCTCTTCTTCTTGCAGTTTAGCTTCAAGCTCTCGCTCTTTCTTCATCGCTTCTTCAGCGGCAGCTCTCTCATTTATGTCATCATTCTTTTCTTTCCCTTCTTTTTCTTGCTGCTTTCTTTGTTCTACAGCTTCCTTAGATTTTTGTTCAGGCTTATCGAATAGTTCGTTAACATATCTAGAGAAAGTTTGACGCATAAGATTTACAAAACCAAAGTCTTCAATAAGTTCATTAACATATTCACCTTTAGTTCTAGATAACTGTCCTTTAGGAAGACTTTTTATCATCTCCATTATCTGAGCTTGTATCTTCTGTTGTGCGTCTGTATATTCATCTTTCTTTAACATATCCATGTCTCGCATAAACGCTAAGTTTATGTAACCTTCAGATAGTTTAGAAATCTCAGACAATAATTCATTATATCGTTTATCAAAATGATCCGACATGAATGAGTTATACTTGATAGTATTTTTTAGGTATTCTATTTGCTCTAACTTCTCTTGCTGTTCTTCTTGGCTTAAACTTGGGTCTACACCCATAGCCATCTTTGCAGCAACTAAGTTTATTAAAGGATCTATACCTTTAGTTGTATTTTTATAATTGTTTATAGCATCCCGTACTCTATTAATTTCTTTTAGAGTTTCTACTTTTGTTGCTCCTTCGTCGAGTTCAAAAGTAGCTGCAAATTCTTCGTCAGATAGTTTAGCTATGTCTGCTATAACTTCTTCCATCATACCCATTTGCCCTGTCTTATCTAACAGTTCTAATACTTCAAAAGCAGCTGCAGCTTCAGCTGTCTTGGCTACAAACTTATCTTTATCTTCTACTGCAGTTAACTGAATTCTACTTAGTCTTCCTAGTTCAGATAACGCTTTTACATGTGTATAAAGTTCTCCTTTCTTGTCAAGTATATTTAGATCATCAACAGCTTTTTCTGTAGCCTCTACTTTTTTATTGTAATCTTGTATTTCGTGTGTCCCTCGGTACCCTGAGTATACTCCACCTAAACTACCTAAAAGCATTCCTAAAAATATCCCTTGTAATCCTTCTTTAGTTTCAGGAGTCTTCATAAAACCTCTAGACATTGACCCTAACATACCTTTAAATCCTTCTAGCATGTCAGCTTCATTTTGAAAGTCTTTTATATATTGACGATCAAAATAATCTCTACCTCCTAATTCAAGTCCATATTGAGACCATTCTTCCCAACCTTCTACAGCAGTTTGTCTTCCTCCTAAATAAGTTTTATATAATATTTTACCTGCTTTAGTTTTAGCTTTATACGTAAATTTTTCTCCTGCTTTTTTACCAAGATCTCTTTTTATTCTGTTTTTTGCTAACTGACTTCCTAAATTTTTATAACCTCCGCCAAATAAATGTCTAAACATTAAAAGGTTTGAGAATCCTACTATACCTACATTTAACATCCAGGCTACATCAGAATAACTTCCTGCAAGATCTCTAAGCTCATTGTCAGACATACCTTGGTAAGCTTCAACTCCTTCGCCTTGCATTCTTTGTAATGCTTTAACAGAATGATCATATATATGCCCAGCTTCAATAGTAGCTTCTCCTCCAGCAGATATTAAACCTGCAGTTATATAGTTTGCTATATTAGCTCGCTGCATTACTCCTGCTCTAGCAGATAATGTTGCTGCACTTGTTGTAAAAGAAGATTTTAATACTTGTTTTCTAAATCTATTTGCAAGCATTCTAGGTGCAGCTCTTCTAGCAGATTCTCCTGCTAAATAAATACCTCTACCTATACCTGATTGAGCAGCTACGGCACCTCCAACATAAGCAGAAGCCAAAAACCCTACTCCCTGTAAGAAATCCCTACTCCAAAAGTTAGCAGTAGTTAAACTTGCTCTAAAAGCAGTCCAACTTTCGTCCCAATTTTCAGTGAGCACTTGATCAGCAGCTGTAGAATGATGAGGATACTCTTGTTTAAACCATAAATCGTATTCTCTTAGAGCTTGATTAATTGGATTTGCATAGATACCACTAATATCTCCTGTAATTACTGCAGCAGGTATACCTGCCATTATCATTGTACCTCCTTGTGCAAAAGCATGTCCAAAAGTTTCTCCCATTCCTGCAATCCCTCTAGGCCATTTACCATATAAACCCCAATTTCTTTGCAAGTCTGCAGCAGCTTCTGCTTTACTAGTTCCAGGCCACATTGTAACCCCTTGTGTTCTATATTCTTCTTGTACTTCTACTTCAGATTTTCTACTTGCCCAAGAAGGTAAAGTAGCATCCCAATTAATCCAACTTTTTGTTTCATCACCCCAATTTCTAGTTTGCAGACTACCTTTAAATCTTATAGGACTTTTCTCATCACTATAATATGTATAAGGATCTCTGTTTCTAGGAGTATATTCAGGTTCTTCTAAAGGTTGTGTTATATCTTTAGCATTTCCTAATAATCCTTTACCTGTAGATTGTCTTTTTACTTTACCTGTAGAAATACCATAGTTTTTAAAGAAATCACTAGTAGGACCAATATCTACATGATCTTCTAGCCCTGCTATCTCTTGTAATTCTTTTAAATAATCTACGCCTTGATTGTAGGGATTTTCTTTATAAGTTCCCATCACTCCAAAGGCAGGGAATCCTTCTGAAGTTAGGTACCCATCTTTATAAAGATCTTGCATATCTGCAGCATCTAATACTTGAGATGTTTCAGGGCTATTAAATTCTAAATGAAAATGCGCAGCTCCAGGACGATTTCTTTCGTCTATAAGTTCTGCATTATTATCTATAAGGTATTGTCTTCCTAAATCACTTAGCTCTGTATACTCATCATCGTTAAAGAAAAAACCTAACGCTGCTTTACCATCTTTACTTTGTACACCAAAATCTATAGCATTACCTTGAGCATGTAAAGAGTGGGGATTATGCTGAGGATGATCTTTACCTCTCATAGCACTAGTAATTGTAAAGTCTGTACCAGCATAACCAGTGAGAGATTTTAATCCCATCGCAGCTTCTCTACCTAAAGTATAATCAGCAGAAGGACCACCTCTAAATTGTATAGAAGTGTTTTCTGTCATTGGTAATCCATACTCACCCAAAGGCATTTGAGTAGTTTTAGTATCGGGAGTAGATTTTATTGCACCTAATTTCATTTATTACTGAGCATTAAAGATTGCTTCTAACATCATATTACCTTCAAATGATTCAAAGATTAAGTCTTCTATACTAGCAGCTGTGGTTACAAGAGAACCTGTCCCTCTGTTAACTATATCTCTACCTTTTTCATTTCCTCCATAGTATGGGTATAATGTATAACTTATTTGGTCTTCACCAGTAGCAGATTTAAAAGTTTTCTTTTCTATTCTCATTTGATGTTTACTAGCATCAAAAATAACAGTTCCATCATCGTTTTTCATAAGACCATTATTCCATTTTTTAGGATGAAACTTAGAATATAATGCACTCGCATCAACTGCTCTATTAACATATCCGTGCACAAGACCTTGAGCATCTTCTACAAATACTTCACTTGGAGCAGTTTCTACACCTGTGTTTTGCATAGGAATTCCATATCTTAAATTGTAGTGCATTTGCACTCCTGTTTGAGCAGCTTTTTGTCTTTGCGCATCAGGGTTGTCAGTGTCTTGTGCAAATCCAATATACTCATCTGCAAGAGCTAGTACTTGATCAGTTTCACCAGGTATTCCTACAATAAATCTTCTTCCTGCTTCACCTTTGCTGTACAAAGAAGCTAATCTATTACTAGGGTTTTCCATAATTTTAGCCATTACTTCATCTGGTATAGGAATTGCTTCTGCTGTTGCATTAGGTTTATAATATCCTATGTCCATTACAAATGCAGGTTGTCCATTTATAATTTGTCCAGTTGCTTTAATTTGAGGTGCTATAATTGCATTTTTATATACTAATGAATCATCTACTCTTAAAGTCCTCATTGCTTGTTCCATATCTCCAATAGCAGCTCTGTGCTTTTCTTGGAATGATACAGGCTGACCATCTTCAGGATTAGTTTCGTGTGGTATATAAACATTTAGTGATTCATCTATATAACTTTCTTGTCTACTATTTATTCTAGCTTGTTCACTTTTTCCTACATCTTGGAATGGATTAAATGTTCTAGTAATATAATCAGCTTTTTTAAGTCTGTTAAATTGATCTCTTAAATCTTTACCTAACTCTAATACATCATCTACTCTTCTTCCGTTTAGCTTTACATCGGTTCTTCCGCTAGCATCTTTTTTAGCATTTGCCATTCTATCATCCCATTCAGAGTCTTCTAGTCCCATACCAGCAGCCCATTTTAATGCCTCACCAACAGCTCCATAATCAACATCACCCTGACCATCACTAAAATCTCTTAGTAACATTTCTCTATCTAAGTATTGTTCTGACAATGTTTTTACGGATTCGTTTACTCGCGCATCAAAAGCTGCTTGCTCTTCTTTAAATGACTTTGTTCCTTTAGTTTCATCCCTACCCCAATTATTAGCTCCAAATCCTGTAGCTTCTAGGGCTTCTGCAAATTGAGAATTCGTTAATTGTTCTAATAAGTTGGCTCTTTCTGATGTAAGTCTTTGTATAGCTGCTTCAGCTTCTGTTCTTTCAAACTCTGTTGCACCACTATTTGGATTAGCCAATTTACTCTTCTCTGTTATTTGTTCATCTACAGATTGAATTTTAGAATTAATTGTTTGAGATTTTAAAGGATCTGTAGGAAGATTATATTCAGGTGTTTCTAATGTACGAGGTACAGTAACATCAGGTGTACCACTAGTAGTAGATGATTTCTTTTTATCTTTATCAAACTTAGATATATCTTCTAGTGTACGTTTTTCATACGCACCTAATCTAGCCATACCAGCTACATCATATAGAATACCTTCAACTTGACTTTGATCCCAAGTATTTGTAGCTAAATATTCGTCAGCTTCTTCTCTACTCATATTATTTGGAGGGTCCATTAAAGTTTTAATGTCTTTATTATATGAGTCAGTGAGTTCTATATTTCGTTGAGCTGACATTGCATCATACTCTGCTTCATCTTTAGCGCCCACTCTTCGCAGTTGTGCAGCTCTTTCATCAGGATCTGTGGATAAAGGCTGCAGTAAAGGGTCTCCTTTTTTCATTTGATCTAATGAAGTACCATACGAAGAATCGTATTGAGAACCTAAAAGCCCTAAATCATACTGCTCCATTGACCAATCAACATAATCTGGTCTTCTCATAATATGATCCATAGCAGCCATCTGTCTTGCATCTGCAGAACTATACTCTTCTTTACTAGATCCATATGTGTACATACCTGGTTTACCTTCTACAGGTATAATTCCATATTGTTCATATGTATCAGGTTTAATGTTATCTATAATCTCATTAAAGTCTGCTGAAAAATCTGGTGCAGCTATTGGTGTACGCGCAAAAGAACTTCCCGTAGGACGCTCTCCTTCTCCCATACCATAACCTCTTAAGGCTTGATCATATTGTTGAGTTTGTTGATTTAATAAAGCTGCTGCAGTTTTACTTGAATATGTTTTATCTTCTACACCTTTAGCTAAATTAGCCTGTTGTGCAGCATAAGCAGCTGATGCTTTTCTATGAGCTTTCATATCATCAGTCATAGATCTTTGATAATCAAAGTATAAATTTTGCAATGGTACAGCTGCTGCAGACATGTCACCACCAAAAGAATCAATAATTTTATTTACCTCATCTTCATAAGGTTTAGTAAAGTATTCTCCTACATCTTCCATTCCAGGGATAGTACTCATAGTATCTAACTCGTCCATGAATTTCATGTTAGATTCCATAGCTGCCAATCCTCTTTGCTGTTCAAATTGTTTTGCAGCTAGCATTTGCTCAAACGGAAAGGGTGTTAGTTGGGGCGTTTCTATTGGTCCTGCCATCATTGCGCCTGTTATACCTTTTATCGCCATAATTTTTACTTTATTTTATTAACTTACTTTTCTATACTGAGGATACGTATTGTATAGCATTTGCTCCATCATTTTATTTTGTCCCATTTGTTGAGAAGTAGCGCCAATATCTGTAGCTGCTTGCCCTAAAAACTCATAAGGTTTAGATGCTAATTCTAAATTTTTCATATCTACTCCATATTGAGTGCTTGCATTTAAAGCTTTATACTTATTAATAGTATCTACGTTTTCTCCTTTTAATTTATTTTGTAAAAATTCTATACCTTCAGAGCGTTTTAATAATTGCGGCATATAGTTAGCATGTATCCCCATTTTATAACGAGGATCGTTTACACTATTTAAAGCTGTTATATATGCCTGCATATCAGGCGCCATCATTGCAGATTTATTTAATTGAGTATTTTTTAGTTCAGGTTGTATCATGTATTTAGATGAATCAATAGATGATTGATTCATTAATCCTGCTATTCCTAAACCTAAATTTAGAGCGGAACCTGCATAAGGCATTATACCTTTCATTCCTGAGTACTGACTTTCAAATGGAACTCTTTCATATTGTGAAGGATTACTTCCTTGTAAATTTCCAAATCCACCTCCGCTTGTTCCATCGCCATATAATGCATTAAAAGTATTTGCGCCTGGTGTAGAACTCCACCCTGGGATTCCAAAATTACTTCCACTTCCTGTTGAGGTTCCAGTTCCATACATACCACCAAAGCCTCCACCTGTTGAGCCCCCAAAGTTAGGATTATATTGTAGTCCGCCTTTAGCTTTTGGTAGAGGAGTATTCCTATTAAATCTACTACCTGTAGGATAAGTTTTATGTCCATAATAGTTAGGCCCTTCAATCATAGGCCTAGAAACACTTCTATCTAAATTAGAGTAAGGCCCAGCTTGCATGCCTCTACGTGTCCCACCTGTATTAATATCTGATTGAGGATCAAATTTTAATGCATTCATAGAAGATGATATTCCTTCAGGTCTATCTATACCAGGAATGGTATGCATTCTACTTGCATTAGGATCTTCATGAATCGCATAGAAGCTTTTGTCATTAAAAATATTATTTAAAAAACTTACTCCTTTTTGAGGCGGGTACCATAGTGTATCAGTTTCTTGTGTAGAAGGTTTTGTATATTGAGTTCCTTCTTTTGCCATAACATTTGTATTACCTTGATTTTGTTTTTGCTGGCTAGCAAATAAACTTTCTAATTGTTTTTTGTATTTTTTGATATTTAATTCTGCGGTCTCTCTTGATATAAAATCACTACTCTTAACATTTTTTTCTTCTTTCTCTATCATTTGATTTAGAGTCTTAGCATGTTGAGCATAAGTTTGTTTACTTCCTTCAGGTTTTAAAGTAGCACTAAATACTTGTGCATTTTGATTTACTCCTACTTTAACTCCACCTTTTTCGTGAGAAATATTACCACCAACTTGTACAGCCCCGCTACCAACACTATTTAAAGGGGCTCCAGGTGTAAAGCTTCTCATATTACCAGGAGAATTTATAACTTCACCACTTTCAACTTCTATATCAGGGCCAGCCACTCCTCCTTGCCCGTACTTATAAGTCATACCTCCAGATCGCATAGTAGGGCTTTGTCCTCCTGTAAAAATACCTGCAAGTTGCTGCATAAAGCCTGTGTCTGCCATACCCTGCGTAAATTGGCCTGCTCCTCCACTAGGATTCATTCCCGCAAACATGCTCATCATACTCCCAATATTAGCTCCTGCTGCAGATTGAGGATCTGTAGATATATCTTGAGTAATTCCTGCGCCTTCTAAACCACTTCCAATTCCTTGAGCTGCCATCGATATTCCAGTTCCTACACCAGGGGCAACCATATTTAAAGCGGCAGGAGCTAATTGTCCTAATATAGAGCCTGCAGTTTCACCTACACCTCCGTAAGTTTCTCCAAACTTAGTTTTATATCCAAATTTTTCATCAATACCAAAGTCAGTACCCATTAAAGATTCAAAAGGTGATGCAGCAGTATTTAATGTAGCTACTCCCATATCTCTGAGACCTTTACCAAAGCCAGAGTCTTTAAATTTTTTACCAAATATAGATTTAAATAAACCTCCATCCCCGTAATTTGGAACACCATAGTAGCCGCCTCCGTATCTATAATTATTATATTTCATATCATTATTTTTTATTACTTGTCCGCCTTTTTTTAAATATACTCTTCCTTTTATTTTAGGGGGAGTCATTCCTAAAATATGTTTATTAAATCCTGTTACTATATCATCTACTTTTTGTCTGCCAAGTACATTATTAATAAATGGACCGAAGCCTTTTTCCTTCGGACGCTCATAGTCTTTGTCTATAGGATTTAAATCCCAAGTATCATTATATTCTATATATGGATTACCATCATTTGATACTTTTAACTTAGTAGAAAAATCACCTAAAGCAAGCCTACCTCCTTCATCACCTCTAGTTATACTATGTTGAAAGTTTTTAAATTCTTCTTGAATCTTTTTGGCATCTTGAACTCTGTGCTCGTTTTCTTCTTCGGTATTAAATTCTTCACCATATTTATTTATATTACCTATAGGTCTTCCTGCAAAAACGTTCTCTAAATCTTCGCCAGTAAAATCTGAATACTCTGTCTTAAGTCTAAGTCTGAACAATAAATCATTCATTGCTCCTTCTGTATACGGAGAAGAATAATAAGTTGTAGGATCTCCTTCTATCTGATAATCTGATACAGGTACAGACCCATATTTTTGAGATTCCCCCATTAACATACTAAGAAAATCTACTCTTTCTTTTGCCCATTTTTTATTCGGATCGTTTGCTTTTTCTCTAGCGTTCGGGCCGATCTTTCTTGTGTCTGGATTACCTAATCCTGTTTGTATTACAGCATCTAACACGTCTCTTTTATCTTTCCCGTACCCAAAAGGATTTAAATTTTCTGCCCAGTTTTTACGTATTCTAGATAGAGGTGAGTTACTATACTTATTACGATGAGGATCTCTATCTGTAAGCGTTATTTCTGGCAGCATACCAAAGTCAATAGGTGCATCGCCTTCTTTCCATACTTTACCACCTTCTTCAAATCCTTCTGTAGGAAGACCACTTTCGTTATAACTATTCATAAACATATCCCAAGATCCTACAGCTCCTGTAGTAGGAACAGGTGGGAAAGGAGCAACTCTTGTTTTATCTGATTCAAAAGAAGGGAGCTCAAATTGAGAATAATCTATAGGAGATTCAGGTATATCTTGTTTAGATTGAGTCTTAGGCCCAGGTACGGATTTAGGTACGGATTTAGGTACAGACTCAAAAGTAACTCTTCCCTCATCATCAAATCTAAATTGAGGATAAGGATTTGGATCTTCAACAGGAACATAATTTTCATCATATCCTAGTTCTTCATTAGTAAATTTAGAATCCCAAGTTTTTTGGTTACCTCCAAACTTTCTAATACTATTGGGAGTTATATTTCCCGTTTTTAAAAGCCCTGATCTCCAACCTTTATTATCTTTATAAGCTTTTGTTCCTCTCTCAATTACAGTTTCATCTCCTGAAAGACCAACAGCGTCAGGCCAAGCTACAGATGTATATATATCTCCTGGTCCCCCTTTAGATACATTACCTTCTCTGTAATCGCTCCCTCGAAACTTTTCTCCTAGATATAAATCAAAAAGTTCTAATTGCTGAAGCTCATTCATCTTAGCAATGTCATCCATATAAAAACGACGCTTACCTTTTTGGTATCCTTTTTGGTTTTTAGAAGAGTATTGTTCTCCTGCAACTAATGGAAATTTTCCCCATTCTTCGCCCCCTCTCATTCTCCATTGCTCAGTACCTTCTAAACCTTCTCCCCAAGGTTCATAACTAATAAAATCTCTATAATTTTTATCTTTGTCAGGCATTATCTGAAATAACCCTACAGCAGAACTAGCACTTCCTGGTTGTTGAGGTGAAAAGCTTCCTGCGCTTTCTTTATAGATAGTATATACAATTTCATTAGGAGATACTCCGTATTTCTGGCTCATTTGCCAAATCTTATCTCTAACCCCAGGTTTATTCATAAACTCTTTTACACGATTGTCATCATCGGAAAAAAAGTCTCCTGGTTTAAAAGGTTTTAAATTTTTTGGTCTGTCTTTTGTAGCCATAATTCGCAAATATAGTAATTATCTTTTAGAAACCCTAAATTTAGTCTTGACAAAATGGGCTCTTAATTTCTTATTAGTTCCATCTCCTGCTAAGTTATCTTCATTATGATAAATTAATAATATTTTTAAATATTTATCTCTTAATCTATCCAACTGTCTTCCCTTATCTCTAGGAATAGCAGTCTTCCAAGTTCTCTCTCTTCTTTTTAAATTAACTTCTCCTACAAAATCTGGATCATCTGCTAAGGCAGCAGCAAACTCAGACTCAGTTAAAAAGAAAACAGTATTTTCTTGATAGTCTGTTCTGCAAAACATTTCATTCCACGACTCCCCAGCTATATCTGCTCCAGCCCCTGTCGCTAATACTTCAGTATGCCACTCTAAATTATCAAAGACTTTTGTTTCAGTAGGGTATTTGTTTACAATAAAATCTACGCTAGAATCAAAATATATATCATACCATTGCCCATAATCACCTTGATTATGTAAATAGAATTCATTCATTCTAAGCCCTTCATATCTATAAAACTCTTGCTCATATTCATCACTAGGATATAAACTTAATAGTTTATCTTGTGTGTTTATAAACATAGGAGTTGCAAAATCATAAAAAGATGTAAAACTACCAGTAGTTTCACTATATGCAATAGTCTCGGCAAAAGCTACTTTATACCCACGCTTACCGTGCGGCATCTGTTGAAAGTGTCTTTCTAAAAATGAAAATAATACTTCATTATTTTTAGCATCATACCCTGCAACAATACCACTTCTAGCTATTGGAGAATCCCCGTCTTGTTTTAAAGATAAACCATTAACATTATCATAATAAGTTTGAGATAATATACTACCTTCTAATCTTCCTTCAAAGTAATTCTTTAAACCCTTAATTCTAGAAATCTCTGTAAACCCTTCTTTACCTACTCCAATTTTATAAACTGAATTAGTTAATATATCCACCCAATATAATCCTTTAGATGTAGATAAAATAGACCATTGATGTTTACTTCCTATATCTTTACTTATATATTTATCACTTTGTATAACTGCTCCTGTTCCTAATATTAAAGAGGTACTATCTGTTGTAGTAGTTACAGCAGTAGGGTTAACCATTAATATATTAACTCCTCTATCCTGGAAGGCAAATAAATTTTCTTTATGTATAATAATTTTATTAATAGGCCCATAAGCACTATCTATATCTCTATAATTACCAACCTTAAATGTTCTCCAAGAGTCTGCTATATCTCCATTTATCTTTTCTCCAGAATATATAATTCTAGAATCAAATACATCACTATCTGTGTAATCAAAAGGCTTAGTATAAAATTGCATTAAATCATTTTGCGCAGAATAAACACTTTCATACTCATACTGATCTCCTACTGGACCCCCATCATTTAATGAAGCGTCGAAGTCAGACTTGTTTGCCCAGTGATGCCCAGTTCTTAACCCTAAATTAATAGTAGATTCTACAGGAAATGCATAACAAATATTATAAGCTTTGGTAGGATCTGTACCATTACCATATTGATTATCAGGGTAAGCATTAACAGTATTATACCTTCGCATTTTTTGGTAGTCATAGAAGTGTATATACATATCTCCTCCCCAAACATCAGAGGTTTCAAAAGGAATTTTATCTATAGTAGTTCCTATTTCTTCTCCTAAATAATTTATTTCAGAACTCTGTGTACCAAAAACATTTTTTTGTAAAGGAACAAAGTTCCCAACCCCCATGTAAACATTTCTATTTCTATCTGCTTCTGTATCTCCCCCGTATTGTTTGTGAGTTCTTTCTCTTCTCCAAGCAAGTAAAGGTTTTTCTTGCATTCTCCACCATTCAACATAATTAATTTGAGGAGAGTCTTCATTATAACTTAATGTAGTATCCTGAAGAGTTCCCCCCGCAATACTAGAAAAACTATCTTCTGAACCTGAAAAGAATTTATCACTTTGATTATAAGGATTCCCAGCACCATCTGTGGGAGAATTACCTAAATCCCACATAATTGGAGAACCAACTAACCATAGTTTCCAGTGAGGAAAAGCTAGCCTAACATTAGGAGGTATAAATGTTGATCCTGAATAAAAAGTACCTTCACTCCACCAATCTAATTCTCCGTCGGGACCAGGAGTATAACCTTCTGCAGGAAATCTTATAAATAAACTTTCACATCCAATACCAAATGTTCTAACATTTGTACCGTCATCATCCGTGGCAGATACCCCGATATTTTGGATACCAGATCCAAAATACACCGATCCCTCTGGTATTAAACCATTCGGAAGCTTTTCTCCTGCTTCCATTTTAGCAGTTAATTGTGGTTTAAAGAAATCTCCATTTAAACAAGTGTTATTCGAGAGACCTGGGCTTCCAGGATCTATTTCTCCATCCTCAGTTAATTCAGCAACATTCTCACTCATTGTATCTCTGTATATTACAGAATGAGCATAAAACTTTCTATAAAAATCATCATCTACTCCTTGCCCTATTAAAAAATCATTTTCATAAGCGTTGTTTGATCTTCCTGAAGCCATCCATCCTACAACTTCCACCCAATCACAGGGCCCTGCTTGAGGATAAATTCCTGTAAATGCAAAATCAGGAGAATCCATAGACATCAGATTGTGCCTTAACTCTCCTTCGCGATAGACATCGGAATATTCCCAGGTATTCATTTGGGCTCTAAAAGATAGATGCGCTTCTGATCCACTCTCATGTCCATCTTTAATATCAAATCGAGACATCCAATGTCCTAACCCAAGACCTAAAACAGTTTTATCTATCTCTTCTCTTTTAACTCTAACTATACTATATCCACTTACTTTATCCTTTAAGTCTGCAGGTATAGAGACATCGAATTGAATACCTAAAGCATACATCTGATGATATTTAACGTCAGGTGAGCCCCCCATAGAAGCGCCTAAATTTGAAAGCATTATAGGGTTATCTGGTAACCAATCTTCTCCCTCTACTTCAATATCAACCTCCCCCTCAGAAAAATCCCATGTCCATTGAGGCTTATCACTATTCCATAGCTGCCCGTTTTCATCTAATGTAATTGTTGTTCCGCTTTGAGATCCCCCAAAAAGATAATTGTCCATCTCCACTGCACCACTACTAGGAATAGTTCCATCCCAAGAACTTAGAGGAGCATTTCTAGTTGCAGATAAAGTATATGTACAATGTCCTTCTAAACATTCGTAGTCTACATCTTTATATCTAGGAAATCTAATATCTCCTATCCAATTAACAAATCCAGGATTACCTTGGTTGTCATAAAGTACTATACCAAATCTATATACCTCATCTCTTTGGTATCCTTTAAACTTCTCCCCAATTATAGGATTTTTATAATCTAAAAAAGTACTATCATCATCACAGTCTCCTCCACTATTTGATACCTCTATAAAAGGAGGATTATTTGCTGCAGGATTTGAACCTCCTATAAATTTATCCCCTGATAAAGCCTTTTTTATAAATTTATATTTTATATAAGGACCTTCTCCTCCTAAAGTAACTCCATCTGTTTGGTACTTATAAGAGAACTCAGGTTGAGCAATACTATTTATCATATCAATATTATAAGGATTAATAGCATCCAAATTATCTTGATATGAAAAGTTAAACCCATTATCTACTGCGTACTCGTCTCCTTCTTCATATTCAGGGGTAGTTTCAGGATTAAAATGGGGATCTACATAAGTCTCTACCACGTCTAAAGGTGTAAAATTATATATTCTATTATCCTTTCTTTTATATCTTTGAGCTCTAGCATTAAAAAGTAAGTCATTATAAGGGGCAATAATATTTCCTAAAAATAATCTATTGTCTTTTGCAGTTATAGTTTTTGCTCTTTTAATATTAAAAGTAAATGCAGTTAATTCTGATAAAGATATTAAGCCTACTATATTAATATTAGAACTATGAGTAACTGTCATAGTACCCCCTGTAATTTTTCTTGAATCAAATATATATGAATTAGCTATTCCGTCAGGGCCTGACTTATATATAGCTGCAAACTCAATAATATTATAATCTTGATCTATTCCTTCTACTTTTAATTTAACAGATTTAGAACATATAGTTTCTGGGGGAGAGCCGTTATACTCTACATTATCTTCAGGATCTGCACTATACATCCAATAATTATTACCGCCTCCCTCCGAGCCTTTCACGATATGCACAAAATTTGTAAAAGAAGAAAATTTAGTTTCTGCTCCCCCTGAATTTTTAAGCCTATAAGCATACTGATACATACCAGCTGGTAAGCTTCCCCCGTTTAAAACCTTTTGCACAATAGGAGTGGCAAATTCTATACTAGGATTTAACTGTAATTCGTCAGGAATTAAGTCTAGAATATTTGGATCAGCTATATTTATAGTTCTAACTTTATTAAAATTGTCAGTCCAATAAAGCCTTTTTATATCCTCTGTTTCATATCTACCAATTGCTTCGATAGGATACATTTTACTAAAATTTAGATCCTCGTGTTCATATAATAAATTAACACTTGTAGGTTGATTTGTTCGTAAATTAAAATCAGCTTCAAATATATACCCCGAAGATTTTATAGAACTTCCTGCTGCACCTGGAAATATTTTTCCAGGATTTTCTCTTTCATTATTCGCAGCAAATATGTATATTGAATCTCGTATAGTAGTCCATCCTATAGGATCTGCTTTACAAAATCTTTCTTGTAAAGGAGGAGTTTGAAGATCCTCTAACTGAGGATCATATGTAACAGTGTCAGGAACAGTATCAGTTTGTCCAGGATAAACTTCTTCTAATTCCTCTATACTATTATATCCTAATACGTTAGCAATATATTGCATCGCATCAGTTGTGTTATTAGTAAGGAGTGCAGGACACCAATCCCCCATTTCTACTAATTCATTTATAAGACTTTGAGTACAAGGTAAAATATCTTCTCTTTCTATTGCTCCTTCAAAGTCTTCAGGATCATTATAGAGAGTTATCATGCCCAGCTCAGTTGCATATGGTAGAGTTATATAAATTTCTCCATTAATTTTTATAAACCAGTGAGATCCTGCTGGAGAATCTGAAGATAAAGAGCCTAAATCCCAACCTCCAGTAGCTTCCCATATACTTGCACATGTAGCACACATGTATTCTAATTTAAAAGAAAAAGAATTACCTTCTACATTTACTAAAATACCAGATTCTTCTGCATTTTCATTAGCAATTATTCTAATATTTCTACCTTCTAAATATGAACCATCTTGAGGAAGAGTTTTCCCCAAGTCTTGCGTCATACCTTTATTGAATGAATTTAAACTTGCCTCTCCCATTATCTATTAAAGTTTTTTCTTATTTCTGGGGAACCCAGTGATTTAAAAAATGTTTCATGCTGATTAATTCTAGGAAGTAATCTCATTGTTTGATTTTTAATAGCTTCTATCTGATCAAGGTTTGGCATCTTAGCTTTATTACCTGCTTGCCCTACATACCACATCCATTCTTGCTGAGAGTGCTCAAATACAGCTTGCTGTAATGTACCTCTTCTCCAAGCTATATAATCTATTTTCATTGTAAGGTACTTCTTTACGGCTAGCTGATAGCTTGTATCTTCAGGGATAAGAGGAAGTCCTTCGTCATCTGTAGGAATAGCTAAGTAAGCCATGCATACTTTACCTTCCTTCACTGATAGAGTAATATTATTATTATTCAAATCAAATGTAATAGGATTGAATTCAAAGTCTATTGCTCCTGTCATATCAAAAGACATTAAACCCCCCTCAGTGTTTGAAAGGGAATCATTTCTTTCTACATAATAAGAAGCGCCATAACTAGAAGAGCCATCTTCATTATCGCTTGCAGTAACTTTAACTAACTCCCCCCAGTTTTGCTCTTGTACATGTGCCGCTAAATTTGTAAACCCTTCTATACCACAACAACCCCCATCAAGTAAATGGTGGAATGTATTTCCAGAATACTCAGCAGGCATACCATTTACAGCTACTTGCTCTAAACTATGGAAGTCACAAGGTAATTGTGCTCTATAATTCTTTATATCTAAATTCGGATTCTCTTTATGTCCTGTAACTTTTCTTATATATTGTCTAGGATGCCCTATCAAGTTAAGAGCTTCCTCTGTCCACATCATTATATCAACCCACGGAAGTTCAAATTGGTATCCATTATCTGCATACACTTGTTCCATTATTGAATTTAGTGATATATATTTTCCATTTAATGCCATATTATTATCTATTAAGGTGTTGAGTCTATTTCTGCGCTTGTTGATCCTAAGAATGTACCCCAATCATATTCTACTACAGTACTTACATACCAGTATGCACTACCAGATATATCTGCAGAACACTGCATAGATATAGATACTAATTCAGACGATTCAAAATGTTTAGCGTTATCAAATGCAAAGTGAAAAACATGGCTATCATCTGCGTTTACAAGCGGTAGCATTTCTGTTTCTTCCTCTACCCAAGATGCTGTAGTATATGCACTAACATTTACTGGTCTAGTGTGTATGCCCATTGTTATTTCTCCATCAGCATTAGGAAACATTACTCTAAGAGTTATAGAAACAATTCTACCATCACAAGGCATAATAACTGCTGCTTCTTCTTGGTATATAGATGTTTGTTCTGATTGGGATTTAAAAGGTAAGTAGTGTTTTGTTGTACCTAAGTCATCATAAAAGTTTTGGAAAAACACTTCTCTTTGTTTACCTACAATGGCATTATCAGGTAGTTTTAATGTACCATTAACAGTAACTTCTTCCGAGTCTCCAGCAACTGTTAGTACGTTTGCGTTTGTAGAGTTACCTAGTTCTATATCATAAGCTGCACCATGTTGTAGTAAAAGTACTCTTGAAGAGCTTATAGTAAAGTTTGATGCTGAGAGGCTATTTCTTATACTGCCTCCATCTACAGCTAAATCTCCATCTATTTGAAGATCACCTGATTCATCAAGATTAGCTATCTCTGTAGTATAATTTTTAAAAGAGAAAGACTGCCCTGTCTCATCATTATCATTATCTAATTTAAAAATTATATTACCGTCAGAAATAATATTTAAATCTCCATCTGTTGGTCCTGCTACACCACTGGTAGCTTGTAGACCTCCACTTAGTGTTAAATTACCTCCAAATAAACTTGCGATTTCAGTTATTGCATTTGCAGAACTACCACTGGTTCCCGCAGCGGACTGAAAAAAACGTATACCTCCTCCAACTCCATTTCCAGTACCTCTTCCACCTAGTAAATTTAAACCTCCTCCATGTTTATTTGTGCCTGTCGCATCTCCTCCACTAATATTTAATTCCCCACCATCGTCGTCACTATGAGTTTTTCTTCTAATAACAGCTAAAGAGTCATCATCAGGGCCTACATGAATAGTAGCTTCTCCAGGCGCCATATCAATGCGAGCAAGTTCCGCTGTTCTATCTCTAAATAAAATACTAGGGGTTCCATCTCCATCCGAATCAACTGTTAATATTATATCGTCATCAGAATTAATACTTAAATCAGCATCTGTAGGACCAGTTATATCTCCTCCACTAACAGTTAAGTCTCCATCTATCTGTAAATCACCTGAGTCATCAAGGCTAGCTATTTCTGTAGAAAGCCCATTCACCCAAGAAAACTTACAAGTTTCATCATTATCCAAATCAAGATGAAAAGCTATATCACCATCAGAATGAATAGCTAAGTCTCCGTTCTCAGGACCACTTAAAATACCAGCATCTAATCTAAATCGACTATTGTTAGTAACTGTTGCAGCTCTAACTGGTGATACTACTATAGCAGTGCCTGATATTCCCCCATCAGGATATGTGTAAAATCTTATTTCACTGGAATCTGCATTTCCAGTACCTTGTCCGCTATAAAAAGATAATATACCACCATTTTTATCTGTTTGCCCATTAGTTGCACTACCAGCTATAATAGCAAGATGCCCACCATCACCATCATCGTGATCTGGTACATTTATAGCTACTGCATGTCCGTCTGTATCCCCTATAGTTAAAGTATTAGAAGTATAAGTCAAAGTAGATTCAGAAGTAACTGAACCATCTCCATCATCAGTAAGTAATTGATTAGCTGAACCATCTACTCCAGCTCCATGAAGATCTGTAATATTATTAGTGTGGACAGTAGCTGTTCCACTTATATCATTATCCCATCTATAATGCTCTGCAGCGACAAAGTTTGTGGCAGCATCATGATCTATAGTAAATGTTATATCATAAGGATCTGTATCAGAACCATCAGATACATCTGTCCAATCTATGTCTATTCCTGAGCCTTCTACGAATTTAATTTCAGAACCATTTGTAATAGTAACCTCTGTACCATCACCATCTTCTAAAATGAAAGAAGAGACAGCTCCTATATCCGACGCTACCTCTGTTCCTGTTCTATATTTAATTATATAGTTAGAATCTATTGTAAGAAACTTATCAGGATCTGTAGTATCATTTTGAAGCCCCTCAATCTTTAAAGGATCTGTTTTATCTTTAATATGAAGCTGGTGTGTAGGAAATTTAATCCCAATACCTACTTTAAATAAAGTAAACATATCAGAAGACTTAAGCTTAACTTGTTTCCAAAAAGATAATATTTTATTTGCTATTGCCATAGTTAATACTTACCAGTGCTTCTCGAAGATACTACTTTTGTTGTTGTAACTTTAGATGTAGGGGGTTGAGGTTTAGAAGTACCTATAACTTTAGATGCTTTAGACGTTTTAGGTTTATACGTATTAGCTTTAGTTAAACTTGTATAATGGAAAGAATCCGCTACCTTACCATGCTTGGGAGAGTAATCAATAAGTACAAATTTACTTGAAACAGCCCTATCTACTTTAGATGTATGTTTTTTATATCCACCCACAGGATCTTTCATAAGATAAAAACCTTTATCTTTTGTAACCATAAAATGAAATCCTTCTGGAGAAAATAGTTTTGTTTGTGCCATAATAATTATTTTATTTATATTACTACATAAAGTAATCTAACTGCCTTTCTTTATCTTTTAATATATGAGCTAATCGTCTTGTATTAGTCCGAGTCGGTATAAAAGCATATGCAGTAATATTTTTTACAATTCCTTTAGTCCAATAGAACCTGTACTTATATCCTCCTGTGTGATCGTTTAGATGATAGATTCGCTTACCAAGTTTTTTACTAGCAGCCCAATCAATTTTTAATTTATTTTTATCATCATATTTCATCTTAGATTTTTTAACTCTTACTGTTCCTAATCTATAAGGGAGTCTAATATCTTCTGAATTTATAAGTATCTCATCTATTATTAATTTATTAAACTCGTCGCATATTTTTCTATAGATTTGTTTATCTACTTGCAATTCTTCTATAGTATTTTTTTTATAGTACTTATACGCCTCATCAGAGCCATAATCTTTTTTATAAGTTCCTAATCCTCGCTTTCCGTTTTCAAACATTATTGCTGACGTCTAGGTTGTGGTTGTTGCACTGCTCTTCCTTTTACATCCGATGTAGCATTATTAGTGGTATCTGTAGGCATCTGTATAAGTGGTTGCATATTTACAGCTAACATATTTTGTTTAATTAAATCTAGCATAGATGTTGAGATAGGATACTCCTCTGTTTCAGGGTCATAGGAAAGAGTTTCGTTATCATGTAATCTATAATTAGATATTTCTCTAGGGTTTTGCCATACACCTTCAACTTTAATAGTTTCTAGCATATTAGAGTTAGGTCCTATAACATATACAAAACTATCCAATAGAAAAGCAAATGTCATACGCTTTGTATAACGATTATTTCTTGCCCACGGAGCTCTATTATATGGAATCATATGAAAATTTGTAGAAAGTACACCAGAAGGACCAATAGCAGTAATTAAATCCTGATGCGCAGTTTCTATTGCATTCGGTATTTTTCCTTTAGATCTAACTACTATTTCATCTCCAGGCAATCCGCATACAGATGCAGGAACTTGCTCCATCTCTAAACAATGTATTATCTGTTTAATATTATCAGAAATACTACGACGCTTATTTACATCTTGTCGGATATACTGCGCTCTTAAACTATTAACTTGAAATTCTATTTGACGATCTGAAATCA
>Ga0208299_1000314_pt1 | contig 46531 bp, 74 predicted proteins | sample 15_taG_FD_184089 | JGI IMG/M metagenome (GOLD analysis project Ga0208299, IMG submission 184089) | Marine viral communities from the Subarctic Pacific Ocean - 15_ETSP_OMZ_AT15312 metaG (SPAdes) (version 2) | ecosystem: Environmental > Aquatic > Marine > Oceanic | place: Pacific Ocean | collected... | reverse complement strand
AATAGATTATGATGAATTTAGGTACGAACTTGTAGAAAAAAAACTAACAAAAATACAATATCAAAAATTAACTGCAATTGATTACATAATGAATGATAAAAAAGTGGGGATTAAGTGCGACTTAAAATTTAAACCAATGGTTACTAAAACTTTACTAAAACTTTCTAATAATGATTTAGATAATTTACTTACTGGTTTTGGATATTATAAATAAATAGGAACTTTTAACAAACTAGGGAATATAATAAATATTGCAAGGGTCAGCGATTGGTCACATTTGGGAATATATCGCAAAAAACAAGTAGAGTTGATGGCTCTTGCAAAAACTTAAAAAAAGGGGATAAAAAATGTTTACAATAATATGGAGTTTATTTATGGGATTAGTTTTTGGTGTGGCGTTGCTGACTTGCTTAACATTAGCAACATTGGATATAAAAAGAAATAAAAGGGAACTTTATTAAAACAATAACATTAAATAAAAAAAGGGGATAAAATGAACAAATACTTAATAACTAATAATAAAGATAATGAGAAATATTATAAAACACTTGAAAATGAAACTGAGGTAAGGCATTGGATTATAAACACACTAGATACATCAAAAGAATGGACAATACTTAAACCTATTATGATTTTTAATCAAATGGAGGATAAATAAAAGGGAACAAATAAAGATTTAAGATGTATAAGATATATAACAAACAAAAAAAGGATAAATAAAATGAAAATAGCAAACTATGAAATAAAAAATAAAAGTATTAAAAATGTAGCAGAAACTTTAAGTGATAATGGATTCAATCCTCATTGGGAAAAAAATGATGAATCTGGAGATTGGTATCTTGGAATGAATGATGAAGGTTGTGAAGCTATATATATTCCCAGTCATGATGGATTTGGGGAGCAAGTAGAAGATTGTTTTCTAAATGATTGCGATAAAGGTAAAGATATAATATGGGAACTTGGAAGATATTCAAATAGAGTAATTTATGTTAAAAAACAATATGCAGAAGATATGACAGAAGAAGAAATGGATTTTTTATGTAAAAATGATGAATATTAAAAATAATTTGGAACAAATAAAGATTTAAGATGTATAAGATATAAGCAAGGCAAAAAAATAAATAGTTAGCCATAAAAAATAATGGAACATTTATAATTGCAAAGCTTATAAAAATAAAGAAAGTGCTTTTTGAAATAAATAGAGGGTTTACGATAAAATCAATTTAGCATGATGCTAATAACATCAATCAGCGAAACTTAATTTATCGCTTTGTTTTAGGATTTAGCGATTTTAAAGCAAGTAAATAAATATAAGGGAGATTGTGTCTGATTCAAACAATGAAATAAACGAAGTATTCTAACCAAATACTTTAAGATAGACTGAGTAAGGAAAATCCCACATTAATTAGCTATTTATTGGGTAGCTATCCGAATCTGAAGGTAAAGGGTTTGAAGTTTCGTGGGTACGAACTGCGAGAAAGGTCGCCAGTAAAATCTGGCTTTGTTTGGGTGAGCAGACTAATGTCGTTAAGCAGTAAGCAGTCCCTTGTAGTAATACAAGAAACTTTCTAAGACTTACTTGAAAAATAGGGTAACAGCATAACGATACTTATATTATCAGAAACACTTCAGCTATCGGTTGAAGGGAGTATGGTGGTAGATTAAACATAAAATTGATAAAATAAACCCTCTATTTAATTTAAAAGGGAACAAATGGTAAAGTAAGACATATAAGATATAAGCAAGGTTTTTTGAAATTGAGAGAGTTTTGACGGCAATAAAAACCCAACACTCGTTAATGTTCTAGATAATGCTACAAAGTAGCCTAGATAAGCAAAGGTTCTCTCTCATAATTAGGTGTGGAATGGCGTAAATATAGTATCTATACTCCTCCGAAACAGAGTGATGATTTTCTAGTTATGCTAGATGTACTAAACTAAGGATACTCTTGACGAAGTTCTATCCACTTAATGACAACGAATACAATAGCGTAGCCAAGTTGTCGCCTAACAAGATTTAAGCAAGGTTTTTTGAAATAATTTAGGGCGATTGTAAAGAGTTTTACCTCTGGAGAGGACGGCTCAAGACCTTTGTAAGTGTAGGTTTATGATATCTGACTACACCAATGCTGATATAATGAAAAGAGATTCAGCCAAGTCCTAAATAAGCAAGGTTTTTACATCTCATATATAAATATATGGAAAAGATAAAAAACATAACAAAAATAATACAAAAAGGAGCAGTAAAGTGGAAATATTTAAAATTATAATGATACCAATCATATTTGCTTTATTATGGAAAGTTGTTAAGCCACTTATGATTAATCTGATTGACAGAGAAAATAAACGATATGAAAAAGAAAAGGAGGGAAAATGAAATATACGAGTCAATGTTATGAATGTAACCAAGATTTTGAGCATACAGAAATTATTGAAACGATTGCTATTAGCAATAGCGAAGATTCTTGGGAGGAAGTTGTTTATTGTAGAAAATGTAAACCTAAGGAGGAAGAATGAATTTTTTTGAGTTTTTGATGTGGGTATGTGGAGCTAGAATAATAGTGATAATATATAATAAAATAAGAGGATATTAAAATAGTTGGGAACTTTTTAAAACCATAGGCATATAATATATATAAATAAAAACAAAAAGGAGAAATAAAATGAAGAAAGAAAATCAAATAACAATAGAACAAAGAATAGAGGAATTAAGTAAATGGGATTTGGAATTAATATTATTAACATTAATAGATGTAGATAAACATATTAACGTTGGTACAAAAACAAAAAGAGAAATTATCAAAGCACACGATAAAGAGTTATTTGGAACTTGGGGTTAAATAAAAAAGGAGAATAAAATGAATAAAATAAATATGGAAGAATTTGCAAAGAACTTATTTATGGGACAACCTAAAGATGATGAGAAGGGTTTAGATAAAGATTCTTTATTGCACAAACTACAAGACGAACGAGATATGTTAAAAAAAGAATTAAAGAGATTCAAAGGGGCTTATGTACTATTAATAGATTATCTTCATTATATCCCCGATGATGCTATGACCAAACTACATAAAGAACTAGACAAGATAGGCTTATAATAAACAAAAGGAGATAGAAAATGGGAAAAATAAAAAATCACTTACAAGATTGGCTTGAATCATACGGATATAGATTAGGGTATGATATATCAAATGCTCCAGAGTTACCAGATTTATGGTGGGTTGCTGACGGAAGTATTGATGCACAAACATACTGGGGAGGCAAAGATGAGGAGTGAAATTGAAGGCTATCTTGAGAAAGTAAAAGAAGCACTATATAGAAGAGAAGTGTTGCAGACAATTTCATCAGTAATAATAATTATTTGCATATTTCACTTCATAACAAGACCGAAAATAAAATATCGTAACGTTGTGGAGGTTAAAACAGAATATGTGGATAAGATTGTCAAGGTTGATAGAATAGTTGAGGTCGAAAAGATAGTGAATATTCCAGTAAAAATGGAAAAGCAAAGAGTAGTAGAAAAATATGTAAAAGATGACCACTTAAAGTTTGATGAGGTTTTTAAGAAATATCGTAAACAACTTGGAGCAGATAAAGTGTTTTTCTGGAGATTAAGTTCTTACTCAACAAACTATAAAGAAGAAGTTCAATAATGGAGAAAATGATGCTGAAATTAAAATGTAAAGATTGTAATAATATGGAACTTTGGACCTTCTTAGAGCTTGAATATATAAAAGAACACCCAATTGAATGCACAAAATGTGATAATGACGATATGGATATGACAATAAAGGAGATGAAATGAAGATAATAAAAGCGAAACCACCAACAAATTTTGATACCTATGAGTCGGTAAACTATATTTGGGAGATATTGTCTGACTATAGACAAGCTCATCTCATTGAAGGTGTAGACAACCACGATGAAATTTGGGAAGAAATATGCACTTCTATGACTTGGATTGAAGAGGAGTGTGGTATGAAGCATGGAAAGAAAATAAAGGAGATAAAATGAAGAAAATAGTAGTGAGATATATAATAGAGGTTCCAGAAAACCATATTGATAAAGTTTGTAGAATAGCAAGATGTGGAAAAAGGGACTTAGAAAATGACATAAAAGAAATGGCTGAAGTATCTGGAAGACATAGAGTGTATGAGTTTATTGAGCCTTTCACACAAACAAAGATAGGAGTGTCAAATGAACGGCAAAGGAGATAAATGGCGAGGAGGTTGGTCAAAAGAATATGAAAACAACCATAACAAGATATTTAAAAAGGAGAAAGAAATGAAAGATTATAGAGATGAATATAAAACAATTAAGGTGCCTATAACAGATGAAGATATAATAATGTTTGAGGACTTAGTAAGAGGCGATAGGGAGCCTTTTATGTGGACATTTGATAAGATAAATATTCAATTTACAACAGAGGAGGAAGAATGATTAAAGTAGTTGTTGAGGATTACAATGGAAACTATTTATGTAGTTTTGATTCTAAAAATGTGAAGAATCTAAATAATTGCGATATTGCAGACATAGATGAAGACGAAAATGGCGTTAAATATATTAGAGTCCAATTAACAAAGGATAGAGATGAATAGCCAAGAACTAAAAAAACGAAGGGATAGGCATAAAGAAGAGCCTAGAATAAGAATGAGGGATAATGCAAGGAAAAGGGCAACTATAAAGGGTATGGATTTTGAATTGTATACGTTTAAAGATTTGCCTAAAATTCCAAAGAAATGCCCATACTTAGATATTGATTTAGTTGTTGGTTGTATTGGTGGTGTGGATAATTCACCATCAGTTGATAGAATAGATAATAAAAAAGGATATGTAAAAGGCAATGTTCAAATCATATCAAGAAAAGCAAATCAAATCAAAAACAATGCAACATTTGAAGAATTTGAAAAAATTTATTTTAAATGGAAAAAGCAAAACATAAAAATATTAGAGGAGAAAAAATAATTGGGAACTTTTTGAAACCCCACGCATTTAAGATATGTAAGTCAAAACAAAAAAAAGGAAAAATAAAATGAATAAAAAAGAGTTAAAAATAGATTGGTATGATTTAAGCGAATACAGCAGTTCAGATTTACAAACACTTTCTGAATTTATTAAAATTGAGATGGATAAAAGATGGAACAAAGCAATGAAGTTGAGCAGTTTAAGGTAGAGAAAAAATAATTGGGAACTTTTAAATAACTAACGCATATAATATATATGAGTCAAAACAAAAAAAAGGAAAATAAAATGAAAAACGATATGATAAGCATGTTTAAACATAAGTGTTATTGGAAAGGTAATTCTATTAATTTAAAAGTTGGCCAGAAAGTACATGTTGTTGGTATGCCAGAAACTATGAGTAAGCGTAATGTTTATACCATAACAGATAAACATAGAACAATTGTAGGTGTTTGTTATACTTTAAGACGCAATCTCGAAGATGGTAGTATGGGAGATATTTTTCAAGTACCAGCTCTTAGATAAATCTTAACCTAGAAAAACAATAATAAAGGGTGGGTGTAAAAGCCCACCTAAAAAAGGAGAGTCAAAATGAATAAAGAACAAATAGAAAAAAGAATAAAAAGCATACCAGAACTAAGATATCATTTTGATTCGGGGACAGCCTATCCAGAAGATTGTTATGATTGGGAGGTTTCTGACACAGCTTGTAGAATGATGAAAACAAAAGAACATTTTATTGATTTTATCCAAGAAGTAATCTGGAGAATGGATGACACTTTTGATGATTGGGGAGATAATAAAGAAGGTAAATCTCAATACAGAAGAATGAACTATTTATTAAAACAAATAAAGGAGAGTTAAAATGAGCAAAGAAATAAAAATAAATAAAAAAGAATGGAGGATTTTAGAAACATTAGAAAATATTGTCAATGGATATAGTTTAGGAGGTAAAGAGTTTGAAGGTATTTTTGATGATGAGTATGTTTATGAAGTTAATAGAGGTGTTGTTGACAAACATCTTGGACTTACCAAGAAAAAAGGGTATTGTGTAACCATACACAACAAAGACAAATTTAAACTTTTGGGAAATACAATTTTAAATATAGTTAAAAAAGGAGAGTTAAAATGAATAAAGAAATATTGAGAGAAGCAATCTATGGATTCATATCTTTCTACACACAAGATGAACTTGAAAGGTTAGACCTCAGATTTGTAGCAGATAAATTTATAGATGAAGAGTTTCATAACAACCAAAAAGGAGTTGAGTAAATGAAAAAAGAGATACCGATGGGGTATGTAAGGAAGATACATGAAGTTTCTGCAAACGATATTAGTGATGTTCTTGTTGGGGCATTTGAAGGTGGTAGCAATTACTGGATAGAAAAAGTCTTTGTAAAAGATGATGACTATAAAGGAGCAAAATACTCTTCCGATGTTATTAGTAAGGGTGGTGAATTAATAGTAAAAACAATGGACAACGATACAAAAAGATTGACTGACAATATGATGGTTGCTGGAATACAGAAATACATAGATGAGGGAGGTAAACACTTTCCATTCAATGGGAGTGCTGATGCTTACACGTATGACACAATACTACAATATGCATTGTTTGATGAAATAGTATACGGATAAACAAAACAAACTAATAAAATAAAAGGAGAATAATAATGGATTACAAAATATCACAAGCACTAAACGACCTTAAAAACTACTATGGATTAGAAGATTTCAAAGAAGTTAATCTTAATATGGTAAATGTGGATAAACCATTTATTAGATTTAAGTCTGGAAACGATAACTGGATACTTGAACTTAATAAAATTGTCGAAGAGGGTGAGAATGGTGTATTGTAAGTGTGAGAATAGTGTGAGAATAAGAAGAGGTTTTAAAAATAATAAAAAAACACTTGACTTATTAGTGTTATCTAAAGTAATCTTAGCTAACGTGAGGTAAGGAGAGATAAGATGAACGATAATACAAAAACATTTCTACTCAAGGGCATACCAGAATCAATCTGGAGAGAGTTTAGAATTAGATTCTTACAAGATGGATTTGACACTTACAATGAAGCTTTGTTAGACGTGATTAAACAATACACAAAAAAGGGAAAATAAAATGAAATTGCCTATAGATTTTGAAAAGATATACCAAGACTATATTGATTCAAAAAACGAACAAAATAGGAAGGAACGATACGAGGGTAAGGAGAGTTTTTATAGGGCTAGCAGTAGTGGTTTTTGCTCTAGGAAAATATACTTTGAATCAGTTGCGCAGATTGAGGCAACAAATCCAACTGAACCTAAAGGAAAAAGAATCATGAGACTTGGAACTATAGTTCACGAGGATTTACAGAACGCACTCGTATATAAAGATAATATTATTAATAAAGAAATTAATAATAAAGAAAAAGAAATTAAAAATAAACAAAAAGAAAGTTTTCACATTGAGGGTAATGTGGAAATCAAAGAACTTAATGTTAGAGGTCATTACGATTTCGTACTTGAAAGTGATAGAGTTTACTTGTTTGATTTCAAGACCATTGCTAGTTGGTCTTATTCAAAGAAGTTTGGAAGAAATAAAGACTTTGACCCTTCGATACATCAAGAGTTGCAATTAGGAACTTATGGCTATGCTATAAAAGAACAATTTGGTAGACTTGATGGCATGTTTCTTGTGTATTATAACAAGGATAATTCGATGATGAACTCTATTGAGATACCAACGACCTATGCAAGTAGAGCATACAACTTTTGGTTTAACATTAACGAAGAACATAAACGAGGATTGCCAGACTTTAAGCAAGGAGTGTCTCCAGTTCAAGATTGGAATTGTAGCTACTGTCCTTACTTAAGCCATTGTAATCCACCAAACAAAAAAAGGAGATAAAAATGAGTGATTTTCCACTATTTGAAAAACTAAATAAAGTAGATGTTAATAAACATAAAAAACAGAAAGGTCAGTTTGACTATTTAAGTTGGCCATTAGCTGTAAGAGAGTTGTTAAAGGTTTGCCCAGATGCTTCTTGGCAAGTGCATGAATACCAGAACGAAGATGGTTTGACTGCACCTTTTATGACAACAAATGCTGGTTGTTTTGTTAGGGTATCGGTTACTTGCGATGAAGTTACAAGAAGTCAAGTTCATCCAGTTACAGATAATAGAAACCAAACAATTGCACAACCAACAGCACAAGACATTAATACATCAATACAGAGATGTTTAGCCAAAGCCATTGCATTACATGGTCTTGGTTTATATATCTTTGCTGGTGAGGATTTACCAGAGCCAGATGCATTAAATAGCGAGCAAAGAAGTGAGCTACTAGGGGTTGTTAAGAAGTTGAAAAACAAGTCCTTAGAAAGCGATATAGTGTCTAAAATGGATAACTTACAGATTAATGTAAGAAACTATGGGGCCTCTATCGAGAAACTAAACATAATGATAAAAGATAAGGAGAAAAAATAATGAGCATAACAGATGATATGTTTGATAAAGCAGTAAACGAGACAAGTTTTGCACTACCTAGTGAAGGCAAATCTAAAGGAAAGTCCTCTGGAAAGAAGCACCCATTAGTTAGTGGTGACTATCTTGGACATATAACACAAGTGAACAGTAAAGTGGTTGATGTTAAAGGTGGTGAATTTAAAGCAAGGGTATATGATTATTTTGTTGAGGTTGCACCAGAAAACAAAGATAATAAATACACCTACACCGATTACGAATCAAAAGAAGCTGTTGAGTGTGATGGTAATAGTTATGTTGGCTATAAGTTTAAAGGGTCTTCTTTTAAATACCTAGAGCCAGGCAAAGACGATAAGTTTAAATCAAGAACAGAGTTAAATAAATATTACCTCTGGTTTTGTGAAGCTTGTGGTATTGAATGCAAAACAATAACAACTGAAATTGACGGCCAAGACGTTGAGGTGAAAGAACTTCCAGTGATTAATATGGAAGAACTTGTAGGGACACCAGTTAGTGCTGTTGTTGGTCAAGGCAAAACATGGACAGATAGTGAGGGTAAAGAAAGAACGCCATGGGTTGTTAAGTTTGTTAGACCTTGGAAAGATGGAAAAAAGAAGGAGGTCAATGATGGCGACATCCCGTTTTAAGATTAACTCATTTAAATCAGTTATGATGAAGGGTGCATATTTTTTAGGAATGAAACCTAAGAAGATTGCACGTAAATTTAATGTATCTTTAGCGAGTGTATACAGACATATTAAATAATAATTTGGGAGAGTCTGGGTATCGTGAGAACCCAGCTATTGTGGTGTTTTCCTGGGCTACCCTAACGCCCTTTCCTTTTCACCCTGATAGTGTTAACTCTCCCAAAAAATTAACCCCTGAGGAAAGGCTTAGGAAATATGTTGAACAAAAATATGGAAAAATAAATGTTCAGAAGAAGAAAAATAAAGTCGAAAAGAAGTCTTAAGCCTTTCCAAAAGGGTTATAGTAAGGATATTGGTTCTGTTTTTACCTTTGGAAACATTGTGTTGTTGGTGATTTTGATATTAATGTTTTGTTTTATAGTTTATGGCATAATTGGTGCAATAAGGATGTGATAATATGGATTGGAACGATGTAATGATTTTTAAAGAAATAGATTTTGTGTATATAGTTAGTGGTAAAAAGTTTTTAGATAAAGAAGATGCTGAAAAATATTTATTAAGGAGAAAGAATGCCCAACAAAAAAGCAAAAGAAAGAAAGAAGGAAAGGCGTAAAAAACATGAGCTTATAAAAAAGTGGAAACGAGCTCGCAAAAATAACAAGGAGAATAAACATGAAAAATAAACTATCATACTTATTATTCGCAGTTTTTGTAGGACTAATAATCATAGCTATAACATGTAGTGGTGAAGGTAGTTCTGCAGACTCTATGCAAGTCTTGCCAACCAAAGAAGTTAGAGAGGTTGTTGAGGAAAAAGTAGAGCCTATGAAAGAGGCTGTTGAAGTAAAAGTAGAAGAAGTTGAGCCTGTTGAGGCCCCAGTAGATGAGGTGCCAGCAGAGGAAGTTATTGAAGAGATTGTTCCAATAGAAGAGCCAATAGAGGTTCCTATTGAGACACCCGAAGAACTTCCAGAGTCAGAAGAAATAATGGCCGATTAATTATTGTAGAAGTCAGCCACTATAATAACTGTGTGGGGTTGATTAGTTTCAGCCCCTCACAAAACATAAGGAGGAGTAAATGTTGGATACTTTGATTAAAAAACTTGCTGTAGTATTAATTCTTTGTGGGGCTATAGTATCATTGATTTACTTTACTGATTTAGGTGCTCTGGTTAATGGGCAAGCTAAGAAAAAAGTAGAGGAATTTAAAAAAGAGACAAAAGAAAAGATTGAAAAAAAGAAAGAAGAAGTAAAAAAAGAAGTAAAAAAAGAAGTAAAAAAAGTAGAGGATAAAGTAGAGAGTAACGTAGATAAAGTAGAAGATAAAATAAAAGACTTGAAAAAGTTAAAACTAAAAGATATAATTAAATAAGGAGATGTTATGGGAAGAGCAATAGAGATGGAAAAAGATATTGACACACTTAAACATAAAGTGAATGAGATTTTTTTAATTTTAGATGAAATAAGTAAAGTTGGAACTAAACAGGAGCATATAGACCTACATGAAGAAACAAAAGAAGAAAAAACCAACGATGAAGGAAGTGGAAAAAGTAGTGGAAAATCTAATAAAGGAAAGCCAACTTCTAAGGATGGGGATTCTAAAGACTCAGGAAGTTCTAAGTAGTTATATAGAACATAAAAAAGACACAGATAATTTTAAAAAATATCTGGAGGATAAAAATGGAAAACAAGATAAAAGAGATAGTAAGGAACACGTTAATAAAAAATAACTGGGGCTTATACTTTAAAGGGAAACCTTTAATGGAGATGCCAGTAAATGGTGAGGCCAGCATTTACAAGTTAAACGAGGTGCGTATAGATGAACTAGAGGGGGCAATATCGGAAGAGTTTAATAACATTATTGAGGAAATAAACCAGCAAGGAGAAACCGAATGCCAGAAGGATACGAAGCCAGGTACAGAAGAGAGGTAGAAAACTCATCAGAACTAATGTATGTTCGTAAGATGAAGACTTTTTATGAATCAACATTACAGGATTTAAGTAGAATAGTAGGAGAAACAACAGAGTTTGATGTTGTTGTTACAATGGGACTACTAGCTAAAATCGAAGAAAGGTTGTCTGATTTTGAAGAGAAAGAAAATAAAATAATGAAAAAATATAAAAGATTTTCTGAAGCAGTGTTAGTTTAGAAAATATAAGATAAAAAAAGGAGATAGAAATGAATCAAACTATGCCCTGCGATAAGGGCCTTGAGAATAGTGTCTTAGGAACACTAATATTACACCCTAAAATATATAAAGATATTAGGGATTATATAATAGAGGATGATGTTTTTTACCAAAAAAAGTCAAAGCTTTTATGGGAAAAGCTTAAAACAATGATTGGTAGAAAAGATTTTATTGACCTTAAAACAGTTATAGCCTCTATTAAAGAAGAAGAAAAGCTCAAAGGGCTTTCTCATATGTATGTTGTTGATTGTACTATTGCGGCTGGACTTAGTGGTGCTGCTCGAACATATGCAAAGAAGTTGTATGAGAAGTATTTAATGAGAAGAGTTATTGAGGAAACTAATAAAGTCCAAAGCTCAGCATCAAATAGTGGGGAAGATACATATGATTGCATAATAAATGCTCACACATTGTTTTCAGAACTTATTGACCTGAACCCTTCCAAAGAAAAAGAATCAATTGACTCTCTTCTAATTGATGCAGTCCAAGATATACAAAGTAAAGATATTAACCTTATTAAGACTGGATATGATGCAATTGATAAATTTGCAGGAGGCCTAACTAGGGGTGAAATCACAATTATTGGAGGTAGGCCTGGGCATGGAAAAACCACAATGATGGTAAATATGCTAGCTAGTCTCATAAGTAATGGCTATAAAGTGGCCTTATTTAACCGAGAATTGCCCAATATAGAGGTTATTAAAAAATTAATATGCCTAGAGTCTCAAAAACTATCTTACTCGCTTATACGTCAAGGTATTCATAGTAAAGATTCTTTAGAGCAATTAGAGAAAGTTAGGGAAATAATAAAAGAAAAATATAATGAAGATAAGTTTTTAATGTTTGATAATATTAGGGACTTCGCAAAGACATCTGCAGAGGTTAAAAAGTTTAAGCCAGATGTGATTATGGACGACTATATTCAACTTGTATCCCCTGATGCAAAAATCCCAGAAAGAAGATTGCAACTTGAAAGGCTTGTTAATGATTATAAGTGGCTTGCCAAGCAAATGAAATGCTCAGTAATATTAGCATCGCAACTTAATCGTGCAATTGAAGGTAGACATGGTGCATCAAGACCTCAATTGTCAGATTTAGCAGAGAGTGGAGCTATAGAGCAAGTGGCAGAAAACGTGTTCTTTGTTTATTATGATTACAAGATAAACGGAGAAGATGGGAAAGGGAAAAATGTTATCACATTTGTAGCTAGAAAAGTTAGGTATGGTGAGACAGGCGAGTCTGACTTAGGGTATAATGGTGATAAATGTAAGATATTTAATAGTTATGATGGTTTTATGAATTCAATACAAAGAAAGGAGATGATGGATGAAAAAGGACTCCCATTTTAAATATATAGGAATTGACCCAGGAAAATCTGGGGGAATAACTTTGATTAATGGAAAAGATGTTAAGACTTATAAGTGTCCTCAAAGAACAGAAGATATGGCGATATTGTTTTCTCTGCTTATTGGGGACACCTCCTCCTATGATGTTAAGTTATTAATGGAGAGGGTGTGGGCAAGGCCTAATAATGCAGTAAGGTCAGCCTTTGCTTATGGTGTTAATTATGGACAATGGATGGGTATTATTGCATGTCATGAGGTACCACTTCAAACATGTTTGCCTAACCAGTGGATAAGTTATTATAAGTGTGATAAAAACCTTGAGTATCAAGAAAGAAAAAGATGGTTAAAAGAAAAGGCTAAATCTTTATACCCTAATTTAAACATAACCTTAACGACAGCAGACTCAATATTGATTGCTGATTATGCAATGAAGGAGCATTTTAAAAATGAAGAATGAACTTGAATGTAGTGTATGTGGCTCACCTATGGAAGATGATGAGGGGATTGTTGGAGAGTTTGGAATCCTCCCAGTTCAGTTTTGTGTCTGGTGTAGTGCTTCTATGACGGATATGGTGATTCAGATGGAGGGTTTTGATGATATAGAAATGTTGGAAGAAAGAATACAGTATTTAAAAGAAGATTGATTACATTAAAAAAAATAAAAGAAACTTTCGGTGAAATCGAAATATATAAAGGAGGTAAATGGATGCCTGTAACAGAAGAAGTGCAAATGAAATTTGACCATGACTTAGAGTTTGGTAGACTTGGTGAGGATTTTGTTAAAAGTATGCAAAGTAAAAACACTAAGATTGAGGTCAAAACAGAAAGAGATATATGGAAAACAACTGGCAACATTGCAATAGAGATTAGATGTAGGGGTAATAAGTCTGGGATATCTGTAACAGAAGCAGATACCTGGATTCACCTTCTTAGTTATAAAAATAATATTGAAGGTGGTTTTATATTCAGCACTAAGTATTTAAAAGATAAGATTGTTGAGATGCATAAGAATGAGGAAATTAAACTTGTAATGGGTGGAGATGATAATATGTCTCAGATGGTGCTAATGCCAATAAAAAAACTATTTACTAAATAGAAAACTTCTTGCCATAAATACCGTATTTATTCCAATACTTTTCGTTATTTATAACTTTGTAAAATTTTCTAAGTAGATATTCGTATTGCTTTTCACTTTTTAAAAGTTCATCAAGCCCTTCTTGTCCATATTTTTTCCTAGCCCATCTTAAATATAAACTTTTCTTGGATATTGTTTTCCCTTCAGAGGTTGTACTTGAAACTTTTAAAGGATTCATAAAGCTTACAGATTGCTTGATACGCCTAAGGGCATCTTTATGTCTTTGAGCTGGAGTTGTTCCTGGAAACTCTGAGTTTTGCATTATATCTGCATAGGCAGCAAAAAATGTTTTTGCAATATCGTCTTCACTTCCAAAGTAAATAGACTCTTTTAAGTCTTTATTATAATAGTTTTTTGTAAATCTATCACCACTATTTTCGATACCATAGTCATCGTTAAATTGAGACAACCTTGACCTCATTTTTCTTGCAAGCTCCCACTCTGGAGACTTGTCATTTCTCCACATCTTATTTGCTTGTGCGTACAAAACAACTGACTGCTTTGCAAAGTCATCAGCAGCTTTTAATATTCCTCTTTTGCCTGTAATTGCATTATAAGCAGACTCGGCTCCTAACATTATATTATTAACCACAACTGGCTTCATAAGGTTTGACGTAACACCCCTATCATACGGGTCATATATAAAACCTGCTAACCCAAGCATTTCAGAACGATTAACATAAAAGAATGCTTCTGCTAACTTATCATTAGATGACTCTGGGCTCTCTTCATTGAAAAGTGCTTTATACATACTATATAGAGCTGCACCTCCTAGATAGTGTCCTATTGTTGCTCTGGCTAAGGGTGCAATATTTCCACGAAGAGCTGGCTTAACATAGTTTTGGACAGTATCATGTGTTGTAGAGTAAGCTATTCTTTGAAATAGTGTTAAAGGCCTACCTACATTACTTGACATCCATAATGGCAATTGGCCAACCGATGTTCCACCTTGCGTTGATATGTGAGAATAGTGTTCAACTTGTCTTAGTATTTCTTGGTATCGTTTAAAATCTGCCTTGCTACCTATTTCCCCTTTTAAAACTAAAGCTATATCTTTATCATTCAATTTATACATGTCTTTTAAAACTCTTGTAGCATTATTTTTTGAGCCTGTTACACCAAAGACATCGTGACTACCTTTTAATATACCAAGTTGCTGAGAAAAATACATCTTGCCAGCTTCCATTGCAGCTATTCTATTATAGTTTTCAGTACGTTCCATCTGATTGCCTTTAAACAATTTTTCCATTGGGATATAATCTGAAATTACACCCTTCCCAGATTCTCCAAGCTCAAGGGTTTTTGGTGTGTACCCTAGTGCTCCAGACTCTCTTCCTTTTTTCCAGCCTGCATATGTCATCGCCTTGGCGTAACCTACCATAGTATTATAAAGTCCAAATGATGCAAAATTACGAGGAAGGCCAATTAGTATATTTTTAACACCAGATGTTGGTGAAGACAATCCTATGGCCGCAGATACAGTGGATATATCTTGAAGAATACTTTCATATCCTTTCGCCTTACCATCCATACCAATAAGTCTTCTTATAGCACTGTCTGCATACTTACCTAAGCTATTGTTTTTTATTGCTAGATTAAATCTATCTAAACCTGCCTCATTTAATCCATATTTTTTACCAAGCCCTGTATACTCTGGAAAATGTTTTAAAGTAGCAAGATACTTAGACATACCTTGAATGTAAGGCTCAATTGTATTTTGCATTTTATGCTCATACGTTCTAATTGTTTTTTTCTGACCATTGGGTTTTGTTATCTCTATAAAAGCATCTAACAAAGGTCCACGTTCTTTTAAATAATTACTTTGGACTAAATGATGTTGATGTGTCATTATATTAATTAAATTTTCAGCTGTTTTATCTCTAAGCCTTTTACCCTCAACACTTGCAGGGTCAGTCAATTTTTCAAAGTAATCTTTATATTGCTTGCTATTTTTATCTGAATGCTTATCACTAGCCATTGTCTTTGCTTGTCTTTTGACAGCAGCATCTAAATCTTTTAACAAAACACTCTGGTCTTTACTTGATATTAAATATTCCCTAGCTTCTTTTGTTAATCTTCGTGTAAAATAATCTCTGACAAACTTATTACTAAATTCTTTTTTAAACTTTGCATATTCTTTAGGGCTATATAAAACTTTAGCTTCTTTAGCTAGTGAGTTCCAATAAAACTCAGTTAAACCTCTTAACTCCTGTTTAGCTAGATAGGCATTAGAGCCTTCATGTTTACCAGTCTTTGAGTTAAACTTTCCATTCTCAATAGAGCCATAAAATTTAGCCTCAGCTGCAGTTAATGCTGGAGCATTTTTATCCTTCATATACATTTTAACCATATCTTTATCCATCATCCAGATATGTTCAACATCTTTTTTAAGAAGCTCTCTTACTCTTGCAGCTTTAACGTCTCCTCTACCTTTATATTCATTAGTATATGTAACATCAAACTTTATAAATTTATCAGCAATTTTTTTACCAGCTGGAATACCAGACTCTCTTAACATATAGTAAACTGGTAGCCCCCATTTTCTAGCTAAATTTCTAGTAACAGGGAAGTCTCCCAACTCAATAATTGCATTGTGAGCACTTTCAAAACCTTCAACCCCTTTGGTTATACCCTTATCATGCTTTTCCACAAGATACTTGTAATATTCCCTGTTCTGTGGAGTCAGTTTACTTACATCGCCAGTACCCTCTCCTAACAACCTAACAATACTTTGTTCTTCTAGTTTAGATATGTTGCGGTCTTTGGCGTAATTCTTTATGTCTAACTTTTCTTTTCCAGCTTTATACATAGACTCAACATGTTTAGCCCACTCTCTCATACTTGTTAAACTTAAATCTTTGCTTGAACGACCACCTAATTGAGAAACAGTCTCAAGACCTGTTCCACCTCTCTTTTGAATCCCAAATAAAGATTTTGGTATTCCAAACATATCCCTAACCGCATCTGCTTCTGCCTTTGAATAGCCCATTTCATTTTTAAGTTTCCTCTCATATTTATTGGCTATATAGTTGGCATTAGACTTTTCTTGTATTGTTTCTTTAGATTGACCACCTTTATTATCTAATTTATGATGAAGCTTACTTCTTTCAATAGACTTGCTAATATCTCCTTTAGTTCTAGACATTATCCAAGAAATATCTTCTTTTGTGCCTACGTCTAAAACCTCACCTGCTCTTTTAAAGAAGTCTTTTGAAAAACTTTTAGATTTAGATATTAAAATCTTATCTTTCATTTTACCTGTAGCAAACTCGTTTATTCTTTTTGTCAACATGTTTTCTTGGGCAGTTCTAAACTCAGCATCAGTCTTATAGTCTTTTCTTTTAATGTCTTTAGCAAACATTTTAATGCCTTTGTCAATTACAGCTTTATCTTTACTTGTACCTAATTGTTTTAATATGCCAACAACATGTTTTGATACTTCTTTAGGCACAGAATCAATCTTTGTTTTTCCATCTAGTATATTTGAAGTCTGTTCAATAACTTTATTCAGTACTTTGTCTGCCTTAACCTTACCAATATCTTTGTCTAGATTATCCTTTAATTTTTTATAAGACTCAACATCTTTTAAATACTCTGCTTGAGCTTCTTTTTTCTCAACTTCTTTTTGAATTTTTTGTTGAACTCTTTGTATTTGTGCTTCTGTTACAGGCTTCTTTAAACTAGAAATAGCAATTGGGTCTTTAATTCCAGATATATATGCTAATGGAGTGTCGTTTTTCCCCACGACTATAGATTCTATTGTCCCTGCAGATTCAACCTTTTTCCCATCCTTAGAAACAGTTTCATATTCAACAGTTTCACCCTCTTTAAATTTAAATTTCTCTTTTAACTCTGGAGACATCTTTTTAAACCCTGCATCCGCCTCACCTTTTTTCCTAATATTATAAGCTTCAATTTGCGTTGCAAGAGTATTTCTAACTTCAGGGTTGCTTAGGTCATATCTTTTGCCAGTCTTAGAGTCAATAGCATTTAAATCAACAATAGAGCTACCATCTTTCTCTACGTTCATTTCTTTTAATTTTTTCTCAGATACTGGCCCAACTTTAGGTTTTGGTGTCATTGGAGAAGGTCTTTCAGCGGGAGTTTGAGCCCCTAAAGTATCAAATGACTTGTCAAAGTTTTCTTCTATCTTAGATAGTTTCTCCCTTAAAGATTTGATTGATTTCTTTTGTTGTTGAGTTACATTAAATTCAACTCCAGATATCTCACCCTTTTCACCTTGCCTTAAAACCTCTTCAGCAAGCTTAATTGTTTGAACAACCTCAGCTATTGTTTTACCACTTCCCTCTAACGCTTTAGGGTCACCAGACTCTATTATCTTATCAACTTTGTCAAGAGATTTGCCAACATTAGTAAGCAAGTTTTCAACCTCTTTTGCAGAACCCATGCTTCTACTAATTTCTGACTGTATTTCCTTTGTATCAACATTATAATCTTCTACATTCTTTTTTACATTCTCTAAAGACTCAGTTGTCTTATCCCCTTCTTTTTCATAATGCTTTCGTATTTCATCTCTCCAGGCCTTAGTATGCTCTTTTACAGCCTTGCCTAAAGGAGTAGTTGCTGCTTTCTCTGCAGCTTTTTGTTTACCAAAACCATATGTTTTTAATGCCCCAAACATACCTATATTCCTAGACCAAGCTTTTAGAAAGTCTTTACCTGCAATATCTTCCCCTGCATGTATTCTTTCAGCCATTTCGCTTGCTGTAAACACAGTTGACTCAGCCCCTACTTGTCCAGGTATACCATAACCAACTCTTGCCTTTAGCCAGTTACCTTTTCCTAAAGGGTTTTTACCCCCAGCTTTTAATATTTCTGCTGCTTTAGCACCCATACCTCCACCAATACCACCTGTAATCGCCCCTAGTGCTGCTCCATGCCACAATCCATGAACAATACCATCCATAGGGTTGTTACCTTCAATCTTAGACTGCACACCACCAATTGCAGCTTCATATAGTGCTAATGTAGGAGCATTGCCTGCAGCCCCCATTAACGCTTTATCTATTTTTGTTAAGTTTGGAACAAAATTTTCTGGCAATGACTCGCCTGTTTTTAGTGCCTTGTTAACAGTTTTTTTGCCAAACTTTTTATATGCCTTCTTTTTAACAAGTTGTTGCCCTAGTTTACCAGACAAAGCTTTGCCAGCAACTGTTCCAACTTTCATTGTAATAATATCAAGGGGCATGAAGAAAGACATTAGGCTTGCACCTATATCTTCAAGAACTGTAAAATCTGTTTCGTCAACATTGTAGCGTGCAGTTCCTGTTATCATCTTTTCAGTCAAACCTGTAAGAGAACGGGTATAAGATGCTTTCATCCAATCTGGAGAGTCTTCATTAATCCAAAGGTCAGCCCAGCTTTCAAGTGTGCTTAAATCATTTTTACCATCAAGGGTTTCGTCTGGAACAAATTCATCTGAAGGGCTATTGTAACCGTATTCTTCTGGAAGCATTCCACCTCTTGCGAGAGTGGATTCAAGTAGTTGGTCACTCATATTTTTATAATGAGCTGGGGAATTTGGAGAGCTTCTTACTCTATCTAAGTATTTTTTATAATCTATATCTGACATTTTTTAAATTATTCATCTAAAGTAAAAAATTTATAAAGAAGGCTATTAGGGTCCATTTCAAAATCCATACCAAGAGCCTCCATTGGGACAGTCTTATCAGCTTCTCTTTTTCCATAGCTTCCTGTCCATGCTGTGGCCCCTAAAAGTTTATTCCAAAAAACTTCCTGGATTAATTCATTCGTATCTGAACCCCATAAGTGAGCATAATTAGATAAATTAGTAAGACCTTCCGAGGAAGCCCTTCCTATACCTGAACCTTTTGGTATTACGCCAAGTGACAAACTGTACAATAATTCATCCATTTCTCTGCCAGATTGTGCTCTTGAGGCCTTATCTATTGAATGACGTAATCGTGGGTTATCTGGGTCAACCCATGGCCTATTCAAATCTTTAAATGATTCTACAATAGGCTGGTTTCCCCAAGAGCTTGAACTAACAACCTTAGTATTATCTATTGCATCAACTCGCCCACTAGCGTTAGTAAAACTTTCTCTTTTCCCTGAAGAATCTAAATCCTGTATCTTACTGTATGTTGTATCAATACCTTCTAACGCATCATAGGCTTTATTGTAGACTATTAATTGGTCTCTACTCATTTCTTCGATAGGCACTTCAGGGTTTGCTAATATATTCTTTAAAGAATCTGTATATTCTTTATGAGCTTTTGTGTCTAAGTTAGATAAAGAGTCGGCAGCTTTGTTTCCCGAAATATCACTATCTATAATCTTTAGGACTACTTTCAACTCTTCAACAGATATAGGTGTAGAGTCTGAACCCCAATAAGGAGACCCATTCTCCCATTTAATTGTATCTTGCCTAGCTCTATCTTCTGTCACTGCTATTGTCCTCCTGGTTGAGAATCTAAATACTGGCTTATAGTATCCCTTTGATTAGTATTAGTCCCTTGGTTGTACAATTTATCAACAGAAATAGGCAATGCCCCAAATGTACCTGAATGGCCAAGCTGGTTATATGCCTTAGCCCAGCCCTCTCCATGCTGTTTAATCAAACCATTAATAAGTAAAAGCTTTTCTTTATACCATCTGTCACGACCACTTTTCTTAACAGTTTCAACATCACCTTTTCTTGTGATATCTTTAACCCATTTAAGTCTATTTGTGTCTTTATAGCCAGTTTTGATATAATTAATTGTTTTTGACGTTTCTTTAAAATTATTATCTATGTCTAAATCTTTAGATTTCTTGTTAGCTTTATATGCACGTTTTTTAAGCTCATCCAATTCTTGCTGATTAGCTTCTGCCTCTTTGTTTTGTATTCCAGTATAGCCTGCAGTTTCTAAGCTATTCATTACACCAAAACTATTTAAAATTTTATCACCTTTTTCAATATCTTTTTGTAGCTGAAGCTGTTGAGTCTCAACAGGCTCCCAAAATTTAGCGGCAACCTTGCTTTTTTCAGATGCCTGAAGGTATTGCTCACTGCTCTCTCCATGTTTAGCTTTAATATCATTAAGCTCACCTGAAGTCTTCCACCAAGAACGAGGAACACTAACTTCTTGCTTATCCCCCGCTCCAATATGAGCAGGAACTGCATTGCCAGAGAAAATAGCTGCAACCTCACCCGCACTTGCATTGTATCTACCTATTTTTATTAAGTTATTATTCTTATTATATAGATTCACATTCTCTGTAAGAGATTTGTTTGCTTGCTGCATTTGAGTGTCAATAATTTTTTCTTTTCCTGAATTTAAATCTTTAAGAGCTTGGTCATCGCCATTTTTAACAAGGCCACTCCAGGCTTGATATTCAAAGTTATCAATATTCCCGTCTTTTGCCCAACCTTTAAGAATATCGTTCATATAATATTGAGTGTCTGCCATGCTAAGTTCAATGCTTCGAGGTATCCTGTCATAGAATTTAGCACCAAAGTTTCTTGTGTGAGCACCATAATCAGAGATTGTTTTCTTCATATTATCTGTTTGCCAAGCCTCATACCTTTCAAACTCATTAGTCTTAGTGGAAACCAGTGGGCCTAATTCATCGTTTTTAATAGCATCTTGATATGCAAGGTCTCTGTCAATAAATACTTTCTTTTCAGCATCATTACCTAATGTGGAATATTGATACATATCATTGATAAATTGTTCAGATGTTTCGGAAAAACTCCCCCATTCTTTCATTTTTGTGTCAAACTCAACATTCTCATTTAACTGAGCAGTCATTTTATCCTTGTAAATCTTATAAGCATCCTGTGTTTCAAGGTCATGTTTATCTGCTCTGTCATTGTAAAATTTGTCTAACTTGGCTATGGAGTCTTGTATTTTAGTATTATCGAATTCAGTTTCAAAACCTTTTGTTATTGCATCAGCCATGGTAAGAAAGTGTCCTCGCTTATTGTCTCTTCTGGATTTAACTCTGCCAGCTATTCCTCCAGCTAATCCTAAAACTCTTTCTAAGTTATCAAGGGAAGTAGAACTTTTAAGCCCTTGCTGTTTCCTCCCTTCATTCCACCAATCCTGTCTCGCCACTACTAACCAGCTTCTGAGATTAGTTCTTGCCAACCATATATTCTATCCATTACATCGCCTGTTGCAGCCCCTCTCATTTTAAGAATATCTCTTATAAGGTCTTGGTATCCCCCACTATAAAGTCTCTCAGCACCTGATAGACCAGATTGTCTTCCAGCACTCCCTGCAAATCCTCCAGTCGAAACTTTACCTAAAGCCTTGCCCTTTTTCTCAACAAGTTCTTCTCTTCCAGTTGCTTCATATGGGTCATAATATTTAGACTCTGTTTTTTCAATCATTTCAGGGGTTAAGGCTCTAACTTCTCCAGCCTTTATACTGTCGTCGTATCCTGATACTGAACTTAAACCTAGGGCAAGACTGCTTGGGTCGAATACATCCATAAATTGAAGAGGCCCCATATCATAGTCGAATTCAGCGCTAGCTTCTAAATCTGTAGTAAAATCATGCTCAGAAGATTTTCCTGATGGTAGCATGTCAATATCAAAATCTAATTCATCATTGTTCCAAACTATATGAGCATCAGAGGGATTCACTGGCATGTTATACCCTGCGATAGGGGCGAGAGCCCATATGTCTTGTCCATATCCTAGGTTTGCAACATCAAATATAGTGCCAGTATGTCCTCCTAAGACATTCAATAAAGCATCCAGTATATCTTGAGGTAATCCTTGGTACCCATAGTGGTCTAAGGCAAAACTACTTTGCAGAATATTCCCCTGTGTGCCTTCTTGCTCATAAAGAAACTCCAAAGGGTCATATTCTGTTACATAAGGGTTATTTCCGTTCATTAATATCCTCCTCTGGAGTAAGGGTTTTTAAATTCTGGGTATGAAAAATCTGAAAGTTCAGCCTCAGCAGTAAGTAATTTTAGTAATTCATCTCTTCCCATTGTTTTTACCGCAGCTGCTGGCAAATTCTTAGCTAAAAGGCCTGATAACATATTAGCTGCACCAGGAGCCCTACTTAATCCCTTAGCTGCCCAATCTGGAAGGACACTTTTTAAAGCATCCATGTCAAGCACATTTTCTATTCCCCATTTAAAGGGACGAGTGATATCAGATACCATTCCCTGAACACCTGCACCTCCCTTCTCTACATCTTTTATTATATCTGTTATATTATACATACTTTTTGAGCCAATCTTCCCAATATTCGTTGGAAGGATAGCTTGCATCCCTAAATCTGTTAATGCAGTCATTTCAAGTTTATTTTTAAGGGCATCGTCAACAATATCTATTGTTTCTTGGATTTCATCGCCTACACCTCTTCCACTATACTTTCCTTTAAGTTCTTTTAATTCTTTTGTTGCGTCCAATTTTTCTTGTCTATGTTTTTCTTGAGCATATGATGCTCCCCCAGCTCCAAGAGCACCTACAGCCCTTGGCAAATGTTTCAGAAGCCCTGAAGCACCAGCAACCCCTGGTATCAAGCCAGTCGCCCCCATTGCAAGCCCTCCTACTAAAGTACTAAGCAAAGACTCTTTCCATCCTCCACTTTTTTTTGCTTTTTTCTCAGCAGCTTTTATAGCTTTGTTTATCTCATCTATCATTCGCTTCTGATTTCTATACTTAACCAGATGAGTCAGCGCCTCTTGCTGCTTTTCTTTTTCAAACCCTAAAGGGTCTCCTGCTTGAATTTCTGCTATATCATATATATTTGCCATTTTTTTCCTTCCTATTCTAATCAGTAATTTAATACTAATAATTTAATTTTCATAATCGTCTACTTTTCTAAAAATTTGTACCAAAAAATATTGCATTAATCATATACTGCAAAATGTGCTACAGCAGTTGGCAGTGCTGTTACTTTCATTATAAATGGGGAATAATGACCTGAGCTTGTTCCTCCATAATTCAGCGTATTTGTACCTCCACTCGATTTTATCCCAAACCAATAATTATATGTATCTCCTGGTGTTAATCCAGATATAACCCAAGTATTTTGAATAATCTGCTGGTCAGTTTCATCTGTCATATTAACAACCTCTTCATGCGCTGCTCCAATAGTGTTGTATGTAGAATTGTCAGATAATCCAAAATATATAAACCTACTTGCTGCTGCATCTAAATAACCTGCCTGGACATAAACTTCGACAACCCCGCTTGGAGGTGCAACAAACCTAACAGTAGCATCAGTATGAAGAGTCGCAAAAGAGCTAGTTATTGAGTATCCAACTCTTCCTGCATCGTGTCCAAGAACTCTACATCCTAATACCATACCTGCATAAGCAGAGTCTGCTACACTAAATTCATCTCCATCACTACCAAGTTTATATGCTAATTTATCTGCTTCTAATGTAATTCTTTGATTAGCCTCATCAAGAGTAATCATTTCATCACCACCTACAACTAATTCCATTTTATCGGCACTTACTTCGTGTATATAAGTTTCAGTCCCACCATCAAGATAAAGTTTATCTGTTGCACTTATGACTACCTTTTGAGATGAAGGGTCTAATCTTAAATCCCCATTAGGGACAAGAGTCAAGTGTCCTAGAGCACCATCAGAATCATTTGTTGCTATTGTCGTAGCTCCGTCTGCAGCAACTGTGAGCGTACATAAATCATCAGTGTCTCCATTAAGATAGAACTTAGTTATACCACTTGCAGGGTCTAATATTAAATCTCCATCAGGCTCAATTGTTATATGTGCGGTTGAGCCTCCAAAGTCAGTTGTTGCAATATTTGTTTCTCCATTCGCTAAGACCCGAAGATTAAATTGGTCACTTCCAGCTCCACCATTTTCAAGTAATGTTATATAGGTTGCAGAATGATGTACGTTAATTTTACCAAAAGGTGTTCCAGCATTATTAAATATAATACCTGTATCTGTAGCATCGCACACAGCATCAAGCACAATACTTCCATCTGCATCTAAGGTTAAATGTCCTATAGCAGCTCCATCATCAACTGTAGCTATCGTAGATGCTCCTGAAGCTCCAACAGTAATACTAAATAAGTCAGCTGGGTCAGTGTCGTCATATATTGTTAAGGATGTAGCATCACAGTCAAATAAGAAATGATTAGCTGTATCATCTTTTATAGTTACTTGACCACCATCAGCGTCAAATGTTATATCTCCTGAAACATCAAGAGTAAAATCTCCTGCAACTGAATATGTTGAGGGTAATCTAAATTGTTTCATCACATCAACTTTTGACTTGATGTCTTTAATTGTGCTCTCAAGAGAGGAAAATGATTCCCCTACCTTTACCCCATGCCAAGAATGATTTGCTTTTATATATAGCATTAAAGTGTTAGATACACGTCTAAAAGTTAAATCTCCTTCATTTCCTTGTGAATTTATAGGTTTCCCCTTGCCAATGGTTGGTAATGATGACTTTCTTGCTTCATTAAGTCTATCAATTGAACTTCTTCTTATTGACACTATTTAACTCTTTTTGGTCTATATATTACAGTGATGTCATTAATCTCAAAATCTGTTGCTATAGCACCTAATATGTATTTAGAGGCACTTGTTGCTGCATTTCCATATCCTTTATCTGTCATCGCTGCTTCAACTTCTACAGTTTCTGACGAACCAGTATAATCTGAAATTTTAGTAGTATTATATCTTGCAGGTCCACCATATACATATATATTATAATCATTATATGCGTTATCTGTTTCACTTATAGAGGCATGGTCTCTTAATTGAATTTCATCTGCACTTCCACCTCTTGCAGTACCATTATCTACAGTTAAGTGGTCAAAACTAAATTGTATACTTTTAATATTATTAATTGACGATGAAGGTCTTAGCTCTGCAACTTTCCAATCCCCATCTGTATCTTTAAAGCCTGTTCTTGTTCCCTCTCCTGTAAAACTATCAGCATCATAATTAGTACTTTTGCTCGAACTAAATGTTCCTGCAAAACTTCCACTTCCATCTGTGGCATATTTCATTTGAATACCTGAATGTCCTGAGCATTTATATGTGACATACACTTTATATATTTTTTTATTTACAGACGGGCTTGCAAGGTCAATATCCTTACTCTTCCACATATTTGTAGTTACTATTGACTGCCCTTCTCCTGCATCGCTATCCCATTGATAGAAGTTTAGTTCTGTGGGAGCTCCTGCATCAACATACCCTAAAACCAAATTTCCCTTTTCATCATTTATGAAGTTTGTATAGTAATTACCACCAGATTCTGAATGAGGGAAAATTGAACCATCATAACGTGATTGATAAGCTTGAAGTTCTAAGTCATATATAAACCAACTTGTTCCCAGTCCACTACTTGCAACTGGAGTATATATTATCCTATTTGTTCTATTGTCAAATCCAATAAGACGTGTTGAACCTTCAACCTCACTGTACTTAGTTCCCTCAACTTGTCTTGTAAGATTATTAACCTGCTTTCCATCAAAAAACCAAACCCCTGAAGAATTAATCCATGAAACACCCCTATTAGTCTTAACAATTTGTGAAGGAGTATAAACTCCTGCATTAGGATATTCAGACTCAAGAACTTCTGATTCTCCTGCTATATTAATAATATAAACATTATTCTTTTTAAATTGAAGAAGTCTATCTCCAAAAGATTCCAATGCTGTAACTGAATCCCCATCTCCAATAGCAACATCAATAAAATTAGTTTCAGGGAAGGTATCAAATTTATTAACTGGAGTTCTTAACATTCTATCTGGATATGTTCTTCCCCCTTGTTTTATGTTTCCAATATATACTTTTCTTCCTGCAACACAAGACACCTTATATTGAGCATCAATGATTGTATCTTCTGTAAAAAAGTTCTCTGATAAATATGTATCAATAGGCCTCATTGTTAGCTCTGTGCCTGTTGTTATAGTTGCAACCTCACCTCCAGTTGACCAGGTGCCAGGTTGTTCAAGAATAAGCTCAGAGTCTCCTGCTGCAAATAATGTATATGTTCCTTTATTAAAATTAACATGAGAAAATAATCTCCAATCTTTTGAAGAGTCTTCTTCTGTCACGTCTCTCATGTAAATCTTAAATCCATTAATTCTTGCATTCCAACTTTTCTCATCAACACCATAATTATATACACTTTTAATTACACAATTTGGCGCTCCTGTGAAATTTGTCCAATCAACTGTTTGAGTTGAACTTAATTCTGTCATTCTATATACCAATGAATCATTTGGGAAATGAGCAGCAGTTGAACCATTATATCCTCTTGTTACTGTTAATTCATGTGTATCTATCCCCGATATATATAATTGCTCTGTTCCTATATATATTACCTCTCCAACACTAAACACGGTTCCATCATCAACAACAATTGAAGTTGCTCCACTTCCGTACCCAGACTCAACGCAGCTAAAAGTATCAAGTGTTCCATCGCCCTCAGATGCACTACTATCAACAGTAAAGCGTAAATGTGTAGCTGCTGCTGTTGCCTGAAATTGAACGGTATGGGTTCCTACTCCATATTGAGTTGCCGCAACAAACTCATCATCATACGTATTATCACTTGCAGAATCTCCTCCTCCAATTGCAATATTTAAATATTTAGATGCAACTGTAAATACTACTTTATATCTTTTCCCTGACACAATTGCAGTCCCTAATGTATTAATAGCTGAAGAATCTTGGTTCTCACTTTTGTCAAATACTATAGGACTTGTATCTGCACCAAAAGTTAAAAAGCCATCAGTCCCACCATCCGTATCTCTCTCTGTCCAATTAGCAGCTCCAGGACTATTCCCGTTTACCATTATAGTGCTTCCATCAGCAACATTAATATAATTTGATTCGCCATTAGTTTGAGCCACAGGGGCAAGTGAATGTCCCATTGTTAATAATGATTCTTGAACCTCTTGTGCTGGACCATCATATGTAAATGACATTGCAAAGTTCCATTTTCTTTTTAAGTCTGGATTAATTGCATTTGAATCTTCAGGCCTCACTATTGCAAGTAATTGTTGTATTTCTGTAGTACCAGCGACATCTGCAACACTTGCATGCGATGATGTTTCAAATCTTAAATCGTCTGTATCTACTTTATAAGCTCTTTTGATACCATTAAAATCTAAAACTCCTGTCTGTCCTGTTATGTGAATCCAAAATTCTGTATGTTCATCTACACCAGATTGAAGACCTGGGAGATTTGTTTCATTATTGCTTACTTTGACAAATCCTTCATAGTCTCCTCCATCTCCACCAATATCTGTCCAACCATCAACTGTGGCTGTATAAGTATCGTCTACGCTAACAGTAGCATCTTCAGCCATAGCTGCACTAAAAGAGGTGTTTTGTATTGTGAATGTAGTTGTAGTGGGTGTTGAAAGAACCTGATACGAGCCTGAGAGATTAGTTAAATCTGTAACTGTAATTCCTGCAAACTCTGTTTGAGGATGCTCAATTGAAATATTCATTCCCTGTTTAAGACCATGTGCAGCAGTTGGACTTGAACCCTTACCACTTGTTGTTAGTTTAAGAACGTTTGCACCAATATGCTCAACCTTAATAATACCTAGCGATGCAGGGGCTTCTGAAAACTCTAAATTAACTTTTTCAGATTCCGAAGGATAGTTTGAAGTTGAACCTTCAACAGAGTCAAATATTCTAAGTGACTGTATACCGTTACTACTTGCTAATGTTCCTGCCGCTGTATCTGATTTTCTTGTATTATTTGGAGGTTGTGGTGTTTGAACATCTTCAACCCAAGTATTTATTGAGTTTGACGATGCACATTCAAACAATCTATCTTGTTTAATATGTCCAAAATATTTAGGGATATTAACAAAATATATATCTTGTCCCGTTAAATGAGACACTATTTTAGTATTAGCAAATCCCCTTATAACAGTTATCTCGTCAACAGCTCCAGCATCACCACCAGCTGTCACATACATTATCTCTTGATTTATTTGTATTATAGCTCCTGCTAATATAGCAGCAGAATTGTCTATGCCTATTATTACATCATTTTTTGATGCCTCTAAATCTGTGTTAATACCAACATCAGTGCCAGTAAAATTTGAATCACATACTCTTAATGCTCCATCAACATTATAATACTCAGGCTTAACTGTTGCTGTTCTTGAACCTAATGTAAATTTGTCGTGAAGAAAGTCTGCACCACCAGTTTTATTAGGGTCATATATATCAATGCTATTTGCATCATTGATACATATAAACTCTGTATCAACCTCATCAGGAGTAGAGTCCATATTATAGTCATGTGAAAAACCAAACAAGCCGTAGCTTTTCTCGAAGCCTCCAGAGGATGCTGTAATATCTGTTATGCCATGATTATTAATACCCGTCTTAGAATAAAGATTTTTAGCATCTCCTTCTTTAACAAGTCTTCCAACTTTATTAACAGAGAGTTGAGACGATGTATTTTGATTCTCAGCAATATCTCTTGGGTCAAACTTATTGTTTGTTCCACCATGAAACTCTAATATTTTATACTCCTGTTTTGGCATTTATTACATTATCTTTTCTTTGCAACCAGCCCAAACTTTATCGTCAAGCTTGTTCTTTGATGAAGACACTAAATAATCTCCAACTTTAACGAAAACTTCTTTTAATATTTTTTCGCTAAATAAATTCTTTATTACTATTGATACAACTTTCTTCATTACTTCTCCTTGTCTTTATTTAATAATAATTTTTCCAATTGAAACACTTTCGCCTCAAGAGCATCAATTCTTTCATCAGCATCGTTAGGTTCTTTAACATACCTCATCATATCGTACAACTTAAATTGTTTTGCAAGCAAGTCAACAATCTTATTAATTACCATCTTTTGAAGCATTTATTTTTCCTCCCATTTACTTAAATCTAACATTTGAAGGGGGCTCTCAATTACGTGGTCTTTCAACTTATCATTTTGAATTTGTATTTTAGTGCCACCTTTAACAAAAGGCTTACCGTCAGCCATTCCAATATCATATGCAAAAAATGTTGTTTTCCATATCCCTACCCTTATACACCTTGCAGGTCTTCCGTCTAATATAACAACGTCATCTGTATTTAAATCTTTCCCCATGAAGACTTTTAAGCCTTCAACAACAGTCTCTATAGTAGACTTAAATAATAAAAGAGCAATCCCAGATACAAATAGCCATACCCAGTTGCCCAAAAGGCCCTCTGCTTGTTTCTGTAATTCCTCTTCCATAATTATCCATTTATAAGTTCACCCCATAGTGAGGTTCTTCCATCAATTATTTGTATAACATGCACAGTAAAATGTCCCTTTGTAAAAAAGTCAACAATTGCAAATGCATGTGACCAGTTAATCTTTCTTCCTCCTAACCATTCATTTTCCTCGTCAGACATATTCTTTAAACAACCAATACTCCAAGCAGACTTAGGCCCATCTATATGGGTTATTGATGACTGCTGGATATCGTGATGATGACCATACATTACATTCGCACCTAGTCGTATTAGATGATTCCTTGTATGATGCATCCCCGAAAAGTGATGGCCATGGTAAAAGTGTAGCTTCCCAATCTTGAGATACTTTCCAGCTGGATAATACTTGTAATTTCTTTCTTTTAGTTTTACGCATTCGTTAAACCTGTAGTTTGTTAAGAAGGGATTTTCATCAACGAAACGATTCATCCAATCATCGTGATTCCCTTCAATCATATATTTTTCTTTACAATTCGCTTTATCCAAGGACTCGTCAATTAAGTCCATTCCACGATTTACATCTTTAACATCTTTGTCAATGAACGGCATTTGATATTCAAGTGGTGGCCTCTTCTTTTTCTTCCATTGCCAATGAGAGCAACCATGCCACTCTCCCACGTCCCCCAAGTCAACATAAACATCAGGTTTTACAATCTCAATCGCTTTCTTAACTACATTAATAGCTTTCTTATCATGTAGGGGGAAATGCTTATCAGGTGTTACAAAGACTCTTTTAACAACACCTTTGTCTTTATTTTTTTTAATCAAATAAACCTATTTTTTTAATTCATTATATGCCTTAAAGCATATATAAAAAAAAGTAGCTATCCCAACTGCCACTCTTACTGCTACTGGCAACCATTCAATCCAAGTTACACCCATTCCTGTTGCTCCAGCAGTTACTGTCTTCAATGAATCAACCATCTTTGTTTTCCTTTTTTTCAGTTAAATCTTGCAATAATTCAATCTTACCTAAAATCTTTAACATATCTTGATTAACTTTCCCCAAATCAATTTCAAGTTCTTTCTTCTTTTGATTTAAGTTGTTATAGTTCTCAACTTCAATCTTTAGTCTATCTTCTACTGTTTCAGCCATTATGCACTCGCTACAAAAACTTCAACTTGCCCTGAATTTGAACCAGGGTCAACTATAATACTTTCTAAATCAGTTAAAGATGTTATTATAGCTCCAGCATCATCATCTGCATGAACAGCCTCATCTGGAGTGCCCATCATAAAACTTTTTCCTGCTTCAAGTAAATGAGTAACTGATAAGTCAGCTGCAGAATTATTTTCATCAGAATCTAATTGCAATGATATATTAACAGAATTCGTATCATCTAAATTAGTAATACGAATATATTTTACATCAGTTTTCTTTAAAGCTCCATCTCCACCTGTGTCAGCTGTTCCTCCTGCTATAGATACAGTTGATTTAAATACTGCAACAGTTGCATCATCATCTGCCTCTATTGAGACTATTCTTTTATATATTTCATTAATATCTGAAATTCTTAAAATGTTTTCAGAATCTTGCCTTGACCCATTCAACGTAATTTCTTCTTTAATTGTTACTTTTAATGTTGCGTTTCTAATCGTTGTTGCCATCTATTCTCCTAAATTCTTGGTACACTTAATACCCTAATTCCTGATTTTCTCATTGGGTATTCATTTTTGGTTTTTTCAAACATTTGTCTATGATATTGTGCTGATTGGTAATCACCAGCATCTTCAAATAATCTTGCTCTTACATAGCATAAAAGAGCATAATGCATTCCAGAGTCAAGACCAACATCTTTATATAAATCATCTTCAGGGTCTCTAGCCTCTGGATACTTAGCGTGATAATGTATCCTTAATCCAGCACTTACAGTTGAGTCACTATACGTGTCATATTCTCCTGCATTAGTTCCTGAACTTCTATCTGTTGAGGTTGCAAGGCAAACAATAGCAAGTTTGTCATCACTATTGTACCATGCAAAATAATCATTGGGATATGTTCTTTTAGACATTAATATTCATCCTCTTTTAATAGTTTATGTGCATCTGCAAGTTTTGGAACCATTACATATCTATTGCCTGATTCAGTCCAAGTCCCACCATTAGACTCACACGTTGTTTTGGTTGTATAAGAGGAATCACTGCAAGAACCACTACTTGATTGAGATAGTATTTCAACTCTTGTAATATCAATTACCCTATCATCAATTTCATACCATCTTTTGTTTTGAACTAAATCCATTTTCATATCATCAATTTTATGTTGTCTTTCAGCTGAAATATCAAGAAGTCCATCATTAATTAGTCTCATAATATAACCTTCAGGCTGTCTTCCCATATTCTTCTCTAATTGACTTATAATATCTTTTACTTTCATTATCTACCTGCCTGTTGTGGTTGAGCTTGGGCTTGCATAGCCCCAATTGCTTGTAGCCCCTGCATATAATCTTGTCTTAAATTTTGTATAATTGGAAGATACAATTCAAGGTCTTCTTCAATTGCTGCTTGATATTCTAAAGCTGATATCGCTGCCCTTGTTACTACTAAATGTTCAGCCTCATCTGGGAAATTAGCAATAATTGTTTTTTGAGCTACATCATATGTTTCTGTATCCCCTGCTGTAAACACAGGATAATCAACTGAAGTAACTTTTGCAACTTGCGAATCTGAAGTTGGTAAAACTTTAAGTAATACGGTATTGTCTCCCCCTGATGCGTGGTCGTAATACCATACTGGGTCTGTTGGCGTAGCATACTCCATAGAATCAGGGTCTGAAGCTTTATATGACAACGTATGAGGAATTTGTCTACAAACAAAAATATCTTTAGAGTTATTGAATGTACTGCTTGTTCTTGTTACACTTATAACTTTATTCTCCGTCTCTACGCCTGTCCCATCAGTATACTCAGCAACGGATGAAGATATTTTTCCACACCTTTCAAGCAAATTAGGAGGGAAAAACTCTATAACTTCCTTAGCTGCTTCAGTCATCCATTGAGCTGCATGTTCATCAAAATCTTGACCTGTATCTGTATCTACAGTCGAATCTGCGTCAAATCCAGTTAAAGCGTGTATCCTAGCTGCAAAATGTAAGGCCATTAGCGTGCATTCCTATCAGCTATATCTTGGTCTATTGTTGTTTGACTAAACTCAACCTTTGTTTGACTACTCCAAGTTGTTCTCATATTAACATGATTTCTTGTGTCATCAGTAGTAACTGGAGCTTCTTTAACCTCAACAATCTTACCATCATCTTTATTGAACATAAAAATTGCCATTACTTCTTTTTAACCTTTCCACCTTTTTTATATGAACCAACTCCTGTAGGCATACCACCCCTCATAGCTCCAACTTGACCTCCACCCAAAATTTTTCTCATCATATTCTGTTTTTGAATTCTATTAATTCCACCTTGAATAGCTTGTACTTGTCCAGCTATAGATTGTGCAAGAGCCTTTTTCATCTGTTCTTGCTCTGGAGACAATGCATTTCGATACTTTTGAGCATCTTCTTGTCCTCGTTTGGTATATGGGAATACCATTCCTCTTTCTTTTGGCATTACTTTCCTCCTCTTTTGCGTGCATCTAGTGATGGTAATTTACCATATTTATTGATATATTCCAAAACTCGCTCCGTCTGTGGATTGACTGATTTATTATTAATTATATATTCTCCACCCTCTGCTTCAATGACAACTCCACCATTGTCATGAGAAGGCCCCTTGATGTTTCCACCAATATTGTATTTTTTACGTTTCTTCATTTTAGGCTTGCAAGGCATTATTCTGCCTCTGTCCAATCTGAACCAGCTAATTCTGTTAATATTTGACTATGATTATAAGTAGTTATCCCATCAAAGCAACTAGGTGTATCTCCATCCCATTTTAGTATGGCTTTACTATTGTCTAATGTTTTTCTTAAGCTTCCCATTCCTGACTGTATAGCATTAGATATCATTTCATCTGTTATATCAGAAACATTAACTATTACCCATTTTCTATTTTCATACATTACGGAGTGTCTCCTATAAAATCATCAGCTGTCATATTAGACGTATGTGCAGGATTTCCTCCAGTTACAGGTCTCATAGTAATATTGTCTACTATAACATATTTTGTATTACTAGGGTCAGTTCCTGAAGTTCTAATATAAAGTTTTCCATCATCATCGGTTGATGTTCTAAACATTAAATTTGTATATTGCCATGTATTTGTTATATTTTCATCCGCTTTTAATTGTTCTTCAGTTGATGCACTGCTAAAACTTCCTCCATCTGTTAAATAACAAGGCCCCCCATCATACCCAGAAGGAATATAAATATACGCTTCTATTAAGTATAATGTATTTGCTTGTACTGAAGATATGTCACTTGTAGTCATACCTCCCCAATGGTTATTACCGTCAAATGTACATCTTAGAGCACCAGCACCGCTATGCGTAATTGATGTTTCGTGTGAGACGGTTCCAGAATCATAATCAGACCATCCTGTTATATTAGAATCACATGTTGCATTAGGAGATAAGTCTGTGCCTAATGAAGTTGTTGTAGAGCTATCTGTTATTAGAGGATATCCGTCTAAATCTCCATCACCCATCCTCCACCAAGATACAAGATTTTTTGAGAAAGAACCTTCCTTATGATTATAAGGTTCTCTTCCATTGTAAATAGTTTTTACTTGTGATTGTGATAATTCTGTATCATAAATAGATAACTCTGATAAGTCTATATGCGCATATTTAGTTTGAGCTCTTCCTATATATCTAAACGTTACATCACTACCTATATCATCGCTAATTTTTGATAACTCAGCTCCATTTTGATAAGCTTTACCACTTCCAGACCCGTCTAAACATATTGCAAAATGATTCCAGGCTCCTAAAACAAGAGGGTCTTCAGCTGTAGCCCATTCTATATAGTCATTATCAACATTTCCTTCTATTAATATTCTATCGTTTTCCATGTCAATTGTTATAAGATTGTGAAAATTATCATCATCTCCTATAATTGGATGCCAGTCACCTATTGAGTTTACTTTTACCCAAAACGCAAATGAATATGCTGTATCATGAACACTTAGTGTTGTTTCAGCGATTGATAGATAATCATCAGTTCCATCAAATGCTAAAGAATATTCATCTCTAAACACATCACCACCACTTGTTATTATTCTTCTATTTGGAAACATTAATCTTTTACAAATCCAAGCCTAATAACACCTGTATCTACATCCCAATCAGTAGAGCCTTGAGCTATTGCCCATAAATACAAACTTTTACTATCAGAAGCGGCTTTACAAACCATTCCTATATTGCTCTTTTCTCCTAGTGCAACTCCTCCAGCATCAAATAAATTAGTTATACTAAACCAACCGCAAGTTCCATCCATAACAGTTGAGGCTAAAGAAAGTCCTGATACTGTATCTCCAATACTTCCCATTGATGTACTGTCGCTTGTAATAAATATATCTACAGAGTCTGTCAATACTTTATTGCTCATAAACATTGCAGATTGAAGTATTGCTGTCCCACCATTAACTGCAACTGCATTTGGAATTTCTGTAGTAGTTATTAATAGTTCACCTGCTGCATCTGCATCGGTAGCAACATCGACATCAATTAAATCAACATCCATTTTGTTAAGTTTTTCTGCTACGGTATACTTATGTAATTCTGTTTGTGCCATATTCCCTCCCTGCCCTAAGCACTGGCTGTGCGTGAATGGGCTCGTTATTGTTATATAAAATTTTTAGTAGATTTGGAGCAAGTCCTTTATACGACCTGCTCCATAGTTCTACAAAACTATTAAACCTTATTTATTTGGTTTATCCTATAGTGTCAGCATTAGCAGAAAAGTCAGAGTCACTTAAATCTTTAACATAAGCCTGACAAATCCATTGCGTGCCTGTAGAGACAAATTCTGCTCTATCTCCTGGTGTAGCAGCAGCAGTAAAGACGAAAAAATCATCTCCTGCAACTGCAAAATTACCAGCATCACCAGCACCATCAACTGTATGTACTTGTCCTATGTTTATTAGATTAGCTCCACTTCCCATATCCACATTAACTATCTGGTCCATTGAACCATCAGTTGCTGCGATACCTTCTGTGACGATAACAGTACAAGTCCATCCTTTTAAAGATATTGATGGCAATGTTATTGTTGTAGTTGCAGCAGGATTAACAAGAATTAATTTCCCTGAATCCGCAGCAGTCAACGTAACATCAGCAGTAACATCTTTAATGTTCCACTCTTTGTACTGTTCTCCATAACTTCCACTATTTTTATTTAATACATCGCTTCTCATTATGCTAATGCCTCCTCAAAGTTGAACAACGCATGTGTTTCAGGAAGAGTTACTTCAAGACCTGCTTCTGTAAGAATCATATCTTTTCTTAAATCTTCATCTGCTTGTTGCACATTTGTTGTGATTGAGGTGTCTCGATTAACACCATTACCAACAAGAGGTCTGTAAGATACATGGTCTAAATCAACTAAAGCCATGAATTCTCCAGACATTCCTCTAAATAAAGGCTCTCTAACAAGAGATAGGTCACCATGAACAGTTTCGACTTTCATAATCTTATGTCCAAAGCTTCCTTGACTTGCAGAGAAGTTATATCTAGATGATTGAGTACTTGAACCTGGTATAGAGTCTCCAATAAATCCAGCACCATCGCCTAATTTATTAAATAATGAAATTACAGGTAACGAGCATAAAGCTAATTTACTTGTATTTCCACCTCTTGCAGGGTCAAATATTACCTCAAGGTCTCTTAAAAGAACATCGTAAGTCAAAGAACCAGCTGCAACACCTTTAAGATAAGCTTGACCTTCTGTGTAAGAAAGTTGCTCGCCATCTTCTGATGTTTGAGCTTGTCCATTTGCCATTATGTGTCCACAAATACCATCACTGTAATTAATCGAACCAACACTAGAGCGTTGACCAAAAAGCATTGCTCTTTCAATGTCAATCTTATGTTCTCTTAATTTAAGATTCCATAATCGTGCCCATTCATCAGCATATCCACGATAAACTGTAGCTCTTGCTGTATTGCTCATCTCACAAGCTGTTTTGAATATTTGAGTATATCCATAATCACTATCAAGTTCTTGAGACCATACATCTGGAGCCCCTGTTCCTTCTTGAAAAGAAGTACCAATAACTTGAGCTGAAGCATTTGACCCTGGATTTGGAGCATCAGCTGTAACATATGCAGCTGGCGTAACCCATTTTATTGTTATTGATGTGCTTGATTGAATTGATTCTATTCTTGCATTACCATGATTCGGAGCATTATTACTTGCTCCTGATTGTCCAACATCTGATTTTATAGCTATCACCATTCCTGGAATTAACCAAGACTGTGCTGCTGATAAAGTAGCTGAAACAACTGCTCCTTCACTTGCTGCTGCAAGGTCAGTAGTAATTGTAAAGCTTCTATCAGTAAAAGCCATTTTAGTTCTATCTTCCAAGAACCTAAATTCAGAATCTGATGTTGGCACTTTTGCTACTTTAGAAAGGTATGTAAAAAACGGAGACTCTTCTGGTGACAGCTCTGCAATCCTATCGCTAAAATCATATAAACGTCTTGAAGCGTTCGATAACGATAAGGCTGTTCCTGTACCAGGAGTCCCAGCGTTTACTATACCACTATTATAGTTTGCCATTATTTCTCCTAGTTATTTATTTATAATACCTTATTGCGGCTACCAGCACTCATTATTGTGTCCCACATGCCATCCTTTTCGCTTTTAGCTTGAGGTTGTTGACCTTGCAATACTCCACCAGGTGTTGGTGTTGCTTGCGTTTGTCTAACATTGTCAAGTGGGTTTTCTGTAACTGTGCTTTGGCCTTCGTTCATAACAGCTTGCCACATTTTAACAGCACCTTCCACGCCATACTCTGCAGGATTTTTGCTAGCGAAATTCATAAAAGAATCAACTTCAGCAGGAGTTAATCCTTGCTGCAAAAGGTTACCCTTTAATTGTTGAATCCCTTGATTCTTCATTACTCCAGCCATCCTTTGGTTTACGGCTTGTCCAATACTATCTTGTAGTTCTTGCTGTCTGAACTTATACGATTTAGATTTAGGGTCATTATAGGCTTCCCATGGGTCAAAGTCATCTTTCTCTAATTCAATACGTTGCGGGCCAACGGGTTGTCCATTACCACCTTGAACCATAGCTGCAACTGTATTTGCAATATCTGGTCTAGCTTGTAATAAACTCCCAATCGCTTCATATTTCTTTAAATTCTGATTTTCATTGGAGAGTTTATCCTTTTCAGATTGGAAGTACTTGGCCTGTTCTTCCCAACTCTGTCCTGAACTCTCTTCAACGTTTTGTCCCTCATCTTGCCCTACATCAGTGTTGGATTGACCTTCCTGTGGAAGATTTCCTTCATTTAATGCGTCTGTCATTTCACTTCTCCTTTTGCGATTTCTGTTGTCGTAACTGAGACTGACTGCCTACTCGCAATTTCTCTGACTCCAGTTTCACCGCATCTTTTAGTCTACCAATAGCAAGCTTATCTTCAGCCTTCTTATTAGAAGTCTCTTTATTAAGCTCTGCTTTGAATTTTTCTACCTCAGTACGCTTACGTGCTTGTATAGATTCTCTATGTGCTGTCTGTAAGTCGCCTGAAACCTTCTTAATTTGTTCTTGGGCTTGTCCTAATGCTTGTTGTAATTGCATAATTTGGTCTGTTCTTGACAATACACCCTCCTTGTCAAATATATCAGTTTTCTTAAGCGCTTCAACTTTATCAATAAGCCCTGACTGATATGCTTGCATATAAATTTCCCATTCGCCCCATTTATTTGAAGGCATTGTTGAGTTACCAATAACTCTTATATCGAATTGTCCAACAGATACATCATTTTCAATTGATTGCAATTCTTTCGATTTATCATCATATAATCTTTTATTTACTGTAAATTCATTTATATCATTATTAGGTTGTACAATTCTAAATGTTTTTTGAAAATTATAATGAGACTTTGCTAGATTATATACAACCATTCCAATTCTTTTTAAAGACCCCTCAATATCTCTTAATTTAGACTTAGAACGTCTTTGTCCAAAATCTTCCATCATCATTGTTGCTGAAGATGTTCTTGGCGCTGCCTCAGCATTTCCTTGCATCATTTCAAATATACCCATATTTAAATCAATATATCTTTCAATCATACTGGGTAATTGCATAATTGAGCTTGACAATGGCTGAGGAGATGGGAAATGTGGTTCCCCAAAAGAAGCATCATATTCGAGGGTGGCATTTGGGTTAGCCCAATCTCTTTCGAGTTCTTCAATATCTTGAACACTTCCTTGAGGTATAAGAAGCTTTAGTCCTGAGCTAGCCTGTGCGTGCGATGTAATTAACGATACTGTCTTATTGAGGAACCTTTGAAAATCTTTGTTTTTACGTACATCACTCATTGGATATGGGGTATTTGTCCATATATTAGGAACTGGTACAATTGGATATATATCCGTATCTAACACTAAATCATATAATACAATTTGCCCAACTGAGCATGTCTGTCTAATTCTTGTTTGTTGAACTTCAACAAAATCAATAAGTCCTTTTTTAATAGCATTTATAAACTGCCCCTCTTGAGACATTAAATCAAATTGTTCTTTTGAAAAAATCTTTTCCTGATTATTTCTTTTATCTAAAACTCTATAATAAGGAACTTTTATTTTTGTATAATATTCAATTAATCTAAACTTTTCACTTGACCCTTGATAATCGTAGTCTTTAACAACATCAGGAGTAAATGAGCCCATTGTTCTTTTATTTGCATTACTAGGGTAATCTTCTTCAGAAACTGTTTCAATGCTGTCAATTAGCATTTTATCTTCACCCTCTTCAATTGGCTCTCCTAACTGAGGGTATGCATCAAGAAGTTGCATTTTACTCATTATATTGGAGACCATCATACCAGAGGCATCATCAAAATACCTGTCCCTTGAATTAGGGTCTACGTAAACTTTAAAAGGATTTAAATGTTTGAACTTTATTTCACCACGCCCATAATCAGCCTCTTTATCTATATATGCATAAAAATAGCCAAGACCTGTAACTGTATAGTCATGAACAGCCTGCTTAAATTGCTCGTCTCCATCAGATATGTCCCATATATATTCAAGAATAATTTTCCATACATTTGCAAGTTTAGTGTCAGAATCTTCTCTCGCTATGGCTGAAAACTTAGGTGGTTTTGATGTTATGATTGCCTTAAACTGCTCAATAGCAGAATAAAGTCTGTCAATAGGTACTGCAGACTGATTGCGAGAAGAGAGTTCATCCATCTCTTCTGCACTAAAATGATTACCTAAATAGAAATCAATATCTTCACGAGCAGCAACATCCCAGTCCTCTCTTGCGTTAGACCAGCGGTCAAACATTTCTCTAATCTCTTTTGCTCTAAAATCTTCCTTAATCACAGTGTATAATATAAGAATAAATTATGTTAATTAACAAATCTACCTAAATCCTCCTTCCAGTCATCCAGTCATACATCTTTTTAGGCTTAGCCCAATACCCGTCTTTATCTTTTTCTTTTTTAATAACTCCAGCTTTAGAATTTCCTTTTGCCCATTGTGTTGCTAAATAAAAAGCATCAATAATATCATCATGAGAGCCCTTCGGAAAATCAATAAGTTCATCGATAAACTCATGGTGTTGTTTTTTGAGATGAACAGCCCCAGCTTTAAACATAGGCTGTAACCCCTCAAATAGTCTATCCTTCTTTTTAGAGTTATAATTCTTAATTCCTTTTTCAATACCAGGCAAGAACAACCCTTCTTTCTTGCTTCTCTTCATTATGTAATCTCTAAGCATTTCCTGATATGCAATTGTTTCAATATTTATTCTCCTGATTGGCGAGTATTGTTTAGCGATTTTAAATATTTCATCGGCACACTCCATGGGTAAGACTCTTTTACGCCAATAGTCAATAACATAATAATCATATTCACTAGTAACGCCAAGAACCATAATAACGGAATAGTCACTGCGAGTAGTAATAGTCGAGGCTGGGTCAACACCAATATATATATTAACATATTCTTTGTCGCCATTAGCAAATTGTATATACCACGAATCAGCTCCCTCATCAAATCTTGTGTTCCCTTGATATATCCCATTATTAATATCCCCTTCACTAAATATTTGGTCTTCAGGCGACTTTGCCTGATTCATATATTCTTGATAAAACTTTGCTGGTGTACCAGAATCAATATAAAATTGCTTTCTCTCTTCAAGCTTCTTCATTGGCCACCTTGAAGGCCATATTGGCTTGCCATCCTCAATTGCTTTTCGGGTAAAAACATTCCAAGCATATTCTTCACCTGTCTTCTCTGCCTCTTGAGAACCTTTAACGAGACCATTAAGAAAACTATCATAGTGGACAATTGTTCCATTACACCATAGAAACCCATCTTTATCAAAATCAATCGCAGGATAAACTGCGGCAGTCACCCATTCTTTAATTTGTCTTCTTGATTCAGGAGTTTTAGTATTTAACTCTGATTCAAAGTCATCAAGTATTATTCCTGTGTATCTAGTAGATAGCTGTTTTTTACCCCGAAGCCTTTGTGATGTACCTTTTCCAATCATTCTACAACCATTACTTAAAGTAAATTCATCTTTAGTCCACTTATCCCCTTGCAAATCTCCAAAATAATAATGAATAGCAGGGTTAGAATATATATGGTTTGAAATCCAGTTTAAATTATCACGAGCCTGGTCCTGCGCTTCACCAATCCATGCAATAAATTCAGGCTTTTCTTTGGTTGCAAATAAAAATCTATGTAAAACAGCAGTGGCTGCTAATGTTGACTTAGCATGGTCACGAGGCAATACAAGCGCTAATTGCTGCTTACTTTTATCAATTAACATCTTTCCTACATCAATATGAAAATCTGGCGTTGCACTTGCCAAAAAGTCTTGAGGGGAAAACAATTTCCCAAATGTAATAAGATTTGAATGTGCTAATTGTAATGCTTCTTCGTTTTTTGAAACATTACCATTAAGGTTTAAATTTGCCATTAAGGTTTATAGAATTGATAATCTTCGGATGTCTTATCCATAAAAGCATGTCTTTCCATCATATCAAGTAGATTAATTGGTTTTGTTGGGCCTACACCCCCTTTTAAATTAAATATAAAGTCTTCAGCTCCTCCATATCCAGCCCAATGCTCATCTGCATGAAATCCTGATAATTCTTCATTAGAGAGTATTCCGTCATTATTAATATCATAAGTACCCATGTTAGCTGTCGGGTCTATAAGTTTGTCTGCTAAAAAAAGCATGCTTTGCTCCTCAGGGCTTAATTGACTAAAATCATATGATTTATCGTTAATTATTGAATTTAAAAAACTAATATCATATTTATTTCCACTTCTCTCATTAAAGTTTATTAGTCTGTTTATTGCAGTATGTGCACCACCTTTAGCCCCATCCTTATCTATCTCATATTGATATAAGCCTCTTCCTTTGCCAATACTTTTATCATTTAATAATTGTAGAGCCTTTGGGTCACTTTTGCTTTCATGAAACGCCATTCTTGCCATTGCGTCTTGAATAGCAGATTCCTCCATACCCCAGTTAGTCTTTGCTTGGCCTAATAATGCTGTTAATAAATCGTTAGCCATTAATAGGCTTTTCCCCTAGAATAGTCTCCTAGAAATGGATTTTGAGCCATATATTACATCCCTCCTAACATTTCTTGCAAAGATTTTCCGCCTTTTATTCCTCTCCCAACTCCTGCAAATCCACCTGATGTTCCAGGATAGTATAATTTTTTAGCCAATGAACCTGCAAGTCCACCTCCGCCTGCATAATTTTGAAGTGTGGTTGGAAGGTTGTAAAGTTCATCTTGAGCAGTTGGGGCATAATTATAATCAGCATCCTCAGATTCAGTGGGTCCTTGCCAGCTCCAACTGAAACCTCCATAGTCTTCATCTAAGTCTACTTCACCAGGTGTCATTATATTAACAGGTATCCATTCATTATTAATAAATTGCCACTGGAATCCTTGTGGAAGTTCTTCAGTTGGCATGCCTTGTTCTTGACCTACAGGGTCAATGTTTTTCCATCCAATCCCACCCTGATTTGATATAGTCTGAAAATCAAAGGGGTCATGAAGGTCTGGTACGTATGGGTTGTCATATTGGGGCCTATTGCCAAAAAATCCTCCAACGCCACCTGGCAAATCAGTATATCCTTGCTGCATATAGTCCCATTCATCTTGAGTGTCTAGGCCTCCAGTACTTCCACCTGGGTCATCATATTGAGCGCCTCCTTGCTGTCCTCCACCCATATATCCTCCACCTCCTGGATTTACTCCAATAGAGCCACCCATAAATTGATTCGGTGGCGCTAAATAATTAGTCTGGCCTCCAGGTCGGTTCATAGTATTAATATTTTGATTGGTATTTTGCATACCTTGTGTTAAAAAACTTGTGAATGGTCTATTGTGTCCTGGTATATGTGGCATTATGCTTTTCCTTGTATTGAATCTTCCCCGTAAATATACACAATATTATCGTCTAAATCAAATTCACTATCGCATTCAGGGCAAATCCAGCCAAGAACTTCTCTTTTTACATTAATGATTCCAATTCTTTGAGTGGCATCTGAGTTATAATAGAGGTCAAAGTCGCACACAGGGCATGGGTCTCTGTCTCTACTCTTTTTCTTTGTGTCCGATGAGCTCTGCTTTGCCTCCATCTTTGAGTGCCTCCATTTGTTCTGATGTAAAACCCGACCATACAGTCAACTGTTCTTTCTTTGTATCGGTGTCAAATAAGCCTGATATCTTAGACAATGAGTCTAATGAACGTAATTTATCAGAATCTTTGTCTGCAAGCTCTGCTAAGTCCCTATATCTTCCCACAATCCAGTTGGAAGAGACACTTTCTTCCTGTAATACTTTTTTTATTTCCTCTGATACCATAGTTTGAACCTCTTCTTTTTTCATTAATTTATTGGCTGAGCTGGCAATGTATTCACTGCTCTTTGAATTCTTGAATACTTTTGCGTATGCCTGCGAGATTTCCATCCCCTCAGCCACATATCTTGCAAAAACGAACTCTTTTGGCTTTAATCCGTCTTTTTGGTACTGCTTAAATGCTTTATATGTCCTTGAAAATGTGTATATATTCTCTGCGATTCCATAGGAACCCAGTAATTTAATGTTATGATTATCTACCCTGAACGTACCTAAGACAGTTCTTGAGCATCTTGTAACCTTTTTGGACATATTTATCTTTAAATCGTAACATTTTAGTATTTGACACACGTTTTGGTCGTCTGTAACTACCCATTCCCCCTCCCTTGCCTTGCGCCAATTCTCGTTTAAAGCCTCATCTGGGTGATGAATGCGAAATTCTTGCAACGAATCATACAAATAATGCTTTTTTCCCTTAATTTCTTTGAAATCCACTATAAAACCTTAGCACCAACTTTAGGAAGAAACCTATCTTCTCCTTTTTGTAGGGATTCAAGAGCTTTTTCCTTTCTAAAGTCATCTGCTTGCATTCTTACTTCCATAACAAGACTACTATCTACATAGCTTCCGTTCTTGCTATCAAGAAAAGAACCATCGCCTTGGTCAATAAATCTATTTGGATGGAAATCATGCTTATATTCAGAGGGCCAATGACCTGTTCCTTCATCAGGCCCCATAATACCAGCCTTGAACGCCCCCTCATAATCATAGAAATGCTCCCAATCTTTTGGATTAGGGTCTAAACCATAAGTATTTGAGGTTTTTTTATACCAATCATCAAAATTCATAGCATAATATAAGACATATTTTGTTTTTTTAAAAATTTAACATAAATTATGGCTCGCATAAATGGTTTGGTTTGACGCTTGTTGCGTTTATGCTTGAAAAGTGACTACAATAAGGGGTGAATCAAAGTCACAGGCCGACTCTAAGACAATTGAGGCCGATTCTAGGGAAATAACCCGAAACTGATGATTGTCCGTGATTCCAGTTTATTTGCTATAATCATATCCAATGGCAGCATGGCTCCGAAAATGCAAGTTGCAAAGGATTTAGAGACTCTGACTTGATTGTACAGGGGTAATATCTCTCTATCCTTTCAACAACATCCACCAAAAATGCAATTTTAAAAATATATATAAGAAACTAAAAATTACTATATATAGAAAAAAGTTATTAAAGTTATAAAAAGTTAAAAAATAGTATTAGAATGTGTGTCTCTCTTTTTCTTTATACCACCCCCGTTGAAAATTCCCCCCATAGGGGGTTAATCTTGTTGAGATTGATTCTCATTAACATTAAGAATTATATTGATAGTCTATATTTACTATTGATAATGATTCTCAATAACAACAAGCTTCTAATAAATAAATAAATCATTGTTCCCTTATTGATACTCATTCTCATTAGTCTTATTATTCTTATTGATATTGATTCTCAATAGCACTTACAAATTAAAGTTATATTAAAATAAATAAAAATAAATGAAACTTTTATGGAACTTTTATTATTGTTATTCATTAGATATATATAATAAATAATTAACAAAATAAGGAATAACAAAATGAAATTAAATAACAAACAATTACAAGAATTTAATAATAAAGATTATGAATTTTTTGTATGTGACACTTATGATGGTTTACAAATATTATCAGGTTGGGAATATAAAGAAGACGCAAGGGATGACCTCAAAGAGACGCAAGAAGACGCAGAAAACTGCTATTATAATGTAGATTTAAGAGTATTTACAAGAAAGACTATTAATAGATATATAAAAGGAACTATTTAAAAATAATAAAATAAATAAGGAACTTTTAAATAACTAAGACATATAATATATAACAAACAAAGGATAAATAAAATGAAACAAACAATAAATGAATATCAATTTAAAAATGCTTTTCAAAAGTGTAGACCAAATAATTTTAGCTACGAAGGGCTGACGGCATTATATGATTATTTAGAGGACTACGAAGCAGACACTGGGCAAGAGATGGAACTTGATGTAATTGGGTTATGTTGCGATTTTACAGAATATAACAGCTTAAAAGAATTTCAAGACGAATACGGGGAATATTGTTACGAGGATATCGAAGATATAGAAAATGAAACAATTGTAATACCAATCGAAGGGACAGAAGGATTTATAATACAAGTTTTTTAAATAAATCAAGATTAAATAAAATAAATAAGGAACTTTTTAAAAACTAAAGAATATAATATATAACAAATAAAGGAATATAATATGAATATTAAATTAAATAAAATAGTAAGAGATAAAATAGACAAATCCCGAAAGTGGACAAAATGCGAAATCAAAACAATAAATAATACTTACACTATCGAAAGCAATGGGTTTTGGATTATGTTAGTAAGTAATCATAACTTAAAAGCCCTTAAAGATTTTTTAGACCTTAATATGAGAAAAAATAAAAAAGGTAAACTTTATGAATATATAATAACAGAATTTGCAAGGGATGTATTAAAGGCAGATGATTTAATGCAAGAAACAAGAGAAATTAAATAAATAAGGAACTTTTTAAAAGCT
>Ga0208299_1000312_pt1 | contig 46690 bp, 51 predicted proteins | sample 15_taG_FD_184089 | JGI IMG/M metagenome (GOLD analysis project Ga0208299, IMG submission 184089) | Marine viral communities from the Subarctic Pacific Ocean - 15_ETSP_OMZ_AT15312 metaG (SPAdes) (version 2) | ecosystem: Environmental > Aquatic > Marine > Oceanic | place: Pacific Ocean | collected... | reverse complement strand
AAAGTAGAACCCCCATTATTTTCTGTAGAAGCAGTTAGCTTAAGTGATACACCATCTACTTTAAACGCTGGAGAGCCACCAGAGAAACCTTTTATTTCTAAGTCATTACCTGTCAGTGCCGTAAGATATTGAGTATGTGTTGCAGCTCCTGCAAAAGTAGTAGTAGCTGATCCTCCTACATAAGCTGTTACTACTCCAGAACCACTAGTAATATCTGATATAGTAAGCTCTAGTTTATATACAGCTCTTCTTGTAAGCCCAGCAGATATCGTTTGTGTTATAGAAGACGTTCCTGATGCTCCATTATGGGCCACTTTATTTGCACCATACGTCCAGCTAGCGCCTAACGTCCAACCGTCTGCATTACCAGTAAACGTACCATTAGATACTAATTCTGAACCAGTAGTAGTAAGTGTCCATCCTGTTGATGTTCTTTTATTATATACTGTTATAATAGGAGATTGTCTACGTCTATTAGAACCTACGGAACTATCCCATCCTGTTACCAAGTACGGAAGTGGCCCTTCTACATGGCTATTATGATCTTGGAAATCTTCATAATCTGATTGATTCATATCACAGATATCAACTTTATGGTTTGATCCACCATCATCATTTACAGCAACAAGGAACTTTATCTTCTGATCGGTAGCAGAGCTATCGGCTTCTGATATAGCAAATACTGTTAGCATACCAGTATCATTATCAATAGCAGATAGACTACTACGATTAAATCCTAATTTGTACCAAGCTTGATGTTTAAAATCAAAGACTAAAGCCATACTTAGATATCGAGCATATGCTACTGATTCACCATACAAAATATATAACCTTTGCTTTGCGTCATCATAAGCAGATTGTACTCGTTGCTGCTTCGCTGCTGGAATAGCATTCCATGTCGGCTGTATAACCTGTGCAGTTAGGCTCTGGTCTTCTAACTGACCAGTATATTGATTCGGAGCTAAAGCAGTTACTCCTTTTGGCCCTGTATACACAACCATAGTATCCATCTTCTGTACAGAACACGGAGCATTACATCCAGCATCCGTTATCTGTCGAACCACATATGTCTGTGCTGTAAAACCACCTCGACCACCAGAGATTTCCCATACTCCATTCTCTGCAAAAACTAAGATAGCATTTCTTGTGGCTCGTAGCTCTCTTACTAGGCCCATATTAGGAATGATAATAGTTCCACCATCAGATGAGCGTAGTTGACTATTTAATTCATCAGTTGGATCAGCCTCTTGGTAACATTTCCCAAATGTATCTGCCTTTAAAGATATCTGGGAAAAGAAAATAGTATCTGTCCACTCTGCCGAACTCATACCAGCGTACCAAACTCGTCCAGCAAAAGCTTCACATGCTGTTGGCCCTACCCCAGCGACACTACCATCAGGATTAGAAAGAGCTTGACTGCCATCTACTTGACCGTCAAGTGTATCCTCAGTCCATGAATCAAAAGCAGTTGTGATCTGGGGTAAAGCAAGCTCAATTGTATTAGTTGTTACTAGTGCTTGACCTATAGTAGGAGTACCACTGGTTATTACAGTATAACTCCTATTAGGAGTAGTCCACGTATAATCTGTACCGTCTACTATATATACCCACGAAAAACCAGAAACAGTAATTTTTTGGGTAGCACTGAATGCACTATGGATTCCAGTAGCCGTCATTTCTAAGTAAACAGTGCTACTAGTTGGTGTTGAGCTACGAGCAAAAGCAGAGCCAGAAGCTCCACTCATAGCAGTTCCTGTTCCTGCACCACCAATAGCAAGACCAACAGAGGTATCTAATGGCTTTTGGAATAACGATCCTTGTGGAGCAGAGCTATTACTAAAAACTTCTGCTGCCATTTTTCCGTGGACAAAGCTTCGTATTCCACCAGATGTTTCTTGAAATTCATCAACTGCTGCTCTCTGATAACCCAGATGCCAGATCATATTTTTGGCAGGGTTTTTTGCCTGATTAGTATAGTACGTTGTTATATCAGCAGCTTTCCACCCCCTATTACGGAGATTATAGTTATGGCTGTCTGTTATTGTTCCTGTAGGTTCCTCATCTATTGCAACATTAAGGTCATCTATACCCTCAAAATCCCTGATAATTAGTTCAATATCATTTACACAAACATTATTACTTGCATCTACTTTTACGTAAAAGGGTTTTAAATATTTATTTGTAACAATAAGATAACCACGATACGCAGCGAACGAGCACGGTTCAGCAGCAACTAGTGCTGCTGTCACCGTTGATGAGGTGGGATCTGCCCACCTAGCCTTAGCTGTGATGTCTACTGTATCACTTAGGAAGGTTGTACTTACAGTTTCTGCATCTTGCGTAAACCATAAGGTATCTCCAATCTGATGTACAATTAGATCATTACCATCTCGTCCTCCAGCAGAGGGCCACTTATAACTACGACACCAATCATTGGTAGCGAAGTACGTACCTCCTGTCTGGATTGTTTTAACACTACCACCACTTTCTCGCTTACAGCCACGCCTACGCTTACGGCTTCCATCTGGTTCAATAGTATAATTTAACTCATCCGATGTATACTCATCAGGAAAAGTTATCTCATTTGAAACAGTGTTTAAGCCTTTACGTAACGATAAGTAGTTTCGTTCCTGCGAAGCTTGGGGCATTACTTCTTCCTACGTTTTTTTGCAGGGGGTCTGCCTCGTTTTTTTCCGTATGTTCCTTTTCCTTTCGGCATAATAATTTACTCCACTAGTGCGCCAAGAGATCGTTTAATTTTATCAGGGATAGCAGAGAGATCATTGATCTCGTTCTTGGTTGCTTTCTTTTTCTTAGACTGTTTAGAAGCATGTGCTTTACGCGCATTCTTCTTAGCAGCTAGTTCAGATGCATCCCAAACCCTATTTAAATATAACTTAATTTGGTCTTTTATTAAAGTATGTTTAGTCCACTTACCAGCAAATTCATCGGGTATCTGGGTATCAGCTCTATATGGATTAGGTCTAGCCTCATATAAAGATGATCCTTTTAGGTGAACAATTTCCCACTTTCTTCCTGTAGGATCTACATTTTTTTCAATTGCAATCTCTCGGTCAAGATTGTATTCTTCAGTCATGGTCTGACTCCTTTATTTTCTCCCATAGTCGGGAGTTCTACGCTGGTTATTACGTCTAGCTTTACCAGCGATATGCCTCATGCGTTGCGCTCTAACCTCAGAGTTACGCATTCTCTTATCTACCTCTTTAGTTGTACCATCTTTAAAGAGATCAAAAAACATTGCCCGTGATCTGTTCTTCAGTAACTGCATTTGGTTCTGAGGTAGATCAGGGACTGTTGCATCAGCTAAAGCTAGCGTGGGACGTTGTTTCCCATAAGCTAAAGACTTAGCTGCTACTAAACATGTTGTATCTAATGAATCTAACCAGCTATCAAATATGATGTTATCATATCCGTCTATAAATGTCCAGTAGGTTGGATGCTTATCATTTCTAATATTTAAGGAATGGCTATTAACAGCCATTGCTACAGTATTACTATCAGACTCTCGTAGGTTTACAGACAGTTCTATAAACTCATTTGCTGATAAGTAGTTTATTGTTTTATATTCTGGAGCACCACCTGACGTAAGACGTTTATCATACTTAATCCACTCAATATCATAGAAGCCTTCTGGTCTAGTCATTTGAGCAGGAGTACTATCTGATGTAGCTGTTAATCTTGATATTGTTTTATGGTGCTCTAGATCATAGTTATCTACAATATCTAAGAACTCGTTACGTATGATACGTGCAAGCTGTTCAGACTCTACAGTTTCATCATAAGCAGCAACTTCATCTCCGTCTGCATCGGATAATATGTCTTGTATAATATTAAGTAAGGTATCTTTTGCCATATCTATTCCTTAAAAAAGGAGGGGAGGAAACCTCCCCCACCTCTTAACTATCAGCGATGAGGCCGTGTGCAGCTAGTACCTGTAAGATACCATTGACTTTAGCAATGATAGATGCTAAGTCATCTTTTACAGATGACGTACTATCATTACAAGTATTTGTTGCAGAGCCTGTAGTACTGTCAGTTAATTCGGCAATTGTCGTTTGCTGGTTTCCGATGATCGCATTATTCGATGCATCAGCTAGCTGTGATATTGCCGAGTTTGGGTTTGCTAGTGCCATAATTTTCTCCCGTTAAGGTTTCCCCTCCCGAAGGAGGGGATTCCAGTTAGTCACGAATGACTAGGTTGTATTACATTATACCGCTAAAGCACGTCCTGCTGAACCAGTCGGTGGTATGTAGTTCACCACTAATCGAATACGACCTGCTGTGTAAGCAGTCGTATAACTAGCAGTGATAACAACATCCGAGTTGGATACTGCACCAGCACAAGCCAAACCACTATCATCAGCGTCAGCGATCAGATCGCCATCGAGGATAAGCGTGTCACCGACGTTAGCAACGGTAGCTACAAGGAGAGAATCCTTTAAGCCGTTACTATCATCAACAACAGCGCCCCAAGTGCCAATGTCTGCATCAGCACTAGACCCTGTACAAGCAACCAAGACCTGAATGTAACCACCCGTGAAAATAGATCCACGGGGAATGACATGCTCTTGTCCACTTGCATTAGGATAGGCTGTTCGTGATTCAGAAGCGTAGGCAGGAAGTGAAGCCAGATCAATTTCTTGCGTAACGGTTACTACACCGTTTGCGCCCTTAGAAACAGCAGCTACTTCATTGCTTACAGTACGTGTACCAAAACCAACAACCAAGCCGTCGGAGTTTGTCCATGTTGCATTTCTAGCCATGATTATTCTCCTTATACTTGGTCGGTGTCTGCGAGAACGCAAACAAGGTTTTCAGGTCGGTATACTTTCAAACCGTAACGGGCTGTGGTAACATACTCTTCACGCTGTTTGTGTATGTTGTATTCACCATCAACTTTAGGCATCTGCCTCATGGCTCCCATAAATGGTAGCAGCTCAGAACTTGCAGCACTCATGAAGATGTTTGCCTTACCAGCGGCAGTAGTTGGACTGCCAATGTTTTCGTTAGCGGTTGGTAAGTAGTTTGAAACATAGACATCGAATCCGAAGATGTTCTTAACGAACGTCATATCGGAGCCAATACCAGATTCAATGATACCTTCCCAACGGGGGTTATTAGACATGTTGACGATATTCGTGATCGTATTGATCGCGTATTCAACAGATGGGTCAACGATTGCAATGAGCGAACTTCCGGGGACGTTAGCTGTCTTCAAGCCAAAAAGGGCTTTAGCGAAGTCAGCAACAACCATCGTTTCGTTTGTGCCAGTAGCAATGAAGCGATGATCCGCACCATTGATCTGGTTAGCATTTGCAGCCGTTTGACCACCTGAAGCACCGCCAGCAGCGAGTGCCAAGATATCTGTTTCCATGCGTTCACCTAGAGCACGAGCCTGTGATGGCACGAATTTGGACTCTAGCTGTTGAGCATAGTACAGGTCTTGACGGGCTTTTTCCGTGATGTAGTGACCAGCACTTACGTAGTTTGAAATTGTGAAAGTGAACTCACCAGTATCAAGAGCATCGAAGACAACTTCAGTGTCTTCAACATAGTCACGCAAAGTTGATTCGCCAATGGATGGAACAGTAAACTGATCCCCATCAGGAAACTCACTCAGCCAGTTAACCCAGCCTTGTGCGCTCAAATCATCTTGCAGAACCTCTTTCAACTGCGAAGCCCAAACTTCACTACGTGTTAGTACGGTACTATTTCCAGTTGTCATAGACATGGATAGTTCTCCTAACTATATAGATTAAAGTTTATGAATAAAACCGATCTCCAAGCTTTTCCCTTGCCTCTATCATTCGACGCTGTATCGTTGAGCTATTGATAAATTTCTTATTACCCATCTCTCGCCTCTGCTGGTCGAACCAGTTCTTGGTTTTAAAACCGTCAACCTCCATACTTGTGCCACCAGTAGTGGCTTCAGTATTTTGGTGTGGTAAAGACATTGGTGTAACTTGTTGTGTCGGCTGGGATTCCAAACCTATGATCTGAGCAAAACCTGCTGGCGATTCCTCGCTCAGTGACCAAAGCTTATCTGCTTCCATTCCTAGTTGCAGAGCTTTTTGCTGTACAAATAAATCTACAGCCTTTTCGTCACCGTTCAGTTTTTCTGACACTAACTTCATCGCTTCGGTACGGTTGGCTTCGCTGGTACGCTTGGCCTCCCTCTCTTTAATCATCTGTTCTAGTTTCCCTTGAAGAACCTCGTCATCCAGTGGTGTCACACTTTCCGAATTAGATTCCTGTTCTTGGTTCAGGCTTTTGAATGCTTCCATTAAATCCATGATAGTTGTCTTCTCCTCTGCTTGTTTGCGAAGATCAGAGTTCTCATCCTTTAGTTTGTCTATGAAAGAATCAGCCTCCGCTTTACCTTTGGCTAACTCTTCTAGACTAGCATATTTTTTTCCTTCCCCAACGAGAGCGTCTAAGACACCCCCTTCCACATTTGCCCCTTGGTCAGGAGCCATTTCATTATCGGACATTGGTCATGTTCCTTTTATGGTAGTAAATTAATTATCTCTAGGAGGGTTTTCCTACGAGATGCAGAAGCAAGAACCTTACGTTCCCAAGCGGGATCAGCAAAGTCTTCTTCTGTAGAGTAAGTCTTTTGTACTTCCTCTTTTAAAATATTTGTTAGCCTACGATGGCTAATAGTAGCAGCCCGAATAGCTTTCTCTGAAGCTATCTTATTTTCGGATGTTTGTTCTTTGTTTCCTGCTACGTAATCTTCTTTGAACCAGCGAGAATCAAGCTTCCGTTGTTTGCTCACCCGCAAGATACAACTTTTTGCCAATCTATATCACACCAAGTAACTTGTACATCTACTTGGCGAGAACCACCGGACTCGTTCTTAATCCGTATCAGATACAGTTGGTCACAATGAAGAGCTAGTTCACCACCTATATTAAAAGTATCTCGCACAGCAACAGGGCTACGTGCTTTTACTAAAGACACATTAGTATGTGTAACATTAGGTGAATGATATACAAGTACCCCTGAAGATACAGCACTACATCTATTTCTATTAACTCCAGTAAGTTCTGTTCCATTACTTGCCACAACAGGGGCTTCAAATATCTCTAGTGTGATTGGCCCACCGTCTGTACTATAGTCTATTGATTCTAAATGAGGATGTCCATCACTAGGAGTTTCTATTAGAATATCTAACTTTCCGTTATTAGATAGACTTGTATTTTCATAACTAGCAGTATATAGAAAACCTTCATGCACAGCTCTTTCATGCCAATCAAGTGTTGTTACAGCACGAGTAAACCTATCAAATTTATCTGCTTCCATCTCATGGATTCCTCGGAAGCGATTATCATTTATGGACATTATAACCCCCTTAACATGGCTTCTTGTGTTTGTCCTGCCCCTTCATTTAAGACCTGTTGTCTACCCGCAACTTCTTCAGCTAAGTTCTGTCTTGCTTGAGAAGCAAGAGCTTGCGTTTCTTGTTGTTCAGCTATTCTAATATTGTCTTGTACAATATCGAATTTACCTAAGCCTAGAGCTTCTTCAAATAACTCTGCTATACGTTTACCAGACATATGTGTTTGTACAGCAGGGTCTTGGTAAGCTCCACTATTAATGAAGCCCATAAGGTTCTGTGTAATCTGAGCTTGTCTTGCAAAGTGTCGTGCTCCTACCGGACGCATCTTTCCTTTAGCGGCTAAGGTTTCTGGAGAGATACTTAGAAATTCTTCCAATCCAAAATCATCTTCTTGTACCTTAACAATCTCAATAGCTTTTACATTTTGTCGAGCTGCTGCTAGCATTTGATTAAGCAGTGGTTCTACGAACTGTTCCTCAAAGTGCTGTATCTTTTGTTGAAAGATTCTACCAGCAGCATTCTCTAAAGCTTGAACTTCAAAGGCTGTCTTCTCTCCCGGAGTTCTAATTCCCATAGCTTGTCGGGGAGCACCTGCCATATCTTCCATGTTACGCATTAGAATGTCCATCTCAAAGTTAGCATTTAATGCTGTGGAATCTGGACGTAACACTGAGACATCAGAATCTACATCTGCATAGATACGCTCATCTGGCCCCCATTCAAAGTCTTCTACTACTCCTCTTACGACTACAATAGGATGAGCAATCTGGTCAAAGACATCAGCCTTTAGATTTTCTAAATGATCTAGTCTGTATTGCATACCAACTAGATTAGCTAATGGCCCCATGCCCCAAAGATTATCTGGACGCTTACGCCAATCTACGTGTTCTTTATTTGATCTACCTAACCATGAATCTATTGGTTCATCTAGTACTACAAACCTACGATCTGCTATAATAATGCGCCGATTAGTATGTAAGTCTCCAGTTTCTGGATTGAATGTATCACCTTCATACTCTAATAATTCTACCATACCAGAACTTAAGTATTCACGTAATGAACCAAAGCCATCTATATCTATACCTTCAGCTTTATCTAAATCGCTATCTCCATATAAAGATAATTCCATGCGTAAATGTTTAGCTTTTGTTACGGCATCTTTTGCCCACTCATAACTAGGAATAGTTTCAGCAGCATGTTGCAAAGACCCAACACTAACAAGAGTTCTTGTTATCTTGGCTGAATCTGCAAAAGAGGTGGCAGACAGATCAAAGACTATATCATAAGGAGATATGCGCTGGACTCTTGGGCCGACATATGAGACAAAAGATGGGCCATCCTTTATTTCATGTTGCTCTAGATCATAAATAACTTCAGCAAACGCATTGCCTGTATCTATATAATCGAGCACTAGATCAGAAACAGTGTCTTTAAAATTAGACTCTCTGATCTTCTGCTTTATATAAGCTTCAACAGCTCTAGCAGTGTCCCTATCAACAGCATCTTGTGTTTCCGCTTCCCACTTGAACCAATCGTCATGAGGGAACAGAGCTGCCATGTAGTTAGCGTGGAGATTATCCCTGATTTGGCAAATCTTAGGGATACTGGTTTTGTTCTTCCACGGTAGTTTACTATTACTTGTCTTAGTTGTATCGGTTTGAAAAATATAATTACGTAGTTCTTTCATATCGCTTCGCCATTGTGTCTGGTTATTACGATATGCTGTATATTTATTTGCTACAAAAGCAGCAATTGCATCACGACCATCTAGTATCTTTCTGATTTCTTGTACGGACTTTGACACTCGTGCCATTATAATACTCCTCCAAATCTAGCATGGGTTATCACATTCTTTTCTCTTCGATACAAACTCCGAGCTTGGGGTGGTCGAAGAATGCCTACTACTGATTCAAAGGCATCTTTAATGTCATCGTTAGGTGGGTTATACATAACTAACTCTTGTTCTAGGTCTTCGCATAAACCACCAGAGTAGTGGTAGATTGTTTGGTTTTCATAACGTGGTTTTAGTGTAGCATGTATACGTTCTTCTTTAGAACCCATAGTTCTTGTTGGTCGGTAGTCTTCAACAATTAATGCCAAACCTTCCCTACGTATTTCATCTTTGATATGCTGGGCAATAACAGATTGTCCTCCAACTACCTCTGCTCGCATTCGTTTAAATCCCCACTTCATATGGGATTGCAATATCATATCGAAGTAATCTGCTATCTTATTAGTCTTTGTTCGTTTTATATCAAGAACATATATGTAACCGTCTACATCTATACCAGCTACGACAAGAGCTGTATAGTCAGCTCGTGTCTTAACACTAAAAGCAAAGTCTATTGAAGCAAAAACATTAAGTTGTCTACCATTATAGAACCACTTACCCCCCGTCTGGGTGAGAAATTCCCTGTTATAATACTGGAAGTGGTCTGACGCAATTGCTTCTTCCCCCGGATCGTTAGGGTTGTTATAGTACTGAGCATAGAACTGGGTTCGATCAAGATACTTCGCACGTTTTTGCGCAAGTATTTGAGCATTGAAACCAAACCATCGACCATCTCCTCGTTGCATTCGAGGCCATAGGTACTCACCAGCACCATCGCCAACTCCTTCAACTTCCTTTTGCCATACTTCATATACGGGTTTGGATTCCAAAACTTCGCCTTGTTCATCTACTATGTCCTGTGTAATTTGAATAAGAGTACCATACAAATCTTTAGGGTGGTATCTGGTTCCAACAATCCACTCTTGCGAATCAGTTGTTTCAATACTAGCTAGGAGCGAATACTGTTTCTCAACCTTGTCCCTACCATCGCGTGTGTAAGCATTCTCATTTACCACTACGTCATCTAGGATTGCTATGTTACAATGCATTCCCGTAATAGATGTTGTTAGTCCTGCTGTAAATACTGTTGGATCACGTACTCCTTCTGCCTCACGTTTAGGATGGTCTACCATGATCTCTGAGTTAGTCCATCGTTTACGTTTACCCTCATCAAGGTTAATCATCTCAGGCCAGTACCTTCTATATCTAGGAGATGTTAATACATCCTTGATAAAGAACAACTGCTTTTCTGCTAGGCTTGATGTAGCACTTATATATAATATTGTAGTTGCTGGGTTTCTGGTTATTTCCCAAGCAGCACGATATGCTATCATTGTGCTCTTCTGGTGATCTCGTGGAAGAAGACACATCTGATGATCTGATGCATCTTCTCGTGTCCACCACCTAATCAAGTTTTCGTGACACTTACCAAGCACCCTGTGGGGTGCTACTAACTTGATAAATGTTAGCAGATCATCTTCAGCAGCTTGCCTGATCTGGTCTTTAGTCGCCATTTATCTTTGACCGAATCGTGCGCCAATCACCTTTCTACGGTTCTGGCCCTTACCAGAAGAAGCTGTACTAGCTGAAGCAGATGATTCGTACCAGACATCCTGCGCCCACACTCCTGTGTTCCAGACACCAATTGCCCAAACACCAGTTCGTGCTAAACTCATTAGACGTTAAATGGTGTTCCGTCACCATCTCCAGCTATCGTAACATCGTTAATAGATTGGATATTAGCATCTACCTGATTAGTAACCGTAAAGGCCAGCTTATCTGTTTGTACCTTAATGGCATCAACTACAGTGTCAATAGTAGAAATCTCACCATCAAGTGTAGTTCCAGTATCAACAAGTATAGCAGCAGTATCAACCTTAACAGCAGCTATATCTGCTGCATGGCTGGCTCCTGCTGGCGAACCTAGTGTTGCAGTATCTGCCAAGATGCTATCAATCAAAGCATCTATACGTCCACCGTTTACTAGATCACCTTGCATCTCGTTTGTATCTGCTAGTATTGAATCTACGTTACCGTCTACAACAGCAAGGGCATTATCTAATGTAGTGCCTGTATCCGTTAGAATAGCATCAATATCATTCTTCACTTGCTCTCCGAATGTACCAGAGCTTGTGTGTCCTGATGTAGCCTCATCCCATACAGCATCTGCTACGGCAGCGGCTGTTGGAGCTGCTGTAAACTCATCAATATCATCTGGATATATAGAGTATTCAGAATCAGATGATGGATTAGTTGCCCATGTTCCAATAATAGTTGCTGCTTTAGAACTACCATCGTAATCCAAAATTGCTCTAGATTGACCAAGACCTGTACCAGTATGGATATAACATAACTGTCCGTTATACGTATCATTAACAGCAGATGCACCAGAGGCTAAAGTAATGGTTGTACTAGAACCACCTTGTGCTGTATCGGCATGTGAAGTAGCCATAGAACCTGTCCATGCTGCATCTCCTCGGTTACGTAAAGCTTCCAGTGAGTCTGTAGATGTAGAAAAGCTTGCTCCTTGTATATTATTGATCTTAGTATCCAAGGTAGTACCTGTGTCTACCAGAATAGCATCTACATTAGAATCAATCGTTTGAATCTGAGATTCCAGATCAGCACTTGCTGCATAAATAGTTTCGTAGATTGCTTCTTCTACAACTTGGAACTCGTGGCGTACTGGTAGTGCTCCTGATTCATGTACACATAGTACTAGAGTACCAACAGTATCAGTATCAGTAGCATCAAGTTCACAATTATAGTATCCAAGTTCATCATGTGCAGCAGACGTACTATCATTTTTCTGAGCCATATTCTGTGCGTTCTTAGATAATCTAACGTCTGCTTGCGAAAGAGTTAAACTAGTTTCGGCAGTCTTGCCGTCTGATTCGTCTACAAACGGCCCTATGAGTACATCTACCGCTGTGGACTGTTTGAGTATTAATGCCATTATACAGCTCCTATTTGTTTTCTGTGGTGGTGAATTACGGGTACAGCAGTGGCTGGTAATAGTACCATACACAGTGCTGCTAAGTTTGAGGTTGCTGCCTCATCGTTCTTAATTTTTGTAGTGCCATCTCCTCCAGCTCCATCAGCCGCTCCGATAGCGAATTGGGAGGCACTCCATGCTACTCTCTCTGTCAGTGTATCATAGTCAAATGGAGCACGGTTATTTGATTTATCTATTGCTGCTGCAATAATAATATCCGAGCTAGTACTTGTAGTTGTTACATCAACTTCAGTAGCAGTTGTCCCTGTATTAGTACTAGTGATAGTAGGACTAGCTTGTTTAACATCTTGGAATGTAGCGTATGACCATCCCATTTTATTACTTGATTGGTCATCTGTATATGATATAGTAGAACCTGACATACTTCCTATGGCAGACTCGTTCCATACAAAAGCCAATATATTAAGATCAGGACTTGCATTTTGATACATATAACCAGTATATGATGCTGCTTGTCCTCCTATCGTAAAAGTACTTACAGTTAGTTGTGACCCAAGTTCACACCAAACTAAAAAGACAAGCATACGATTACTGCCTGATCCAATAGTAACAGACCCTGCTGGATCAACATCGGTGCCATCATATACGTTTGTTCCATCAGTAAAGGCTAACCAACTGCCTACTCTTGATAATGCCATTTAATATATCTCCAAAAAGATTGCTTCATGTGGGCCAAGCAGTATAGTATCAGTCGTACTTACATTAGCTCCTGTATTCAAAATAGAATCACGAAGAATAAAAGGATGCCCAGATACACTATATACAGAGTAATCAAAAGGCGAAGGCTGGTTGGGGCCATACTTATGTGCGCTCGTCCATGAAGAACTATGTGTTCTTAAGTATTGTGTAACCCTGTTATTGTAATATGTATCGAAATCATATCTACGTAAACTCTCACCTTCTGTTAAGAGACTACCTCCACCTGATGGTCGGAGTGCTGCTTGATCCGATGTTGTAAACGTATGTGGTGTATATGTATTTGTCAGGTGACTAGGATTATATACAGTACCGTAACCAGAGAAAGCACTGAAGGGAGCACAGTTCATAATACATAATGTATTACCGTACCGCCTTACATAACCATGTGTTCCCCAATCTGCTGTTGCCATTGTAAAGCTATGCTTTGGCCCCCTAGTACCAGCACTTATTGCTGTATCGTTTTCACGATATGTTCCTAGTGTGTCTGGAGTTTTCCAATTCGTTGTGAAGTCTAAGAACCACTCTTCTAGTATGAATGGATGTTGTGGATCACCCTCGTCAGTAAGTGCGCTTGGGATAATTCCCGGCACTGTTTTCATAATTGCGTAGTGAAAACGTGCAAGACTAGCAGATACTTCATTAGCTACTTCGGATGGATTGGGCAAATTCTTATCTGCTTGTACCGAAATTATTGTTTCGCAAGCAATCCCATGCGCTTTCTGCTTCATCCAATCACTAGGTTCTCTTTTGTAAGTACTTCCGTAGTGATAAAACTTCATATTTGTTTCTATATCAGCACTAGATATTGTATATTCGTTTGGAGTACTCGTTGGTACGTACCTCATTTTTGCTTTAGCGGCATTCTCTCCTATACAGTAGTCACTCGATTCTGTCATGTCATGAGGAGTTGTCCATCCAGCGTCGTCTTTCCTACTAAAACCAGTTGCCATTCCGTTCCAGCCTACACCAGAAGGATGACCAGTAGTAATATCTATTAAGTCATCAATCCCTTTAAAGTATTCTTTCCATTCTGGAATCCAGTATGGCGCAGCCCCTGTATTTTCTAACTGTGTTCCGTTGGCTCTCCAATCAGCATGTCCTTCAAGATTGCCAGATGTATCTGTTGTATCGAATATACAATACAACATACCAGACGATGGAGTAACTAGTTGTGTATTATGAGCCTTTCGTATAAGTTTTAAGGTTATATCTGATTTACCACCACTTACTGCTTCATAGTCTTCAATCTCATACCCAATGAAACCTTTACCATCCTCGTCATCAATGTTACTAGAGTCGGCATAGAACATTACATCATGACCAATACAGTCTGATGTGGGCTGTGAATCAATACGAACTACCCTAGCATGAGTTGGTAAATCTTTTGTAGTGGCTGCATATGCTCCACTTTTAGGATCACCTTTTTGTACTGTACTTCTAAGGCTATCAACTGTTCCTGTAGCCATAGCATTAACATATATTTGTTGATTACCCCGTAATTGTGATATAGAGGTTGTATCATGGAATGGCCCTGAGAAGTCTGAGATATCTGGGCCTTCTCTAACGATACCTGTTCCTTCTTCTAGAACCATGCTCCCTCCTGTGAGGAAATCATGCCAGAACTTAGTAAGATATCTTCGCATTGTAGCACTAGATATCCGAAGATGGACATTAACTTGGCGTTCACCTTCACCAGCAGATATAGGTAATTCTGCTGGATTAAGTACATTTGATGTAGCATCCTCTACTAATAACACATCTTTCCAATCTTTTGTTATAGCAAAGTCATACGGCCTACTATGTTCAGCAGTGGCTGGTCTTCTCCATGCAGAAAAGCCCATAAGAGAATCTCCGTGCATTGCGGCAAACAATAATGGATTATCTTCTTTTAGTTCTACCCATTCATTTGCTCTATCAGAACCTCCAAACAGACCTTGTTGTTGTGCTAATACCCACTGTGCAAGTCTAGCATATATAAAATGGGGTTTCGTATCATCCCAGAAGTACTTAATATTTCCAAGAACAGAACCACCAAAGGTATTATGTTGCGCTACAAACTGTATATCTGAATCGTCTATAATAACAGGGTCTTCAGGAGTATCTATAATTACACTTCCTGATGGAGGTTTGATCTCCCAGACGACTGCTTCAATCGGGCCAAGGATATAATCAGCATCTGTATTTACTATTGACCCGTCATTTTTTGTATCATCTCTAGCTATAAACGGAGCAGTAGCTAATGAGTATTTAGACCCAGCCTGACTCTCTTTATCTGCTGGATGTTCTTGTCTAGGGCCATAGTAATGCCCCTCTCCCCACGTTGATCCAGTTTGTTCTTTGAGCCACGTTGTAACTTTATCATTTACATATGTTGATGGCTTAAAATGCTGGAGTGTTTCACCAGCAGCTAATACCTCATCGGTATATAGCTTTGAAAAAGCGGCAGCACTGATCTTATCTTTAGATGTATATGAAGTGCTTGTATTTAAGTGTGACGGTGCATAGGTTGTATAACTATTATCATCTCTAAAGTTGATTGCGAGTAACCAGTTACCTATTCTCCTGAGATATATTTTCTCTCCAGAATCCGCAACTTTAAAATCAAATCGTCCTTTACGGAAACCATTTGATCCAGTTCCTCCTTGCTCAGGATAGTATGTCCCTACAGGTTCTGGTGCTGTATAGTTTGTATCTAAATCTATAAAGCATTCTTCAATAGCTATTGGATAGTTATGGCTTCCTTCAAAAGCTGCCATAAATCCCATATTAGGTACTACTTTTGTTACTCCCCAACAGAATCGTAGATAACTAGCATCCACTTCATTTAATGAATCATAGACTGCTGGAGTATTCTTTTTTGTTTTATCTCCCCAGACTTTAAACTCACACATGGCCTTACGCAGTTTACCTGTCATAAAGGTTGTGGTTGGTTGAGGAGCAATGAAGGATGTCAGAAAGCTTAAAGACTTCATTCCTACATTAGGTCTGTACTTTGATATGTCATACTCATGGGCGCTATCTTCATCATGCTTAATTGAAAAGGATGCGCCAGCAGTACCATTCATATCTTCAGCTTGAATCCAATCAAACTTTTCGTACTGTCCGTGTATCTTCTTTAGCCCAGAGTTCTTTTTTAATATAGCAGAACCTGATCCAGTATTACATCCACGCCCTGTACCATGTCCAGTTAGTACTTTAACCTTGTCTCGTAATAAATCCCAGTATCCGTCAAAGCCAGTAGCCCAGTTATTCATCATGGCATTAAACTTATCTTCTTTAATCCCATCTCTATCGTAGTCTACATTATCTTCTCGTTCTGTAACACTATTAATAGTGTAGCGTTCTCCAGCGGCTGGCGTATGTAACTGTGTACTATGTGCTGTATCAGAAAGTTTCTTTATAAATAAATCTGTATTATTTCCTGAACTTCCTGTATCATATTTAATTCCAAGAATATGGAATCCTATGAAACCTCTATTCCCTGCGGGTAGAATCCACAATTGATGTGGCTCTTCAAAGGCCAAGTAACTACTAGGGTCTATATCATTATATCCATCAGACGATGGTACATAACCAGAGGTTGATATCTGACCATCGTTTTTAGAAAGCTGACCACTAATCCGTATCTCAATAGGCTGTTGTGAATTAACAGACAGAATAGAAACAATTGTTCCAGTAGAATGTTCCTTTAAAAGAGAGTCATTATCTTTAGGCTGTATGACATCTGATCCGTCATGGTGGATGTGCATAAAGGAAGATACATCACCTCCTTCGCCGTCTGCCCAAGAATAATGTCCACTTATATTGCGTCCGGTAAGCAGATCACAAGACTGCTCTGCTAACTTATCTCGTACTGCTTCCGTATGTAAATTAATATTCCAGCCAACTTGCTTAGAAGAATCAGTCGAAGCTGTCTGGTCGTTTCCGTAAAAAACGGCTGACTGTGATCCATCTAGGCTTAATGCTACTGCGTTGCGAGTAACATTATCAGTAGATAATGCCCAGTTAGTAATTGCACTATGCTGGTTATTATCTTCTGTTCTAAACCCCGGAATATTATGTGTGGGGAACATGTGCAGCACAAGATGGTTTAGCGGATTATCATTGTGCAGTGCTGTCCAGTTTGCTATAAAGAGTTCTCGTTCATTAGTTCCTGTTGTAAATGCTCCTTGCATTTGTACAGAAGCAAACATTGCTGTCCTACCCCATAGATACCACGGATGCTGGTCATCGTGAATATTTTCTATATCGGTTGTTGGAGTACCTCCCCAAGCATTTTGCAAGTTCGGTACTGCTGTTGTAGTCTCTACAGTTACAGCATTCACTACTATAGTAAATGCACTAGAACTATCTGATAGACCACCCGGATCAGTCGCGGTGAGTACATGCCCCGCCGAGCTGGTCGCGCCTTCTACGCCGTCATAGACTAATGAATTTCCACTCAGTGAAATTCCTTGAGGAAGTGTACCTGACATGGCTAGGGTCAGGGTATCCCCGTTAGGGTCTACAGCATGTTGAAGAAGGTCATATGAGGCGGCGGTTCCCTCAGTAAAGACAGGAGCTGGTGTCGTTTGTATTACTGGCCCATCCTCACCAACGATGGGATTACCTTCAGCGGTATACTCGTAGATATTAGCAAGAGTCATTCCTGCTGTTGATATACCTGAACCCATTCTGGTTCTCCAGCAAGTCTTAAGTTTAGTCCATAAGGGACAAAGTAAGTACACCGTCTGCTGCGACCCTTATAGCTGCTAAATGTGTAACGCCTGATGGAATTGTCATATACTCTACGCCAGATGTAAACATGTGGTCGTTAGAGTCAGCATCAATACTTGATGACCCCCACACAATATAGCAGTCTGTTGTACTGCCTATACGAATAACATCGCCAGAAGCTGCCCCCGTGGGCAAGGCTGCGCGAGCCGATGAGCTGGCTACAGCGATCTTTGTAGGATCGCCCTTGAACGATAATACCTGAACAGGTGTCCCGCCTTGGGATAGTGGTAGATTAATGTTTGTCATACTGTCTTTAGTCCTATTATGTTTGCGTCTTCGGTTAAGTACGTATCTTCTTCAATCTTTTCTTTGAGAGCTGCTGCTTTCTCAGCCTTAGACGGACGGCCCCGCTTGACGGGACTCTTCTCGCCGTACCTTTCTGAAAGCCACTTGGTCGCTTGGATACCTGTGGGGGTTCCTGCGTGTTTGTCAGCGGCGTTCTTCATCTCCCAGTATCTTTCCGAGTCCATACGTATCTTAAGCTCTTCTCGCCACTCTGATACCATTTCCTCGAACCATTTGCTAGAGCACAGGGCTTTCCAGTGATCCCAAGAGCCGAGTAGCCTTATGGCTACCTCGTACTCAGTCGGATCAGCTATGTCCATGTACTTCTGGTACATTGATAGGCAACCTTCGTGGTCGTACCGCTTCGTCGTAAAGACGGGCGGGAATTTAGGGTTGCGCATCTCCCAGAATAAGGACTGGGTGCGGAACCGACCCTGATCGTCCTTGAGTGCGGCGAAACCACCAAGGTTCCCGTCCATCTCGATTGATGCATCCGGTTTTACCCCTACGGGGTAAGTCGGAGGATTCTTTTTATCTGCTTTACGTACTAAGCCCATACATACTCCAATTGAGATACTAAAAAGAGTTTATCTGACTCTTCAGATAGACCCCCATGTATTTTTACTAGTAACGTTATTCGGAGCCGACCCTCTAGGGAGGCTACGACTCCTAACGTAGGTTTATAACTATAAACCTTCTAAGGTATTAGACAATATTTTTTATGAAAAGTTCTGGTTAATTTCTTTTTTCAAGCGTCTGAACATTTCTCCGAGATAATTTTAGTGTGGCTTTGGTCTGGTCTGGTCGCCCCGTATGCCCCCTCCCCCACCCCCGAAAAGTTATCCACAGGAAACTAACAACTTATTCACAGCTTATCCCCAGAGTTATCCACAAAAGCGACTTATCCACAGGCTTTAATGATAATTGTTCTCATCCTCTGTTAATAACTTGTGGACAGTCATGTATAAGTGTGTAAGCTATTGATTCATATAATGTTTTATATAGTACCAATTTAGTCCTAATAACAGGGATACACATAGTAATATTAGGGGCGATATGCGTACCATTTAACACCCTCATTTGTACTGGGTAACGTGACGATATCCGCCAGTGCTAGCGTCTAGATGAAGCACCAGTATTCAAGCTCATTCTAAGAGCTTCTAAGAGACGATTTAGGGGCGAGTAATACCGCGATAAAGGGTGCCACGATTGCGCCATTCTGGAGGCTCTAAATAGCTGCTAAGTATTACGTTTTTACTGGACAAAAAAAGGGGCGCAATCGCGCCCCTAGGATGGTGCTTGGAGTAGTGCCTAGTCAGTCAGTGATACACCGTCGATATGTAGCGGCAATGGGTATCCTTTTGCCTCGACTCTGGCGCGTCCTAGATACTCCCTTGCAAACTTCATGAAAGACATAGGTCTAGGTCTTGGCTTGGTAGCCAATACATACTCACCAGTAGTCTTATCGCGTCGGTAGCATTGTACCTGTAGATAGACCGCGTATTTACCTATCAGCAGTGGTGTAGATTCCGAGTTTTTAACGTCTCGTTTTTTCATAGTACTAAGCCTCCTTGAGCTTCAATTAATTTCCTAGCTTTAGCGTTGGCGCGTCGTAGTGCCTTCTCTTGTCTCTTAGTCATGTAATGGGTACGGGCGCGTCGTGCTTTGATGGCACCCCATCCATCTATCAAGTCCCATCCCACATATCTGAAGGGGCCATCCAACATGCCAAGCATATCGTCATCATACTGCCTACCAGATAGGGTGATAGTAGCGTCCGTCTCTGGATCACAATAAACCGTTTTACCCGCTCCTTTATCGACTGCGTAATAGCGGCAGATTTCACCGAACATTGTCCCGTCAATACCAAGCCAATTATTCTGGTTAATAGCCTCAACAATCTCAGCATCTGTTGCACTCATTCTTGCGCATCCAGTGCAGCATTAAGTGCTGCTATTTCAAATGGTAGGTCAGCGTCATAATCAACACCTATTCCTTCTTCTCTGTTCTCTACGATTTCTAGTGCTGTTTCTAGCGTCATTGTGTCGTTCACATTGTCATCATACTGATTTGGAAAGTATTGCATGTTTTGTTCCTCTGTTTTGTTAAATGGAAACGCACGTGTAGCATATTTTTAAGCATAGTGCAAATTTATTTATTTTATACTTAAAGTATTTAATATTATTTTATACTTAAAGTATCTATTTGTTTTATACTTAAACTATCTATATATTTTATGCTTAAAGTATCCAGATATTTTATACTTAAAATAAATTAGTGCTTGACAAACAGAAAGAACGCTGTTACGCGCAGAACCGCGTGTGTCACACGTGATCGACGACGAAGTCGTCACGCGAGGCAGTGAACGAGAAAATTTTCCAAGACAACGTGACCAAGGGAGGCCACTATGACAAAGCGAGTAACAACGCAGGAGCTAGCGGATCAGCTAGCGGGACTTCAGGCGAGCATTGAGGTGCTGGCACAGGCAATGGCGGTGGTACAAGCAGGTGTACCTGCTCCGGCTCCAGCGCAACGTAAGGTTGTTGTACAGAAGACGGACATGAGTGCAGTTGCTGGTAAGGTTCCAGAACATCAGATATTACGTCGGCGTCAAGGTGCAGCAGATAGCGCAGCAAAGTGGGGCGAAAAAGTGCAGATGTATGTGTACAGTAAGGGGCGGGGCAAGTACGGTGTTGCCTATGGCAGGCTGGCAGAGATGGGCAAGATCAGTAGCCAACCCAGTTTCGTGACTACTGTTGACAAGTTCAAGGACGGTACGTCAGGTATCATCAACCCGTGACATTGAGGGGAGCTTCGGCTCCCCTTTTTTTTATGTACGATTAGGTCGTGAAGTTCTATTGAGAATAACAATTATATTGTAGAGAACACGTTAAAGATAGCGTCATGGCTTGGCACGGGAAGTCCAAGCTACTTTATTAATTCAAGAAACCGATCTGCACTACCATTGAGGTATATAAATAGCAGATACGATATGAGTTTCTTGTTCCGACTTGGTGTGGCTCGGAGAAACAGAAGTCCACACCACCTAATTCTTAATACAATTGGAGAGTACAGTGCAAGAAATACTGCATACCATTACAATAGTTACTTTTTTATGTGCAGGACTGGGAATAGCTGTCATATGTATTTCAGCTATAGTTTACCCAGCTTACATAGTAGTGTATAATATTATAGAACTGTGTCGATCATTGAAAGAAGGACAGAAGTAATGAAACAGAACGTAGAAATAAGGGATAAGATAGTAATACTAAAAGGTGATATGTTTAAGATTGATAAACGCGCACGGGTACGTGTTACACTAGCGTCACAGTTCTTAGCTTATGTCCCTAAGTTTGGCGATGTGTTTCTATTTTATAAGGATGAGAACGTAACATGGGAGAGAGATAGTGGATGATGATGTATTAATTGAGGATGAGATACAAGGTATACTAGGTATTATCCAAGAGGCATGGGAGGAAGTGAATAGATTAGCAGCAGCCCATCGACAAGGTTACCGTACACTAGGACAGTTGGATGGGACGGAGGAACAACCATCTAATGTAGTACCATTTAGTAGGAGCATTCACTAATGAAAGGAATCTTTAATACAAGTACACGTAAGTTTAAAACATATGAAGGATGGACAGACCTTGAGATTACAAAGAGAAGTACTGTAATCAAGGGACTTGAAGATGTTATGCTCTTTACTAAGGGGGAAGCTGAGATGAACAAGCTCATGTATCCATTAGAATGGAGACACATTAATCCTAGATTAAAATGGAGGATGTTTAAATGATTAGATCGTTAGGTATAGGACAGCGTATACTGTTAGCTGTGGTGTTTATCATCATTGCATTTACAGTATCAGGGTGTGCAGGTACGCAGCCGTATGCTAAGATAGGTATATATAAGGACATCAATAGTGATTGGTCAGCCTGTACATCAGAGAACTCTAGCTTTGAGTTGGGATTAGAACATAGGATATCAGAACAGATAGTATTAGCTAGTCATTATGAACATCTATCACATATAACATGTGGTTTCCCATTTAATAATAAACAGCTAGATGATAGTATCAATCAGTACGGTGTAACAATGAAAGTAGGTGGAGTATGAGTGATGCTACTATAGTACATAAGGTACAAGCTGGTGATACTGAGGCTTTCAATACTTTAGTATTAAAGTATCAAGAACGTATACACAAACTGATATACAAGTACGTTAAGGATACTAATCAAGTAGATGATCTTGTTCAAGATACATTCATGAAAGCATATATAGCATTGGATTCTTTCAAGGGAGATAGTGCTTTCTATACATGGTTGTATAGGATAGCAATTAATACAGCACAGAATTACTTGACATCAAGCAGTAATAGTAATAAGAAACTAGAAGTACATATAGATGATCCCGATTTGTTTACTGATCTTAGCATTAAGACACATGACAATGATACACCTGAAGCATTATTAGTAACAAGGGAGACACAGGATAGTATAGACAAAGCACTAGCTAACCTACCTACTGAGTTGAGGGAGGTGTTCTTACTACGAGAAGAACATAACCTAAGCTACCATGAGATTAGTGACAAACTAGGATGGGCGTTAGGTACAGTACGTTCCAGATTACACAGAGCTAGACAAATAATATTAAATCAAATAGAAAGGACTACTTAATGCTACACATGTGCGCAACGGCGAAGCCGTCACGCGTAAAGGGGGAAGACAGAGGAGAAACCTATGGTAAGATTAAAGCGACAAGCTGGTACTAAATTGTCAGGAAGTAAAGCATTTAAAGTGTTAGCTACAATGCCCTTGTTTACACAGTTTTACAAGGTGAAAGTAGAGAGATTATCTTCTACTCACTCTAGAGATGATGAAGTAGAAAGCTTACCTCATCCTTGTGAGGATGAGGAAGTAGATAAAGAATTAACTAAAGTTATAGAAGATATAGCTCACGTTAGTGAGGATATCAAGGATGACAATATATTTATATTGAGGGTAAACTTATGGGATTAGAAGTAGAGTATGAACCCACCATAGATTTTGGTAAAGCTACCGAAATCACAATGGACAAGGGAGTACGTATGATTGTGGAGAAAATGTTAGACATGGATAATAGCATTGCTACACTAGAGGTAACAGTAAATGAAGACTTACCTAATGAAGCAACTGTTATGATGGACTTGTCTATCGTATCTATCAATGGCACATTACTAGAGGAGATGAATGATGCCGAGTCTTAAAGGTATGTATGATCCTGATGTTATTAAGAAGATGGTTGAAGACAGAGATGAGGATAACATTAAGGAAGAAACTAATGATGTTGCTAATAGACTAGCAACTATAACGGTACGTGAATACAATGCTGATGCAGGTACAGTACCATTTCATAAGGCTTTCTGGAAGCCTAAGTTGATAGACTTAGACCTTCCTATCAGAGTATTCAAGGATACAGATTGGGATGAACAAGCACGACCCATGATACCTGATCCTAATCCTAATTGGGAGTGGAATAGGGAAGCAACTGAGAAGTTAGCTGCTGCTTTGTATACTAATGACACTACCTTATTGTTTGGTAACAAGGGGTCAGGTAAGTCTGACCTAGTTAAAGAGTGGTGTGCTAAATTCAGGATACCATTCTGGCGTATGAATTGTCACGCTGAAACTAGAGAGACACACTTTGTTGGTGCTGTAGGTATTACATATGATGAACAAGACCGTATCAATATACAGCAAGAACCAACACACCTAACAGATAGCTTGAAGTATGGTGGTATATTCTGTGAGGATGAGTGCTTTAGACATAGCTCTGCTCTAGTATTACAATCACTACGAGAGAAGTCATCACGGTTCTTAGTATTACCTGATGCACCTAATCGTAGTGCTGATGAGCGCAAGCTAGTAGCACCATTCAATCAGTGGTGGTATGTAATGACTGATAATACTACTGGGTTAGGTGATGAGACAGGTACATTTGATGCTGAAGTACAGGACATGAGTACACTTGATCGTATTGATAGTGTCATTGAAGTGGATTACTTAGGTAAACCACAAGAGCGCAAGATACTATCAAGCTATGCTCCACACCTCAATGAACAACAAGTCAGTTGTATGTTAGACTTTGCTAAGGGTATACGAAGATCGTTCAAGAGACACGAGTTACTTGATACTATATCAGTACGTACCTTACTCAACTGGGCAGACAAGGTTAATATCTTTGGTGGTATAGCAACAGCACTCAAGGTTAGCTGGTATGACAAGCTAACAGATGCTGACAAATCTATAGCTAAAGAATTATACTTCCAAGTATTTGCAGAGGAGTTAAAGTAGTGGGATACTATAGTGCAGAGACATATGAAGACTTAGGTTTTACAGATGACATGGCATCTGTTCTAGATGTAGATAGGATCACAGAGATATGTAGACGTAGAGCAGATAAGCATGAGGTCACAGTAACATGGAGTGCTAGTGCTTTAACAGCTTGCACTAATGCAGCAGGAGACATTGTACTACCTATAATCAGCCAGCCAATATCCAAGGATGACTTAGCTAAGACACACATGTATGTAGTACATGAATGTGGACATCTACTTAGACCGGAAGCCTTTGAGATATGTAAGAAAGAGCACCCATCAGCAGAGTTACATTCTATATATAATATAGTAGAGGATGATGGCATGGAAAGAGACATGGCTAACAGACATCTGGGTGATGCTAAAGTATTAGGTCAAGGTAATGCCCTTATATGTGTTAGTGGCGCAGAGTTCTGGCAAAATAAGGTAGAGCAATGGCGTACTGCTGGTAAACAATTTACAGAAGATGCTCTCAAACCTATGATTACCATAGCATTGAATCAACTATCACGTAGGAGTTGGGATGGTTGGTCAAGAGATGCTGTGGATAAGTGGCTAAGAGTTATGCCTGAAGAAGGACAACCATTACTAACAGCACTGGTCAAAGAGGGATGGGTTGAGAAGTTCCGAGCTACTAAAACTCCATATGATACATGGGATGTAGCTTGTGCCTTGTTTGATAGGTTCTATCCTGATGGTGTACCTGAAGACAGACCAACACCAGATATCAAAGCTGAATCTGATATGATAATAGAGGAGGACGTTGGTTCATCAGCTAGTAAAGAGGAAGGTGACAGTGAAACAGAAGACCAGACACAACAGGGATATGTTGTTAATTGGCAAGATGCTGTAGTTAGTGACCATCCAGAGAGTAATGCTGGTGGTGCTATGGGTATAACATGGGAAGGTAAAGAACATAAGCAACAGGTTAAGATTAGACCTGACCATCTCAATACTGTCTATGATTTAACAGTAGATAATATGAAAGAGATTATAGATGAAGCAGCACCATGGACTGGTAAAGGTAAAGGAGTCAAGTGGTTCATGATGAAGGACAATGCAGGGCGAGCATTAGCTAACAGAATCAGGAGGTATGTGCAATCCCAGACACGTAGTAAGTTTAAGTCAGACCAGAAACATGGACGGTTAGATAAGAGGTCACTAGTACGGGTTGCACTACCACCTATTGACAAGGGTGAATGGAATAAGAAAATCTTTTACACTAGAAATAATAAGCGAGCATTGAATACAGCTATACATATACTAGTGGATTGGTCTGGTTCTATGCAAGGAGACAAGCAGATATATGCTGCTATGGCTACACAAAGAGCAGCGGAAGTATTCAGTAGGAGCTTAAGGATTCCTACTATGATCTCCTCCTTTACCAATGGTGCTACTGAGTCAGACATAGCCATTATCAAGCACTTCGATAAGCCAGCTACTGAGAAACAAATAGCTGCTCGCTTTGGTCAATGGTATAGGCTTATGTCTGCTAATGCAGATGCTGATGCTGTGATGTGGGCATACAATAGACTGCATAAAAGGAAGGAACCACGTAAGTTATTAATTGTACTGTCTGATGGTGCGCCAGCTAATTGCTATGGTCGTGGTTCATCACATGATTCCTTAATGGCTGCTGTAAATAGAATAGAACAAGAAGGTAAGGTTGAAGTCTTTGGTCTGGGTATTAAATCAGATGCAGTATCAGAGTATTACAGGAACCACCAAGTTATTAGAGAACCTGAAGATATTAATGAGGCATTACTTAATGTGCTTAAGGAGGGAATGAAGTATGCTTGAGATAGACATTGCAAAGAGTAAGATCGGTGGAGTACGAGCGTCAATAGTGTACGGAATATTGGTATCTAATATGTTATTAGAAACCCTTATTCTCCAGCAGTCTATAGGGTTGGGTACAATCAACGGAGCAGTAGCTCTGGGCTTGTTTGCTTTACTGCATCACCAGATCAATGCGTGTGTTGACTACCTAAATCAAGTAGTGAGCTTACAAGTTACTGAAAACATTCATGATTTAGTTAGAACTTATTATGAAACGAATGGTCTAAATAAAGAGGAGCAAGATAAAGAAGATGACAAACACACAGGACAAGATGATTCGTAAGTTTATAGATGAGTACTCAGATGAATTAAGTGAGAACGAAACGATTCGTATAAACCATGATGGTTGTCCTGCTGGTACAGATACAAGACGTAGATTATATATAACCAAGAAACCACAAGTACTGTTAGGTTATTGTCATAATTGCCAGCAATCAGCAGCTAGGTATATAGCAGCTAAGGATAGATTTAAACCATATCATGGACGAGTATCTAAAGAGAAAACAGAAACAGATAAGGTGTTTGCATACCCATGCACTGAACTCATAGATAGCCATTCTCCTGCCGAAGTAACTATATGGAGACAGAAGAATGGTTTGTCAATGCGGGAGTGTGAGGACTATTGTATTAAATATGTAGCAGATGAACACGCTATCTATACACCTATTAAGACTATGGAACGTAGCCCAAGACCAAATGGATATCAACTTAAACCACTAACAAATGAGGGAGCAAAATATGTAACTCATTTAAAGGATGAGACTATACCAATAGGTGGTTTGCTTCGACACAAGGACGCAAAGGCAACAGTAATTGTTGAGGATTATGTTAGTGCTGTATGTATTCATCGTTGTAAATACACCGACGCATTTCTCGCTATGAATGTAGTATGTAATTATGGTGTACAAATTAAGCCGGAAATATTGAGCCAGCTACCTGATGATAAGCCAGTATATATTTGGTTAGATAATGATAGCCCTCATGTAAAGAAGAAAGCTAGAGACATGCAAGCAGTATGCCAGTTACTTGGCTTTGATACTTACTTGGTAACACGAACTGAAGAACCAAAACACATTAGTACTGTGGAGATACAAAGGACATTAAGTATAGAGGAGGCTACATGATGGATGCACTTGACTTACAACTACTTGCCTTCCTTAGTACCAAAGAAAACTATACTATGTACAGCGAGTACATCAACAAAGGATTATGTACCAAATATTCTTGGAACCTAATCAAAGCGTTCGGTGAATACTTTGATAAACATCCTAATAGTAATGAAATAGATACGGACTTTACCCTATGGTTTAGGGTAGATAAATATCCTAACATGAAACCGGATGAGCATGAGTTCTATGGTAAGATAGTTACTAATGTAGAACAAAAGCGTAGTGATGGTGTGTCTGATGAGTTTGTTAGTACACTGATGGAAAGTAAAACCAAGCAAGAACTGTCTGTATTAGTACAGGATATACAAGAAGGTAAGAAGGAACTTGATGAGTTTATGTCTCAAGCGACACAGATTATAAGCAATGCAGAGACAACGAATGGAAGCACTGACACGCTGGTTAACATGTCGCTTGAAGACTTATCAGAACACACAAGAGATGATGAAGGATACTACTGGAGATGTGAGGACTTGAACCAAGCTATCGGCCCCATAAGACAGGGGGATTTAATAGTTATTGGTAAACGACCAGAGGTAGGAGGCACATCCTTTGTCTGCTCTGAGTTAGCACATATGTTTGAACAACTAGATGGTAAGGATGCTATCATCTTTAATAATGAGGAGGCTCCCGATAAAGTATACACTCGGTTAGTATCTGCTGCACTAGGTGTAGATTATAGGACACTAATGACAAATGCAGCGCAGTATGATAGAGAGTTTAAAGTATGGTTAGATGGTAGACGATTTGACATTGAGCATGATACACAGATGTCCGTTGCTAGTATTCGTAACAGATTACAGAAGGGTAACTACGGATTGATAGGAGTCAATGTCCTACTCAAGGTGAAAGGGACAGGTAAACTGGAAGACCATGATAAGCTACAATTTTTAGGAGAAGAAATGCGAAGGATCGCACAAGACTATGGCCCTGTATATGTGGTAACACAAGCTGATCCTTCAGCAGAGGGAGTGAAATACATACATCAAGACAGGCTATATAAATCTAAGACCGCTATCCAAGGTGAAGCTGATGTCTTACTTATGATAGGTAAGGATCATGATGAGCCTGATGATGTGCGTTTCTTTAACGTGGCTAAGAATAAGATACCACCAGCCAAGTGCTGTGACCTGACATGCAAACACCTGATGTCAGAGGTACACTTTGACTTGCCAACTGGGAGATTTTCTTCCAAATTATTTTCGGGGAATTCAAGATGGAAAAACTGACAATCTATCTAGACCTAGAGACTACAGCTAGAGGCCCAGACAATAGTCCCGAAGCACACTACAAGGAGAATGAAGTAGTACTATGTGGGTATTTACTAGGTAATGACGTAGCAGTATCGAACAGTCTCGACCCTCTTGTACGTGAATTGGTTGAGCTAATGTCGTTTGCATCTGATATAACTTTAGTAGCACATAATTTAAAGTTTGATTTAAAGTATCTGGTTCGTGAGTACCCTGATTTTCCTTGGCATAAGCTGAAGTTCTATGACACTATGACAGCAGAGTACCTAATATCTGGGCATAGTACTAAGTTTATTAACTTAGAAGATGCAGCTAAGACCTATGGTCTAGAGTTCGAGAAGTCTATTGACCTTGGTGCATACATAGCACAAGGGGTAGACATCTCTGATATAGATGTGCAAGAATTGAGACAGTATCTAGAAGCAGATGTTAAGGTACTAAAGGAAATACATTTCCACCAAGATACTGATCGTGATATGGATTACATCCTACCACTGGCTAAGATGGAGGTGAATGGTCTACCTTTAGATGTAGATAAGTGTAAGACATTAGCTAAGGATTTAATTACGTCTATTGATTCGCACACAGAATTAGTATCACATATGGTACTAGCAGCCGTTGAGTGGGACGACCACAAGCCTGTTGATCCAGAAGATTTCAAGCCACTGGCTCCACGTACCATGTCCTATATACTGACAGGTGTACCAGAGCATGGCATTGGTGGATCAGCTAAGGCAAAGAGGAAGCTACTACTAAACCAACAGCCTCTGTTAGATGAGGACTCTATAAAAAGAATATGGAAAGACATTAAACCTAATCCACACTTAGGGTATCCCATTAACCACAGCGTATTAGATAAGCTGTTAACCTTTCCACTCATATCTAACTATAAGTTAGCAAAGGATAAACGAAAGCTACTAGAAACATATTGTAATCCGTTCCTAACTCAGGCAATGGATACAGGTGGTACTGTGCATCCAAAGATTAATACTACTGCTACCGCTACGGGTAGGCTGTCAAGCTCTAATCCTAATGGGCAGAACATACCACCACTAGCAAGGGAACTGTTTAAATCTACAGAGGGTGAGCTGTATGAGATAGACTTTGCACAGCTAGAGATAGTAGGTGCAGCTACCCTGTCAGGATGCCTTGATTTACGGAGAGATTTACTGCAAGGTAAAGACATACACTTTGAAACAGGACGGATAGTATTTGGCTGGCAAACACCTGCTGATATGACCAAGAAGGATCGCAAGTTAGTTAAGAATGTAAACTTTGGAGTGCTGTATGGTGGTGGAGCTAAAGGTTTATCGGAACAGACCGGACAGAATATCAATCTGATTAAGCAATTGATTGATGCTTTCTATGTTAAGTACCCTACAATTAGACAGTGGCAGGATGAGGTGCTTGATGCAGTAAAGGCTAACTCTCATCCACATGGGTGGATTGATAATGAATCATATAATAGAGCCTGTTGGTGGATACCACATGAACATGGTCGCAGGAAGTTTACATTTACAGAGAGTAAATCACCGCACTGGCTCAAGGTTAAAGAGGGCAGGAGCTTTAGCTTCAAGCCAACAGAAACTAAGAACTACCCCATACAAGGATTTGCAGGTGGGGATATTGTTATGACTGCACTATCTATATTGGATAGCATATTATCAGGGACGAGTGCAAAACTACGCATGACTGTACATGATAGTATAGTTGTGGACTGGGAAAAAGATAAGGAGGAGGAACTACGAGCGTTAATGAATCATGTAGTAAAGTATGTAAGGGAAGCCTTTGATATTAAGGTTCCTCTTATGTTTGATATTGAACACGAAGTATATTGGTTATAGGAGAGACAAATGAAAGTAGAAGGTATTATAAGTGAGATTCGTACACGTACTGTTAGCAATGGTGGTACTGTATACACGGCTGTGATAGATGGGACTGATGTTAACTTAGGTTTTAGCTGTACTTATTCAGAAGGTGAATTTGTGAGCGTTGATGTAGAGTCTACTAAATGGGGACTACAAGTTCCAAGTAAGAGGAGAAGCAGTGGTGCTGCACCAGCACAGCAAGCTAGTCCTGCTCCTGCTCATACTGCAAAGAAGATGTTTCCAGTAGACCCTAACACTAAGGATCATAGTATCATTAGGCAGAACGCATTGACTAATGCTAATACAGCAGTAGGTAGTGCTATAGCAGCAGGGGTATTTAAACCTAAGACACAGGATGATGTCTATAATGAGATCATCAAGGTGGCTTACAATCTAGTAGGGTTTGGTATGGGAACACTGGATGCAAAAGTATTAGATACAAAAAATGATTAGGATACTTTTAGTATATGCATTAGTGCTCCTTGCTGTAGGATCATGTCATGCTACTTCGCTAGATGAACGAGCTATTATGTGTAAGCCTGTTGACAGTGAGGAATGTGTCAGCTTAAGGAAACAGGCTGACAGGCTTGCAGCGATAAAAGACAGGCGCATTACAGGCACCTGTCCTCCATCTTATGTACGTTATCGAGATCATAGAGGGGAGCGTTGTGTTTCTGAACGTGAGGTAAATCGCATGTTAGGAGAATGGTAATGAAAGAGATAACAAAGGATATATATAATATCCTTGATACAAGTATATCTCATGAGCCTAATAGCGAACAAGCCGCTGCCTATGCCATGCGCATAGGTGGCGAGCTTGCTAAAGCTACTACATTCAGGCATAGAGATAGAGAGCATGGTAAGTTATGGGCTTCAGACTTAGGAGAATCTTGCCCACGTAAGACGTATTACAAATGGAATGTTAGTGATATAGCCGAGCCATTGCAAGGACACACTCGTTTTAAATTCTTGTACGGTAACATACTAGAGGAGGCTGTCTTGTATCTAGCTGAAGAAGCAGGGTATACAGTAGAGCAACAACAGGCTCCGGTTAAGTTTGACTTCACAGTTGATGATGGCCCTTGGCAAATATCAGGTAGGATTGATGCTGTTATAAACAACGTACTAGTGGATGTTAAATCTACATCCAGCTTTGGATTCAAGAAGTATTCCAGAGAAGGATTGAATGCTAACAATGATTCCTTTGGGTATCGCTGGCAGTTAGGATACTATAGGCACTTCATTAAGTTACCAGTAGAGGAGGCTGGTTTTCTATGGATAGATAAACAGAATGGACACGTACTGTATGATAAGGTAGATGACTTACCAAGTAAGAACGCAATTGAAAAGAGAGCAACTGCAATAGCACATACAATTCTTGGTGATGGAGAACCAGCCAGAGGAGAGGTAGCAATACCTGAAGGTAAGTCTGGTAACATGAAGCTTGGTATTAAATGTAGCTACTGTGATTTCAAGCAGCACTGTTGGCGTGATGCTAATGGTGGACAGGGACTAAAGGGATATGCTTACAACTATGGCCCCGTCTGGTTAACGAATGTTAAGAGAGAACCACGAGTACCACCAATAATATAGGAGAATAAAGTGGCGCAACCGTCAAAGATTCAGATAGGTGGAGATCATTATAGGACACTACCTATACAACCTACAAATTTCATAGCCTCTAATGGATTAGGGTGGCATGAAGGCAATGCTGTTAAGTATATTTGTAGACACCATATTAAGAATGGTGTGCAGGATATAGACAAAGCAATACACTACCTGCAATTACTGAAGGAGTTTTGCTATGGCACGGAAGAAGAAGAAATCCCCGATCCACCCTTTTAGATCATTATATGAGGAGAACATCGGGCAGTGGTTAAAGGAGAATAAAATAACATATGAGTATGAAGCTAAGAAGTTTGAGTACCATGAAGCTTTGCGAAAGAACAGGGCAAAGTGTAGGGACTGTGGGTCTACGAATCTTGTGCGCTATGCATGGTATACGCCCGATTTCTTTGTGGGAAATCACCTCATTATTGAGGCAAAGGGACGTTTTACTGCGGCTGACCGTAGAAAAATACTCGCAGTCAGGGAGTGTATTCCCGAACTAAATGAGAAATTAGTAATGATGTTTATGCGTAACAATAAACTAAACCGTAGGGCTAACAGTAAGTACACTGATTGGTGTGACAAGCATGGTGTAGACTATACTGTTGGCACAGAACTAAAGGAGGAATGGTTGTGAAGAAGTTATGGAAACAATTCTTAGAATGGCTCAACTTTAAGACATGGGTACTGCTTGTGGAGATAGAAAAACTGGAGAGGGATTATGGCACGGAGAAGTAATCCAATGAAGATACTGTATCTAGATATAGAGACAGCACCTGCTGATGCTAAGATATTTTCTCTACGTCAAAGGTATATTAATCCCAAGTATATAACTAGTGCAGGTTATACATTGTGCTGGGCAGCTAAGTGGGAAGGACAAAGGGAAGTTATATATTCTGGACTGCATAATAATACAGTAGAAAATATGCTACAACAAATGCACGAACTTCTAACAGAAGCAGATGCAGTGGTACATTACAATGGACGTAAGTTTGATATGCCTACATTGAATAGGGAGTTTATAAAGATGGGCTTACCACCCGTTACCCACTATCACCAGATAGATTTACTTAAGACTGTTCGAGCGCAGTTTAGATTTGAATCTAACAAGCTGGACTATGTATGTCAATTGCTTGGGCTTGGTGCTAAGGTACAGCACAAGGGTATCCAGTTATGGTATGACTGTATGGCTGATAATGCTACAGCATGGAAGCAAATGGAAAAGTATAACAAACAAGATGTCAGGTTATTACCTAAGTTATATCATACACTCCTACCTTGGATAACAGATCATCCCAATGTAGGGCTATGGAAGAATCGTACACGTAGGACATGTGCTCAATGTGGTAGTACTAAGTTACAAAGTCTGGATACCACATTCAAGAGCAAGGCATTAGAATACGAAGCCTACTTATGTGAAGGGTGCAGCACACCATTACGAGCAGGAGAATCATTAAATGCAGCAAGTCGGAACCTTACACAGAGGATACCAAGATAGTGTCACCGGAAGAATGGGAATACCGACTAGGTACTTTAATAGAATCTGATCCAGATTATGTGGTAGATGTGTTACAAGTAACTACCGAGGAATTAATACAAGCCTTCCCTGAGAAGGTAAGACAACATTTACATGAGGAGTTTGATAGTGAGTGACATATACGAACAATTTATACACAAGTCACGCTATGCTAGATACCTGCCTGACAAGCAAAGGCGGGAGACATGGGAAGAAACTGTGACCCGTTATATGGATTTCATGCGGGAGCACTTGAAAGAAAATAATGACTACGATTTAAGTACTAGGTTATATAATGAATTGCGCAATGCTATTCTTAACCATGAGATCATGCCAAGTATGAGGGCATTGATGACAGCAGGGCCAGCATTAGAAAGAGATCACGTAGCTGGATATAACTGTGCTTATGTACCGATAGATAACCGTAAAGTCTTTGATGAGATTATGTACGTCTTGTTGTGTGGTACAGGTGTAGGGTTTAGTGTTGAACGTGAATACGTTTCCAGTTTACCTGAGATACCTGATGAGTTCCACGATGCTGATGCTACTATACATGTAGCAGATTCCAAGATTGGTTGGGCTTCTGCCTTACGTAAGCTCATCTCTTTACTGTATGATGGACAAGTACCAGACATAGACTACTCACGAATACGACCAGCAGGAGCACCCCTGAAAATATTTGGTGGTAGAGCTAGTGGCCCAGAGCCATTGGAAGAACTGTTTACTTTTATTATTAATGTGTTTAAGGGTGCTAAAGGGAGAAAACTTCATGATATCGAATGCCATGATGTCGTTTGTAAAATTGCAGAAAGTGTTGTCTGTGGCGGTGTTCGTCGTTCTGCTTTGCTTAGTCTATCTAATCTCCAGAGTGAACGACTTAGAACAGCAAAGTCTGGAACTTGGTATTACGCTAACCAACAGCGATCACTATCTAACAACTCGGTATGTTACACGGAGCAGCCTGACACTGGAGTGTTCCTTAAAGAATGGACAGCTCTCTACGAAAGTAAGTCAGGAGAGCGTGGCATCTTTTCCAGAGATGCATGTAACAGGGAACTGCCAGCTCGTAGAGAAAGCGATCATGGATGGGGAACTAATCCGTGTTCCGAAATAATTCTAAGACCAAGACAGTTCTGTAATCTCACAGAAGTCATAGCACGAGCTGATGATAGTATAGCTGATCTTAAATATAAGATTAAACTAGCTACTATCCTCGGTACATTTCAATCTACATTAACTAACTTTAGATATTTATCTGCTAAATGGAAAGGCAATTGCGAAGAAGAACGCTTACTAGGTGTGTCCCTAACAGGTATCATGGACAACTATATCTTATCAGCGCATAGATGGAAAGGGTGTAAAGCCCCTGATTTGTTAGCAAACAAACTTAAGGAGCTACGCAATGAAGCTATACATGCCAATAAAACGTGGGCTAAAAACCTTGGAGTACAACCTTCGGCTGCAATTACTTGTGTTAAGCCATCTGGAACAGTTAGCCAACTTACGGGATCAGCCAGTGGGATACATCCTAGATATGCACCATATTATATTCGGAGAGTTAGACAATCCAAAGCCGATCCTATCAGTGAGGCTCTTATCCAAGCCGGTATCCCCCATGAAACAGACGTAACTAATGAGTTACAATGGGTATTTGATTTCCCTATTGCTTCACCAGAACTAGCAGTATGTATCAGTGACCTTAATGCACTGACACAACTAGAACACTGGAAGCTATTCAACAAGTACTACTGTGAACACAAGCCCAGTGTTTCTATATATGTAAAAGAGGATGAGTGGTTGGTGGTAGGGGCGTGGGTGTACAGGAACTTTGACCACATCAGTGGTATAAGCTTCTTCCCTGTCGATGACCATACATACAGACAGGCTCCTTATGAGAAGATAACTAAGAAGCAGTACAATAAACTAATGAAGAAGTTCCCATCTGAAATAGATTGGGACATAAAAGAAGAACACGACGAAACCACCAGTAGCCAAGAGTTGGCTTGTGCTGGTGGTGCGTGTGAATTATAGGGGGTATAATGGGAATTGTTATTGATGTTAAGTGTGACGAATGCCTAAATGTATTTGAGGATACAATACCACAAGTAGGTGTGCCTGTGGCTACCTGTCCTTATTGTGGCTCTGGCTTTACTAAGAGGATACCCTCTACCTTCAGGTCTAATCTAGCTAAAGACCCGTATGAGTATCTAGATACCTTTAGAGATTACAGCACAAAGCCTATTAAAAGCTTTGCTAAGGACAAACGGAAGGGAGGTAAGGATAGCACATAGGTTTCTACTTACGCCTCCATATGCGCACCCCATAGATAGCAGTGAAGATGACACCGATCATCCACTGATACCACTCAGGAGTCTGCGCTAATACACCAAAGCCATTAAGCACATACTCTTGTGCGTTTGGGATGAAGACTAGTATAAGGGGTATTGATAATAGGATTAGTACCCATTCATCCTTCCAGCTATTACGCGAATCGGCTAGCCTAGCCAACTCCCACTCGTGGTCGCGCCCTTCACTAGCCTCTGCTCTCTGGGTCATCGCCCGTTCCCATGCTCTCTTACCTCTGAGTTCTTCCAGCTTCACCTCTTGCTTCAACTGTTCTTTAGCCATAAAGAAATCAGCAGCAGCAGGTAACGCCTTAGAAAGAAGGGCGGTCAGTATTGAGGAGAACATAGTTATTAGGCTATAGCACTACCAAATATAATACCAAGTACAAAGCTAACTACCAGAATAGCGGTGGTTGCTTTTCTATGGTCGCTTATCATGTGGCTCAGGCTATCAATCATTCTTTCAGGCATAATTTATTCTCCGTGTCTCTCTCTTATCGCTTCTAAAATAGTGTCCAGTTTATCTTGGACATCATCTACATCTTCTGCAATTAATTCTTGTTTGGTTTCTATCCTAACTAATTTCTTTTCGATCTCTTGAGATCGAGCACTCTCTAATTCTATCTTTGCTTTATTTTCTTCTGCTACTGCTTGCACTTGAGATAGGGTCATCCATCCCCCGCCAGCTAGGAAGACAATCGCAGCAATCTGTAGTATGTGTTTATCCCAATGCATCCTTAACTCCTTAGCTCAAAGTGAGCCATATCCTTAAAACTTTCCCAATGTCCTCCCCATCGTAATGGTATCTGAAGATCACTAGCCGCTGCTAGTATGTAGGTTGCCATCGTGTAGAACTCTGCATCTGAATTGCTAAACCCATTTGGGTAGGGTATAACATCAAATGCCATAGATGGATATTTATTGTGCTTAGAATGAGGCCACTCTAATTCGCTGTATCCGTCAGCGCAAGCCGCATTCTGTTCTTGTTTGTTTCGGTGTCCCCATATAACTGAGAAGTCATACTTCTTAATAGCTCTATCAAGTATAGCTTGTAGATCAGGATGACATGTATGCCTGTGCTTAAGACTATTCGCCCCGAAGCTTGGCATCTTCTTTATCCCATTTGAACATATCTAAATATACGCCTTTAGGCTTTGCCCCACCTTCAAACTCCAAGAGCTTTAGCTGCCTTTTTATCCTCTCTACATGATCTTGATTTTGCCAATCTGCTAGTTCTTTATATGTAAATATATTCCGAGCTGCTCGATTATCAAATGTAGTGCTAGGTGTCTCGACCCCTTTTGGTTTCTTTACTCTTCGTATTTGGGCAAAAACAGCATCCCTTAACTCATCATTATCCTTATCGTTTTCCCAAGCTAGTAATGCCTCAGTCAGCTTTGGATACTTATCATTACCATGCCAGTAGGTATCTAGAACTATAGACTGACCAAGTTGTGACAGTTTAGCATAGTTTTTATGCCTTTCCCTTACTTCTACTTTCTTTGAGTTCTGATCATCCGGCTTTAACAACACCTTATGTTTCTCGTTCCAAATAAATTTGGCGAGTCTTTTATCCTCATCAGGAGTAAGTTCTCTATCTAGTGGTATGTCGCTGTCTGTGTGCCAATCAGATATTAGCTCACCATGCCACTGCTCCTCAATCCCGTAGGGACGAGTTACTACCCCTTTCTCATTTATTGTTGTCTCAGTACCCTCAAACCTACCTACCCATTGGTCAAACCAAGAATCTCTTGTTACCTCTACTGGAAGAGAGGGTGCCTCTGGTTCTGGCATATCTGAACGGAGGGCTGCTGTACTTTGTTGAGCGTCTTCCATACTAGCTAACACTTTATCTCGGATAACAATGTTACTTTTTATTTGAGCGACTCGCCTAAGTCTAGGATCGTTTTGATATTGTCGTTGTCCCTGTACGTTTAATTCTTCATCAAAGAGACCTGTCTCATTTACTAATTCTATAAAAGCTTCTGGGTTATCTCTTGCAAGCTTTGCTTCTTCATGTAGAAGGTTACGGGTTTTAGCTACAGCTATCCCCCGTTTTCTATTTAGCTCCAAATCTATCACCGCTTGATGCAAATAATCTTGAACTGTTTGTATTAGTTCCACTACTTAGATGCTCCAAGAACCATTCTTAGTGCAGGGTCTGGGTTACCAGCCAAAACTTCAAGGGGATTTACTCTTGCTCCTCCAGAATCATTGCTCAACATCCACTTAAGAGCATCTAGTTTAGCCCAAGTCGTTAGTTTTTCTGCGAGCATAGGAGCAACCAGTTCTAAACGCTCTATCATAAGACTGTAATCAGCTTCTGATAGCGGAGGAATTTTTCCAACCTGCTCTTCCCCATAAATTTCTCGCGCAGCTTCTAAATTCCTTTGACTCATCTCACCTACAGTATCTTTAGTGGGACTGAGAGCAGGTAAGATACCAGTAAGGCGATCTTGCATATAGTATACCTCTTCAGGTATGTTAATAAAGTACAATCCCCGACCCTCTAGTGGTACACCCTCTAATGATTCTCCTGTTTCACTGTAGTCTCCTGCTTTCCCGATCCTTGTATCAAAAGAAGCTAGGATTTCAGCAGCATCTGGTTTTACTGTTATTTCCACATTCCCAAATTCTTCTAGCCCGTCAACATTAACATCTACTAGGTCTAGTAGAGATGCTCCTTGCCATGAACGAGCTAACATATGATTACGCAAGTTTTCTTTTACAGAGGCAGCATAATTATTCTGTATATAGTATTTATTAAGAGCCGTACCTAGTAATCCAAAACTTAGACTACCTTCTTTTGTTTTACCGGAGGTTTTATCCATATAGTTAGCTACAAGCTCATAGAACTCAGGCTGTGTGTATCTTGTTTCTATACCTGCTCGTCCATCCGTAAAGGAAGAGGCTCCATTGTTTGCTGTTTTCATCAACCAAGCTGCTTCATAGGCTATTGTATGTATCACTGGTTCAGGATACGGTTGGTTAGGTAGTGTAAAAGTTGGAACCTCTAGAACATCTGATATAACTTCAGTACTAGCCAAAGCCAGTGCATATTGTTTATACATTTCATTTGGAGGAAGCACTGTATTATCTGGAGTGGCGTTGCTCGTCACACCCCCAGCAGCAGCAATCGCTGCTTGTATACCTGAAGTCAGGTTAATAGTCTCGCCCCCTGCAACACTTTGAAGTATCTTTCTGATCGCAGCAGTCTCACCATCACTGTCGGAATCTGGCTTTGTAAGTTCGTTCCATATCCCACCCAGATTAGCCTGTTCTAATACCTGTTGTAATTTATGAGTGATCCACGGATGTTTAGTACTATCTAAAAGAGGCTCTAGTTCCTTTAATAATCTAATGACTGTTCTCTGTGTTGGTCTTTCAAATAAGTTTTGCTCTCCTGCTAGTGCATTCATAGCTTTAAACATCTTTAAAGGACTAGCATTGTCATCCAACTTTAGTACAGTATTTTGCCAGTTTGTGAGCATTGATTCATAAGCGGCAATCACTCCTGTCTCTTTATTCAAATACAAATCTGCTAGTTCTCTGTGCTCTCCTGTCTGAAAAGTAGCCCACGCAGCCTTCAGTTGCTGTAGTTCTACATTCCTATTAGTAAAAAATTGTGTAACCTCTTCCTGAAATGCTTGGTACTCTCGTATGTAGCTTTCATTCTCTTCTGCTGTAGCAGTTTTATTTACCAGTATATCTGTATACCTTTCGCGTATATTGTCAGCTCGAATAAATAAATCCTGTAAGTCTCCTCCTACACCAGTTATTCTAACAGGTACATCACTATAGTTTTCTGGATTCCAGACATATGAGTCTATTAAATTAGGATGGAACATTGCTAACATATCCTGTGTAGCATCAACTAGCTCTTCAGCTGTCCCTCCTTCTGTTAATACTTTTACCATACCTTCACTAGCAGCTAGTTGTAAAGCCTGTGCTTGGTGCTCTAGTTGAACAGCTCCTAAATATGCACTTCGCCACTCTCTGCCGAGGAAAGTATAGTGCTGGGGTATTTCGTAACCCCCCTGTTCTTTTGTTTGGTAGCTCTTCTTTTGAATCATATCAAGTTGTGTTGCAGCAAAAGTTTGATCGGCTGTTTGTGATGCATCTAACGCATCAAGCATATCCATAGAAGGATGGAGTTGAAAAAACTCTGAGTACTTACTCTTTAGTAACGTCCTAACATTATTACTACCAGTATTAGCAAACTGATCTTGTATCATTCGTTTAGCTTGCAACAGAACCGCTGCTTTTTTTGAACCTGTTGTATAAGTAGCCCGTTCATACAGTCGATCTATATTCCCTAGTATTGATTGCTCCTCATCATTAAAGACAGCGGGATCACGTAAACGAAGAGCTTCTTCTAGAGCTTGTGCTACAGCAGCAGACCCAATAGCTTCTAGTCCCTCTTCAAAAGCATCAGCTTTACGCTCTCCACTTATCTGAGCTACTGTATCTGCTATAACACCCAAGCCTTTAGTTGCAGCTAGAATATCTTCCCCACCTTGTTCTACATCACGAGATATAGAACTGTATGGTACATTATATGTTGGTGCGCCGATTGTTTGGTCTGCCATTATTCGTTCCTGTTTAGATTTTCAAAATTCTGTAGTTGTTGTTTGCTATTTAATCTATCAGCATCTGCTATGTCTTCAAACATTTGTAGCAATAGGGCTGCGTCTTCTACAGGATGATCTCCTGTACCTACTTCTAATAGTCTTCGTGTAGCATCTAGAACTTGTGGAGAAACTGGTTGTTTACCTATCTCTCTGACAAGCAAATGCATTAGATCATGATCCCATCCTTTAGGTACATAAGCCATAGTTTTTTGTAGAAACTCTGGGAATCTTTGTGGCCCTAGTTCCTCTTTGTACATACCAAAAGCAAACTTAAGTACTTCTTGGATAGGATTAAGACTATGCATCTCTTTGTATTTTTCTATTGCAAACTTTTGAGAAGCTATTGCGTAGTCTACACTATTCTGATTGTCATAGTGCTCACGTAAATGTGTAGAAATAAAATCACCTGTACTCTTAACTGCTTGGTCAAAAGTTTTGCTCTCTGAAAATAGAGAATTTCTAAACTCTTCGTAGTATAATCGTTCTGCAACTGTACCAAAACCTGCAAGTCTAGCTATTGCTTGTTTAACATCACCGTCAAACATTAGTGCTTTACCAGTACTTGTAAACATACGTCGCGTTTTATAAGCGATGTATCCACGATGAGCATCATTTATTAATGGTACTGTTCCTTTAGTAAGTTGTGTTAACCAGATAGCCATAGATTCGTGTGGGCTTAAATCATCTAAAGCTATTGTCATATCACGAGCCGTGCTAAAAGAATCTAAAAACTTTCCGGCTATTGCTCCAGATGGCCCCATCATATAGCCAAACGGGTCTTGGAAAATACTAGTAACCATATCCCTAGACCAGCGATCCGCATCAAAAGAAGGGACAAGAGCACTAAGGTCTATATCATGTTTAGAATCAGGGCCAATTTTATGTCCTACTGAATTTATCATATTAAACAGTAGGCCATCTCGCAAGTAATCAGCAATTGTATACCTGTCTCCTATACCGACAACATCCAGTTTTGTTTCGTTTGCCCAGCCCAAGCCATTTTCTTCTAGAACTCTACTGACTAAGTAGCCCATGCCTACAAACTCAGTTCCATATAGCATGAGTCCTGATATCCATAGTCGCACGGCTTGTGATTGAGAAATAGCTGGGTTCTTTCCCATTAATGCAATAAAGGCTTTATGTTGAAAGCTCATAAACTGCAACATAATACTAAACATACCTTGTTGGTATGCCATATTGTTTGGCTTAACCATTCCTAATGCTAAGTTACTAGTATCTACTCTGATAGCGTTCCAACCTGACGATTCAATCTTAGTTAAATCTTTGATATCATTGTTTTTCATAAATCTGCGTAGCGCAACCATATATGTACCAGTGATGTTGTTCATTTCACCTTTAACAAAGCCCTGTCCTAGCGTATCAGTTACTGCTCGTCCGTACTTTTGAACTCCATACCTAGTATAGCTCAATGGATTACCAGCAGAAGGTAGTCGTATACCTCGCTTGGTCATACTAACTACTTCAGCAGCAAAGTCATGTACATCAATAGCTTGCCATAAACCAGACTTATCTATTTCTATTACTAGTTTTTTGTATTGCTTTTGTGTTAGCCCCATCATACCAGCTAATGTTTTGACAGAGTAACCATCATCCAATGCATCAATAACTTTTCTTTTACCTAATGCTAGTGCAAAAATATCTTTAAATACTCTACCTGTAGTAATGTAAGTTGGGTCTATCCCGCTTAAGAACATAACCTGAGCACTCTGCATAGGAAGCTGTCTGAATGGACGCATCTTAATAAATAAGGTATGGGAAATACTACGTATCATACGGAAAGGATCAGCTTGCATTGCCCAGTTTTCTAGTCCTCGCCATACTACAGGCTTACCTGTCTTCCAAAACTTATTTAGCCCTTCAAATGTACGAAGTAATCCCTTCCTAATATTAGGTACTAGATTACCAACGCTTCCCTCCATTAATCTAAAATACTTAACGTAATGATGAGCATCCTCAAGCTTGTGCAGTAAATTAGTATCAGTTGTTGCAATACGTGCTGACTTTAACTTGGTATCTAAAATAGATAGTCGTGTTAAATCTAAGCGTTCACCTTTAGCTAGTAAGCCTATATCCCTAAAAGCTCTTTCTACTGTCTTGCCATACAAATTTACCCATCCAACTTTGGCTGCTGCCATTGGGTCTCTGCCTGTTATTTCCCTAGCTACTAGATTAATAGCCCTATCTAAAGCAACTGTTGCATCCTCAATATCTGCTGAGTTTCTATTAACATTAGGTAACCTTGTAAATTGTCTTTGATCCCAGAATAGGCGGCCCTCTCTATTAAGGACTTGCTGCTGAAACATTTTACTATCTGTTTGATCTATATTTTTAGCCGCTACTAATTCTAATTGTACATCTGCATTACTGTGCTCTCTATGTATTCTAGTATTAATACGATTGACATAGACCTGCCCTTCAAGTTTACTCCTTGCTGTTCTAAGAGCAGTCTGCACTTCTTCCTTAACACCATTTTTTGTCACCATTTCTCTTTTTATAACATACCATGGGTCTTTATAAAATCTTGGGTGATATCCGGGATGGTATTCTAGAACTTCATCTGCTAGTTTTCCAAGTCTATACTCATTTTGATCTACTAATATGCGTGTTCCCATTACTTTCTGATCTACTGTACTAATTGGTAGATCAATATCTATTACAGTATCACCTTTAGCATACAAACCATCTACTTCTTCTGGTGTATACTTACGCATTTTTAATGTTATTGGATCAATGATGTGAATAAGACCATCACTTGCTGGCTTTAATGAACCAGAAGAGCGATCTAAAACTTTACCGTGATACTGAGGCAGCTCTGCACTCTGTATTGGTCTGATAGTTTGGAATGCCTGACCAGCCATATGTCCTCGTAACGTATGGTTTAGTACAGAAAACATCGTTTCATTAACAGTTTGGTATGCAGCTAATCCTAAAAATTCTTTTTTCTTAAAATTTGGAAACTCATCATATACTTCATCGTAGCGTGGTGCTCTCCCATATTTTTTTGCCCAGTCTTCAGCCCATTCTAAAACTCCTTGTACATTCCGCTGGCTTGATGCCGATAGCTTACGGTACGGAGTAGAGATTTCTTTAAGTTTAGCTGATACCGCTTGCTCATCTAGCCATGAAGTTAAAAATGGATTATAAAATTCCCCATCAAACTTGGAAGCAGGGGGAAGGAACCACAAAAAGTTTCTTCTAAAACCTGAGCCTAATGATTTGGTATTAAATGCATGTTTATCAGTGGGATGCCAGTATCTTTCAACAGTTCTTTGTAAGAAGTACTCAGTCTTACCTGTAATTTTTCCAATATCTGTAGTAGGAAGACCCATTTTTATAAGCTCTCCTAATCGTCTACCCATCCACTCATCTTTAAAGCCAACAAATTCTCCTGTTTTAGGGTCTATCATTTGTTTAGCTGAAGCTGCTATTTCATCTATTTGTTTCTTAGTTAGAATGATTGGCTGGAATGTACCATCATCTGCCTTGTACATTATCTGAAACTTTCTAAACTCTGGATCAATTAATTTAAGCTCTAATAGGAGATCATCAAAGTCAATCCAACCTCTAGGATGTAGCCCACCAAACTGTCCAAGAATTTGGTTAATACGAAAGCCCCAATCTGTTACATCAATTGTACTACTTGCTCCAAAATGAGGTGGAGTATCTGCTTCATCGAGCATTCGTGTTTCTTTTAGTATAGCATTAGCTTGTTCATCTACATTAAGATACTGCCGTCTAGAACGCTCTCCTACTGCATTAGTTAATCGACTTGCCCTCATTTCTAAGCGTTCTATTTGTTCTAGTTCAGCGGCATCATCTAGCACAGCCGTGACATCATCACCTAATTTAAAGGGTTTAGGTAGTAAAGCGGCTGCTGCCGCACTAGGATTCATTCCATATTTAGCAGCTCTTTTATCATCTTGTAATAGTTTTAATACTTTCTTATGTTCTGCATTATTACCTACTGCTCCTGTTACTTGTACTGACCTAGAAGCTTCTGTTTGCCTAAATGCTGTTCGTATAGAAATAGGTTCACCACTAGCTTTGGCTGTTGTCATAGCCTTTGCTACTTTACTTCCTCTTGACATTAGTGCAAAGACAACTGAAACTCCATAAATAGCCTCAATAAAGAACTCAAAGTTTCCTGCTATTCTATCTACCCTATCTTTAGGATTACCCATCAGAGCTTCATCTGTCAGGGTAAACATTAAAAACTCTACTGCATTAATATCAGTTATCAACGGGCCTATTATGGGGTGCTTCTGTGCTTCTTTTAAAGCAAATGTCATATCTTGCAACATTTGCTCTAGTTCTCCAGTATCATTAGCATTTGCTAATGCTTCTCGTATTGCCTGTCTACCTTCTCCCATTAGTAGACCATCTGTAAAATCAAGTTCTATATCAGCAGCATTTGCTAAGTGATTAATAAGACCTGCTCTAGACAATATAGGATAAAAAGGAATAAACTCTTGTTGTAAAAGTTCTCCTACCATATCCCCAGTACTAGTCCATCCGTGCATAGCAGCAGCTTCTTCTATAATACGCCAATACTTTTCAAGCTGTGATCTTGCTTTTACTTTAGATAGCTGTAATAAGTTAGTAGGAGTTACTCTACCCCGCAATTCTTCAATTCGTTGTAAAGGAAGCTCCCCAATAGTTAAGTCGTCTTCATTATCTTCAAGATAGTACTTCCAAATAAGAGGATCAAGTGGAGATAGATCAACAGCCTTGATTCTATTCATCTCAAAAGTAATGGCTTCTACTCTGTCTTCTAATGATAGATCAGGATTTTGTACAATCTCTTGGATATACGATTTTTTATTTATTTGAGATACCCGACTAACAATATAATCTTCTATGTTACTACCAGATTGTAGCAATTCATAGTAGAGTCTATCTGCTTCGCTTAATGGCATCTGAAGTAAAGCCGCCCACTGCTCTGCTACATTGATAGCATAGTTTGATCCTACTGGTAGCGGCTCAGGATCAGGAAATAATTGTTTTGGTTTGTCTGGTTTTGGAAACAGAACTTCCTGTTCAGCAAACATCTGATCGTATATATCAGGCTGCATAGTCTGATCGTATGGAACCGTTTCAATATCTGATTCAATATACGGCTCTGTTCCAGCAGGAACTACTTCAATTGGTGGGATAGGAGTAGTCATATTCACTTTTTGGGGTACTTTTTGATTTGTACCATTTCAACTTGTGGATTTAATTTATCCCAAGCTCCTTTTATTCCTGCATCTATTGAGCCAGCATGTGTGGCAAACATACCACCCATAGTTAATGCAGCATTAGCGTACTGTGTTCGCCTAGCAGCATCTCCTAAATGTGCACTATACTCTCCACCAAGCCTTGATAGTTCGTCATACTCACCTATGCGTCCAGCAGCTTGTGACCTAGCAGAAGCCATAGTACCCTGTACACCAGAAGAACCTAGTCCTGCTCCACTTTGAACACCTGCTGAAAGAAAGTCTGCTTCAGCAGACATGAACTGGTTTAGGAAACCTACTCTTTGTTGAAAATTCTGTAAATCACTGATCTGCTGTCTTGCCATAGCAGCGGCTGATTGAGATTTGGCTGCATCCCTTCCTTGTTTTATTCCTATTAAAGAAGTAACTCCTGCTAGAATTGCTCCAAACATTATACTCTCCTTGAAATCTTATAGTTTATAGTAAAGCCAAGCAAGTGACTATCCTTACCTGCTGCCCCATCAAACCGTAGAGATAGGGTTCGACCTCGACCTCTTACTTTGTGTCTAGTTGCTATTACAGGATAACCATCTACTGAATCTGTCTCTGTTGGTGCAAATGACCTAATATTTTTATATGTTTGAACCTGCTTTCCAATCTTTCCTGATACACCTGTATTACCATCTGTTGGATTAGTAGACCAATCCTGTTGTACTACTGGAGATGCTTGGTCTACCCATTGTGTGTCATCAGTCCAATCCCAAAACGGAGTCATTAAAGTAGAACCCCCATTGTTTTCCGTAGAAGCAGTTAGCTTAAGTGATACACCATCTACTTTAAACGCTGGAGAGCCACCAGAGAAACCTTTTATTTCTAAGTCATTACCTGTCAGTGCCGTAAGATATTGAGTATGTGTTGCAGCTCCT
>Ga0208299_1000311_pt1 | contig 46751 bp, 41 predicted proteins | sample 15_taG_FD_184089 | JGI IMG/M metagenome (GOLD analysis project Ga0208299, IMG submission 184089) | Marine viral communities from the Subarctic Pacific Ocean - 15_ETSP_OMZ_AT15312 metaG (SPAdes) (version 2) | ecosystem: Environmental > Aquatic > Marine > Oceanic | place: Pacific Ocean | collected... | reverse complement strand
AAATGTTATTACTACATTTTTACCAATTAGAGACTTTCTAATTACAAATCTTTTAGTTTTAAGTTCTTCAACTTTTGTTAACTTTGACATATTATTTATTTTAAGTTATTAATTAAGTTATTTATTGTTTGTTTGTTCAGTTATATTATCCAATTACATTCGTATTTAGTTTGTAATATTATTTAAGTAATTTAGTTATTTTGTTAAAGAATATTTTGTTATTTATAATTATATTATTGTTGAGTAATATATTATGTTGAGTGTCATTTATTGTGTAATGACTAAATTTATTATTAGATATAACTTTAGTTGTTTCTAAATTAAATTTATTATTTATTAATAAGTTATAGATAATAAGTGTATTATTATTAATTTTTTTAGTTGATTGATTGATTAGTTTAATTGTCATAGTATAATTTTTAAGTTCAGTTATATTATCCAATATGCTTCGTATTTACATTGTAAAAGTATATTGTTTATTAAGTTGATAGAAATTGTATTGAAGTATACCACCGACACTCAATGTTCACAACTGTAAATTAGTTTACAAATGTGAATTATAGTTTATATGAATTCACCGATTTTATTGTATTTAAGTCGACGAGTAAGTCAGTTAAGAATTGTTTGTCGTCATCGTTAAGATAATTAGTTGTTGACGTCAAGTATTGTATTGAGTCGTCGTTGAAAGTGATTTCGTGTTCGTAAGTCATATTGTTATTTATTAGTTTATATTAATATTATCCAGATTAGATCGTATTTAGTTTGTAATTAATATTATGATTGTTAGTGTTATCATTATTAATTCTGCGATGTTTCTTTCTAGTACTTTTGACATAGTTATTTATTTATTGATTATTAGTAGTAACGAGAAGAGTCGAACTTCTATCTATAGTTCTTTATAGATCCACCTCGGGGAACTGAGTGATCGATCATTTTGTTTATACCAGTAATCGAATAACTAACTGGACTTTTTATACTAACTATCTTGCGAAAGTTGGTAAGTTATTAGTACATGTGTAACTTCCGTACTTATTGAAGCAATTCATATTATCGAATTTTTCTTTATTATCATTATAAACTTTATCGTGATTATAAGTAAATGTTTCATTTTTCTTATTAGTAAAAGTAATGATAGCATTTTTACCGATTAATGTTTTTCTGATTACGAATCTTTTCGTAGTAATTTGATTGATTTCTTTTGACATAATTTAATTTATTTAGTTATTAATTTGTTTACATATATATTATCCAATGTTAGTCGTATCTAGTTTGTAAATATTAGTAGTTGATATTGTGACAGTATGTCATGACGATATGACACGAAAAGAAAAACGCAAAAACTTCGGGCGAAATGATCGATCGAGGGGGCCCGTGGGCTAAATGAAAACCGTTTTGGTAACGGGCTGGGTACCAGGGGGATAGGGAGCGGTGCAATCGTTCTATATTTACAACACAATTTATGTGACATTAGGTAGCTAAGTATTAGAGTAACAGGCTAGTGTCACAGTATTCGTTTTTTAATACCCTTTACTTAAGGATATTACTAGAGTAATATCTAAGGGTAGAGATAGGATAGTAGAGATAGGAGTAATAGGCTATTGTCACTGTGTAAATTACTTATTTACTATGTAATCATACTAAGTATGAAACAGAAACTCTCTCCAACAGCAAGACGTGCAAAGGCTATTCGCGATAAGAAAGCAGCGATGACACCGGATAGAAGAGCGAAGAAAGCAGAGAATCAAGTTAAGCGTAGAAAAGCTATAAAAGAGGGTAAAGATATTAAAGGCAAAGATTATGATCACAAAGATCGTAGATTTAAGTCTGTTAAAGCTAATAGAGGGAATGATGGTAAAGGAACGAAGAGAGAAGGCTTTAGCACAAAGACAATGAAGAAGACATCTAAGTCTAGAAACAAATCATCTAGATACAAAAAATAGGGAAATACCCTACACCAAGTCAACATTAACCAAAAAACCAAAAAAATGACTTATTTATACTACAAGACCAGTTCAACTGGCAACCTAAAACCGAATGAAACAACAATTAAACATTGGAAACACCTCTCTGAGAAGAAAAACTGGAGAATAACCCAATTACCTAACGGATTCTATCAAACAGAATGCAAAAATCCCGATAATTACGAGAATTGGCAAGATGTTACACGTAGAGAAACAATAGAAGGGGCGGAGACAGCTATAAATGGTAGTGTTAAGCACTTTGCAGACAAGTTAGAGGCTACGAAAGGGCCAAAGGTTGTAAAAACTTTCGAATAGAGTACACTTTAATCAAATTTAATTTAATACATGGAATACAATCAACCAAGTGAGATTGTCAAAGACGTAAACTTTGGCGATAACGCAAAGAACAAAATAGTAGCTGGCGTTGAAAAGCTAGCTAAAGCAGTAAAATCAACCCTAGGTGCCTCTGGTAAATGCGTTATATACGAAGATGCGAGAGGTTTACCGGTAATAACGAAAGACGGAGTAACTGTAGCAGAATCAGTTGTCTTATTTGACCCGGTAGAAAACATGGGGGCTACCTTAATAAAGGAGGCTGCTAGAAATACAGTGAGAGAAGCAGGTGACGGTACTACTACAGCTACCGTCCTTGCTGAATCACTATTAAAAGAAGTTAGCAAGAGTGAAGCTAACACAAGAGAAATTAAAGACGGGATTAAATCCGGTCTTAAAAAGGTAAATGATTACCTAAATAAGATTTCTGTCAAGATCGAAGGCGATATGCTCGAATCTGTTAGTTCAATAAGTTGCAATAATGATGCTGAACTAGGAAAGATTATAGCGGAAGCTTATACTAAAGTAGGTAAAGATGGTGTGGTATTAATGGAAGAGTCTCCAACTGAAGAGACATATGTCGAAGTAGTTGACGGCGTACAGGTAGATTCAGGGCTCACATCCCCACATTTCGTTACTGATAAGGACAAGCAGATATGTGAGCTTGATAACCCATTAGTATTAATAGTATCTTCAGAAATACCAAACATAAGAAAAATACAAACAGTATTAGAACATGTTATTAAGACTAAACGCCCTTTATTAATAGTGGCGCAGGTTGAACAGCAGGTTAAAGCTGCTTTACTCATGAACAAGGTAAAAGGTAATATAAAAGTAAATATTATAGATCTTCCAGGTTTTGGTCCTACTAAAGATGATACTGTTGCAGATCTCGCTTTTTTAGTTGGTGCTAAGGTAATCAACGAACAATTAGGTGATGATTTAGATCTCATAGATATAGATTGCTTGGGAGAAGCTTACTCAGCAATAACTGATGATAAAAATACAGTATTAACTATTGAGACCCCAGAGGATGAGATGGAAGAGAGAATCGAGAGTATTAAGAAAACTATAGATAAATGGGAGAAAAATCCGTTTATACAAAAGAAACATAGAGAAAGATTAGCTATGCTATCAGGATCTGTTGGAATGGTAAAAGTTGGTGCTGATTCAAAGGTAGAACTTAAAGAAAAGAAAGATAGAATAGAAGACGCTATCTACGCTACCAAAGCTGCACTTAAGGAAGGTATAGTCCCTGGCGGTGGAGTTGCACTGTTAAATGCATCTCAAAAAATCTCCGCTAAAGCGGTGGGTGAAGAGATACTACTAAAAGCTATTCAAGCTCCTTTTTACACTGTACTTGACAATGCTGGTATATCTATGGCTGATGGGTACGAAGATCACGAGGGTTATGGTGTAGATGTAGTAACTGGTGAAAGAGCTACAATGATCTCAGCTGGTATCATAGATCCTGTACTTGTAACCAAGTCCGCTCTTAAGAATGCAGTGAGTGTAGTTACAACTATTATATCTGCAGATTGTGTAATTTCAAATATGAGAATAAATGAAAGCAATTAACCAGTATATAATCGTAGATAAGATAAAGACAGAACCTAAAAAGGTTGCTGGTCTTATAATGACGGAAGATACCGATGTAGATAACAGGTACTTAAGAGCAAAGATAATATCATGTGGTAGTTTGGCTGAGGGTTTAAAAGACGGCGATGTAATATATTACGACAAGCACGCTGGACATGGTATTACGTGGAAAGATGTATTATACCAAGTTATAAGAGCTGGAGACGTAGTTTTAGTAGAATGAGATTAACCGCTCAAGACTTACGTGAGATGAACATACTTAAGTATTACAGACTTGTTAGAAAATGGGCTTGCAAGACTAATGGTATTAAAGATGCAGATTTAGAATTATTAATTTATTTAGATTGTAAAGGAAGATTTACACGAAACGATTTTATCAACGGAGTTTATACATACTCATGGGATAAAAACAGATGGGAGAGATTAAAACGAGAAGGTTGGATCGAAACCTGGAGACACAGGAATAGAACAACGATTAAGTACTCAGTATTTAAAACATCGTGGAAATGCTCTCAAATGATTAGTAGGATATACAGAATCCTATTAGGTGAGGAAGACTTACCCACTTCAGAAAGAAGTGTATTTTATAAAAACAAATCATATACAGATAAAGTTTACAATAAAGCTATAGACGATATGATAAAAGATAAAGATAGATAATTATGCCTTGGAATCCAGACGGAACTAGAAAAAAATCAAGTTCATACAAAATGAAATATAGTAATAGTGCTTTTCCTTTTAAAACAGAAGCTTCTACTAAAACAAAGAAATGGTACGTAGACAACTATGAAAAAAATAAAGATAAACCAGGGTTTAAGGATGCTATGAACAAAGCTTTCGGTGGTGAGACAGAAATGAAAGGCAAAACTTCTATTACAACAAAGAAAGTATAAACATGGGGTTTAAACTAGGTAAAAATAGAGGATTAGAAGCTACTAGTGGTGAAATTAAAACTAAATTACGTTTTGGTAGACAGCCTGATGGTATAGAGTCTATTCCTGGAACACCTATTATACCTATGCCTTTAGAAGAAGGTATTATGGGTGAAGCCAATATGGATGGAAGTATTTATGTTAATAAAAACCTAGATCCTAATAGCTTCGAGTACAGACAAACAATTAATCATGAAATGAGACATGCTACTGATATGAAGATTGGTAAATTGGCTTATGATGATGATCATATTACATATAATGGAGAAACTTTTCCTAGAATGGATATAGATGGAGTAGATTCTATATTAGTAGATGGAGAATGGAAGGAAGCTGGAGATACTGGTTTTCCTTGGGAGGACGATGCAAATAACGGAAATCATTAAATTATGAGTATATTAGCAAACATATTTTCTTCTGGAGCAACTGAACTAGTAAGAGGTGTTGGAGACGTAATAGACAACCTACACACATCTAAAGAAGAAAAACTTGCTGCTGAGCTTAAAATTAAGCAACTTATAAGTGATTATGAGGTAGAGATGGAAAAGCAAATTACATCTCGATGGGAGGCTGATATGAAGTCTGACTCATGGTTAGCTAAGAACATAAGACCGTTGGTTTTAGCTTTCTTGGTAGTATCCACGGTTTTAATGATATTCATTGATGCTGGTACGATTAAATTCATAGTCGAAGACAAGTGGACAGACCTATTACAAATAGTATTAATAACCGTGATCGGCGCTTATTTTGGCGGACGATCATTAGAAAAAGTAAAAAAATAAAATTATGGCGTATAAAGATAATATCACAGAGTATGGTTTTGGACAAATGGGAAGCATACATATATCTGGAACTACAGCGGTAACCTCAAACGGTGTGACTGGTATGGAAAACGCTGTTTTCTGTGCGATAACATTTTTAGAGGACACTGTGTTTAACAACTCTCTAGCTGGATTAACACCTGAAAATAGTTCAAACATGTTTGTCGGTGGTACTGGAATGACTAGTGCTGGTATTGACGCTGATGGTGGTTCGATAACTGGTACTGAAAGTTTTCCAAAAGGGGTTACTATATATGGTAGGTGGACAGGTATAACCCTAGCATCTGGTAGAGCAATAGCTTACGTAGGATACTAATGTTAGGATTAGCAAACGCATTATCTACAGCTAGTTCTACTAGCGAGCAGCTTTACAGTTTATCCCTTGATGGTTCGAGTGATTATTTAGATACGGGTCATACTTTTCAAAATAATATGCGAGCTGACTTTTCTTGGAGTTTGTGGGTGAAACCAAATGATGGGCAACCTGGTGGTAATGATGTTCTTATAGGTACTCAAAACTCATCAGGTGAGGATATTTTTTATTTTGGAATAGGTACTGATGGAAAAATATTTGTACAACACAAAGCTAACAATGATTGGGCTTCTTATACAACAACTAGCGCTATTTTCCCAAACGGGGCTTGCGATTGGACACACGTAGTTGTGACGGCCGACTACACTAATGGCGGAGCAGCTACAGCTTATAAAATATTTGTAAACGGAATTGAAGCAAGCGCAACTCTTGTAAGTGCAGTTTCTGAAGCAAACCATGAATTATTTACAACTACAGATAATTTTTATATAGGAGGTCAGAATATCAATGGAAGTGTAGCTAATCCTTTTGGCGGTAGTATAGACGACGTGGCAATATTTAATGCTGTTTTAGATGCAGACGCTGTGGCTGCTGTGTACAACTCTGGTAAACCATTTGATTTAAATAACGATAGAGGTAATTACGATAATTCTTCAGCTTTACAAGGATATTGGAGAATGGGTAATGGACCTTTTGATGATAAAGTGAATGGAATTGTTCACGATGCGAACAATCCTGGATTTGCTGACGCTGCTAATTATTTAACAACTAGTTGGACAGGTCCTACTGGAGGATGGAGCACAACTACAGGTGGTATTGTAAATAGTGGTACTAATGGTAATATTAGACAAGTTTTAGAATTCTCTGATTATATTGGTGATGTGTATAAGTTAGAATATACCCTATCTAGTGTAACTGATTCAACCACTCTTCACGCTAAGTTTGGAGGAGGATCAAATCAGGTTATTACAGGGACGGCTGGTAATCATATCCATTATTTAACAAATGACGCAACATTAGATAATTTTCAATTTAACAGTGGTGGTAGTTGGGCTGGGACCATTACTAACATATCATTACGAAGATTAAACGGCTACCCAGGATTAACAGCAGCTGACGCAAGTTTTAGCGCAGACACTCCAGACGATTAAAAATAAATTATGGCAACATACGTAATATTAGACACAATAGAAATAACAGATGAAGGTTCTGTTATTGATTTTTCACAACTACTAAACCGCAGCGCGAGCATGCTAAGATATAGTGTAGATAAAAGCAAGGCGTTAGTAAAATACAATGGAAACCAACCATCTTTTTTAAATGGTAAAACAACTTATACTCACGCGGAAATATTAGTCGAGATGGCTAAATCTGCTTGGGTTGAAGAATAAAAATAACAATTAAATTAAATTAAATCATGGCAACAAAAACAAAGGGCACTAATGCAAAAATCAAAGAACTCAAAGGTATTAAACCTGAAAAAATAACTGATGAGCAGTTAGAAAAAGTTCAAACTCTTATTAACGATATTAATAGATCGCAAATGGAGTTAGGTCAAATGGAAACTAAAAAACACGCTATATTACACCACATATCTTCTTTACAGGAAGCTATTGGAGTAGTTAGAGAAGAGTTTGAAAAAGATTACGGTACTTCTGATGTTAATATTCAGGATGGTATTATAAACTACCCAGCAGATGTCGAAGCTAATAAGGAAGATTAGTATCGGTAAAGATTATAAGAATGACGCTATGCACTATGCCGTGGGGCAAGAAGTGTATGGTGGTCATACTATCTGCGATATTATAGAAGAAGACGATAAGTTCTCTGTCTATATCAAAAAAAATAAAGACGTACTACCTTGGAAAGATTTTAACAAGAATATGGCTGTATCTGTAGAATATAATCTACAATACTAATGAGGAGCGTTTACAACTTTGTTGTAAAGCCAAAGGGAGAGAGATATAACAATACTAAAAAACTAGATGGTGGAGAGTTAATTCTTAACACAGAGATATTCAATCATCAATATGTTAATAGAGAAGCAGAGGTTATATCAACTCCAATTATTGGTGATACAGATATAAAACCAGGGGATACAGTTATCGTACATCACAATGTATTTCGTAGATGGCATAACGTAAAAGGTATTGAAAAGAATAGTAGAGCTTATTTTGACGAAGACACTTACTTTATAAACGATGATCAAATCTTTTTATATAAAAGAAATGACAAGTGGATAGCTCCAAAAGGATATTGCTTTGTAATACCCTTAAAAGCTACAGATCAGTTTAACACTGAATCTGAAAAACCTTTACAAGGTATTGTTAAGTATTCTGACGGTACAGTTGAGGTTGGCGATCTAGTTGGTTTTAGACCAAGTAGTGAATATGAGTTTATCGTTGATGGCGAGAGACTATTTCGAGTTTTATCTAATTTTATTACAATTAAATATGAACATCAAGGAAACGAAGAAGAGTATAATCCAAGCTGGGCACAGAGCAGTTGAAGAGCTGATTAAAGTAGCTAAGGAAGCAATCGTTGATTCAGATGACGACATATCAGCAGATAGACTTAAGAATGCCGCAGCTACTAAAAAATTAGCTATATTTGACGCATTTGAGATACTTAACAGAATTGAAGAAGAAGAAAACTTGCTTGATGGCAAAACACCTGAAGAGACAAAGGAAAAAACTTTTAAGGGATTCGCAGAAAGTAGATCTAAGTAATGTACGAGCAAAATTTAGTTAAGACAGTTGAACCAGTTAAGAAAACTACTATCAGTAGACTTAACAAAGGTAAAAAGTGGAAATACGGTTACGATAAAGAACACGATATTATAGTGTTATCTCATAGCGGACAAATAGGTGAGATAATAGAAATACAAGGACTAGTTATTGCGCTACCAAAAGCTCCTAAAGAAATATACAAAGATCCGAAGAACAAATGGGTGAAATTCGAGTATCCCAAGGAGTTAAAAAGAATTAAAAATATATTCGACTGGAGAAACTATCCGGAAAGCAGTAAAGAAAAATGGTACGATTATATAGACGAGGAATTCAAAAGAAGAGAGGAGGGATTCTGGTTCACAAATAATGGTAAACCAACCTGGATAACAGGTACGCAGTACATGTACTTGCAATGGAGCAAGATTGATGTAGGTGCTCCAGATTTTAGAGAGGCAAACAGGTTATTCTATATATTCTGGGAAGCTTGCAAGGCAGATAAAAGATGTTACGGAATGTGCTACCTTAAAAATAGACGTTCTGGATTTTCCTTCATGTCGTCAGCAGAAACGGTTAATTTAGCCACTCTTGCAAGTGATAGTAGATTTGGTATATTATCTAAAACTGGATCAGATGCAAAGAAGATGTTCACGGACAAAGTGGTTCCTATATCAATTAATTATCCTTTCTTTTTTAAACCTATCCAAGATGGTATGGATCGTCCTAAATCTGAACTTGCTTATAGAGTACCTGCTAGTAAGTTTACACGGAAAAAGATGTCAGCTACAGATGGTATGGAGGATATCGAAGGTTTGGACACGACGATTGACTGGAAAAACACTGGAGACAATAGTTATGATGGTGAGAAACTAGCTTTATTAGTTCATGATGAATCCGGTAAATGGGAGAGACCTGATAATATTTTAAATAACTGGAGGGTTACAAAAACATGTTTGCGATTAGGTAGTAGAATTATTGGTAAATGTATGATGGGCTCAACTTCAAATGCTTTAGATAAGGGTGGAGAAAACTTTAAAAAACTATACAATGCCTCAGATGTCACGAGAAGAAATAGAAATGGTCAGACAAAGTCTGGCTTATACTCTCTTTTTATCCCAATGGAATGGAACTATGAAGGATTTATTGACGAGTATGGAATTCCAGTCTTTACTAACCCTGATATCGACAGACTTACACCAGACGGTGAATTAATAGACGTAGGTGTAATAGATAACTGGCAAAACGAAGTAGACGGTTTAAAAGACGATCAAGATGCTTTAAACGAATTTTACCGTCAGTTTCCAAGAACTACGGAGCACGCGTTTAGAGACGAGACTAAAAATAGTATATTTAACTTGGTTAAATTGTACGAACAGATAGATTACAACGAAGAGATGACTAGAACTCTAGGGATTACAACAGGTAATTTTCAATGGGTAAATGGAATCAAAGATTCTCAAGTCATATTCTATCCAGATCCAAAAGGTAGGTTTAAAGTTAGTTGGGTTCCACCTTCTGGAATACAAAATAGAGTAGTGCTTAAAAATGGTATAAAATACCCTGGTAATGAGCATATGGGAGCTTTTGGTTGTGATAGTTATGATATATCAGGAACAGTGGATGGAGTTGGGTCGAAAGGAGCTTTGCATGGGTTAACTAGATTTAGTATGGAGGATGCTCCAGCAAACAGTTTCTTTTTAGAATACTTGTCAAGACCACCAACAGCCGAGATGTTCTTTGAGGACGTTCTAATGGCTTTAGTATTTTATGGGATGCCTATACTCGCAGAGAACAATAAACCTCGTCTCTTGTATTATCTGAGACGTAGAGGATATAGAGGGTTTAGTATGAATAGACCAGACAAGATATGGAACAAACTATCTGTTGCAGAAAAAGAAGTAGGTGGTATACCTAACTCTTCAGAAGATATTAAACAAGCTCACGCGGCAGCGATTGAGATGTATATACAAGATCACGTTGGAATGAAGCAAGATGGAACGTTTGGTGATTTGTATTTCAATGAATTATTAAACGATTGGGCAAAGTTTGATATAAACAAAAGAACAAAGCATGATGCGTCGATAAGTTCTGGCTTAGCTATTATGGCTAACAATAGACATTTATATGCGCCAAATGCTAAGGTTGAAAAACAACCACTAAACATAAACATTTCCAAGTATAGTAATACTGGAAGTAATTCACAAATAATCAAATAATAAATATGGCAGAGTCTGGCATTAAAAGTTATTTCCCGAGTCAAACAGTTAGTGATGCTGAAAAGCTAAGCTATGATTATGGTTTGAAAGTAGGTAAAGCAATAGAGCAAGAGTGGTTTAACAATGATAGAGGTAGGTATAGATCTAATCATAATAATTTTCATAATTTAAGGTTGTACGCTAGAGGCGAACAATCTATACAAAAATATAAGGATGAGTTATCTATAAACGGTGATTTGTCCTATTTAAATTTAGACTGGAAACCAGTTCCAATTATATCTAAATTTGTGGATATAGTTGTGAATGGAATTGCTGAAAGGACATATGATATAAAAGCTTTCTCACAGTCTCCAAATGGTATTGAAAAACGTACCAAATATATGGAGTCTATACTAAACGACATGGAATACAAGGAGTTTGATAATTTCGCCGCTCAAAACTTCGGTGTAAACACCAAGGAAAGTGAGGAAAAAGAATTACCAGAAACTCCAGAGGAATTACAACTTCACATGCAGCTAACATACAAGCAAGCTGTTGAGTTAGCAGAAGAACAAGCCTTAAGCGTTTTGTTCGAGGGGAACGATTATGAGTTAATAAAGAAAAGATTTTATTACGATTTAACTGTTTTGGGTATAGGTGCTGTTAAAACTTCTTTCAATACATCTGAGGGTGTTATTATAGATTATGTCGACCCAGCGAACTTAGTGTACTCACATACTGATTCCCCTTATTTTGATGACATTTACTATGTTGGTGAAGTTAAATCTATTCCGGTAAACGAATTAGCAAAACAATTTCCTCATTTATCCGAAAGTGATCTTGAAGACATAATGAAGAACAAAACGTTTAACAAAAACAACAATACGACAAGGTTTTCCTCAGACAAAGAGGACAATAACACTGTTCAAGTTTTATACTTTAACTATAAGACTTATATGAACGAGGTTTACAAGGTTAAAGAAACTGCTACTGGTGCGGACAAGATTATACCAAGAGATGATCAATATAACCCACCGAGCGATATGGAGGGTGGTTATGGTAGGATGTTAAGATCTATAGAGTGTCTTTACGACGGCGCTATGATACTAGGTACTGATAAGTTGCTTAAATGGGAAATGGCCAAAAATATGATGCGTCCAAAAAGCGATTACACTAAAGTAAAAATGAATTATTCTATAGTCGCGCCAAGAATGTATAATGGCAAGATAGATTCACTGGTAAAACGTGTAACTGGTTTTGCTGACATGATTCAGTTAACTCATTTAAAACTTCAACAAGTATTATCTAGAATGGTTCCTGATGGTGTTTATTTAGACGCAGATGGTTTAGCTGAAGTAGACCTAGGTAATGGAACAAACTACAATCCACAAGAAGCGTTAAACATGTTCTTCCAAACTGGTAGTGTTATAGGTAGATCATTTACTTCGGAGGGTGATATGAATCCAGGTAAAGTACCTATTCAAGAAATCACATCGGGTTCTGGTGGAAATAAAATGCAAGCTCTTATTGGTAATTATAATTACTACTTACAGATGATAAGAGATGTAACCGGTCTTAACGAAGCTAGAGATGGCAGTATGCCTGATAAAAACGCATTAGTTGGAGTTCAAAAACTAGCCGCGGCAAATAGTAATACAGCAACTAGACATATATTGCAAGCTGGATTATATCTAACAGCTGAAACAGCGGAATGTTTATCACTTAGAATATCAGATGTTTTAGAGTACTCTCCTACTTCAGATGCTTTTGTTCAAGCTATAGGCGCTCATAATGTAGCTACGCTAGACGAAATGAAAGAATTACATCTCTATGATTTCGGTATATTCTTAGAGTTAATGCCGGATGAAGAAGAAAAAGCTATTTTAGAAAACAATATTCAAATGGCTTTACAACAACAGACAATAGAACTAGAAGACGCTATCGATCTTAGAGAGATACGTAATATTAAACTAGCGAATCAACTTCTTAAAATACGTAGAAAGAAAAAGCAAGAGAAAGATAGACAACTTCAACTAGAGAACATCCAAGCACAAACACAATCTAACGCTCAAGCCGCTCAAGCAGCTGCCCAAGCCGATGTTCAGAAGAACCAAGCGTTAAATGCTGGTAAAGCTGAGTTAAGTCAAATGCAAGCTCAAATTGATATGCAGAAAATGCAACAGGAAGCTGCTCTCAAAAAAGAACTTATGGCTTTAGAATTCCAGTATAACATGCAGCTTAAAGGAGTTGAGGTTGACGGGATGAAAGATAGAGAAAAGCAAAAAGAAGATCGTAAAGACGAAAGAACAAAGATACAAGCAACACAGCAATCAGAGATGATTGAGCAAAGAAATAGTGGAAAACCACCTAAAAACTTTGAGTCCGCAGGTAATGATATACTAGGTGGAGGATTTGATTTAGGTTCGTTTGACCCTAGTTAGAATTTATTAATTATTATTATATTATATTATGGAAGAAGAAAAAGAAAACGTAGTCGAAGAGACTACTCAAGATCAAACCGTAGAAACGGTTGATGAAAGTAAATTTGAATCTGCTGGTGACGATAGTGTCATTAAAGTAGATTTAAGCGCTCCACCACAAGAGAAAGAAGAAACTGAAGTTGTGGCAGAGGAAAAAACCGAAGAAACAGAAGCGGTGACAGGGGTTACTGAAGAAACAGAAGTACAACCAGAAGCTAAAACTCAAGAAACTCCAGTGTTAGAAGAAATTACTGAGGAGGAAGTTGAAGAGGTTGAAGAACAGGTTGAAGAAGCTATAGCAGAAGCTGAGGCTACTGGAAAACCATTACCAGAGAATATCCAAAAGTTAATGGACTTTATGGAAGAAACTGGAGGTGATTTAAGTGACTATGTTAAGCTTAACCAGGATTATTCAAAGTTAGACGACCAAAGTCTACTGTATGAATACTACAAGCAAACAAAACCTCATTTAAACCAAGAAGAAATTAACTTCCTTATGGAAGATACATTCTCTTACGACGAAGATGTAGACGACGATAGAGATATACGTAGAAAGAAATTAGCGCTTAAAGAGCAAGTTGCCAGCGCTAAAAGCCACCTAGACGGGCAAAAGTCTAAATACTATGAAGAGATTAAAGCTGGAAGCAAACTTACGGGTGAGCAACAAAAGGCAATTGATTTCTTTAATAGGTACAACAAGGAGTCAGAAGCAACTCAAAAAACAGTTAAAACGAACTCTGATATTTTTACGCAGAAAACAAATAATGTTTTCAACGACAAGTTCAAAGGTTTTGAATATAACGTCGGTGACAAAAAATACAGGTTTAATGTAAACAATGCTGAAGAGGTTAAAAACACTCAGAGCGATATAAGCAATTTCACCAAAAAGTTTTTGGATAAGAACTCTGCTTTAACAGACGCTAAGGGTTATCATAAATCTCTATACACAGCAATGAATGCGGACGCTGTTGCAAAACACTTTTACGAACAAGGAAAAGCAGATGCTATGAAAAATAGTATTGCTAAATCCAAAAACGTTGATATGAACCCAAGACAAAGTCATGGAAAAATTGAAGCGGGTGGTATGAAGTTTAAAGTGTTGGGTGATGATTCTTCTGATTTTAAGTTCAAAATTAAAAATAGAAAATAATTACAAATTTAAAACATTTATAAAAAATGGCAAGTGCAATAGGAACAATTACGGCTGGTGGGAGTTTAAACTCGGTACCAGCTCCAGGTAAACAAACTGTAGCTTCAGCATACGTTGATTTAAGAAACAGCGGTTGGGCTCAACAATATTTACCTGATTTAATGGAAAAGGAAGCTGAAGTTTTCGGTAACAGAACAATTTCAGGTTTCTTAGCGCAAGTAGGCGCTGAAGAAGCAATGCAAGCTGATCAAGTGGTTTGGTCAGAGCAAGGACAATTACATTTATCAGCGGCAGGTGTTATCGACGCTGACGGTGGTGCGGCAACAGGTGCTGGACAAGTAACAACAACGGATACAACTCATACAATTAGACTTGGTGATACAGTTGTATTAAACAGATCGGGCGTAGGAACTCTTAAGTGTTACGTTACAGCTGTAGCGTCTGATGGTACTACTTATGACTGTATACCTTATACTCAATCAAAAATGGATTCTAGTGCTACGGGTGACCTCACATTTACTGATGGAGCTGTTACAGGTTTCGTTTTTGGATCTGAATACACTAAAGGTGTAGCTGGAAGAGGAGAATCTGTTCAACCAGCATTCTTATCTTTCACTAACAAACCGGTTATCTTAAAAGACCTTTACGAAGTATCAGGATCTGATGCTTCTGCAATTGGTTGGATTGAGGTTTCTGGAGAAGATGGTCAAAACGGTTACTTGTGGTATTTAAAAGCTGCTGGTGATACTGTGTCTAGATTCGCTGATTACTGTGAAATGACATGTATTGAGGGTGAATTAACTGCTGATGATGGTGATGGTGGTGCAGCTGCAACAGAAGCTGTATTAGGCGCTCAGTCTGGTACTGAAGGTTTATTCTCTGCGATTAAGAAAAGAGGTAACTCTATCGATCAACTTAATACGGATGATACAGCCGCAAACAACTTAGCTTCATTTGATTTAATTCTTGCTGAATTTGATAAGCAAGGTGCTATTGAAGAAAACATGATGTTCTTAAACAGAGGAACTGCTCTAGCGATCGACGATATGTTAGCTTCTATGAACTCTTACGGTGCTAGTGGTACTTCTTACGGGGTATTCGACAACTCAGAAGATATGGCTTTAAACTTAGGTTTCTCTGGATTCAGAAGAGGTTCTTATGACTTCTACAAGTCTGACTGGAAATACTTAAACGATGTTACTACAAGAGGTGCTTTTAGTGATGTTGATGGTGTTATCGTTCCAGCTGGAGTTTCTTCAGTTTACGATCAATCTTTAGGTAAAAACCTTAAGAGACCATTCTTACATATAAGATACAGAGCTTCACAAACTGAATCAAGAAAAATGAAAACTTGGATCACTGGATCTGTTGGTGCGGCTACATCTAGCTTAGATGCTATGGAAGTACACCACTTATCTGAAAGATGTCTAGTTACTCAAGGAGCTAATAACTTCATGTTATTAACTGCTTAAGCATTTACATTTAAAACCGTCCCCTGAAACATGGGGATGGTTTTTATTTATTAATTTATATTATATTATATTATGGCAAAAAAACAAAAAAACACAGAGGCGGTAGAAACACCGAAGGTTGTAGAACAACCAAAAGTTGAAACACCGGTTATGGAAAAACCATTACCTAAAAAAAATAATTGGGAAATGAAAGATAGGCGTTATATTTTAAAGAATGGAGCGGCACTATCTCACACTTTAAAATCTTCGAACATTTATTATTTCGATGAGGAAAAAGGATATGAAAGAGAATTAAAGTACACTACCAATCAAAAAACACCTTTTGTCGATGAGTTTAAGGGTAATGCTAGGTTAGCACATATCACTTTTAGAGATGGAGTGTTATATGTTCCTAAAAACAAACAAACTTTACAAAAGCTGTTATCTTTGTACCACCCAGATTTAAACAAAAAATATGCAGAGCACAAACCTGTTGCTATAGCTAGTAATCAAGTAGAGCTTATCGAGTTAGAGATTGAAGCATTAAATGCTGCTCAAAACATGGATATAGATATGGCTGAAGCAATCATGCGTGTAGAGAAAGGTTCTGAGGTATCAGGGATGAGTTCTAAGGAGCTTAAAAGAGATTTACTATTATACGCTAAGAGAAACCCAGATTTGTTCTTAGAGTTAGCGAATGATGAAAACGTTGTGCTTAGAAACTTTGGTATTAAGGCAACTGAGATGGGAATATTAAAACTATCTTCTGATCAAAGAACTTTTTCATGGGGTTCTAATGATAGAAAACTAATGAATGTTCCGTTCGACGAACATCCATACTCAGCCTTAGCCGCTTGGTTTAAGACTGATGAAGGAATGGAGATTTACTCCAATATTGAAAAAAGATTAAATTAATCTAACTGTAGATGCGGTCGCTCTACGGGGCGATCGTAAACTACAAATTAAAAAGAAATTATGTCGGTAAATATAGATAGAGTATATCAAAAAGTTTTAGCGCTAGCTAATAAAGAGCAGAGAGGCTATATAACGCCTCAAGAATTTAACCTATTCGCCGACCACGCTCAAATGGAAATATTTGAACAATATTTTTACGATTTAGAGCAGTTTGAAAGAAATCCAAGTAGCGATGTAGACGATTTCTTAGAGCAAAAAATTAGTGCTTTCGAAAAGTATGACCAAGTTGCGGTACTTTCGGTAGACTTTGGTGATGTGCAACTACCCTCTAATGTGTATAAGTTAGGAATGGTGAGGGTTGATTACGATACCACGAGTGGTTTTGTGCCAGCTGAGCATGTTCAATTAAAAGAACTTCACGCGAGTATTAGCCCACTGACAAAGTGGAATAAGTCACGGCCAGTTTACATTATGATATCAAGTTCCAGCGGAGGAAGTAGACTTAGAGTTTATCCATACCCAGTACCGCCTGAGCGTGTTTTACTTTCTTATGTGTTAAAGCCTAATAAACCAAACTGGGCATATGTTATTAGCAATGAAAATGCACTTTACAACTCAAGCAACTCTATAGACTTCGAACTACACTCTTCTGAAGAAAATAAATTAGTTATTAAAATTCTAGCATTAGCGGGTGTTGCCATTAAAGATGTTCAGTTAGCACAAGTGGCTGCTGGAAAAGAAGCTAGTATAACTCAACAACAAAAACAATAGATAAATGGGATTATTAGACGGAATTACAAATAGTGATTATTACCAAGGGAGTGATTTAGGTAACTATCAATTCACATCTTTAAGTGATATTATAAATCAATTTATGGTTGTATATGTTGGTGAGAATAAAATGATACCAAAAGCGAGTAGGATTGACGTTGCTTTCCACGCCCAAAGAGCTTTACGCGAGTTATCATTTGACGTCTTAAAATCTGTTAAGTCTCAACAAATAGATCTACCGCCAACTTTAGTTATGCCACTTCCCCACGACTACGTAGGTTATACAAAATTATCCTGGGCTGATTCATCTGGTATAAAACACCCATTATATCCTACGAATAGTACTTCAAACCCATTTCAAATAAGACAAGAGGACGATGGTAGTTATTCATTTCCGGAAGAAAACGAAGAGGTTAAAAATGGTAATTTTTCAAATCCATTATTACCTCATTGGAGTAAAAATCCAGATGTTTATCAAGCGTCAGGAGAATTAAAAAATAAAAGTGAGGTTAGTGGTGGTAAGTTAGTTTTTACTCATAGAACAAGAGCGGGGTATGGTGCGTCACCGCCTAACTTTGGACACGCTTTAGCTGTTTGGCAAGAGCTAGATGTTAGCGATCAAGATTACGTTAATTTAAGCGGTGACGGTGAATCTGTTGATCTTACAGCTAGTGAAACCACACATCCCGGTATATTGAGGTTAGGTTTAAGTACTGGTGTTCCAGACTCTAGAACCCACAACTACGTTTCTTCTACTGTCTCAATAAACGCAAACAACATCACAACAAACCATAAGGTAGATATGTTTGATTTAGTGGCTGATGATGGATCAAAAAGTTACATAGAGTGGAATACCACTGATAATACTACGAGTAAATCGCTTTTAGGAATAGATGTAAGAAATCACGATACAATTTATGTTATTGTTGCTTCGTTTAACGAATTTTATTCAGGTGTTGTATATAACAACCTAACACCAGGTAACAACATAGACAACATTAGTGTTACAAATACTTACGCTAGCAGATATTTATCAGCAAACATAGATAACGAAACCGAATCCTCTACTTGGAATAATTATAAAGCAAACACACCTTCAGAAAACCAAGATGATTATCAAGATGATACTTATTGGCCAGCAAACGGAGAAAGATATGGATTAGATCCTCAACACGCTCAAGCTAATGGATCTTTTTATATAGACCCTAGATTAGGAAGAATACATTTTTCATCTAATATTTCAGGAAAAACTGTGATCTTAGATTATATAAGTGATAGTCTTGGTACAGATGCGGAAATGCAAGTTCATAAATTTGCTGAAGATGCTATGTACAAGTGGATTACTCACGCTATACTGTCAGCTTCTTCTTATGGACAGCCTCTAGTTTCTAGATTAACAAAGGAAAAATTTGCTGCTGTAAGAAAAGCAAAATTAAGATTATCTAATATTAAATTAGAAGAATTAACTCAAATACTTAGAGGCAAATCTAAGCAAATAAAACACTAGTACATGCCAGAAATTAAGAATACTTTTCTTCAAGGTAAAATGAACAAAGACCTTGATGAGAGATTAATACCTAATGGACAATATAGAGATGCACTAAACGTGGAGGTTTCAACTTCAGAGGGATCTGACGTTGGTACTGTTAAAAATATTTTAGGTAATCAAAGGGTTGAAAACTTAGTTGGTAGTAATTTTAAATGTGTTGGTAGTATTGCTGACGAGAAGAATAACAAACTATATTGGTTTATATCTAAATACAACGTAGACGCTATATTAGAATATGATGCCGATAATGATATTGCAAAATATGTTTTAGTAGATACTTATGCTGGAACAAATAAGGCTGTTTTAAAGTTTTTTGGAAACGTTATAACTGGAATAAATGTAATTGATAATTTATTATTCTGGACGGACAACCACGGTGAGCCAAAGAAAATAAATATAGATACGTGTAAGGCTGGCACGACTAGTATAGACACACACACGCGATTAAGTTTTGAAAACGGTAGTTTCCATGGGATAACTGTTAGATCTTACATGAATCCCGCTGTTAGCGATAGATATTTTTATTATCCTAGAGAAAAATTCCTAAAAGCGATTGATACTTGGATGTACTCTCCCAGTGATTCAGCTAATGACACTGTTATGCGATCTCCTATTCGCCATTATAGAAATGGTGAGTTTTTAGGCGCTTATGATATCAATTTTTTTGACTCAACAAATTGGCCAAATCCAGATAATGATCCAATTGTGTTAAACAGATATACATCAGATTCTATTAACTACGTAGAGGATAGCACTTACCCAGGTATTATACCCCACGAATCTGGAGGATATCCCGGCAATGGTACGCATGGTCGTAGAATATGGGGCGAAGGTAGTGACGAAGACTTCCGCGAGGGAGATGTTATTTTTGGAGACAGTGTCGCTATCGATATAGCCGAGCGACATGTTACGGTTATAAAACCAAAACCTTTAAACGCTCCCACTGTAAAAATAAATCACACTGAAAGCTCTCAAAGCACGAGCAAGATCCCTAATTTATTCGAAACAAAATTTCCAAGATTTTCTTATAGGTATAAATATAGAGACGGAGAATACTCTACGTTTGCGCCTTTTACAGAACCCGTATTTAACGCTAAATATACTAAGGATACTAGTAAGTCAATAGATGGTGGTGTTATGTACAACCAAGATACTGCTTACGATATTAAAGAGCCATACAATAAAGCTATGGTTAACGCTATTCATTCTGTAGATTTAACTGACTTTATCACGGCTCAAACTCCAGAAGACGTTGTGGAAGTAGACATATTATATAAACAAGAGAATTCAAGTGTCATATACTCTATCGACACTATTAAGCATGTGGATTCCGAGTGGCACGATTGGAGTGCCAATGAGGGCACGAATATAGGTTACGGTAAGGCGTTGCAAAACGCAAATACATACGCTGCTACGGGTGGTCTTACTGGTGGAAAATACGTGGTAACAACTGAAAATATATACGCAGCACTACCTGCTAATCAATTACTAAGACCTTGGGACAACGTTCCAAGAAAAGCGTTAGCACAGGAGGTTACTGGAAATAGAATTGTATATGGTAATTATTTACAAAACTACGACATAGGATTAAAACCGCAAGTTCAAGTAAGCTACAGTGACAGGCAAAATAGATTGGGAACTTTCACTTCAAAAGGTTTGCCGTCTATAAAATCTCAAAGAAATTATCAGTTAGGAGTTGTTTACTGCGACAAGTACGGTAGAGAAACGCCTGTATTTACATCTAACGATGGTGCTGTAAATATTCCTTGGCAAGATTCTAGTGGTAATAAAAACGCTAGTAAAAGCACTCAACTAACAGTTGGCGCTATAAATAATTTCCCTGAATGGGTTGATTCTTTAAAGTTCTTTGTAAAAGAAACTTCAAATGAATATTATAACTTAACAATGGACAGAGCGTGGGTTACTAAAAGTACCTATGAGCTAGATAACTCTGAAGGTCATCTTTGGATTTCATTTCCATCGTCTGATAGAAATAAAATATCAGAGGAAGATTATATTATTCTAAAAAAGAAAATAGGCGTTGGAGAAGAACAGGTAACTTTTGAAAACAAGTTTAAGATTGTTGATATTAAAAACGAAGCACCAGACGCTATCAAATATGAGTTGGTTAACTTAGGTGTAAAATCAAACGACACCCTCGATATATTTACAGCTGGTTCTGATAAACTTTTTATTAGCTCATCTCAGCGGATTGATAAAGAGGTGAATATTATTGTTATTGGTTATGTTCCATGGAAGGCACTAGGTGGTTATCGTTCGTCATTAGAAATAGGGAGTAGCCCTGGAGACGCAGCAAGCCCGGAGGGAGATATAATTAAGAAAAATTTATATGTATCTTGGAGAAGAATTGATTCGAATGGGGAACTTTCTTCTAAAAAATACAAAGTAACTGGGGGATGGAAAGGTTCTGTTGGTTATGTGTTAAGCCTTTCAGCTCCAATAACAAAAATAGATGCTGATATAGCTAGTGTAAGCGGTGATTCAAGCACTACAGCGACTCACATGCATCAAGATTTAATATTTCAAGTAGAGGAAAAAGTACTTAAAGATTCAGAGGATTTCTCTGGAAAGTTCTTTGTTAAAATATCTAAAAACCAAGTTTCTAGTATAATTGAAACTGGTAAGGAAGTTAGTAATTTAGATAAATATCAAGTTACAGCAAAGCAAGGTGTTTGGTACTGGCATGATGATATTATGACCACACAAGGAAGCCCAGTAGTAGGTAACCCAAACTACGGTCTTACTAATTTTTACGGTTATGATCCTGACCATGATTACAACACGGGAGCTGATGGTGGTATAAATCACATACACAAGAACTACACTGACTCCAACGGAAGTAATAACGAGAGTGCTGATCCTAATTATAATCCACCTTATAATAAACTAAGAATTTCAGATTGGTGGGAAGTTTGGAGTGGTATACTAAATGAATTAGATAATAAACCTAGGTTTTTCGTAGACGCGATGCACATGATAGCTGGGCAAAGTGAGGCTAGTGATTACGCTAAATACTGTTGTATGACTTGGTCTGGTTGTACTAAAGACGATAACGGTGATACCGCTGAAAATTCAGCCTGGAGTTATCCACCTTTAAAAACGTGGTTATCAGAGTTTGGGGACACAACTAATCTTGTGGTACCGTCAACAACTGTTGGTGGGAATACTATAGACACGCCATTTGGAGGCAGTATTACACTTCCAGATACCACGATTCCATCTCAATCAGTGTGGTATGAAAACAATTTAATTTCGACATCACCACTATTAAGCGAAAATGCAGATTACGAAAACTTGAAAATTGATGGCTGGGTTGGTCCACTGCAAAACGTTTCTAGGGACTTGCCAGTTTTAGACACAGGTATAAATAATGCTAATCATGTTAATGGTTTAGAGGGGTTAGTCACGACAAATGAGTTTCACACGACCGGACCTAGAAGATGGTTTAGCGGTTTGAATGGAACTGATTATGGTGTTGGTGATGATACAAGAACTTACTCAGACAATGGTGAAGAAGATAGGCATTTTATGCATTTATCATTTTTTGCCCCAGGGAAAGATTTGCATGCCGGTGGTTATTCTTGGGACTTTAGCCCTGGTGTGCAGTCATTATATGGTGAGCATTCTTGGGCTAATAATTTACAAGGTATATGGGGCGGAGGGGTTTTTACAGGTGAAAGTCCTAGCGATATTTTTGGAACAGGAACTGGTCATACACACTTAGCACTAGAGGGTAATTATGATAGTAATAACGATTACTTACCAGAACCACCAGGGCCAGGCATTGGTTTTGGTTATAATTTAGATTATAGAGAATTACACGAGAGACAGTGGGATCCAACGTTTTTACATAGAGCGGATGGAACTTATGTAGGTGATCCTGGAAATACTATACGTGATTTTATTAGAAATTTATACCCAGGTTCTAAGTTTAGGTTTAATAAAACCAACTCAGCTACTAGCGCTAACAATATAACCGATGATGCTGTTTATACTATTAAAAAAGTTACAATAAAAAAACTGTATAATCACACTTCTTGGAGAAAACCTTATAATAGGTTTATTAGTGGTGAGGGGTACGATATTGAAACCGAGCAACACGTGGCTTACCAAAGTGTAGAGGAAACCGCTTTAAGATGGTTAAACCAACTGCCGGACGCGGGCACTGGGGGATTAAATCCCAACAATGAATCCAATAATCTTAAGAATAAAATTGTTCAATTTGGAGCCTCTCACAATAGAAGACTTTGTTATATAATTGAACTTGACAAAAACCCTCGCTATGCCACGGGTAATCAAATGGGTAATCCTTTAAACATGAGTAATGGTGGTCACGACGGTATGTCTGGTGATCTCGCTAATTCCGACTATACTGATGTAGAATTTCTAGATCCAGTTCAGGATTTATTACTCTCTGATTTAAGTAAATTCCCAGCTATATGGGAAGTTGACCCTAAAAAACAAGAGGTAGATTTAGATATATATTACGAAGCTAGTAATAATATACCTGTTAGAATTAATGAAAGAACAAATGAATTATTTGCTCCGATTGGTTGCAAGGTTGAAATAATCAATGCAACACCACAACAAGCACTAAACGATGTTTATTTAGAGTCGTGGGATGGTAACACGGCTATATTCTACCCGGGATTCAATAAAGCCGATGGAAATAATGAAATAGATTACGCTCACGCTGCTTTTAAGTTTATTAGAGAAGATGGTAGTTATACGGTTGCTGAAGCTGGTGGACAGCAGTTAGTTGGAGGGTCAGTGGCTGTTACGGAATTTAAAACTAATTTCACATTTAAAGAAGACGTTGGGGATGTTATTGGAGCTGGACTTGCTTGGTATAATTGTTTTTCTTTTGGAAATGGTTTAGAATCCAATAGAATTAGAGATGACTTTAACGAAATGTTTATTGCAAACGGAGTTAAAGCGTCGACTACAACACAAGAAACATACGAGGAAGAGCGTAGATCACACGGTTTAATATATTCTGGTATATACAACTCTAACTCTGGTATTAATGATCTAAATCAGTTTATAATGGCTGAGAAGATCACAAAAGATTTAAATCCAACCTACGGTAGTGTTCAAAAGTTATTCCAAAGAAGAATTAGTTTAATTGCATTTTGTGAAGATAGAGTAATACAAATTACATCGAACAAGGACGCTATTTACAATGCTGATGGTAACCCACAATTAATATCTAGCAGCAACGTTTTAGGTGATGCAAATCCTTTTGTTGGTAATTTTGGTATTTCTAAAAATCCAGAATCATTTGCATCAGAATCTTATAGAGCATACTTTACAGATAAAGCTAGGGGAGCGGTTTTAAGATTATCAAAAGATGGTTTAACGCCAATATCTAAAGCTGGAATGCACGATTGGTTTAGAGATAATCTACCAATCTACACGTCATTAATTGGTACTTACGATAGTTATAAGGAAAACTACAATATAACCCTGTCAAACACGTACACTGAAAATATTATATTCAACACTGCTTTTGGACAAGGTGTTGATAGTAACCCTATTGAATCTTCTTTACTAAACATTATTGAAAATGGAGGTGTGTTTTCTGGAAACAGTTATGTTCCATCTTTTGTTGAAAGAGATGTTTTAGTGGATAACACTTTTAATGGTTTATCTTCGCTCGACACGATGCAAAGTCAAATAAAAGTTACAAATCACCCACAGATTCCACAGGGATGGTATCAAACTGCAACCTCTGGAATAGTAGGTTCAGCCCCAGCTGAAATAGTAGCCGTAGCGTACGACGTGTTAGAAGGCGAACAAGCCGCAACGCCATTTGAGTGGGCTGATTACGAGTCGAATCTTAATCTACCAAATTCTGGTAGTGGTACTGCTGGCCATTTTTACAAGTGGGTGAAAGGTAATACCGGGCAAACATTTGGTAATCCTGGATCAGCCGCAACTGTTGATACGGACCCTAATATATATTCTGAAGTTAGAAGAAAAAGAAATGGGAGTTTAATCGTATCGGGGAGCGGTTACATCACCCCAGAACCCTACAACGATCCTAGCTACATCGCTTACGTAGGGTGGACTCCACCATCGGGCGAGATCGCGCAAAACACAGACTCGAGTGGAGCGATTATTTTTGATAGAGTACCAACAACATCACCGCAAAATACTTATGTAGAGTTTAGACACGCGGGGCTTAATACAAGTACCAACGCTCTAGATGGCGCTTTACTCGATGATTATTACAGTGACCCAGACACACCGTCAAAACCCAACAACGCTCACTCTCAAATGTTTAATGGTGATGAAATTTCAGTGGTGGTAAAGTTTAAAACCTACGCGACAGGTCTTGATAACAGTATTTTAGGGGGTACCTCTGGTGGTTGGAGTGCCGATCAAGATTATAAAAGAGGTTATAATTTTATAAAACCATTTATACAACTATGCAACGGTTCAACAGAATTAGATTCTACTTACTTTTGCACTGGGGATCACCAGGTTGACAACGCAACCTACAACCCGTATCTTTACCAACAAGCTAGTTACAGCGGTGACGTTTTTAGCAATGTTAGTGGTTATAACCATTTAACTGGTGATAACAACGCTTGGCATTACCTTAAACCCTTCCAAAGCGATGGTTACGTTGTGTTCCCCGTAACACAAAATCCCACTGGTAACACGCTGGTTTATTATGGTAGTGCGTGGAATAATGAGTTTGATCAAGATTATGCAACCCACACGATTGGGGCGAGGTTTAAATTTACAGATGGAAACACGGGGTCTGGAACCGCGGAAGCAAAAGTTGTGGACGACCTTTGGATTAGAGTTGGTAACGCGAACACTACGATAGGAGCTTTGAACACTAGCTCTACAGCTTCACCTAACACTTATCCAGAAGGATTTCAATATCCTAGATTTGAAATTGAGAGTGTTCACGTTACAAAGCTATTTGGTATAACAGGTCCTTCTACCGCGGCTGATGCAGGTGATACTGGTACTTACGTTACTTATTATGGTGATGAAAGTGACGGCGTTGCTGATGAAGGATGGACTTATAGTGATTTAGGTAATACAGTAGCAGGGGAGTGGAACGCTGACGGTGAATTTGTTTTAAACCAGGCAGCAATCAATGCTTATAATGCAAACAATGCTTACTCCCAACCCAATATACCAGAATTCGAAGTGGAGGCTTTTGTTGAGGTAGAACACCTTGGCTACAAAGACGGTTTATCGTTTCCTTATAGTTACCCAGCTGGTATAGTCTCGACGACTGATAATTCGATTGGAGAATGGGTGGTAGCTAAAACACAAAATTGGTTTGGTAACAATAGAACCGCAATAAAAAGAGAGATAAATAAAACAGACCAAACTACTGGCGCGGCGACTGGAGCTACGGTAACATACTGGGAGAAAGGCTTGGATCCAGTGACAGTTAACAGTTCCAACGCCTACCAGTCTCCACAAGAAGACGTGGGTAGTGGAATTCCATTTAATAAAACTTTAGGTGGCACCACTTATTCTACAACAGCGGGTAGTAGAGGCGCGCAGTTTAACGATACTGGATCTAGTCCATCTGTAACTACTTTTAACGATGTTGTGAATGATTATTGGAGAATACAAACAGATAGTGGTCTTAGTGGTCACCAACGGGTTTCGTGGGATATTAGTGGATCGGATTACGAACTTAATCACTGGTACTTAGTAGATATAGAGCTAGATGAATCGCTACACCCGGGTGAAGATTTTTTTGATGATACCACTCCACCAACTATAGGATCAGGTGGGAATGATGGTAGAGTGGTGATTGGCGTTGTTGGTGATACAAATGGAGTGGATGGAGCGGAAGTAGACATAAATGGAGTTGGGACGTTTTACCAGACTGGTAGTTGGGTAAGTATATCTACACAGTGGAAATGGAGGCATGAGTATGGTAATACGCCCAAATGGGTTTTAAGAGCTATATACCAAGTACATCCTAATAGTTGGACTAACAGTGGTCATATGGATGAATTTACATTGCGATTCTATAACTTTGCAAATAACCCAGTGTACGTTTCAAAAGTAATTACAAGAGATATTACGTGGAATAACGGTTTAGGAGCCGCTGACGATTGGATGAGAGACGGTGACGCTGGCAACACTGGGTTTTGGGCTCAATATCACACGCTCACAGATACAGATATGTATGTTTTCGATGATAAATTATGTTGGGATAGTGTTACGAGTAACTCTGAATGGAGTCAAGATTTTGGAGGAAACACGCCAGCATTATCGGGTAATGGTTGGACACTTGGATTTTCTCTTGGGACAAACGCTAAAACCACTGGATTTACAGGTGAACTTGGAGTTGGTGTTTCTAACGTCATAGGCGATTTCACCGCCGGTGAGTACAACGGTATGCATGTCACAAACATACACGATCAAGGTAACTATGAGATCAAGTTCACTATGGATGATGATACTACGAATTGGACTATTGAAAAAGGTGGTAGTGACTACTCTGGTAGTGTGGACCACTTCGGTTTGTTCAATACAGGTGTTTTCACTGTTACTGACGTTGCGGAAGAAAATAGGATAGTTTTTTATGAATCAAGTGGCGGTACTATACCTCTGTCTATGGGGATAAGTAATATTACACTTACCAATCAAACAACTATACTTGAAGGCGGTACTGTTGGTTCTTGGAATTTTGATGGATTTGAAACTACTATAGACGATTATATAATATGGGATGGTACTTCTGGCGACGGTAGAATTCAATTTACAGATTGTCCAACCTTCGATCCAAATGCTACCTCTACCGTTATAGAGGCAATAACAGCAAACCAGCTTGTAGACAAACCTATAAATAGATACGAAAAGTATGAGATTAGTTTTGATTACTGCATGGAATCAAAGATGGGAGTGGATGGTCAAGGTTTACTTCATATGTACTACTTCAATAATGAGGGTTATGGTTTTAGAATACAAGATATTGGAGATCCTTTAAATGGTTCAATCGCAAATCCTAGTTATGGTATATATTCACCTGGTAATATCGAGGAAATAGGGAGTGGACCAAATCCGGTTAGAAAAGTTACTATGGTTGTTGAGATTGGTGATGACGAAGCATCTTCAGAGCTAACAGATCAAGGCGTAGAAGCTTTGCTTAACACTTTTGTTATTAGAAGAGACGATTCTGACGACACACACGACGTTACCTGTTGGGTGGATAACATATCAATGAAGAGGGTTTACAATATAGAGTACAATAATGATGGAACACTCGTGTACCCAGAAACAACAGTAACGTTTAGTGAAGATGTAAATGGATGGACAAGTTTTAAATCGTTTGTACCTGAAAATGGCTTAAGTTTGTCTAAAAAATACTTTACACTGAAAGATGCTAGGTTGTTTCAACATTACATACCTTTAGAAGAAGATAAAGATCCAACATCACTTACTTTTGGGGAAATAGTGGTAGATTCTACGCTGGAAAACGCGGAAAATTACAATACTTTTTATGGTACACCTTATTCTTCCACAATTAAAGCTGTTTTAAATGCAGAACCTTCTATTATAAAAACGTTTAACACGTTAAATTATGAAGGTAGTCAAGCGCATATAACAAATCCAATGGCAAACATAGATCTCACTAATGAAACGAATCTTGACGACAACCCAATAATTACAATTCACAACGCTAAAGCCTGGAGTTTATCTGATCCAACTAGCAACTTTTACCCGAATATAGATGGTTGGAAAGTTACAAGAATAGAAACAGATATGGACGCTGGAAGTTTAAAAGATTTTGTTAAAAAAGAAGGTAAGTGGTTTGGGTATATCAAGGGTAAACGTGTTGCGGCTGGCACGCTAGACACCTCAAGGTTTAGTGTGCAGGGAATCGGTTTTGCTAGTAGAACAATAGACGTTATTTAACATGAAAAAAATAAGTAATTTACAAATAGATACAACCGACGCGCCTAATACGGCAACAACAAGGGGTTTTGTTGTTAACGGTGAAATTGGCGCCGCTTTTACTATGGTAGCCTTGCAAGTTGGCACTCAAAAGTATTATAATTTTACTAGTGGAGAGTTTGAGGATGGTCACGATTCAAACAGTAATCTAGCAGTAACACTGAGTCAGAAAAAATACCGTAATAATATAATGTTTCCAGAAGGCTCTGGCGACTATATTATAAAATTAATACCCTCAGAGGGCACTACTGCTCAAGCAGGTGTTATAACGAAATCTATCACAAAACTGGGTGCAGATGCTACAATAACGTTTGCGCTTGCAACCAACAATACTGTTAATTACGCAACATTTCCGACAACAGATTCCACTGGAAGTGTTGGCGATAAAAGTAAAATTAGCTTCGATTGGGATGTTGATAATTGGGATGGGGTGGCTGACGCGGGTAGTTACGGGTTAATAGTAACAAACGAAACTACAAGTGGACTGCCTGTTATACCTGAAACTTATTGGTACTTTACAACAACAGAAAACGTAGCTGATAATCCAGCGGGAGATGGCGAAGACAGTACTACAATAACTGTCGCAGATGTTACTGATCTAGGTGTTGGAACAGAGTTGTATTATCACGCGGGAACGACCGTACCAACAAATAAAGCGGGTAGTCCTGTTGGAACAACAACCATAACAGCTATTGACTCTGAAACAAAAATAATAACTTTTTCTCAAGCGGTTGCTTTTGAAGATGGTGAAACGATGACATTTAGGGCTTATGGTAAAAAAGCGATAAGTTACGCTATAGGTGTTGAGGTACAATTTACCTCCACAGTGCTAGCAACCATGCCGTTAACACAAACTGTTAGAGCCAACGTTTCTGGTACTAGTATTACTTTAAACGATACACTGGGTATATCCGGTGGTAGTACTGTAAAATATAAGGGTTTAGGGGTTAATAATACGCTTAATAACCGTGTTGTTTCTGTCGCTACCCCAGATCCAAATGGAGTGGCTAGTGACGGCGCTATAACGGTAGAGTCAGCACAAATTTTAACAGCTGGGACAGTTTTATCTTTCAACCAGGTTTACAAAACAGTTAACTTAACTGGAAATATTACTGTAAATAAATATCCAACCTCTAATCGGAACATATATTTCGATATAGATAAAATAATAACAGTAGGAACTCAATCTTAAATAAACATGGCATTAAAACAAATATACCTTGATGAAAAAATTAATTCCTCGCTACAGCTTGGAGATTCAGTGTATTACGCACAAGCTGATAACCACGGTGTATTAAGTGAACCACTGTTAATGGGTGAACTTGTAGAATTCCCCACTAATGGTGCAATTGTTGTGGACGTGGGTAGTGGAGTTGTGATTCCCACTAACGCCTTTATTCTATTTTCAAAACCAATTCAAATAAACGAATCTAGTGTTAAGGGATATTATGCAGATGTTACTTTAGAAAACCATTCTAACAAAAGAGCAGAATTATTCGCTCTTAGCTCGGAGATAGTTCCTAGTAGTAAATAAAGCGCAAAAAGTGTGACTATAGAATTACACTTAAATTAAATTAAATGAACGAGAATGAGTTGCAAAAAATATGGAACCTACCGAGCGAGTTGTCATATAGAGATAGAGTAGAGGAGTTACAAGAACTACTTTTAAAAGGAGAATTAATAAATAATGACGTTGAGTTAGAAGTAAACAACAAAGGTAAAGACATATTATACCCAAGTACATCGAAGTATAACCACTACTTTTCTAGTGGATTATACGTTAGGGAAATGTTTATTGGTGGTGGGTGTTTTGGTTTTACAGGAATACATAAGCTAGCGAATCCCTTATTCGTGATGAAAGGTGTTATGTGGTGCACAACTAAAGACGGTGTTCAAGAGCTAGTAGCACCCACGTTTGTTTTAACAGAACCTGGCACCAAAAGGATATGTTGGTTTCCAGAAGACAGCATCGTGGTGACAGTTCACCCAAACCCTGATGGAATAACTGATTTAAATGAAATGGAAAAAATAATCGCCTGCACAAGTTGGGATGAGTATAGTGGAGACGAGGAAGGATATGATTGGCAATTATTTGAACACAAAGAGTATCATAAAAAAATAGGAAATGAAATTAATAAATAAAAACTTTATATTATGAGCGTTTGGGGAGCAGCAATAACCGCAGGAGTTTCGCTTTACAGTGCTAACAAAAGTAGAAAAGACGCTAAAAAATCATCAAACGCTGCTTTGGAGTACCAAAGAGAACAAGATGCTATTTTAGAAAAGCAAAAAGACGAGTATAGAGCAATTGAATTTACAAATCCTTTTGCAAACATGCAGAATGCTTATGGTGGATTGCAGACTGATTTTAGTAATCTGGCTGCTGGTGCTAAAAACGTTTACGCTGGTGCTGAAAACATGTATGCTGGCTTAGAGAACATGTATGAGGGTATGGAAAACCGCTTTGAAGATATGACGGTTGACATGCGTGCTGCGGACTTTCAAGCCCAGCAAGGACAACAGCAAAGAGCAAATATATTACAAGGATTAAGAGGTGCTGCAGGAAGTTCTGGTGTTGCTGGTTTAGCGCAATCACTAGCAAACCAAGGTGCTTTACAATCACAACAAATCTCCGCTGGTATCAGTCAACAAGAAAGACAAAACCAAATGCTAGCAGCACAAGAGGGTTCTAGAATAGATATGACACAAAGAGGTGCTGGAATGCAGCTACAACAATTACAAGCTCAAGGCGCTATGCAGACTCAACAAATGCAAATGGCTGGAGCTTCTGAACTTCAAAAACTACAACTAGCAGGTGCTGGTCAAGCAAGAGCATTGGGTGTTAGTAGAGAAAACTTAATAGCACAAGGTGCTTCCGCAGCTGATATGGCAGAGAGAAGTGGTGAGGCTATGTTACAAGAGGCTGAAATGAGTAGACAAGCTACATTATTAGGAATGCAATATGGACAATCATCGGGAGCAAATAGTGCTTATCAACAAACCCTAATGAATCAGCAGTATGCTAACCAAGCGGCAAATCAAATGACTATGAGCGCGCTTGGTGGTTTAGCTGGTGAGATTGATTGGGGTAGCTTTGGTAGTGGAAGTTCAGATAATTATGCATACAGAACAAACAAACCTAATACTTACAATTTCCATGAACTCTAAAAAATAAAAAAATGGCAAAATTATACGGAACAGCAGACCCAACATTAGTATCAGCAGCATTTAGACATGGTCAATCTATGGTGCCTGGTGACACGAAAGCGATAGAAGAGTGGAAGTTGAAAAACTTCGAGGAATTCACCACGGGTGTGTCAGAAGCTTTTGATAAAATATATGCTGACGATAAAAAAACTATGGACCTGTTAACTGATTCCGCTGACAAAGCTTTAGCAGTAATGGAAACAGGTGGTATGGCTAATGATTATAATCTTGGGATGCACAATGATGTTGTTAACGGTTTTAAAGAAAGGTTAAAAGGTATACCAAAAGGCAGAAAAGGAGATTTAGATAGATCTAAATTGAGATCTGAAATGAATAATTATTTATCTAATATACAGGGTGGTGAAGAAATGTTTATTGGTATGACACAGAACGCTGCTAATAGCCGTCTTTTAACTGACCTAGGAGATGATAGAGCTAGGCTTTTTAAAGCAATACTAGACGACCATAACGACGGAACATCACTTACAAAACCTAAGTATGAGAAAGGAGATATAGTGTATACTCTACCTGGTACAAATGTTAAAATGACGATGCGTGATATTAACGAGGGATTATCTACTTATGATCCAAAGTACTTGACTGGTATTAATAAAATGTTAACAGACTTTAAAGCAGAAGGAAAGGCTAAAGGTACAAAGTGGAGTGCTGACGATGCTGTTAGATTTAAAAATAAACTTCAGTCATCCATAACTAGTTGGGATGAGATTAGAAATATCGGTCAAGAAAAGTTTGGAAAGATGAACCACACGTTTGAACAGGTTTTAACAGGTCAAGCTAAAGATGTTGATGGTAAAATAAACACAAGCGCTTTAGAAATGGTATATTCAGAGTTAGAAGCTTTAGGGGGTATAGATATGGATGGAGACAATGATATTGATGATACTGATAAAAGTTTACTTGCTGAAGCAAAAAGAAAGGGAGAAGTTTACACTGACGTGGGGAACGGTGTTTCTCTTATAGACGTGTTAAAGAAAGATAAGCAAAAATATAGAGACGTTATGGCTAATTTTTTAACTGAAACAGCAGTTAAAGATTTTTATGGTCAAGGTGCTGCTCAGTTTAAAGGTAAAACACCTAAAGTTATAAAAAATGGTATAGATAAAAACTCGGGTTTAAATTTATTAAAATCAAATAAAAGTACAGAATTATTTGGAACTAACAACGGTTGGACTAACAATGGTGTTTTAAATAGCTTGGGTGCAGCTATAAATAATAGAGAAAATATTCCGCTAGCTGAAGGCGAGGGGGAAATGATATGGGATGATAAAGCTGGTTATATATATAAAGACTCACAGGGTAAAACAACTATAATTGATGATAAAGCTAGTTTATTTCAAACATTTTTCCAATCTGAAAGTCCGATTTCATCACCAACTCTTCAAACAAAATGGTGGAAATCAGTAAAAGGTTGGGGCGGTGACGCGAGCGAAATAATAGAAACACCTATCACAAGTTTAAAAGATCTAAAAAAAGTGGGTATAGATAAAAATATTTTTATGAAACCAGCTGATGATATTATTGATCAAATAAAAGCAGTTTTACCAGAAGATTATAATGTCGTAACAGAGAAAAGTGGTTGGGGTAAAAAAGGAGATTGGGCACCCTTTTTTAGAAGTGAAGATCAGTTTATAGTAACAAACGAAGATGGCGACGAAGTGGGAGAGTTTGACACTAATTATTTTAAAACCCCATCAAAGGCAAAAAAAGAGTTAGAGAGGTTTTTAAAAGTAATGAACGAAAATAACGCTTTAAAGATAAGTACAGAAATTAGTTCAGAGACTAGTACTAAAATAAACATGGACGATATATAATATGGAAGAACTATACAGGGCTTTATATTCTAAATACGCTGGCGACTTAAGTCAAGAAGAGATAGATACTAAGATTGGGTATGCTTTACAACAAGACCCTAGCAACTTCGTAAACACTTTTTACCAAAAATATACTGGAGGTGGACCAAGTCAAGACCAACTAGAGTATATTAACTCTATATTACCAGAGATTGAATTACCAGAACAAGAACAAAAAGAAGAAGATACCGCTATAGAGCGTGCTTTAGGTAAAAACGTGGTAACAGATTTTTTTGGTGATTTGTATAGGGCTGGTGAGCAAGGTTTAGCTCAAGGAGCAACTGTAGATGAAGCTTTTGATGTTTACAAAAAAGGTAAAAATATATCTGACGAAGAATTAAGAAGATACATCGAGGTAAGTGATGCTTTAGATAAAACTGGCGCGTCAGATGAAATGCGTGAATACGAAGAAATAAAAAACGAAGCTGGAGGTGGTGTTTGGGGTTTTATGAAAGGCATGGTGATGACAAGAGGTCAGGTTATACCACAAGTTATAGTTAGTTCTGCTGCTGCAATGGGGAGAACATTTTTTGATTCCGAAGAAGCTGCTGCTGCTGCTGGGGGAGGTGCTGCTATTGCTGGTACCGCTGGTAGTTTTGTCCCTGTAGTTGGTACTGCAACCGGTGCTATTGGTGGTGCGGTTGCTGGTTTAACGGGTTCCATGGAAACGGCTTTAACATTAACAGAGTTATTGAAAACAGAGCTTGGTGACAAAGATTTTAACAAAGAAAATATTAGGGCTATACTAGAAGATGAAGAGCTTTTTGAAGACATAAAAGATAGAGCTTTGGCTAGAGGTGCTACTATTGGTGCTGTTGAGGGGATTACAGTTGGTTTATCAAGGGGTGTTGGTGCTAAACTGCTTAAATCGGGAGCAAGTAAAGGCAAGATAGCAAGACAAGTAACTGGTATTGAAACTCTTGGTGGTTCCGGTGGTGAGGCTTTAGGTCAAGTTGCTGCTGGACAAGAATTTGATATAGCTGAGGTTTTAATGGAAGGTATTGCTGAGGCAAAGGGTGTTGTGAACGTTGCTGACATTCTTGCTAAAAAAGAATACAAAATAAACGGTGAGAAAAGAACTAGAAAAGAAGTATTAGATAAAGTAGCCAATACAAAAGCCGAAAGCTTAGCTAAAATTCAATTTGAAGTAACTGGTGATAAAAATCTTGATAATCTTGTAAAAGAAAAACAAGCTGAAGCAGTTTTTGAAACTCAAATAGACGAGAGAGTAGGTGAGACTGATAGAAAGAAATTAGTTGAGTTAGAAAGGAAAAGACAAAAAGCTGAAGCTGACACTAAAAAGAAAGGTGTATTCGCAGTTCCTGATGCAGAGACTACTTTGGAAAATATAGAGAATGAGATCAATAGCGTTATAGATAAATACGCAAACGTTGACCGTAGAACTTCAGATGTTAAAGCTAGAAAGAAGGTGGCTGGAGAGGTTAGAACTGAGGTTGCTGAAAGAGTGTTTCAAGGTAACATGGCTTTTGCCAAAAAACACAGTGAGCTATATGGTTTAAAATTTACCGAATTAACTCAAGAAGAAATAAAAAAGAGATTTAAAGGTGACAAGAAGAATCTTGAACTTGCTGATTCTTTAGGTGGTATTATTGGGGATGAAATAATTATAAATAAAGATCTAGCAAAAACTAGGGTTTATGGTGACAACGTTGGTAATCATGAGTTATTACATGGTATAATTAAAGCTAGTGGTCAACAAAAAAATATAACCCAAGAAACTATAAATGATTTCTTAAATATTATAGGTGAGGAGAACAAAGCTAAGATACAAGAAAGAATAGATAAGAACTATACGCCAGAATACATGGCTGAAAACTTAGATGAATATTTTACTATATTTTCCGATGCTATAGCTAATAATGAAGTAAAGTTTAACGATAGTGTGTTTACAAAAATAGCGGACGTTATTAGAAGAATGTTTGCTAGCGTTGGACTTGCTAAAGTAGATTTTAAAAGTGGACGTGGTGCTTATAATTTCTTAAAAGATTATAATAAAAGTATACATAAGGGTAGTTTAAGTAGTGGTACTGCTAGAGCGACTAAAGGAGATGGTACTTCTGAAACGCTTAAAACATCTAAAGCACCAGAAACACTGATTAAGACAATAAAAAGAGGTGGAAATCCAAGACAAGTTGCCGCCGCTGAAGACGCTTTAGTACCACAATATCAAGCTTTAGCTTTAGAGGCTTTAGGTTACAAGGAAGCAAAAGGTGATATACGTAGAGAAAATGTTGTTAGTGCTATTAATGAGTATTACGACGCTGTCGTGAGAAACTATGACCCTAAAAAAGGAGCGTTCTCAACTCATGTTTATAACAATATAGCTCCTAAAAATGATACTATATTTGAAAAAGCTAAAACATTGGCTAAGCGTGACGAGAGTATTAGTTTAGATGCCCCAGAAGCTATGCAAATAGCTGATACTACAGAAACTACAGATAAAGGCCCTGATACGCGTAGAAAGAAAACAAACGTTCTTAAGATTGGTAAAGTAGAAAGAAAAGCAGATGCTATAAAGAAAATAGTTAAGGTTAAGCCAGGCGATACGTTTAAAGAGGTTAGTGATAATAATACTGGTAAAGTAGCTGAAGAAATATTTGATGTACCAGCTAGTAAAATTACTGATCCAAAGAAAAACTTAACTTACGCTAAGAAGATAGTTAATGGTATACCAGAGGCTTCTGAAGCTGGTAATATACAGAATTTCTATAGTGATACACAAACCGCTGAAAAAGTTATAAAAATATTGCCAACAGAAAACGTTACGGCTAGTGACGCGGATATAAACGAAATTGGAGAAAACATAGATGTTGATAGAGAAGTTTTAGGTAGAGGTTTAGGTTTAACTAATAGAATGTTAAACTACTTTTATAATAAAACAGACAAAAGATCTAAGGGTAAGACGTCTCAACCTTTTATATGGGAATTAAAATCAGAGTTTAAAAACCCAACACCAGAAACTATAAAACAATTTCAAGAAGATTTAGGTATAACACCTCGTGGTGAGTTAAATAACTACAATAGAAATATCGGACAACTATTGAAAGGTGTAGCTAAGTTCCAAGCTCAACAAACATCTTTATCTACGGCTCAAAGAATTTTAACAGAACAAAAAAAGGCAACAAAAAAGCAAATAGCTAGTATTACAGTTGCTCAAAGTAAAGTTGCTTTTAGCAAAAGCTCTGAACTGTTATCTAAATATCAATTAGGAGAATTATCAAAGCCGTTGGGTATAAAGCTAACACCGCTTATTCAAATTCAAAAAGAAGGTAAAGATAAAATTTACACGTCCCAAAGAGATGTAGATGCTCAATTTACAATAAATGGAAAAAAGACCGGGAAAACTTATAAAGAAACGGCGGCTCAAGCGTTGAATTTATTTTTAGAAAAAAACCCACAGTTTAGAGATTTAATTCAAAAAACAATGACTGGTGGTGTTTTAAGAGCTGGATTTTTCCAAACGGTTGAAGAGTTTAACAAAGTTGTAAACAAGGTCACTGCAGAGCAAAAAACATACGCAAAAGATCCATATAATAAAAATAAATTTCTTGATAAAAAGTTTGTTAATAAAACAAAAGAAAAAGGATATAAAAAAGGACAGGATGGTAAACTACCTCTATTACTTGATTTTTTCTTAGCCGTTGAAAATCATTTAAAAAATAACCCATTGGATATATGGGTATTCGAAGAGATGCTGAAAGATACTGGTAAACATCAAAATACTATTACTAGAATTTTAGCACCAATAACAGCATATCCTGTAAATCAGAAAGGTGACGCTATATACGACCAAAAAGTCGTAGAAGAGCACACTAATCCCCAAAACCAAATAGGTAAAGCGTTGTTAGCTAATGCACAGATTGGGAATACTAAAAAGATGTGGAAGGTTATAGGAAAATCATACATGCAGTTATCTCTACTAAAGGCGGATGATAATTTGATAAATGAATCTGGCTATCAAACATCAATGCCAGATATTTATTACGATGAAATAGTTCCTAGATTATTAGACGGAAGTTTAAAGCTTCCTGATGGTTTAGTATCTGTAGTGAGATTAGCGAAGTCTGGTATTGATCTTAATAACTATTATTTAATAAATGAAGGAAAAACTATAGCGGAGTTTTTTGGCGTGGAAGGGATGGAGGTTTCAAGAGCGAATGAACAGGTAGTAAAACAACTTACTGGAGAAGTTGACATCAAGTTTTCTAAGTCCTTAAATAAAGTGAACGTAAAACCACAACTAAAAGAGACTAAAACACTAAACAAAGCAATAGTGCTTTCTAGATCTACTCAAAAAGAATCTAAAGGTATTACAGTTCTAGATTTTGATGATACACTAGCTACAACTAAATCTGGTGTTAGAGCTAAAATACCTAATACAGATGGTTTACCAAAACCACAAAGAAAAGTTATATTCCTAGCTGGTGGAGCTGGTAGCGGTAAAGGTAACGTTATTAGTAAGTTAGGTTTAAAAGATCAAGGATTTAAAATTGTTAACTCTGATATATCTTTAGAATGGCTAAAGAAAAACTCTGGGTTACCAGCAAACATGAATGATTTTACTAAAGAACAAAGAAGTAAGTTAGGTTCTTTACAACATCAAGCTAGAGGTATTGCTAAAAGAAAGATGATGAAGTACCAAGGTAATGCTAATGGAGTTGTTGTTGACGGTACCGGTGGTTCTATTAAGTCTATGGAAAAACTAGTTAACGAGTTTAAAGACAAAGGTTATGACGTTAGTATGATGTTTGTTGAGACATCGTTACCAGTGGCATTAGAAAGAAATGCAGCTAGAAAAGAAAGATCTTTATTAGATAAGATTGTTACAAAAAACCACGAAGCAGTTCAAGGTAATAAAGATGGTTTTAAAACTATGTTTGGTGATAGATTCATGGAGGTTAATACTGATAAATTAGGCCAACAAGATGCAATGCCTACCGAACTTACAGATAAAATGAACGACTTCGTTAGTGGTTACGAGAACAGACGATTAGATGCTGAAGAGTTTGCTAGCGAAGGAGCTGATATATTAGAACAAGGTGGAACATTTGATTTTTCAGAATTTAATAAAGTAGTTGAGGGACAAAAAGCCCCGTTGTTTGAGAAAGCAATGAAATTGCAAAAGAAGTTTGGTAACAAAGATATGTTTGTGTTAACGGCTAGACCTGCTGAATCTGCTCCGCATATACACGAGTTCTTGAAAGCCAACGGCTTAAATATACCGTTGAAAAATATTACTGGATTAGCTAATTCTACATCAGAAGCTAAAGCACTTTGGATGGCTGATAAAGTTGGTGAAGGTTTTAATGACTTTTATTTTGCTGATGATGCGTTACAAAATGTACAAGCTGTTAAAAACATGCTAGACCAATTCGATGTTAAATCCAAAGTTCAGCAAGCTAAAGTTAAGTTTAGCAAATCAATGGATCAAAACTTCAATGATATATTAGAAAACATAACAGGTATTGAATCTAAGAAAAGATTTTCAGCTATTAAAGCTAGAAAACGTGGTGAGAGCAAGGGTAAATTTAGATTCTTTATACCACCATCACACGAGGATTTTGTTGGATTATTATATAACTTTATGGGTAGAGGTAAGGAGGGTAACGCTCATAGAGACTTTTTTGAAAAAGCTTTAATTAGACCTTTAAATAGAGCTTATAGAGAGTTAAACGCAGCTAAACAAGCTATAGCTAACGATTATAAAGCTTTAAACAAGCAATTTGAAAACGTTAAAAAGAAATTAACTAAGAAAACTCCAGATGGTGATTTTACGTATCAAGACGCTATAAGAGTTTATTTATGGAACAAACACGGTAACAAAATCCCTGGACTATCCCCAACTGATCAACAGAATTTAGTTGACTTAGTTATGGGTGATCCTGAGTTACAAGCTTACGCTGAAACTTTAAATGTAATATCTAAGCAAGAAAAATATGTTGCACCTACTGAAAGCTGGGAAGGTGGAGATATAAGAACGGATTTAGACGACGCTACAGGTAGAATTGGTAGAGGGGATTTCTTTGCTGAGTTCAATGAAAATGTCGACACAATATTCTCACAAGAGAACTTAAATAAAATAGAAGCTGCTTATGGGGCTGATGTTGTTAGTGCCATTAAAGATATGGTATATAGGATTAAGACTGGTCAAAACAGACCTAGTGGGCAAAACAAACAAACAAACCAGTGGCTTAATTACTTAAACGGTTCTGTAGCTGCAACAATGTTCTTTAATGTTAGATCTGCTGTGTTACAGCAAATGTCTCTAGTTAATTTTATCAACTTTGCTGACAATAATATTATAGCAGCAGCTAAAGCTTTTGCTAATCAAAAACAATATTGGGCTGATTGGGCGACTATATTTAACTCTGATTTTATGAGGCAAAGACGTAAAGGCATACAAACAGATGTTAACGGTGCTGAGTTAGCAGCCTCAGTTAAGGGAGCTAAAAATCCAGCTCAAGCAGTAATAAAAAAATTATTAGAACTAGGTTTTTTACCAACGCAAATCGGGGATAATATAGCGATTGCCACTGGTGGTGCAACATTTTTGAGGAATAGAATTAATACCTATCTAAAGGAAGGTATGAGTAAAAAAGAAGCTGAAGCTAAGGCTTTTGTTGATTTTGAAATACTAGCGGAAGCTACTCAGCAGTCAGCAAGACCTGATATGGTTTCACAACAACAAGCATCACCTCTTGGCAAGGTTATATTAGCTTTCCAAAACGTTACGTCTCAATTTAATAGATTAGGTAAAAAAGCATTTTTAGATATTAAAAATAGAAGAATAACACCAGGCAACACAACACAAATGCAAAGTGATATGTCTAATTTATCAAGAATAGCTTACTACTTTGCGATACAAAACGTAATATTCTACTCTTTACAATCAGCGTTATTCATGGCTATGTTTGATGATGACGAAGATGACAAAAGAATGTTGGCTAAAAAAGAAAGGATTGTAAACGGGACGCTTGACTCTGTATTGAGAGGTGCTGGTGTTTGGGGCGCGGCAATTTCTACATTAAAAAACATGGCTTTTGCGTACCACAAAGAAAGAGCTAAAGATTGGAATGGTGATGAGGCTTCAGTTCTTGTTGAAGCGTTAAACGTCTCCCCTCCTCTTGGTATTAAGGCTAGAAAAATAGTTAATGCAGAGAGAACTCTTAATTACAATAGAAAAACAATAGATGAGATGGAAACTTTTGATATAGACAATCCACAATGGTCTGCTAATACAAGTTACATAGAAGCGTTAACAAATGTTCCTCTTAATAGACTGTACAACAAAACAATGAATGTTAGAGAATCTTTAAACAACCAACAAGGTGCGTTAGAGCGAGTTTTAATGTTTAGTGGTTGGAGTAAGTGGAATCTTGGGGTTGAAGATGTTGAGAAGGAAAAGAAGAAACAAAAGTTTAGTAATAAAAAAAAGACTAAAGGACGTGGTACTTTAAAGGTTTATTAAAGTAAACAATTCAAAAAATAAGTGATAATAAAGAGATATGGCAACAACTGCACAAGAGATAGCATTAATGAAAAAAGACATCGAAACTTTGGGAGAGGACGTTAAGGAGATAAATGACAAGTTAGATAAACTAATGATTAAATTATTAGACCCAGATGAGGGTTTAGTAGTTAGGGTTAATAAGAATACTGAGCGTTTAGATCAACGAGATATTGAGCTGCCCATGTGGTTAGGTAATCTCGAAGAGTTTAAGCAGATGCAAAGGTGGAAATCAAATGTTACAAGAGCTCTTTGGGGTTTATATGCTGCTATTATAGGTTATATCGTTAAACTAATATTCTGGTAATGAAAGATTTTAAAATTAATATCGGAAATATAATCTGGATAATAGGTATTATCTTTACTATGGGCATGGCTTATAGTCAAATAGCTCAATTAGGAGAAGACATTGTAATTCTAGATAGAAGACTAGAGAAAAAGATTAAAATAATAAACGAAAACGAAGACCGTATAGTAGAGCTTGAAAAAGAACTAGCAAAACTAGAGGGTTGTAAACACAAATAAAATAATAACATGGCAACAACAACGGCAACTATAACATTAAGTAGTACTGATTTATTATCAGATGAACTAGCGTTATCAACAACAGCAACTTTAACACAAGCGGGAAACGCTACTGGTTTAACCGGTACAACTGGACTAGCTAGAAAAACAACTGGTAATACTACTGAATACACTTTGTTTGCTGGGGCGGACTACACAGACGACAAGGCTCACAAAGTATATTTAAAAAATATGTCCACTACCTCAGCTCAGTACTTTGAGATACAAATAGCTGGCACAGTAGTAGGTAAATTATATGCTGGTGATTGGGCTTTGTTCCCTTGGTCGGCAGATACAACTGGAACAAACTGTGATATAGATATAACTCCACAAGCTGCGGATATGACTCTAGAGTACATGTTATTTACAGACGAATAAAACAACAATAACTAAATAAATAAATAAATTATGGCAACAACAACGGCAGCGGTAACGCTAACAAGTGATCTAATGTCAACAAATATGTCCGTGAGCGCGTCTACGACGTGTATGAAAGCGGGTACTACTGCTGATGGTTTGGATCAAATGGAATATGGATATGTAGATATAGCAAGTGGAACTGCGTATGACATTATTGGTAACACTCCCACGGCGAGTAAGGCAAGTAAACTTTATATAAAGAATCACTCTACAGATGAGACATATTACGTAAGTGTGGTATTAGACGCGCAAGCTATAGGTAAACTATATGGTGGAGACTGGATGTTTATTCCAGCGGATTTTCACGACGCTAATGCAGATATCGAGATTACTGCAACAGGAGGTACGAATAAAATATGTTACGCTTTGTTTCACGAGGGAACAACTTTAGTTGCATCTTAATAATAACTTTAAATAATAAATAAATATGGCAACAACAGCAACGATAAGTATATCTTCAGACATAGCCCCTGGGTTTAGCGGGATTGGCGAGAGCATGACGCTAACTCAAGCTGGGACACTTATAGATATAGACAGCACAACGGGTTTTCAAATAAGAAAACTATCAGCAACTGGAGCGGTAGACTTGGTTACTATGGTTAACGAGCTTGTAGAACCAAAAGATAGTGTAGCTTCAAAAATATACATTAGAAACATTGGATATAAAGGTGTTATAGATAAATCAGTTGGGGTTACAATTGGTGTTAACGCAGAACCTATTGGGAAGCTTTATGGTGGTGATTGGTTAGTAATGCCTCTTACTTGTATAGACGCTGATGATATTACTGCGAATCCAGCTACGGACGATACTGTAGTTTTGGAATACGTAATGTTCTACGAAGAGGCATAGTAAATGTCTAGATTCTACAACATAGATCCAAGTGGAGATGCTACACAGGGTGTAACGGTTGAATTGATAGCTCCGGACGCTAGAAACAATATAAAATCTATATTGCTAACAAACGTCCACGCTACAGCTGACGCTACTGTAACTCTATTTATACAAGACGACCCTGAAAGTGGGGTTACCAGTACTTATAACTTTTTAAGTACAGTAGCTATACCTTTGGATACAGCTTTGTTTTTAGATGATCCTTCTATGTTTAGGTTTGATGAGCTCTATGGGCTGTATATTACCGTGGGTTCTTCAGACACGGTAGACGTAATGATAAGTACGTAATATGAAATGGATAGGCCAACATATATACGATTTAGTATCTAGATTTCGTAACGACGTCTATTTAGAAGATATAGATACCGGCACAATAGCTAGTGGTGGTAATCTAGGTTTAGATTCACACAATAAAATAGTAAAAGCTGCGGAGGCCACGGGAACCTTGCCCGTCGCGAATGGAGGTACTGGCGCTACATCATTAACTACTGATGGTGTTTTATTTGGAAACGGAACATCAGCTATATCTGCTGTTGACTTAAGTACAGCCGGAAGTATTGTCGTTGGTGGATCTACTCCAGCGGCTGTAACGGGAGCTACCTTAGCTGGTGTTGGTTTGCTTTCAGTAGTTGGGGATGGCGCTTTAGCATTAAATGTAGAAGCTTCTCAAACTCAAATAACGAGTATTGGTACAATTGGAACCGGTAAGTGGCAAGGAACGGCCATTGCTTCAGCATATTTAGATGCTGATACAGCGCATCTCACGACAAACCAAACTTTTTCTGGAGTAAAAACATTTTCTGATGTCGTTATTTTAGACGGTGATAGAAATTGGGCTGGTGAAGCGGGTTTATTACATTTAGATAGCTCAACAATAACAGATGCAACTACTTCAGCATCAGGAACTTCTGCTGAATATAGAACGGTTAATATTGAGCCTATGACTGTGGCTGCTACCAACGCTAGTGTTACGACAACAGATGCGGCTTCTCTTAAAATTCAAGGACCACCAGTAGCCGGGACAAACATGACCCTTGCAAATCAATGGGCTCTTTGGGTTGATTCTGGTAACGTTAGACTTGATGCGGGTTTAAAACTTGATGACGTGCTTTTGTCTAGCGTTCAAACGTCTTCAGAACCATTTGCGGATAATGACACAAGCATAATGACATCAGCTGCTATTGAGGATAGAATAAACACTAAGTATTCTACGTCATATATAACTTTTTCAGCAAAAAGCACTAGTAGTTACGGTACTAACTATATAATGCCTCATGCTAATGGTATTTCTAATGTGACGTTCACTCAAGACAGTGGTATAGATTCTGCTACAGATTTTGGATTAGTAGCTACGGAAGAAGGTGGAACTGGTACAGATGAAACCTGCGATATAGCGTCTGCACATTTAGAACAACAAATACCAATTGCTGAAACCTGTAAATTAATAGGGTTTTATGCAACAACAACAACACAAACAAATACCGGCTCTGGTTATGATACTGGCGTAGCAATATGGCATGTTCCAGAAGCTAATGTAGATTGGGGTGGTTCAGATGCTGCAGAAGCTACTTTGATTCACAAGTCAGATTCATCAAGACATACTGAGGGCTCTAATAGAAAGAAAGTACAAAAGGTACACCGTATGGATGGTACTATTAAATCATTAGCGGCAGGGGACATACTTGTACCGTCTTTATTTGGTGAAACATCAAACCAACAAATCATGGCAACTATAACACTAGTAATAGCAACTCCAATTAAAACAATAGTATAAATGATAAGCAAACACATAAGCGATAAAGAGGGAGTGTATAGCATAACGGCGATACGCCGAGGATTAGACAATACTCCAAATCAATTTGAGCTGGCTAATATGAAGGAGTTAGCTGAACAAGTGTTTGAACCATTAAGAGAGTGGGTTGGTGGACCAATTAGAGTTAACAGCTTCTACAGAGGTAAAGCTTTAAATAAAGCTATTGGTGGATCAACATCATCTCAACACTGTAAAGGTCAAGCTATAGACATAGATGATACTAGATGCAAAAAGACTAACGCTGAGATGTACGGGTGGGTTAAAGAGAATCTAAACTTCGATCAAATGATCTGGGAGTTTGGAGATGATAAAAATCCTAATTGGATTCATATTAGTTACGTCAATGAAATTGACAATCGGAATAAATGCTTGAAAGCATACAAAGACAAAGGAAAAACTAAATACATGGTTATTTAATGGTTTGTAAATTGTTTTTATATTACTTAGTTTTCATAATGCTAGCTGGGTCAATAGCGTATATCGTGGGTCAACAAGAAGAATAATTTAAATAAATACATAAAAAAAAGGGGGTAACTTTCGTTACTCCCTTTCTTAATTTAGTGTATAGCACTATGCTGTCACAGAGTTCTTTTGTGATTGAACTTCTAACCTAACTTGTTGAGCTAAGTTCTTAATGTTCTGCATAGCTTTCCTAACTCTCGTTCCTGCAGAGTTATTACCACCTTCAAATTTCACAGCATCGTGCGTTGCTTCGTGAAATTGTTCTGCCATGTTTTTAAGCAGGTTTGTTACTTCATTTTCCATAATTTAATTTAATTTAATTGTTAATACTATTTCTTATCCAGTATGTTGTATAATATAACTAGAGCGATTAATCCAACCACTCCGTTATTTCCAAATGATGCAATTAATTCTGTTACGTTATCAATTACAGACATTCCTAATACTGCTTTCCCAAATAAAATCTCAGCTACTATTCCGAATGACAATAGTGTCATAAATAAAGTTGACATTTTACCAAAAAATTCGTTTACTACGTTAAATACTTTTTCCATTTTTATGTTTTTTAAATTAATAATTTGTTTAGAAGTACAACCCCAAACCTAAAGTTAGATTTGTAGTTTTACTCTGTGTATCATACACGATCTTTGGATCAACATAAATTCCTTTATGTATCCCAAACATTCTACCAACACCTAGCTTTAAGGTTTCAGTATCAAGTCCATCAGTAGTAGCATATATAAAATAGCTACGTACATAATATCTAGCGTGTAGATCATACGATACATCAACTGTAGAATCTGCTTGTGACACGTTAACTCCAACCATAAGA
>Ga0208299_1000309_pt1 | contig 46826 bp, 69 predicted proteins | sample 15_taG_FD_184089 | JGI IMG/M metagenome (GOLD analysis project Ga0208299, IMG submission 184089) | Marine viral communities from the Subarctic Pacific Ocean - 15_ETSP_OMZ_AT15312 metaG (SPAdes) (version 2) | ecosystem: Environmental > Aquatic > Marine > Oceanic | place: Pacific Ocean | collected... | reverse complement strand
ACTCCCCATCCTACCCCAGCACGGTCCGCATTGTGGACAAGCACGGACCGCATTGTGGACAGCACGGACCGCATTGTGGACGAGCACGGACCGCATTGTGGACACGCACGGACCGAACGACCGCATTGTGGACAAGCACGGACCGAACGACCGCATTGTGGACAAGCACGGACCGAACGACCGCATTGTGGACGAGCACGGACCGCATTGTGGACCGAACGACCGCATTGTGGACAAGCACGGACCACAACGTCCACAATGCGGACCACAACGTCCACAATGCGGACGAAAGGCACGCATCCGGAACCTCCTATTCTTCCTAAAGCGCCCAGCTTAACCGAAAGCCTCGTTTGCCTCGTTTGCCCCACTTGCCCAGACTACCTATTCTAACCGAAAGCCTCGTTTGCCTCGTTTGCCCAGACTACCTATTCTAACACGGATGCGCGAGGTCCGCATTGTGGACACACTTGCAGAACTGCCCCGCTTGCCCCGCTTGCCTATTCTAACCGAAAGCCTCGTTTGCCCCGCTTGCCCCGCTTGCCTCGTTTGCCCCATTTGCCTCATGCGCCCCGTTTGCCCCGTTTGCCCCGCTTGCCCCGCTTGCCTATTCTAACCGAAAGCCTCGTTTGCCCAGACTCCCTAAAGCACCCATTCTAACACGCTTGCAGAATGTCCACAATGCGGACGAAAGGCACGAATCCGGAACCTAAACTGCCCAGACTCCCTAAAGCACCCATTCTAACACGCTTGCAGAAAATCCACAATGCGGACACTAGAGCTCTCAGACTACTTAGAGCGCCTAATGCGCCTAATGCACCTAATGCACCTAATGCACCTAATGCACCTAATGCGCTTAGAGCACCTAATGCGCTTAGAGCACCTAATGCGCTTAGACTACTTAGATCGCTTAGACTACTTAGATCGCTTAGACTACTTAGATCGCTTAGACTACTTAGACTACTTAGACTACTTAGATCGCTTAGACTACTTAGACCACTTAGCCCACTTAGATCGCTTAGATCGCTTAGACTACTTAGACCGCTTAGACCGCTTAGACCACTTAGACCACTTAGACCACTTAGACCACTTAGATCGCTTAGACCACTTAGATCGCTTAGACCACTTAGACCCCTTAGACCACTTAGACCACTTAGACCCTACAAACTATTAAGTCGCGCATACCCTCTATTCTAACAGACTTGCAGAACTACCTATTCTACTGTCTCCTATACACACTACCGAAACTACTCAAACCTCTTGTCTTAAGTCACGTCTATCTAAACCTCTTATCTTAAGCCTCCCTATTCTATCCATTCTATCCACCTTACTAAATTTGTTAGACTGGGTAGGTTTACCGAATAACAAGTGTCTAGTTCGCTAAAACTTTTTACCTAAGTCCTTTGATACCAAGCACTTAGGACAAATCTGAAATTGGAGGTTTAGGTAGACGTGTATAATGTAGGTGTTAAGAGTTTAGAGAGTTTCTTTCGTTTCTTTAATTTGGAGAGTTTAGTATGTCTAGTGAAACACCAGCGGATCGTAAGGTTAGAGAGATTGCAACAATCGTAGGAATTCGAGAGGGCTTGAGAGAATCGTCAACTTCGGAGGAATTGAGGGTTGAGATAAAAGAGTTAGAAAGGATGATCTTGGAGGCTAAACAAGCTTCGATGATTCAAGCAATCTGCGCAATTCACGAGGTTAACGACGTCTTGTTAAGCTTGGGGTAATAAGAGGTTTGAGTGGAGTAGGTAGACTTCAAACCTCTACCTATTCTTTCTATTCTATTGATTTCACTTTGGAGAGTTTAGATGAACTTGTTAGACTTGGTAAAAGAGTTAGAGTTGGAGAGTAACTATGTCTTGGAGGTTTGCGGAGAAGAAATAACCTTGGTAGATGGAGTAGTTCAAGAGAGAGGAGCAACTTTGGCGAAATGGGTAGAACAGGTAGAGACAAGGGAATCGGTAGAATGGAGGTCTGAAGAGGACTAGATAGACTGTAGGGCATAGGAGGTCTGGGTAGGTCAAACTACCTAGACCCTCCATCCTACCGCGTTTTTCATCGAAACTCATACTTTGTCGGCTACAGAAAAGACGGGAATGTAAATTTTGAAACGCGCGACGAAGCGCTCAATACCGCGTGTCGCACCTCCCACGCTACACACTGCGCAACTCACTCTGCGCACGCTGGGAAGCTCGAACACCTGCGCCCTATCCGCGACGCTCATTCCGCTCCCACCTTGCAGTTTGACGAATTGTAAATTCGCGTGATATAGTGGCGCGAAAAGCCGATATAGTATTAGAAAGGTCACTTGATATGAAAATAGACGTAAGGCTAGAGCGGTGGGCGACGAAACGCGAGTTGGAGATTATTCGAGCTGTCAACGGACTAGGCACAGCTTCGAAGGCTGCAAAGGAGCTCAAGACGACTAACAGCAACATCTCTAATGCGATCAAAAGGGTTAAACAGCGCGCTGAGATGCAAGGGTACGCCCCAGAGAACGACCAAACGAAGCCTGTCCCTGACTCACAGTATATCAAGGGAGTTACCACGCAGTATGATAGTGAAGGAAATATCACACAGCAGTGGGTGAAGAGTAACGCGAAGCATCAGAGGCTGTTAGAAGCCGCCACTGCAGCCGCTGAAGCGATAAGCAGCGAGATACCTAAGCTGCCAAGAGTGAAATCGCCCAACGTTGCTCTCACTGATACCCTGGTCGTGTATCCCATCGGTGATCCCCACATCGGACTGTATGCTTGGAAAGAAGACTCCGGTGATGATTGGGATTGTGACAAAGCAGAAGTGATATTGTGTGAGGGCTTCAAGCGTTTGTGCGACAGAACAGAATCCACTCACTCTTGCGTCATCGTTAACCTCGGTGACTGGTTCCACAGTGACAACCAAAACAACACAACTGCCCGTTCAGGGCACTCTCTCGACATCGACTCTCGATGGCACCGCGTAGTACGCATCGGTCTAAGGATCAGTGTTTATATGGTGCACGAAGCGCTTAAGAAGCACCAACATGTTCGTGTCATAAACGAGATTGGCAACCATGACGACCACATGGCCTACTGCCTTAGCATTATGATGAACGAACGGTTTCAAAACAATCCTCGCGTCGAGATTGATTGCTCGCCTAAGCCTTACCACAAAATAAAGTTTGGTAAGAACCTGATTGGTGTAACGCACGGAGATAAAATGAGAGGCCCTCGCCTTTACCAAGTAATGGCGGAAGACTGGTCAGCCGACTGGGCTGACAGTACATACAGGACGTGGTTAACTGGCCACGTTCATCACCAAAGTAAAACTGAAGTTGGCTCGATGACAATTGAGTCGTTCAGGACTATAATCCCAAAAGATAGTTGGCACAGTGCGATGGGATATCGAGCTGGCCGTGATATGTGCTCGATCACGTATCACAAAGACTTCGGGGAGTGCGCAAGAGCAACTGCAAACATACACTTAATCGAAAGGCTACTATGAGATACATTTCATGGAACGCGTCCGCAGAGAAGTGGAGGGAGTCCCAGTCGGGATTTGAACACGAAGACATGAACGTAGTTCGTCGAGAGTTACGCTTCCAAGAAGTTACGGAGCGAGCACATGACGAGTACGCTAACAAGGAGGGAAGAGTCAATGGAAAAAGTTAAAGAAACGTTTGAGGGGTTTGACGAAACGGTAAACTACGCGCAAGTAAAGAGGGACGGTTATCGACTAAAGATAACACGGAACCCTGCGGGTGTTGTAAGAGTGTGGACGCGCAGACCTCAAGACTGGACGCGCTTAGTTCGGGCTCTGCCGAGGGCTAAACCCTTGTGGGAGCGCTTAAACGAACGCTGCACGCTACACGCAGAAGTTTGGTGCCCGACCGTTCCTGCAACCAGTGTAATAACTATGGTGAAAGCAGCAGACCCTATTGTAAGGATCTCAGTGTTTTCAGTCGAAAGAGTTGATGCACTTGGGGACAGCTCAACACTAACTGACGCAGCACTATGGTGTGCTAAACACGGGCTAGACTTTGTGCCTTATTACAAGCGAGGCACCAGAGATGTTGGCTGTTTAGGGACGTTTACTTCAAAAGCAGACTTGCCTAGAGCGACTGGCGACGTTGAGGGGTACGTATTCAAGAACTTTAACAAACAGGGAACAGATGACAAACGAAACTGGAGAAAATGGTGCGCAGTTCGAACCGCTACACTCGTTGTTGTCGGAACGATCGCTGGAAAGGGTAAATACAGAGGCAAAGTTGGGTCCCTTGTTCTTGCCGACAGGAGCGGTACAACATTATGCTCTGCAGGAGGCTTTACCGACCTACAAAGGGAAGCTTTATCAGACCTTGACATCGGTCGGTGTGTGGAGGTTGCATTCAAGGGCGTGGCATCGAAGGGACGACTGAGAATGCCCAGATTCAGGCGGTTCAGAGATGACATTTCACCCGCTGACGCAGACACATGGCAAGGACTATCCGATGGCGCATAAAAACGAGTCGAGATTGACAAGAGAGCTCTGCAAGAAGCTCGAGAAGCTTGGAGTACAGCCGTTTGCGGTCGTTGGAGGCCAACGCCAAGCACCGGGCTGGCCCGATCGGTTCTTTGCTGCAAAAGGCCTTCCTGGAGGCTGCGCTTGGGTCGAGTTCAAGCAACCAAAAGGAAAGCTCTCACCAGCTCAGAAGCATGTTGGAACGCGACTTAGAAAGCGCGGAGTGCTGGCTGTAGTTTATTACTTCAGCGGGGTCTTTAGAGACTTTGATGGCAACGACCTGCAGTTAGCAGACCACTTAAACCCAGAAGCGTGGCTAGAAGCACTGATCCGCGCGCATACCCTACACTAGGACAACCACGGGCTCCATAGAGGCCTCCGGATACCAGCTGGGTCTTCGGTCAAATAACCTCTATTGGAGCCCCTCAACCCACACAGGGAGCCCACAGATGCAAGAGACAGCACAGCATTGGCAGTTTATTATAGAGCATGAGCACGCTATACGAGCCCAACTAAGCCGAGTACGCGGAGGCAACGTTGACGATCTATGGTCTGAAGTCGTTCTAGATAGAATAGCGTCCATAGTCGAAAACTACGATCCGTTCCATCCTAGCGGAGCTTCGCTAAAACATCATTGTCTACGCAATCTATACCTATACGCGTGCAAGCATGTAGCCAAGAGGTATAACAGATTAGCTAAGCACGTTGAGCTACAAGAATACTTTGGACAAGTCACCGACAATGATGACCTTCAACTGGTACAAGTATTGTTAGGAAAGCTAAGTAAAGAGCACTCCGCAATACTGTTCATGAGGCACTACCAGTGTCTTGGGTACAAAGAGATTGGCCAGCACCTAGGGGTTGGGCGAGGCATGGCACGACTAAAATACAGTCTAGCCTTACGCGCAGCACGGAAGTACCTAACCCAGCAGGGAATTGATGAACTGTAAGAAGAAGTTACCTGTGCAAGTACAAGCTGCGCTAGACGCTAGAAAAAACATGGACCATCCACGTAAGTGTCAAGCGAAGCTTAAACGAGGCAGGTGTGGCAACTGGGCACTAGTAGATGCTCAGTACTGTAAATTTCATGGCGGTCGCAAAGGCGCGGGCGCAAAGCAAAAGAAAACGAAACTACCACCAGTGTACGGAAAATTCTTAACAAAGACGCTTCACGATGCTCTTGAAGAGCAACTAGGGATCAAACCAAGCGAACAAGTTCAAGTGTTAAACGAGTTGGCATTATTGAGGGACTTCGCTGGACAGACTGTTGCATTATACGCGGCTGCTAGAGACAGTGGCAAACCCAACGCCGTATTGGCCGCAGGAACTATGATGTCAGCAATGCTGAAGGACGTTAGCAAGATGGCTGAACAAGCCGCTAAGGTCCAGTCGGCTACGTCTGAAACCTATAGCATTCATGACCTGCAGTACATCATCCTGCAGCTAGTTCACATACTGCATAAAGTGTGTGGCCCAGCAAACGAGGCAATCGCAATCGAGTTCGAAAAACGCATCAAAAACGAACTTGTACTACCTAAGTCCCCAGAGGGCGTTCAATACCAACCTCATGAAGACGTCATCGAGATGGATGCCATGGTGCCGTCAGAACCGAAGAAACTATGCTAAGCGATCTACCTAACCTCATGGACGTTTCCAGTTACTGGCAGCTGCTAATGTGGGCATTAATGGCAGCTGTATCCGCAGTGGCTGCAGGCTTCTCTGCGTGGGTTAAGTTCTCTACAAAGAAGCTTGATCAAGACGCACAACACGAAGTCGAACGAACACGTATTGAGATCGAGCAGCTAAAGCTTGAGTTCGAACAGCGCAAGTCGTTTGAAGAAACACTGCAAGCAGCCTTTTCACGGGCGCTTGATGAAGGCAGGCGTTTGCGAGAAGAACTACACGCTGCGCAGATGAAGGGAGCCGCTAGGGAACAGGTCATTGCAGAACTACGAGGTACTGTGGCCAGCCTAAACACGCGTATCCTCACCTTAGAAAGCAAAAACTAATGGGAATCACAGCATTAACCTATCAATCCGTGTTCAGCTCTGCGGATCTCGCTGACGATATTGGCGAAGTATCCAATCGTATTAATGAAGCGTTTATTAACGTCGTAACGACTGATACAGTTACTGCAACAAGCAGTATCACGACCGCGATGTTGACAGTTGAGGGCGAGCTGGAAACAGAAGGTCTCTTAGTCACAGACTACGCCGACTTAGAACCTGGTGTTGCTCTCTCGCTATACAATCTCGGTGATCGAGATGCAGCAAATTATGAGCGGTTGCGTACCTACGCATCAGGAAACGTCTTTTACATGCACCCAGAGAAAAGCGGCACAGGAGGCACAAGAGATTTTGTTTTAGCGGGACCACTCGGCTCAAGTTTTGGCAATATCAAGCTCACCAGTATTGGCCAGGTACTCATAAACCACGGCACAAACTACGCATCGCCAAACATCACGATCGGGCAGGGATATACAAATATCGGAGATCCCCTGCGTCCCACCGAGTCTAAGGCTTTAGCTTGTGGGTTAGCGGGCTATAGATGGGGTAGTGTAGGAACTGTTGACGTTGACGCAACTGGCACGATCAAATCAGGTGTCGGTGGCGACATCGAGCTTTATAACCTCGATACCGATGCGAGCAACTATGAGCGAGGATACCTTCGTTGGACTTCCGGTTATTTAACTGTTGGCGTTGAATCTGCAGGAGCGGGAACAGCAAGTGGAGCGAAATACGGTGGTGGAAACGTAGCTGACACTTACTTATTTGTAGGTAACGATTTTGCGAGGATGGTGATTGACGATGTCCCAGTTTTTCACTCTACAAGCACTTACTCCTATCACAAGGTAAACGTTTTTCCGTATGTCGATGACTCCCTCACAATGGGAGTATATAACAATAACTGGAAGACTGTATTTGCGAGACAGCTCCGAAGTAACGACGCTCTAACCTTAACGTCAAACTCGACAATCGAACTTCAGGACGACACAAACCTCACTGGCGATTTGGATGTCACTGGCTCGATCTACCAAGGCAACTGGGAGACTGACACAGCAGGATCAAGTTGGTATCTCGACTACGCTTCCAACAACTTGATACGGTTCAACAGCACTGGGGTAATGACTCTCAAAGGAGACGCTTCGTATTCAATCGGTGCTTCGACCAACACACCTGACACAAACTGGGTGCGAGACGATGCTGGTGTATGGGCGACTCGAAACGGGTTAGACCCGCAAACGCTGAGGATCTATAACAAGTTCATAGACGCCTCAAACTATTCTCGATTATCCATCTCCCACAATGGCACTGACAATCTGATCCTTAGCGAAAGCCTTGGCACAGGATCACAAGACAGGATTAGACTCGGTGGTTATCTGTCGGGTGGATCGGCGTATCGTGGACTACTTCTCGACACCACAAACGGAAGCATTGAGTGGATTTACAACAATGCTGTAAGGTTTAGAGTTGATAGCAACACGACATCTGTTCGAACAGCGTTGCTTTCTCCTTTAGCCACTGGACTAACTAGCAACGGATCTGCCGTTAAACGCTGGTCTGATGTTTATTCAGTCGATGGCGACTTTAGCGGAACGGTCTACACTGGAGACATAGAAAGCTCTTCAGCCCTTGATCTTAAAACCAATGGCTCCAACTCAATAACACTCGACTCTCGTCAGACAGTTATCGAGAGCAGTCAAGCACCTTGTGCTAAGTGGTGGAGAACTGATTCGGTCAACGAAGCGGGATATCTGTATAGCGATGTTGGCGGAGTAGGTATACTCACAGAGCCAAGCTTCACCAGCTCGGTCACTGGATTCTATCTAGCTGCTTCGAGTGTAGGAATGTACGCTGGAGGTGGTAAGTTTGCCACTGGTAATTCCTCTGGTCAGCTTCTGGTTGAAGACGGAACAAGTGCGGCTCCTAGCCTAAGCTTTCGTACTCAGACAGCCAACATGGGCTTGTTCAAGGTTGCTACTTCTGCAATCGGAATGTCTTGTGGTGCGTACGCTCATTACTTCACACGCTTCCAATACCGCATCGGTAGTGATATGGCGTTTGAATGGAACAGCAACTCAACTCTAAGCTCTGGAACATGGGATATAAAGCTCTGCAGACGCAGTGCAGGAAAATTAGATCTAATTGGGTCTTCTCAAGCAAGTATGTCTGCATACTACGCATACACGGATGCCAGCAATTATAACAGGCTGACTTTTGACGCATCCGTAGCAGGTCGTCATCAGGTATACGCTGAGTCGGCGGGAACCCATGCTACCTCTAGCGACATCGTTCGTTATGCAGGTGGTGATCCCACAAACACCTTCGTCGAAGTCAAGAATACAGCCATCTCATTTAAAGTTGGTGGTAATTCGCTGATGTTTGCTGTGAGCACTGGCATGAGGATCGACAGGGTTCAGTTCCCTAGCACTGACAACAGCCTTGATAGCGGCTTATCTACCAACAACTGGCGTAAAGTCTGTGCGAGGGAGATTAGATCCAACGACTCGTTAACTCTCACGGCAGCTACAACTGTCGAGACTGGCGACACAAACGTTACTGGCGAATTAGATGTCACTGGCGACGTAGTCATGGCAGCAAACGTAGACTTCACTGGCTTACCAACATCAGACCCGCTCGTAGCTGGTAGGCTTTGGAACAATAGCGGAGTCGCGACAATTTCAGCAGGTTAACTTTTAATAAGGAAAAAACTGTGGACGAAAATAAACAACAACTTCAAATCATCTCAATTCAACTTCAAACCCTAGCTACTCTAGAGCCGGTTAAAAAGTTCTTGGAGTTGCAGGAGAAGGCGGAACTTCTTTCTTCGCTAATCAAGAATGTTGAGGACAGCGAACCGAAGTTCGACCAAAGCTAGAGAAATCTTAATCAAACACTCACACCAGCTAAGGAACACTAACATGCCACTATTTGCACAAAAAGTAAACGAGACTCCAGAAGCGGAGCTGCTAGCCGCTGGCTTTCTTCTCGAAGCAAACAAAACCTTTGATAAGTTACTGAGCGATGCGTATTCAGCTTCCGACAGGTTCTGGTTTCGGAATCGTGACGAAGAGGGCAACCCTTCCACAGAAGGCGGCAAGCCGAGTGGCTTGGAGATCCTGGCTGCAATGGGCACGGACGCCCAGGCGTTCATGGGGGTTGCATACGCTAGGGTCCAGATGCTCGTAGCTATTGCAACCTCGTTAGGCCAAGCGGAGGCCGTCGATCTAACTAGGTTGATGCCACCTGTGACCATCGAATACAACAAAGACGGCTCACTTTACACTCAAGAGGACGTATAACCCATGGCAACACAAACAGTAGAATTCGTAGCTCCCTCAGGCCTGACGCTTACCGCGAAAGTATTCGCGATAGCGTCGGACGTTGAGGTGGACTCAGTAGTTGCAACAGAAGCAACGAACAGGAAGGGCGTGTACCTAGCCGCTTACACCGACCTACCTGCAGCAGAGTATCTACTGGATGCGCTGTATGGAACAGCTTCAGTTGCAGTGTGGGAGGTTGTGACCTTAGCAGACACTGCAACGTACGAAGCGGTAGAGCGTGGGTTTAGGTCCGTGCCCGGTTCAGAGGCTGCGGAGGACATCGCTGAGATTCTTTCGTTACTTAGTAACCCAATCGTACAGGTTAAGACCGAGGACTATCATGATCAATACGTTAAGGTCCACCGCGGTGCGGACTACAACAGCGTGGGCGTGGCGCATAGCAAGAAGCGTTGGCTCGTTGATGCTAACGACACCGATCTTACTGGATTCACAGCTGGTTCGTTTGTGGTTGTTGATAGACTTGATGGTTCCGCAGCCTTCTCGGTTACGACTGTGGAGGTGTTTGATGCTGCTGGGCCTAACCAAGCTGTTCTTGTCACTTTGGTTGAGTCAGATACCAGTAGTCTGGGAGTTGGCGCCCAATATACGTTTAAACTAACCGTCACCGATGGCACGAGTTCGTTCGTTCCTGGTGAGGGCACATTCGAGGTACTAAGCTGATATGCTAACTGACAAGTGGACCACCTTAAGGTACCATCCAGTGCAGAACGAGCTTTGGAACTGCAAGACAAGATTCGCTGCGGTAGTCGCTGGTCGTGGTTCAGGTAAAACTGAACTCGCCAGACGGCGCATCGTTAGGTTCTTGTCCTACAAACCGAAGCACTATACGCACAATCCAATTTACTTCTACGCTCTACCAACCCGTGACCAAGCGAAACGTGTAGCATGGGAACACATTAAAGCGTTGGTGCCTAAGGAGTGGATTCGAAAGGACGGAATCTCGGAAACAGAACTATCAATCGCAACTATCTTTGACACTAAGCTTTATGTTGTAGGAATGGACAAGCCTCAGCGTATTGAAGGTGAACAATGGGACGGGTGCGTTATTGATGAGTCTAGTGACCAGAAACCAAAGACATTCGATATTAGTGTATTACCGGCGCTGTCTCACCGCGAAGCGTGGTGTTGGAGGATTGGCGTACCAAAAAGATTCGGCCCTGGCGCTCAAGAGTTCAAGAAGTTCTACGACTCAGCCCAGACTGATCCGGACGTGACGGCGTTCACATGGCAGTCAGAATCGATCCTTACCGCAGAGCAACTAAGGTTTGCTAAGCAGAACCTTGATGAGCGAGACTACGCAGAGCAATACGGAGCATCTTGGGAATCGATCTCAGGCATGATCTTTCACTCTATGTCAGACAAGAACATCAAAGGCAACATCAAGTACAATCCAGACGAGCCTATCATTGTAGGCTCCGACTTTAACGTTGATCCAATGCGCTGGGTTATATGTCACAAGTACGGGAACTCGTTACACGTATTCGACGAGCTCGACCTGCGTAACTCTAACACTCAAGCTGCACTTAACGAGCTTAACCACCGGTACGAGAACCACACGGCAGGCTGGCACTTCTTTGGGGACGCATCCTCTAGGGCCAGAAAGACCGCTGCCGCGTTCTCAGACTACGCGCAAATTTTAAACGACTCTAGGTTTGAGAATCGTGATATCCACTACCCTGACTCCAACCCTAGCATAATTGACAGGTTTGCGGCCACAAACGCGCTGCTCAAAAACGCCTTAGGGGAGGTCCGATGTTATATTTCAGAAAACTGCCAACATCTTATCGATGATCTGGTAAATAGAAGCTATAAGCCTGGAACAAGGTCAGCAGATGATCATGGCGACCGCGGACACTCCTCAGATGCACTCGGCTACATCATCCACACGTTATGGCCACCTGTAGTGCAAGAGGTCTTACAAGTAAGCAAGGTGCACATTGGCAACCGATAAAATTAGAAGGCCTAAAACAGGCAAGCAACTCTACTTCTACAACTCGTCAGCGTACAGTGATGAGCTAACGTTTCAGACCTCTACGCTGAACGTGTCAGACTGGGGCACAAAGGTACGTGCCATGCGCAGAGAGCCTACCATACGGCTCGTGCGCGGTGCGGCAGTCGCTCCTCCGATGATGACCACGTGGTCTGTTGAAGGAGACGTCGGCGTGCCTGAGGAAGTCATCAGAGCTACCAACGACTGGATCCAGCTACACCGTACACACCTAATCCGTACGGGCCTAACAGGTATGATTGATTGGGGATGGCAAGGCTATGAGAAGGTCTGGGGTTACAAAGACGGCGAACAGTCTGTCGTTAGGTTCAAACCGCTCTTGCAGGATCTGACTGAGATTCGCATCACTAATGAGGGCTCGTTCAACGGGTTCAAGCAAGCTACGGTTGACACCACCACTGAAGTTCAGCTTGACCGCAAGTACTCCCTGCTGTTCAACACAGGGGTTGAAGGACAGTACCACTATGGTGAGGCTGACATGTTCGCAGCCGAGCAAACCTATGACGATAAGCAACTAGTTAACGAGTCCGCAAAGCGTTACGACCAAAAAGTCGCTGGCGCCCACTGGATCGTTCACTACCCAATCGGCTCGTCACTAAGAGGCGGCGAAGAGATCGACAACTACGACATTGCTATCGAGATTCTAGACAGCTTAGAGTCTTCTGGTCGCATGGCGGTCCCTCGCAAGCTCTCTGGCCAGCTCACTGGACTGGACGCAAAGTCTGCTAAGCAGATTGATGCGTGGGAGATCGAGCTAATCACCGCGTACGGCTCTCAAGTGCCCTTCAATGATAGAATGATGTACCTTGACAACCTGCTAGTCCGCGCTTTTGGATTCCCGGAGCGCTCAATCCTGCAAGGCCAATTCGGCACTAAGGCGGAAGCTGGAGAGCACGGAACCTTCGCATTGGTTAACGTTCAGCTAAGACACGAGCACCTAGTAGAGCAGCTCAACTGGCATGCGGTCAATCAGTACCTTAGCGTCAACTATGGCCAAGGCCTGTACGAGAACAAAGTGCGAGTAGTTGTCGCGCCTCTTGCAGACTTTCAGCAGCAGATGTTGAAGGATCTCTACACACGTATCCTACAAGACCCAAGAGGATTCGCTGAAGAAGTTCCAAACCTTAATATGACAACGCTACGAGACAAGCTGAACATCCCAACCCACGACGGAGCTAACAAGGCCCTCGAGATTCTAGTTGAGGAGATGACAGGTAAGGAGCCAACAGAATGAGACCCATACTATCTTCAATGCTGTTTGTGATAGGGATGTACGTCGCCGTGCTATCTATACCAGCGAACTCAGTACCGTCGCTCGAGGGTTTCGGTGATCGGTTTAGACGTAACCCATTCGTTGTCCCCTACGATGACTACCAGCCGGAGCGTAGAGAACGAATATTTAGAGGCGACTTGCTAGAGCGCGTCGGCAAAGGGCTCATATGGCTTGCCATTGGCATCCTGTGTGTCGCGGTCGTTGTTGCGTGGATTGGCAAAAGGTTAGGACTATTATGAAGAACATACTAAACACCGATATATCACTAGCGTGGGTCCTTCTCGCGCTGGTGTGCGTCTGCGCTATAGTCAGTCAGCTGCAGGCACCAACAAAACAGCCAGTTATTGAGGGCAGCCACGTTGTGTTTGTTATCGAAAACATGTCTCCCACAGTGGAGCAAGAGATGGTTATACGCAGAGCACGAGAAGCGGTTAGTTGGTGGGGCTACGAGAGCCTCACAATTCTCGACGATGATCAGTTCGCAGCCAAAGCACTAGTCGCTAAGGCACGAGCGTCGGGATTAACCGTTCCATTCATGGCAGTCGTGAAGGACGGTAGCGTATTACAAGTAATGGCGTTCCCAACTCTAGGAGACTTTGATGTTTAAGCTGCCAAACGGAATTGAAGTCGGTACGGGCCTGTTAGCTACGCCTCCACTTATGAAGGTTAGCTTCCGATCCTATCCAGAGATTGACTTACTGGACGACGCGCAGATCAAGAGGCTGCTCACTGACAGAGTGAGTAGATACAAGTTTATGCGTGAAGTAATGGCTAAGTGGATGATCAACCAAGGTAGCGTTGGTAAGTGTAACGCGTCGGCTGCTGTAGGCTCGATGTACCAGGCGCGATGGAAGCAAGGCTTTAAGCACGTTCCACTATCTGACAACTACTTGTACATGAACATTAACGGAGGCAAAGACGCCGGCTCAATGCTCGATGATGGAATGCGCTTCGCCAGTAAGAAAGGCGTAGCACCAACAACACTGCAAAGTGGGCCGGACGGAACAAGCCTTGCAGTAATACCACAGGAGGCTTACAACTCACGTAGGCTGCCACAAACAACCCTGCGACTTGCTAACCTGCAAGCATCACGGTTTATAACACACGAACCATTTGTAGTATCAAAAGACTACGATACGTTCAAACAAACTATCGCTACTGCACTAGCCTTAGACCTACCTGTCGTAATGGCATGGGACGTCACACAGGCTTCAATGCGATTGCGTAACGGATACATACAGTCTGGCAAGGGACCTGGCAATCACGCTAGCTTGTTTCAGTCTGCGAAATGGGTTGGAGGCGATGACATCGTTCATCCCGACCTACGTAATAGCTGGGGTCCAACTCGCAGCCATATTTATGGACCGCAAGACGCCAGCTGGGGTGACGGAGGATTCGGACTGATGACGATGGAACAAGCGTTCCGTTGTAGAAACTATCACGACTTCTACGTTATACCCTCATGCAAAATTGATGACTGGTACTCGGTCATCTAACGAAAGGACACTATGAAAAAGCTCTCACTACTCCTCGCTCTGTTGTGCACTGTCTCGGTACTGCACGTTGCTTCCGCTCGCCCAACCTCGAGGTTGTTCGTTCCGTCAGTAGACGTAGTCGACATGGACGCCGCTAAGAAGACGTTAAGGATCTTTCGATGCATCCCGACCTACGAGGGTAACGTACGTGAGGAGCCTGCTGGATCCTGCACCGTAATCGACACTAGGACGTTACTAACCGCTTTGCATGTTGTAGACAACCCAGACTACTCGTATAAAGTCCAGATCGGGACGCGAATGCTTAAGCTAAAGATTGGTCCGATCGTCCAAGGCTTGGACGTGGTCCGTTTGACCGTGTCTGAAGACATTGGTATCGCTCCAATCGAAATGGACTACGCTCCGCTTCGAGTCGGAGACAAGCACTTTATCTCTGGCTTTGCATGGGGCGAACATGAAGTTCAACGACATGGAATCGTTGAGGGATTTGCGTCTAGACCTGTGTACCGAGACGACTTCTTCTGCTACGTTGAGTCAACAGCATTCGTACAAGGCGGCATGTCAGGCGGATGTGTTATTCGTAATGGCAAAATGGTTGGAGTAGTAATCGAGTCATGGATCAATCGTGAGGGATCAATCTTTATTTCTGCAATGGCGTTTCAAAGCGTTCTTGACAACACACCACTCTCACTTAATGGAGTCAGCTGATGAAACTATACGAAGTAACCTACATACTAATCTTGGGAGCCGTCCTCACGTTCGGAGCGTGTCGGCCAGCCCCTTCGTCACCTGGAGTCTACGAAGAACCAGTGCCAGAAGTTGAGGCTGAGCGCTTCCAGTTTGACCGCTTCCAGCTTGAACGAGGCAAATGGTTTAACCGTTTCAAAGGACGCGACTGGTTTAACCGCTTCAACCGTTTCAAAGGGCGTGCGTGAGGCACTAACGGGTGCTCGTGAGCACTAGAGGAGACTAACAATGGCTGATCTTACAGTAACCGCCGCAAACGTCAGACGCGGCTCTGTTAATCAAAGACCAAGAACAAAGCAGGCTGGAGAAGCCATAGACGCTGGTGAGGCTGTGTACCTTAATACAGCAGACGACAAGTACTACTTAGCGATCAATACCTCTGAAGCTGCAGCGACATGTGCTGGCATAAGCTTTGATACAGTGTTGGCTGATGAGTACTTTGGGCTACAAGAAAGCTTGGAGTACGTCTCAGGCGCAACTATGGTAGCTGGAACCACTTACTACGTTTCGGCTACTGCCGGTAAGCTGGCAGTGTTCTCTGATCTTATCTCCACTGCTTGGGTGACCGAAGTCATCTATGCAAACACAACAACCCTTGCTGAAATCGACCTTCGGGTACGAGGCACTCAAATCGCTTAAGGAACAACTAAATGGCTGATCTTACAGAATACTGCACGAGACAAGATGTTGAGGACGTGTACGGCGGAAGCAACATTAGAGATTGGGCAGACCTTGACGCTCTAGAAGATCACACGAAGATCACTGCCCGCATAACGTGGGCGCGACTTCGTGCCTTTAGGCGAATCAATGCTAGACTGCAACGACGTAACTTCGCTATACCATTCACTGATGAGACACCACTTCCAGGCGTCATCATGGACATTGCAGCAGACCTTGCAGGTTACTACCTATACTACGGCAGAATGCTGGACGACGAAGACCGCACACGTGATAACTTGCGCCACAAGTTTAAAGAGGCCGAACGAGTAATGGACGAGATCATCAAGGGTGAGATCATTCTTGATGCAGCCATTCAGGACAATACTGACGCGCCATTCGTAAGAAAATCTAGTTAACCACCGACGTTCTACCTCAAAACCGGTATAGAGCTTTTGAGGTAACTATGGCACTACAATTTGCATTCGCGCTAGACGCAAAAGACTCATCCGCATTCATCTTCGGTCAAGACGACACTCTGCTTGCTGAGAAGCAAGTGATTTATGTTGGCCGCTTCCAAGACGCAAAGGGCACTTGGCACGAAGTTGATGAGGATGACATTGACAACTGGGTTGAGCAATTCGCACGCTTCACTGAAGACGGTGTTGAAGTTCCGCTCCCCGAAGAGCACAACGTACTTCCTTCGTTTCGCAGAGGACAAGTCATGGGACTGTCTAAACGCGCTGATGAGAAGGGACGTATCTCGTTGTTCGCTGCAATCCGCTTTAAGGACCTAGAAGCCAAGCAGCGGTTCTCGGACTCTCAAGTCTCGTTGTACTCTCCACCAGAACATCCAAATACAATTAAAGGTGGAGTCTATCGTAGACCCATCACACACATTGCTCTGACCGATTATCCCATTGTTCCTGATCTAGGAAAGTGGCAAACGATCGCAGCATCCTCCGTTGTTCCCAAACCAAAGGACAAACCTATGTTACGTGAACTTGCCATCGCTCTTGGCTTGGCACCATCAGACTCGGATACTGATGAGATGATCGGTGAATCGATTAAGGATCGGTTTTCTTCACTCTCTGAAGGACTCGTCAAACAAACTGAATTGGCAGCATCCCTACAACCTGCTCCAGACGCGCCCGCACTTCCCGCTGGAATCCTGAACATGGCAAAGAAGGCACGTGGTCTTGAACTAAGCCAGCTCGTCGCTGACGGCCAGATTTGTGAGGCTGTGAGTAAGAAGCTTGCAGCACGCTATATTGATAACACAGAAGTGCTCTCGCTGTCTCTGAACTCAAACGATCCAAATCGTGTTGATGACTTTGATGTTATTATTGAAGCGTTCAAAGAAAACGAAACTCTAATTCCAGGTTCCAAAACTGGTCCTCAAGTCTTGGCATTCTCTAGCCAACGCAAAGAGACTGACACTAAAACAGACAACTGCCTAACTCGATTGGCAAAAGCCAAGCAGAAGCGCAGCTAACCCCTAACCCAAGAGGATCACATGGCAACCGTAAACTCCACAAACAAAGTGAGCGACGTTCTTAGCTCACTCGATGAGCGCACCTCGGTTAAGAGCTACAAGCTCAAAGCACCTGCCGCTACTGCAATGACTGACGTCGAGATTCTCGGCCAACCAGTTAAGCTTAACGGCACTGCAATGGAATTCGTTCTGGCAACTGACGAAGCCAACGCAGAAGGCATTGTATATGCCAAAGAGAAAGTCACACTAACGACTGCTGCAACCTCGACTAAAGAGTACGCAGTTATTACACGCGGCCCGGCGCTCATCAATGAAGACGAGCTTCCTGCTGCTGACGTCGCTGGTACCTCCTTTACAGTAGCAACGTTGGTTACCGCCTACCTAGGTATGAGTGGTGACATCGCGGTTAAGTCCTCACAGGACGAAACTGAAACTCAAACTACTTAATCCCATCCTTATTAACACCCAACTGGAGTTAGCAAATGCTTGACATTTTTAATGACGATGCGTTCTCGGACGTTTCGCTCACTGAATCAATCAACATGCAGCCAGCCAACGAGGGTCGACTAGCTCGCCACTTCTCTTTCAAAGGTATTCGTACAGAAACCGCTTTGATTGAAGAGAAGCATGGCTCGCTCCAGTTGATCAACTCAGCAGCTCGCGGCAGTCAACCTAAATTGAAAGGCGGCAAGAAGCGTAGAATGCGCTCTTTCACCGTTCCTCACCTTCCACACGATGCGCAAATCCTTGCTAAGGACATTCAAGGCGTACGACAGTTCGGCGCTGAAGGCCAACTCGAGTCAATGACTCAAGAGATCGACGAGCGAATGGAAGACCTTCGAGCTGACCACGAAGCTACTTGGGAATACCACCGAGCTGGTGCTATCCAAGGCGTCGTGTATGACGCTGACGGCTCTGTAATCCACAACTACTTCACTGAGTTTGGTATTACAGAAACTGTCATTGCAATGGACACCTCTGTCGCCGGTGACCTACGGGCTAAGGCTGCACAGATCACCCGCGAACTTGATGACGCTCTAGGTGCTACACCTTACAACGGTGTTACGGTCTACATGGGCGACCAAGCTTGGGACTTGTTCATCGCAGACAGCGAAGTTACTGATGCGTACCAACGATGGCGAGATGGCGCTCACTTGCGTTCTGATCCTCGAGCTGCCTTCAGCTTATGGGGAATCAACTGGCAAGAGTACCGGTACTCACTTGGCACTAAGTACTACATCCCTCGGGACGTAGGACGAGTCGTGGTCGAAGGACCAAAGATCTTCCAGCATATTGCAGCACCAGCCGACACAATGGCCGCTGTCAATACTAAGGGTAAAAAGATCTATGTCATGAAGGAAGCAATGCCTCTTGACAAAGGAATGTATCTCCACTCTCAATCTAACCCCTTGTTCATCCCTACTCGGCCTGCTGCATTGTTAAAGGTCACGATCGTGTAGTAGTACTGGAAGGATTGAGACATTAGCCGGCGTGGTGCCACTTGCCACGTCGGCTCTTTTTTGGTCATGAAAACACTAATAACTTACAACTTCAAGGGCATAAAGAATCTGTCAAGGACTGTAGACAGTGATGTACTACTACAGGTAGGCATCAAGCGCGCAGGCAACTTGTACAACGACTTTATGATAAAGCGCTTCTACAAGTACTCACTTGGTGGAGGCAACTGGACGCCACTAGCCCCATCAACGGTAAGACAAAAAGGACACGCAGCGATACTGCAAGAGCGAGGCTCACTTATAGACAAGTTGAAGCTCTCTGCTAAACTGGAACAACCAAAGGTAAAGAACATTAGAATAGCTATGGGCATCCCGAATGACATGGGCCACCACAGTGGAATGTCGTTGGTGAACTTAGTGCGGGCACATGAACTCGGCAACGCAACACTACCAGCTAGACTTATAGTGCCAAGTGTACCACGTGACATCAAGAAGAAGATGTCAGCGGTAATGAACAAGGCACTTAAGCAGGTAGTAGATAAGAACAACAAATGAATCCATACTCAGCAATCTACGATGAGGTAGTACGCAGCCTAAAGAACGCAAGTAACTTTAGAAGCTACGTTAAAGAGAACAACATAGTTGCGTTCAACTCGCGTAAGAACCCCATACGAGGCAGCGTCCAAGCTGGCAACCTGCCGGAAGTCGTGCTAGCGTGTAATGGGACTGTAGAGGGCAACTTAAAAGCGACGTCCTCCGGAACACACATAGTTAGACAATACGAGTTGATCGTATCGACAGGTTCGATGCGCTATACAAAGGTTGCAGAACCAATCGAGTTTCTACTCTTGTGTCTGCTAGCAAACTGGCCTGAGACACTGGGCACGTTACAATGGAACGACAAATCATATGTGAAGCGAGTAGAACTCGTAAGCACAACCAACGGTATTAGCGACGCGAACCTAAAGCGTGGCGTAAACGGGTGGCACACTGTTACACAGTTCAACGTACACCTTCACTTTCAAACCTCAGACTTAGTAGGAGCACAGTAATGCCACCACACAGTGGAAAATTTGCCGTCGTAGGCAGCACCAGCACAACCAAGGGCTGGACTATAGAGGAAAGCAACGCAGCTACCGCGTACACAACTAGCAACTTGCAGTGTGGTACTGGTCGCTCCAAAGGCGTACACGATTGGACAGGTACCGTCACCGGACACGGTGGACTACCTCCCTACCTCGCTGGAGAATCCTTCTCATTCGTTGGCTATACCGCACCCGAAGACGACGTTAGCGGAAACGGCTGGACTGCATCTGGAACAGCGGTAGTCTCGTCTGTAGCAATCACGTGGGACTTCTCAGGTGCTAGTGTTCTTAGCTATGTTATCACCTTCGGAGGTGACGGAGCTTTGTCTTGGGCGCTCGGTACAACCACAGACTCAACAGACGTCATTGCAGAAGCTATCTGTGGCGTAGAGATTAAGAACGATACAACAGCGTTCGCGGACGTCTCTCAGTGTGTCTTCACCCTAACCTCAGACGTTCAGACGTACGTCAACTCCTCAACTTCGGTTGCAGGGAAATGCTGGACAAAGAGGAAAGCTGGAAAGATCGACTGGACTGTAGCGCTAACGCAAGAGTGCAATGTACGAGACGGCCTGACCAACGCGCCAGCACAAGGTACAGACGTGAAATTAAGACTGTACATTGATGGTACGGACTTCTGGGACTTGCAGTGGGGTCACGTTATGGGCTACGCAGGTCTAACAGCTGATACGGACTCGGGAGCTCTTATCGGACGTACAATTAACTTCTCAATGAACGGTTTCAACGTTACTCTTGGTACTATCACAGCACCGGGCGCAGCAGACCCATTCTGGGGAACTGACACAACACCCTAACGGAGAATAAAGTGGCCAAATCAAATTTATCAGGCGCAGGCATTCCTATTGTCTTAGAAGACTACAACGAGGATGGTGAGCATGTTGGGGAGTTATCCCTAACTGTAACCCCACTGACCGATCGTGACATCGACCACTTAGACGAGTGGTTGAGAGTCATGTACTTACGAGCTGTTCGTAAGTCGTTGAGGGAGGAAGAAGACATCACGGAGGCTGAGCGCGCTGCTGAACTATCACTGGCACACGCCGCTGCTGCAACTCTATCATGGATGAGTGGCAGAGGCGCGACCATGATGGCGACACCCCGCGGCATAGCTAAGCTGCTTCACACGCACTGTCGAGTTATTGACAGGACCCCTGAGGAGCTGCGAATGCTTTGTTTGCACCCAGTGAACATTGATCGCATCAACGAGGTAGTTTCACAAGTAAACATCTCCAACTTCAAGTCAGAGAAGCTTGCAGCCCTTGCAGTAAAGCGAGAAGCGGAGGAGCAACGGAACAAAGAACTGGGAAAGTCAAAACAGCGGAAGAGGAAGCGAAGGAAGAAGAAGAAGCGAAAATAAGCATGTACGTTGCTTTGTCTTCTAACTACAATTGGACGTTCGAGGACATCGCAAATATGACACCGCACCAACAGATTGTTGCGTACGCTTTCATTCACAACGATGACAACCCACTTAACGAAACAAAGGAGTTCTCCACACACGAGGAGTACCTCCAATGGAAAGCGAATAGAACCTAATGGCCGCCGGAACCGTAACAATAGATGCAGAGCTAGACACGAGTAGGCTTAGGCGAGGCCTTACTGGTACTCAAAGGATGATACGTAAGTGGGGAAGGCGAGTAAGCCAAGTTTTCATTGGTGTCGGGCTCGTCATCCTCTCACGTAAGTTCTTTGCAATGACGACAGCAGTTAAGCAAAACTACAAAGACCAGATGGCCGCTGAGGCCCGACTGGGAGCTGTGGTGAGGTCTACTGGCACGGCTGCTGGTTGGACTATGGACAAGATGAAGGAGCTTGCAGCATCATTGCAGTTTGTCACAGGGACAGGTGACGAGGTAATCCTTAACATGCTGGCTGTGCTTGCCACGTTTAAGAACATCCGCGGTGACACGTTCTCTAGGGCTGCACTGGCTATTGAGGACATGTCGGAGGTGCTAGGCACAGATCTTAAAGGTGCCGCTATCCAAGTGGGTAAAGCGTTGCAAGACCCCATCAAAGGTGTTATCGCTTTACGTCGTGTTGGTGTACAGCTAACTAACGCTCAGGTTAAAAGTATCGAAGTGGCTATGGCTGCCAACGACATCTACACGGCCCAGTCTATCATTCTTAAAGAACTGGAGTCTGAGTTTGGTGGAGCTGCAAGCGCTGTGTCAAACGCTACTAGGAAGTGGGAACAACTAGGTAACCGAGCCTTGGACGTATCAGAGCGGCTTGGCAAAGTTCTCGGGCCTACCCTATTCTGGCTGAGCTCGGTTTTAGACCAGATGATCGCTGGGCTAGAGACCGGTGCGGGCAAGATGGAGGAATGGTCTGGTACCATATTCGCCGTTGGTAACGCACTGAAGTGGCTGGCTGATCAGGTGCTGCAAGGGTTCGTCGGTAGCGTTGGTGCTGTTGCTGGAATAGCCGCCCAGATCTGGGAGAACATGGTCGAAGGCTTCTCACTTGGGTTCGCCTACATTACGTACAAGACATCCGTGTTTGTCAATACCGTTATACACTTGTTCACTAAGGTGCTGATGGATCAGGTAGTGTGGTTCGCAGTTAACTTCCAGTCTGCAATGAGTCAGATGGCGGCCAACCTCGCGAATGTGTTTCAGAACGCAAAGACCAACCTAAACTCGTTCTTTGTGTGGCTCGCAGTAAAACTCAGAGGAGGTACAACCAACTGGGAGTGGAAGGGTCTAGCAGACGGGCTTGAGATATCCTTAACCAAGCTGCCAGGCATAGCCAAGCGTAAGATCGGTCCCGTTGAGACTGTGCTGAAGAACAATCTTGGTGTAGCTATGGCCAACTTGCTTGACAACAACACACTGATGGGTGCAGGGCTAGAGGGATACATGGGCGCTATCGCTGCGTTCACAACCAAGCCGCCTGAAGCGCCAGACGCGCCAGACGTGAAGCAAGCCGACGTTGATCCACCAGACAGAAAGAAGAAGAGCAAAGCAACGAGCAAAGGCAACCTCGAGGACGTTGGCACAACCTTCAAGCGCATTCAGAAAGCTGCTGCCAGTAGAGATCCACAAGTAACAATGGTCAAACTACTGACAAGCATTGATACTACGCTCAAGACTCAGAAAGACACTCAGAAAGACCTGCGCTTGAAGACCTCAACAGAACCGAATATTGGAGGCACCATCATGCAAGCACCCTCAACGGGAGGGTTGGCGTCTGTATCAGGTGGCACTCTGACATCCCCTACACTCGAATCAGCGCTGTGGAGAAACACAGAGGCTATCGATTTGAACACAAACGAGTTAGCGAATAAGAAAGGGTTTGGGTTGGCTTAATGGCAACTTATAGTGCATACACAGTTTACGAGGTTCCTGGTACCGCCACAGAGGATCATGACGTTGAAGCATCTGGCGCAGCGTCTGTTCAGCTGCACTGTGCTTACAACAGCCGCCACCTTGTGGTGCAAGACATACTCGGCAACCGCAGAATGTGGCCAAGCGGAGTGGGTCCAGCTAGACCACGAGCAACAACTTGCTCAGTCAAGCCACTAGAGTCATGTGGTACTACAGTTGGGCAGTCGATCACTTACGACACTGCTGTCATTGATGTTGGTTACTCGTCGGGCGCTGAAGCCGATCTTATGAGTGAGTCTTTAGAGCCAGCTGGCGTTGACATCGTGCTAGACCACAAGAACTTTAGATGGGGAGCTCCAGACGGGGACGCGTTGATTGAAGGAGAGGCTCCGTCTAAGAAGATGATGATGGGCAAGCTTGTTCGAACATTATATAATGTTGCACCTCCGCTGCCACTGACGTTGTTAACTCTAATCGACACGTGCAACAAGTACACGTACTACAGCTCAACGCTTGGATTAACGTTTGCACCAGAGACCCTTGCATACACGCTTCCAGTAATGACTAGGACTATCACAACCAACGGTTATCAAGGTTGGGACCTAACACTAACATTCTTGCTTAACTCAAACGGATGGAACACCTACTGGCGAAGTGACACTGGTCTATATGATCAGCTTTACATTGCAGGCGACGCGGATCCAAGTGCTGATCCTTACCTCAGTGTGCCACCCTCAGACATGTCAGACTTCTTATTCTAATGGCTAAAAAACGCTCACTACATACGCTGTCGACCAAAGCAAAGGGTGACCAACTTCATCACATGGAGTGGAACGCCGTTATGCAGTCCGTACAAGGACTCGCAGGGGCTAACTCTATAGCTCCCACAGGTAACATGGCCAAAGCAGCGCCTGTCCTGTTCACGGCTGATGAGTACATTCCGCCTTACTCAGTGTTCATGCTTGACATGGAGAACACTCCAGCTTGGGACGTCGCGTGGAACAAAGCTGGCATTGCAGCTCCGCTAGGTGTCGCTCGAGTAAGAGCTGAACGCCCACTGTACACAAACGGACCTACTGCAATCTTTGAGGATGGCGTCGGATGGGGCACAGAGATACCCCTAAACGCACCACTCAAGATGCTCTGTGATGACGTCACTAAGATGACTGTCGTTGGGCCACGCTTGGACAGCTATGAGCTCGTTGAAGGAGGTTATGGCTTCTTTGCAATAGAGCGTACTAACGACCCGGTCGTTGACGGTGACTTAAGACCATGGTGGGTTGTACGAACTACACTGCAACGCCAGTGCTTTGTCACTACTCCAGTTGCAGGACTGAACTCTCGCGTGGGCGCGGCAGCGGGTACCTCAACTTGCTCTATAGTCATGCGAGCTACGGACGGTGTTAATGCAGGGGATTTCGTAGACATGAACATAGACATTGAAGTCTTCAACTCGTACTTCATGACAGGCATCGGATCTGATGGGGATCACCTGGTTGGTGTGGACACACACTTTGACGGAGCCGAGGTTCTGGCAGTAGACTGCGCGAACACTGGAACGTCCTTTGCTGCGTTCACAGCTTGGACTAGGCCGACCTTACCTTAACGGAGATACTAATGGGAATTGGAATTGGAATGTGTTGCTGTGACACAACCTGCAATAAGTGGCTTTGCGAAGAGAACTTCACGTCGGACTTCACTACACTGTTTGGCGCACACCGTGAGATGTACGTGAAGCACTTAGAGTGGGACAGCACGGACTCACTAGAGCTATTTGGAGATAACGTCAGCGGCGTTGGCGCCAGCTCCTTTGACACTGGGTATGTGTGGAGACACCTTAGACTGCTAGACTTTCGTAAAAACGCTACGACGTTTACTCTAGAGTGCAAGCTTGACCAGATCCCCACTAACCGAGACGACCCGGGTGGCAGCCCTACACTTGTAGGTGCGCTCATAGACATAGGCCTAAGTAACCAGGTCCAAGCCAGAGCCACGCGTACTTCAGGCAACTCGGGACGATTGCAGTGCAGGTGGGTCGATCCTACGCTGGGCCAGCAGACATACAACTACGATCTAGGCGCACAGTGGAACAACGACGCTATGAGCTTTGAGGTCAGCTGGGACGCTGATCTTGACATAACCATTAAGTGGTACTTCAACACTACGCTAGTTAAGACCGTGTCACTAACAGGCCTCACTGACTCACTCTGGCGAGACTGCCAAGCTAGCTACAAGGTTACTTCTGTGCAGTATGACTCTGCATCGACAGGCGCGGCGGCGAAGATTAGTGAAGTCTCACTGACCACTGCAACCGACTCTCTCACATACCCGATGCGCAACTACACTGACGAGGGCGTTATAGTAGACTACCAGTGGTTCGCACCTAACCTCGAGAACATTATCTTTGCTAGGAACGTAGCTATACCCGCGAACTGGAACCTACCCACCACTTACGGTGATACGTTCGACAACTACGTTATCACTCATGGCTCGCTGCCAACTGGAGTCTCACTAGACAACACTACTGGCGCGCTTACAGGTACAGCCACACAGGCCGTTACTGTTACAGGTACTTATGGTATTAGGGCTACTAGTGATACCAGCGCTACTGACTGCTACACCGGTGAGTTTGCATGGGAGATCCATGATGTACGAGACTTGCACTACGCTAATCCGATTGGTTCGCCTAGCGCTGGTAAAGAGTGGCAGTTCGATACAGCGACGGCTGTCTCTGAGTCACCAACAGACATCAATGGTACCCAGTACACTCCTGACAACTTCACCATCGACTCTGGCGCTCTACCAACTGGCTTGTCTCTCAACGCAACAACCGGTGAGATATCCGGTACGCCAACTGTATCACCCGAGACGGGCTCGGTCGTCATACGCGGTGTGGATGATACGGATGGCTATGGCGCAGTTACTCCAACCTACGACTGGGAAGTGCTACTGGGGCTGCCATAACGGCACCAACTCGGATACCTATACTATCGGTCGTGTGATTACACCCCTCACAGCCTTAAGTCCTTAGATTGGCTGTGAGGCGTCGTCAGTTAATTTTATAGATTTTCTGTGTTGCGTCGCGATTGTAAGCCGATAACATTGTGTAAGACGTTTCTAACTTTAACTGGAGATACTATGGAAGAAGAAACAGAAGCAACGCCACCTAAACCTAAAGTCGATAAGCGGGTTTACAAAGTGCGCCAACCTCGCAACCAGCGCTGTGCCTGTGGCAGCGGTAAGAAAGCCAAGCACTGCTGTGTGACCTACGAACGCTGGTACAGCTAGTGGTACATACTCACGAGTCAGCGGCAAAACTGGCATATGAGTTACTAGACAGTCTTGACCTAGTAGGCTGGACCTTTATGGTTGAGACTGGGCCTGCAAGCTTAGACCGTCTTGGTGTTTGTACCTACAGTGATAAAACAGTTGCAGTAAGCGACTGGGTGTTCACAGACCTCAACGAAGAAGTCGAAGACACTATACGGCATGAGATTGCACATGCTCAAGTTGGCATAGGCAAAGGGCATGGACTAAAGTGGAAGCTGGCTGCAAAGAACCTCGGAGCTAAGCCCTTAGAGTGTTACTCAGACGGAATACCTCTTGCACTTCGTAAGGCTGTTGACAACCACAAAAAGATGCGGAAGGCAGCAACCGCGGTCGTCACACCGACCAAGCCACCTGTGTCATACCAACTGACATGTGAGGTGTTAAAAGCAGCGTCAGGCTACGCCATCAAGCATGGAGAGACGCACGTTGGTGACGGAGAGTCCTTAACGTCTGTGATTGCTCAAGCGGTCGCATACTGCTCAGAACGTCGAGCGCCTTTACTCATAAACTTCCAAACTTTTGTGAAGTCAGAGTTCTTCACGCCGATGGATAAGTGAGTCAATATTATTTAACGAAATGAGGGATACTATGTCGGATGTTTCTATGCTCGCTTATAGCGACGCGTCTAAAGCGCTGCTTGAGCCAATACGCTTGCGGCCCACTGACCGCATTTGGATCCGCCTCGCTGACGAAGACAATTACCATTGTCGAGTGTTCGGTGAAGGGGACTACAGTGTGTCATGGACCGCAACTGGTTCTTGGTGGACAAGGTTGCCTGAGTGTAGGCCCTTGCCAGACAACACCTATCAAGTAGGTGCCACGGACTTCAGCGCTATGATTATCTTCTCACTCTGGAGAGACAAGATCAAGTTTGCTGACGAGCTTACCGAGCTCCACTTCAAGACACGCATTGCGTTTGTTGTCAACGGAGCCACACAAGCCGAGCTGTTTAAGCGCTACAAGGATGGTGAAGACATCGACCTTGGTGACCACGGCGTTGTGGACAATCCTGAGTATCCACTCATTCGCCATCAAAAGTTTGCAGCCGTGAACGCGCTTGCAACTGATGGCTACGCATACTGGATGGAGCAAGGTACTGGCAAGACGGCCTCTGCCATTGCGACTGTCTGTAACTTTGTTATGCGAAACCCAGACCCCAAGAACATGAAGCGAGTCATTGTTGTTTGTCCGAACAACGTTCGCCTCAATTGGGAAACTGAGATGCAAAAGTTTGCTACTGAGCAGCACCAAGTGGTCTGCCTTCGTGGAACAAAGATGCAACGAGTCGAGCAGCTGCTACGAGCTACAATCAAAAAATCCCACCACAATACCACCACTGTAGTGATTGTTGGCTACGACACGCTGAAGATGAGCCTAGACTATATCACTAAAGTGGAGTGGGACATCGGGATAGCGGACGAAGCTCACTATTTCAAGACGCCGGGGAACAAAAGAGCCAAGGCGATGTTGGCACTGCGTGATATCTGCAAGAAGCGGCTGGGACTGACGGGAACGCCTATCACGAACTCAGCCTTAGACTTGTACATGCAATTTGAGTGGCTTGGACGTGGCTACAGTGGCTTCACTAACTTTAGGGCGTTCAAGAGGTTCTACGGCCAATTCGTTACTGGAGCTAACGGCTTCGAGAAGCTAGTTGGATTGCAGAACAAAGCCTTCATGCAAGAACGCATGGCTCGACTATCATTCATCGTTCGTAAAGCAGAAGCCCTACCTGATCTACCAACCAAGATCTATGACGTTGTTGAAGTCGAAATGTCTAAGCCTCAGAAGGCGATCTACAAGAACCTAGCCGAGCAGCTAGCGGAAGAGATCGAGATTGACATGGCTAACGATGGACCTGGCAAGCAGCTGATCGTACAGAACATTCTGACCAAGCTACTCAAGCTAGCGCAGGTTACTTCTGGGTTCATTGTGTACCCAGAGATTATAGACGAGGACGGGAATATCGAGCAGGCTCGCTCTGTGGACCCCATAGAGCCCAATCCTAAGCTTGAAGCGTTGATCAAGATGCTAAAGGAAAGGGACGTAAACTCTAAGTCTATCGTGTGGGCCTGTTGGATCCAAGACATTGAAACGGTCTCTAAACGGCTAACCGCTGAAGGCATTGGACACGTTACATACTACGGCGCCACGTCTTACAATGATAGGCTTGCTGCTGTAGAAGCGTTCAATACAGATCCTAACTGCACTGTCTTCTTGGCCAACCCCGCTGCTGCTTCAACTGGTATCACACTTCTTGGACACGACCCACTGAAGCCTGATGACTACAAGAGTAACTGTGATCACGTCATATACTACAGTCAAAACTGGTCAATGGTTCTACGCAATCAAAGCGAAGACCGACCACACAGAGTTGGTACTCGAGTACCAGTAAGGATCACTGATCTTTGCGTTCCACAAACTATTGACGAAGACATCCGAGCTGCGGTTCTTGATAAGATCACCAACGCAATTGAGATGAGTGACCTACGGAAGGTGCTATCAAAGGTGCTAAACAATGGCTAAAGTAATACTGTTCGAGCCCGTTGACTATGATGTGGCAGCAGCCGCGACGTACGGAGAAGTTACGTACCTGTATCGAACGGGTGAAGAGAGGCCCTCGCTCTTCGACGAGCGGATACGTGGGTCGATTTTGATGAAGCTACTAGACATGGGGTATGATCCTGACGAGGACTACATAGCTGCCACTGGCTCCGTTGCGAAGGTAGCGTTGATGCTAGGGGTTGCGGCCTGTAGGTTTGAGCACACTTCGATACTAAACTTCGACGCAAGAGACCGCGTCTACAAGCACATGAGACTGAAATGAAGAAAGAACTCGTTGACGCGTTTAAGGTACTAGACGAGGCCCATGATCACGTGATGAAAATCATGCTAACAATCGATGAAGACCCACCTGCCGATGATTTGAAAGAACTTGCAGACACAGCATTCTGTATGCGTGAAGTGCAAGAGAAGCTCAAGTCTATGGAAGGCGTCTCAAAGCGGCTTAAGAAGAAAGTCGAGAACATCGCTTGCTTAATACTGGTTAGTCTACCACCTAATGATCCTCGGTCTAAAGCGGGCAACATCAAAACACCGTGGGTAACTGCAACGCCTAGCTTGAAGATGGCAGCGCATATCCCGTCACCAAAGAAAAACCCTGAGGAGTATGCGCTTCTCATGGACCACTTGGGTATAGAGAAGGAGGTTTGGAGCACTGGCATAGCCCAGATACATTGGCCAAAGTTTGTAGACCACGTATCAACCCTGACTGAGCAAGGACGAGCCCTGCCACCGGGATTGGACGTGACAAAAACGTACCCAGTTTACAGCCTTTTGCTTAGACGAAAACAATCACCTTTAACAAAGTAGGAACACAGAATGACTGAAGCAGAAAAGAACGAGTTGGCTAAAGTGACCGCAGCGCCTTCGTACCTAACCGAATTTACCGGTGAGACTGGTACAGAAGACGTAGGCAAGTTCGTTAAGCCTCCGCGACTAAAGATTGTTCAGAAACAAGCGGGCTCTGCCTTGCTTGAGAACTTCGATATCGGAGACTTGATTGTGACGCCCACTAACTCCATGATGAGCCCTATGGGAGAGACCTTTGCGTTTGCCCCATTGTTCTGGTGGCCTGAGTGGTGTAAGTGGAACCCGTATGAGCTGAAGGATCAGCTAGATACCATTGCTGAGCGCTCGCTTGACCCTGCAAGTGACCTTGCGCTTAGGACCCGCAATCCTAAACTACGTGAAGAGCTGTATCCAGAGAAGCACAGAGGAAAAGACATCTTCTGGCGATACTGTGAGCACCTCAACTACTTGGTGCAAGTTCTATCCGGCCCTATGGCTGGTGGAGTTATTGTTATGTCTTTCTTTAAGGCACAGCATCAAGACGGAACCAACTTCTCTCAACTTATTCAGATGAGAGGAAAAGGCATTCCACTTGCGTCCATGCAATTTGAAGCCAAGTCTTACTACAAGAACTATGGTGGTAACGACTGGTACGGTATTCGAATCTCGAATCCACAAACTGTTGAGCCCTTCGCAACTGCTGAAGAGTTCGCAGCACGGCAAGCAATGTTCCTTGAGTTCAAAGAAGCGCATGATCTTGGCAAGATCGTAGTGGACATGGATGAAGGACCTGACAGTGTAGTAGAAGGCGAAGTAGTGCCTGAAGCAAAACCTAACTTCTAAAGGAGGTACCCATGTCCCACATGCAACAATCAACTGTTGACTGTGAAAACTCAAGCGACTTTCCGTTTGAGACCGTTTTCAAGCTTCGTGGCTTCATCAGAATTGATGGCCCACGACAAGTGACCGTTCAGACTCAAGCGACCTTGATGGAGCGAACTATCGCTGCTGTTAAGGCTGCGATGAACGTTCCGTTTGATGAAGCAGGGGAGGTTGAAGCGTTCATAGCGCAAGACGAAGAGGCTGAAGAGTAAAACCTTCGGAGGCTAACGGTTGTAGAGCGGGTTCGATTCCCGCTTAGTCTCTTAGTAACCCCTAACTAGAAACGATCCTATGTCGATTAAAAACATCAACGTGTTGGCTGAGCTGGAGACGATTGGAGTTGGCTTCAAGTGGAGTGATGATTCTAACGTTAAGTGCAAGTGTCCATTCCATGGAGATAACTCGCCTTCTTGCTTCATTAACATAGAAACAAGAGAGTTCTTCTGTCAAGCCAGTGAGTGCAACGCTAGGGGCGACATCGTGTCGTTCATGGCTCGTGTGCTAAACACAGATCGTAAGCTAGTTATACAAGAGCTAGCCAAGCGGTACCACCTCGAGACTGCAAAGACCATTAACGCAGACGTTATCGAGAAGTACCACGCTAGAATCGACATGGCGGGTCCACTCAAGAAGGCACTGATTGCACGTGGCATGACCGCCGCTCTGATACGCAAGTACCGTATTGGTGAGATCGATGGTAGGGTAACGATTCCTATCAAGAACGAGTCGGGTATGTTCGTCAACATTCGTAAGTATCTGCCTGGAGCACCGGGCGATCAGAAGATGAGGAACATGCGTGGCCATGGTCAACCAAGGCTGTTCCCAATAGATCAGATGAAGTACAATGTCATCATGCTATGTGGTGGTGAAGTTAAGGCTATGGTCGCTGCTGCTGAGCTGAACCAGTATTCTATCGGTGCTGTATGTGTTACTGCTGGTGAAGGTAAGTGGTCGCCCATGTTGGCTAAACACTTTGCAGACAAGAAAATCTACGTCTGTATGGACGTTGATATGGCTGGACGCAAGGCTAGCGAAACATATGCTGCACTGCTTCATAGACTAGCCGAGTGGGTCGGAATTCTACATCTACCATTGGACATGGACAAGCACCCTAAGGGAGACATCAACGACTACATTGCTACTGAGGGTGGTAAGCTAAAGCCGTTGTTGAAAGACGTTGAGCAGTGGGCGCCACGTGTTACTCAAATCGATGACAACGAAAAACCAATTAAGACTGAACTGTGTAGGGCGATGCACGCCAATAACATCTCGAAGCGCATGGAGATTGAAGCAACGATTGCAGCTATGGACTCAACCCCATACGCTGTACCAAAAACTATCCTACCAACGTGTGACAAGAATCAAAGCCAGTGCGCTATCTGTCCGCTGTACAATACACCAGACGGAGAGCTAGTTCATATTCATCCAGAGTCTGAATCAATACTTGAGCTAGTGTCAACTAGTAAGCAGGGCATGAGAGCTGCAATAATGTCAGGACTATCAGTGCCCATGTCTTGCAAGACTTTCAACGCTGAAGTTGCTGAGTCCTATAACGCTGAAGACATTCGTATATCTCCGAAGTTAGAGATGACTTCAGAAAGTAATTCTCGATCCATGATGCCTGCAATTTGCATTGGTGATGGAATGGACTTGAATGAAAACTATACGCTTACAGGTCGCCTGTGGCCGTCACCTAAAGACCAAAAACAGACGCTGGTAATATCAAAATACAAAACTTCTGAGGACGCACTGTCTAGCTACAAAGCGGGTGACACTACTCCGCTGAAGATGTTTCAACCGGACGAGTGGACGCTTGAAGGGTTAGACAAGAAGCTAGACGCACTGTACACTGACTTAGAGGCCAACGTCACGAAGATCTTCCTTCGACGTGATATCCACTTGGCTGTTGACTTAACGTATCACTCTCCCTTGTGGATTGACTTTGATGGCAAGAGAGTTAAAGGTTGGGTGGAAACACTTGTCATTGGAGACTCTGCTCAAGGCAAATCAGAGACAGCTATCTCGATGCAGCAGTTCTATCGTTTAGGGGAAAAGGTAGAATGCAAGAACGCCACTGTAGCGGGCTTGCTTGGAGGCTTGCAGCAGATGGGAACCAAGTGGTTTGTGTCTTGGGGAGTGATACCTACACACGATCGTCGTCTAGTAATACTTGAAGAGCTAAAGGGTGCGCCAGTAGAGGTTATCTCTAGGCTAACTGACATGCGTTCAAGCGGCATAGCGGAGATTCCTAAGATCGAGAAACGAAGAACTCATGCTAGAACTAGACTGCTGGCACTGAGTAATCCACGCTTTGATAACCCCCTTTCTAGCTACAACTATGGTGTTGAGGCCGTCAAAGAATTGATTGGAGCATTGGAAGATATTCGTAGATTTGATCTTGTGTTGGCTGTAGCTAGAGACGACATTGATATCAAAGAGCTCAACCACATAACTAAGAACCGACCGCAAGTCGAGCATACCCACACCGCTGCACTTTGCAAGAGCCTTATCCTATGGGGTTGGACTAGAACCAAAGTTGAGATACAAGAGCCGGAGTACATACTAGACTGTGCGCAAGAGCTTAGTGAGGAGTACTCTGATCAAATACCAATCGTCGATCGGGGCTCTCAACGACTAAAAATTGCACGACTAGCTTCAGCGCTAGCTATTAGAACCTTCTCCTCTGACGATGGAGATACCGTGCTGGTTAGGAGGTGCCATGTAGAATATGTTGTTGCGATGATGAAGAGAGTGTACTCCTCACCCGGATTAGGATATCATGACTACACTCAAGCGGTCGAGATAACCTCCAGTATGACTGACGTTGACGCTGTTAAGGGATCCATAATGGCAAGTCCATTCCCAAAAGATCTTACACAGCAACTACTTGCTACCCTGTACATTGACTTGCAAGCCGTGATGGACTTTACAGGGTATGAACGAGGCGGCGCTCAGGAGTTCATGTCAGTGCTTGTAAGGAAGCACGCTCTAGTTAGACACAAGCGACAGTATAGAAAGATCGGACCGTTCGTAAAGCTTCTAAAAGAAATGCTGATAGAGGACAAGTTTAAGAAAACCCCTGACTACCTAAAGGACATAAAATTCTAATGGACCACATCGATTTTGTAGAGATCGCAGAAACTGCGGAAGCAGCTAGAGAGCGACTCAAAGAAGACGTAATTTGGAGTTTTGTTCCTAAGGTGTTAGTCGGACCTGATACGGTTGTGGCCTACCTCAAGCACATCGGGTTTAAGTTCCGCTGGAACAAGTCCATTCCAAACTGTACAATCCAAGTTCACACCAACGCAGGGTGTCATGGTGTGATTCAGTCCAAGATTAGCAATGGCAAGATCATTGTAGAATGGAGACCTTATGTTAGTTAAAATGATTCGGCAATTTCATAAAGCTATGGGGCTGCCAAGTGCAGACGACAAACTAACTTGGCCACAGGTTAAAGACCAACGTAACGCTAAGCTACAGGAGGAGCTCGATGAGTTTCGTACAGCCTCCACAGAGTTGGAAGCGTTTAGCGAACTAGTTGACATACTCTATGTTGTACTAGGCACAGCTGACGTTTACCGCTGGCCTATTGTGTTGGGCCTAGAAGAGGTTCATCGAGCGAACATGTCAAAAACTCCTAACGGGTTTCGGCCGCTTAAGGAACAGGGATTCTTGCCGGCAAGACTCGACCTAGTATTGAACAACCATCGAGAGCGAGAAGCCCTCGGAAAAGCTGACTTACCCGACCTATCACTTCAAGGGAGAAAATACCGTGCGAACCTTAGACAGAGCTTGGACAACAATGCTAAACAAAGTCATGAAAGAGGGGGAGTTAATATCATCCCGCAACGGACCGATGATGGAACTGAGAAGCCAACAGATACGGCTTGACACTCCGTACTATGCTGTCTTGCTGAACCAGCGTCGAAACCTTAAGCTGAAGTACATGTGTGCTGAAGTTCTTTGGTACTTCATGCGAACTAAGTCAGCTGAGTACATGCTACAATTTGCGCCACGCTATACCCAGTATTTGGAGCCTAACGGCGAAGCTTATTGGGCGTATGGAACAAGGTTTGTTGACCAGCTACAGTTTCAAGTGCTGCCCTTACTTAGGCGGCGACCAGACTCGAGGCGTGCCATAATCTCTCTGTGGAATCCAGAAGACTTGCAGCATGCTCTCGACGAGGATGTTAAGGACGTTCCTTGCATAACTACGTTCCAGTTCTTCATACGAGGGGGACTGTTAGAGATGCACACTTATCAACGCAGTCAGGATCTATGGGTTGGCTTCCCAAACGACATCTTTACGTTTACGTGCGTCCAGATGCTATTAGCTGGTTCGTTAGGGGTTGGCTGTGGCCCCTTCGTTCATACAATGGGCAGTTGCCATTACTACACAAAGCACACAAAGCGGATCTTGGAAGCGTTGGAGTGTACACCACCTGTTATGTCATCCCCAAGGCACTTGTCGACTATCAACGATGCGCTTGAGGGTTGGGGCGGGCCACTTGTTTGTGACCTAGCCAATGCAACGAAGGGTTTGGACGTAGCTAGCAGATCACTAACATACTTAAGGGACTTGAACAATGATACTAATTGAAGGACCAGATATGGTTGGCAAGACCACACTAGCCAAAGAGCTGGCAGTTGAGCTTGACACTCATGTCTATCAGCACCTGTCTAAGCCACCGGCTAGCTTCCACCCAACTATTGGCTACATTGACCTAGCCAGTCGTTACTCTGTTAGAGACAGATTCCACATCAGTCAGGCTGTGTACGCTAGAGTGACTGGCAGAGATACGAGCTTCACCCCTGAGGCCAACTTACTGGTTGGTGCGCATCTACGAATGCTAGGTGTGTTTACCGTTATCCTGACCTGTGACGACTGTCAACTTGAGAAGAGATTCGCTAAGCTTGAAGACAGAGAGATGTACGATCTTGAGACTATCCTGAAAGCGAACAACACGTTCAAAGAGATTGGCCGTAAGAACGGCAGACATATGGACTTCAACTTCGACGTTGACCTACACATAAACTGTAGTGAGAAGAACCCTTATCCCACCCACAACACGGTGGACTACATCCTCAATCTGTACGAAGACAGGCAGAGCCTACTGGAGCAGTTCTAATGCACGTGTTCATCGCAATCGCCATATCGTTTACCTACTTCTTAGGCTTTGTAGTTGGATTTTTACTTGGGAGCACTTCAAGATGAGATTAGCATTAACTATAGTGTTGTTTGCTGCAAGCTTTGCACAGGCACAGACTATCACATATTCTATCAATGAGAATGGCAGCTTCAGCGGTCAAACTCAAGCAGAGTCTGAACGTGACATTGACATTGCGTTTGCAGAAGCGTCCGCCGTGTGTGGAGCAACTTGGGAACGAGTTGAGAGGAAAGGTAGGATCAAACACTACTGGGCAACCGAGTCTGAGATACGAGCGTTGGGTCGCTACTACTACGGCAGTAGGAAGACTTACATGAACTCAACAAGAGAGCTTGGCCTTGGGCCGAACCAAACTCAAAGTGCTGGTCGTATTCCAATGACAGTTGTACAGCATGAGTCGATCGGGCACTACCTTCGTTGGGAGCACGTGCACCATGATAACTACTCTTCCATCATGAACACTTGGGCTAGGGTTCGATACCTTACTCCGTACGATGTTCTTCGATTACAAAAGAGGTTCGGTCTGCCTGCTGAGGGGTTCTATCCACCTGAGCAAGTTTACTACGGAAACCGTATTAGGTTCCTACGGGCTGAGAGGGCTCTGCTCGTAACTATACGTGACAGCAGCACTGACTTTGCCACTAGAGCTGGAGTCCAGATAGACATAGTTAAGACAGTCACTAACGAGATAACCGCTTCACTAGCATGGTGGGTTGTTAAGCGTAAGTGGATGAACGTTCCAATGGCCAGGTAGCAGGAGATACGAATGATTGTATGCGAGAACGGCGTTCACATCGTCGAGACTGAAGAAGAGATGCCCTTTCACCTTGTTGGCTGCAAGGATATCTACATGGACGCAGAGACAAAATCTGGTAGCCCTAAATTAAAGAGCGTGAATCCATACCACAATTGTTGGTTAGCGGGCCTGTGCGTGACCGCAGACGACTGTAAGACAGCTTATTACATTCCTGTTGGACATTATAGCGGTCGTAACATTGCGTTGGACGTGGTAGTTAAGTTCACTGATGCGCTGCTCAAGAATTGTGAACGTTGGATCAATCACAATATCAAATATGATGCTCATGTTATTGACCTTTGTCTAGGAGTGAACTACGAGCACGTAGACTTGGTGGACACTGTGACATTAGCAAAAGTAATTGACAGCGACCGCAAGCACAAGGGTGGCTATAGTCTTGCAGCATTAGCTAAGTCTTGGCTGCGGGAAGACATCTTGAAGTACGAGCATAAGCTAGAGCCATACAAAGTTAACAACATGGACTATGGCTCGATCCCCATTGATATTCTTGGCGAGTACGGTGGGCAAGACGTGATCACTAACCGTCGTCTGTTCGCTTACCAATGTGCGGTGCTGCCCGATCAGTGTAAGGCCGTAGCTGCTACTGAGGTTGAGTTAACCAGAGTGCTCTTTGACATGGAACGAAACGGTGTGAAGGTTGATCCTACTCAACTGAAGATCACTCAATTGAAAACCATGTACCGACTCTCTGTAATAGACGAGGCACTAGCGAAAGCTGTTGGCAGGCCGATTGCTGCAAACACTAGTGACGACTGCTACGACGTACTGTGTAACCAGTATGGATTGCCTGTTCTAGAGTTCACAGAGAAGACGTCTAAGGGAGGAGGTGGGAACCCTAGCTTTAGCAAACACGTTCTAAAGAACTACCTTGTTGTGCCTGGCGCTCCACTCGGTATCGTTAAGCTGATGCTTGAGTACCGTAAGCTCTCAACCTTCAACAGTCTGTTCTTAAACTCGTTTCTTAAGTACGAAATAAACGGCCGAATCCACTGTAACTATAACCAGTCCGTTGCTACTGGTAGAATGTCGTGTAAGGCTCCTAACTTTCAGCAGGCTGACGCTTCAGCTAAAGAGTTGGTTGTTGCTGATGAAGGAGAGTCTCTTCTTGACCTTGACTATTGTCAAATCGAGTTTAGAACAATCGTCCATTACATTCAGAACCAGCGCTGCTTGCAGGCGTACAAAGACGATCCTGACACAGACTTCCATACTTGGGTCAAGAATATGGTTGGCATTCATCGGAGACCTGCAAAGACAGTTAACTTTCTTATGGGCTATGGTGGAGGCAGGGACCTGCTTGTACAGCAACTGATGACTATCTCAGAACTAGTTGAGCCTATTAAACAGAAGCTTGATAACCTTGTGCTCAAAGGCGACATACCTGACTCGGCTGTGAAGCGTCTGTTTACACTTGCTGCAAAGGAGCGTGGAGAAGCTGTCTATGATAAATACCACGACACATTGCCTGAGCTTAAGCCAACGAGTTATCAAGCTTCACAAGCAGCGAGGAATCGAGGCTACGTGTTTAACCTTGCAGGAAGGCACAGGCACTTGCCTAAGAGCCATGCGCACTTAGCGTTTAACTCTATCAACCAGTCTACAGCAGCGGACATTCAAAAGGAACGTACTGTTGCTGTGTACAAGTACTGTAAAGCGAACGGGATTAAGCCTCTAGCATCAGTTCATGATAGTACATTACTGTCTGTAAAAACTGACGGGGCCGATTTTTCGACCATGGCTGATATTGCGGCCATCATGGAAAACCCTAGAGTAAGACTAGACGTTCCTCTGAGAGCTTCTGGTGGATACTCAGCGAACAACTGGTTAGAGGCGAGCAAGACCGACTCAACTGTACCTGTCAAAGAGATAGAAGTACGTTGGGAAAAGCTCAAAGAAGATTACGCGTGATTAGTCGCGCAGCCTACCACAAGCGAAACAGGACTTTTGGTAGGTTTTTCTGGGAATAGTCATCTTATATTCCCCATAGGGTTGGTACAGATACCGACACCTTCTTGGACTCCCTCAGGACAGCCACAGCCCCGTTCTGGGCCTCAAAAACCCCTTTTTGTAGGTTTGCCTACCAGGCCAGAATGGCTCCCTCGGGCTCTCCTGGCTCCCCAGATACCTAGGACGCGTCGAACGCGCAGACATGCTCGACGTGCTCGAGGGCTTTGAGGTCTTCGAGGGCTCTGAGGTCTTTGAGGCGCTCGAACCCTTCAAGGGCCTTGCAGTAGCACGTGCTCGAGGTGCTCGAGGGCTCTGATGGCTCCAGGCCTATCTCTAGCTCCGGACTCTTCAATGTTATGAGAGGGCGTTGCGCGCTGTGCGCGTCTTGAAGGTGCGTGTAGACAATATTCACAACTGTATATCGGTATTAAGTGCGCGCTGATCACAATATCTCGCTTGAGGCACTGCGCGCGCTCGAATGCGTATTACTGCAAGGCCCTTGAGGTGTTCGAGGGCGCCGAGGGCGTTATTCTGCAAGCTCCTTGAGACGCTCGCGGGTGCCGAGGTCTCCAGTGATAAGTGTTAGAATGGGTAGTTTTAATGTTAGAATGGGTAGGTTTACCGAATAACAAGTGTCCAGTTCGCTTTCAAATTTTACCTAAGTGCTTGGTATCAAAGGACTTAGGTAAAATCTTCTCCTGTTAGAATAGGTAGACGTATATAATTAACGTGCGCGGGCGAGGTCCGCGCATTTATGTCACTCAACCCCCTCGGAGCCTTCAAGATGCCTGTTAAGTGTAAAACCAACGATGCCTTCATGTACGGTGAGTTCACCGTGCACTACCTAACGAACTGGACGGTCGTGGATCGCAACTACACCACACGCTTTGTAACCAACAGTGAGGACGAACTTGAAGAGTACCTCAGGAGCCCCTGGGTGTACGTCATTACCGAGAGCAACTGGTTCCAAGCGGAGTTAACAGTCGATCAGATCAACGCACTGAGTAAAGAGTGCAAAGTCGTCTACAGCACCCAGGCTCTCAATCAGTACTGTCAAGACCATCTTGATTCGGACTATGCAGAGGACTGGTGCCTCACACTAGACGTAGAGAACAAGACCCTCACAGACTCCAGAGGTTGTTGTCGACCTGTGGAGTGGACAAGCGTAACTGACTTCATCGAATCGTACGTACTTTAAAAGGAACCGATATGACTGTTAACCAACTACATGCCAAAGTGAAGACATTCCTCAAGGACTACAACGGAGTCGACATGTTCGGAGACAACTGTTCCCTCTACACGATGGAAGAGTGGAAAGACTCGGGCGAACGCGTAGGTGTCGAGGCTAGCGGAGGCACTCTTACCTGTGAGGGACCCGTGAACCAAGGACTCAACTACGGTTGGCCTCGTGACGGAGAGTTCAGCTTCTACCATGACTTCAAACGGATGGTGGAGGACTGTGGCTACTACTTTGAGCTCGGCTACTCTTGGACCGTACACTTTTATCCGGAGTATTGATGATGATGAAACACTTAGCCTTGTTGGCCTTGATCATCTTCTTGCTGTATCCAACCGACTCAGCAGGCTTCGTTGTACCTAACATCTGGAGACTCTTTGATACGACTGGAACTTTTGTGGGTAGTGGTCCCGCCATCGATCTGAGTCTCTTGAAAGGATCCCATGAGTAGAAACCTAAACGTGTTGTACCTTTGCCCTATTGCAAACAAACCTGTCAGAACGCTTGACGTTCCCGCTGATCGTGTTACCGTTCAGGACGGTTGTAAGGTTTACAGGCATAGTAAACACTTTACAGCGTGTCACGTATTTGACGCTTCGCCTATCTCGGATGCTGACGCGGAAGCGAAAGCAAACTACTTTAAGAGATATGGAACTTGATAAACCCCTTTTAAGGAACCTGTTTGATGAAAACCTCCGTTACTGCCCAATTGAACTACTACTGGCGTATGCTCCACAGGCTTGATCGCCGATTACAACCCTTGTGCCTTCAGAACAACCAGCTTCTAGAGATAGGAGCTAGCGGGACATTCAATGCCGACATTACTTACACCTGCCAACGCCTTATGGAGCTACTAGAACTATGAGCCTTAACACAACACTCAAGCAACTCAATAGATTTGTCGACGCCAACTCTGACAAGGTCCTACGTGCCCACTGGCCATCCATGGAGACTCCGGGTCCTTTTCAGATAGAAACCTATTGGCTTGCTGTTATCGCTATGAAGGCCCTTGAGGCTCTCGAAAAGCACTGCCATGACGAAGAAGTTAATCTTGAATTATTTGAAGATTGACTGTGGTCGAGCGCACGGAGCGACCGATTACTATATGAAGACGTTACCAACCCCTTTTTACCTCACTTTTGGAGATACAAGTATGCTAGGCGAAACCACAGAAGTCGGACAAGAGAACGCACCAACTGCACCTGCAACACCAAGTCGGTCTGGCGCTCGTAAGCAAGTTAAGTACCCTGGATTGCGAGACTCTGACGACAACCCTGTAAAGCTCGATGCTATGCCTGAGGACTACAGTCTGAAGGAGCACAAGCCGTTTGTACGGAAAGACTTCTCTGATGAGTCTATCTGGCTTGATTGGCGAGCTGATCAATACGAAGCCAAAGCGAGTGCCTACCGCGAAGAGGCCAAAATGATTCGTAAGTTTGGCTCCGCTGAGGATCAGAAAGCCGCAAAGAAGCTTCTCAAGTTCCAAAAACAGTTTGCGGACTTGCAAGCACAGCTATCTGGAGACGGTGTCGACGTCGCTTCCATTCTCGCCTCTGTTGGTGTCGGAATCAGTGATGATTGCGAAGCCTCTGAAGCGTAGAGAACACTGAGGTGAACCCCGCGTTTTAAATGCAACGTGGGCTTTAGCCTCTTTGGGCTGTATGGTAATGCAACGAAGGTTCGATTCCTTCCCAGTCCACTGACTATTCGTGTCCCTTAAGGAATCTACTGATGGCAAAGTCCTCAGAACTCAGGCGCTTGGAAGAGCGTCGTGAGACTGTCAAGATGGCGCTCAGGACTATACGTTCTGATATCGCCAATCCCCAGCGCTTACTCAACGCTATCCAGCGTGATAAAGAAGAGATTGAGCGCCTTCTACTCCGAATCGCTAGAGTTACTGCACGTCATGACTCTCTCGACTCGCTCCACCGTGACGCGGTTGTCAGCCTGTCCGCGCTCAACACCAAAATTAAGGCTGAAACGCACTCCGTTAAGATCGAAGCTATGAAACGCCTTGCCTCACTTTTGTTTGAGGAGGCCCATAATGGACCCGACAACGACTGAAAGCGCGTTCATCTTCACCTCTTTTGAGTATTTGAACCACCACGACTGGATCAGAGACCTCTGTGACCTCAGTTATGATGACTTGGACCGATCCGAGTACGATGATCTGATGGACGCAGAGCGTTGTATCATGCAAATGTGGGTAAAGTCCTCTGACGAGGGCACAACTCTCGTCCGCTCGTACATCGAAGGGACCTGGGAGCTTGCTGCAATAGGCGGATTCACCGTCATTGAGGACGTTCTCATCATGAATGAGTTCTTCTGTCACCCTCAAGCGCAAGATCTAACCTCAAAGTGGATCGAACGTCTTGAGTCTTTGCTCCATTCGCTCAATGATGCAGGCCGAATCATGCACATAGTGCCAACCAACTTGCATACAAGCGTGCTCCACTTCGCTTCTAATGGCTTTACAGCCACAGACGACACTGACAACTACATCTTCACGAAGGACTACTCATGAACTTTCCAACTAAAGTGATCGCCAGTGCGGCAATCCGCAATGCTAAGAGCCGTGTCGGGGTGTCTGTACGATACGCTGACCATGATGAGACTATTACCATCCGTGACACTCGAGCTCACGTGACACTCGATGAGTTTCCAGTGACTAATGCGTCTCAAGAGGAGATAGAAGGAGCAATCAACGATGTTCTTTGATATAAGAGTGGACGCATCGGCAGGAGCGACTATTGCTCAGGAGCTAAGAGAGCTCGCCTCACTCATCGAACGCGAAGAGATGTATGATGGTCGATCGTGGCGGAGTGATCGGACCACTGCAAGTTACACTTATGAGTACCGAGGCTTTCGGATCGATCGGACTTATACGTGGGCTGGAGGCACTGCAGATAGCTATGGTCACGCAAAGGAGCAAATCGATGGAACATTTTAGACAGACAAGCGATCAGTGGTCGTTCAAAGAGGTAATGGACTTTATACGTGCCACAAAGATCAAAGGATGGCTCCTGGCTCCAGTTGGAGCGGTTGTCACAGCGGGCTATACGGTGGTAGGCAAGCCAATGGATTTGATTGCAGTACCCACGTCGAGCACTAGTACCATCAAAGACTTCCCCGCAGGAGGCTGGCATAAAGGGGATGTTTTTCTCACTCACGTATCTGGCGAGCGTCGCAGGGTACATATCTCTGTTCTACACAAGGCTGTACTATGATTGTTAAGAAATCGACATCTTGGAAGACTCGTTGTGACATATGTCAAGACAGGATTCCCAAAGGGGAGAAGTACGAGCAGTGTGGCGATACTAAGTATTGCTACAATGGCAATTGCATCTCTCGATACCAGAAACTTAACGGAGACTCTGACGATGAAGAATAAACAAGCGTTCATTGAGGGACTAGACATACGCCAAGATGACAATGGTGATTGGTGTGTCTACGGCAATATCGGGCACGTCTACGGCAATATTGACAACGTCTACGGCAATATTGACAACGTCTACGGCAAGATTGACAACGTCTACGGCGAGGTCCGCAGGGATGCTAACAAGTTCATCAAGGAAATGAACATACTTCAAAATGTCGAGGGTGAGTGGTTTGTCGGTGGAGACGTTAATGGAGACATCCACGGACACGTTAGAGGTGCTATTGGCGGTAACGTTGAGGGGTTTATCTGCGGTAGTGTCTTCGGCACGGTAGTAGGAGGTAAAAATGAAGATAACAATTGAGCAACTTAAGGAGTTCTGTAAGCAAGGTGACCCGAAGGAGAGGATTGACGTTGAAGACTGTTATACCTGCCTTACCGCTAGGTTCGCTCGTGCAGTGGGATACGACGTCATATCCGCAGACTACGGCGGTGTTGAGACTAAGCAAGGTGACATAGAGGTTCCAATGGCGTGGGCGATTTGGAACTCTAATGCGTCTAAGGAAAGTTACAGCTATATGGAATTACTTGAAGTATTGGAGACACTATGAAGTACAGACTATTGAACGCCCTTGAGACCATCAAAGATGGTGATCAGTGGTACGAGCCCTCTCTTGGCTGGCGACTCTCATGCCTCAAGGGCGGGTGTCCTAATGGGCTCAAATACCGACGTCCCTTGTTTGAGTGGGAAGAGGTCAATGGCCCCCTTCAACACGGAGACCAATGGTACAACGAGGATGCTAGGCGATGGTACAACGAGGATATCGACACCTACCAAGTAGGTCTTGTTCGTAGAGCTTCTAAGGCCGGCTGGATTGAAGGTGACACCGGTGAGCAGAGCTACGACGAAGTATATGGCTTGTGGAGGGAGGGTGATTACGGACCGAGGAGACGAGCGTTCGGAGTAACTGTAGGTGAGCCGACTCCTTGGCAGTATGCGAACCACCCATTGTACGCTAAAACATGGACCTCAGAACAAGCCGACAAGGCACGGAGGATGAAATGCAACTAATGGACGAAAGGTGTGGCTTCCTGCCTGTCACGTACATCCAAGGCAGGGAACTCGAGTTGGTTCAGTTGGTGCGCTTTGCACTCATGAGGGAGCCGAACAAGATGAGACGTCAGTTCCTTCGTGAGCTTTGGAGAGACCGCATACACTGGGCTTCTGCAATGGACCCTGACAACGCCTCGAAATACTGGGAGGGCTTCTGATGGAAGTTGTAGTCTGGACGATTGTGGTTTGTGCTTTGTTCTATGCTCTAGCTGATAACGTAGGAAGGAGGAGGTGATGAACGACGAGAACACTGAAAGTGGCCCAGATCACATTGATCGGTATAGGTGGATGCATCTGCTTAGACACTGGGACAAGGAGGCGGGGTTCAAGAAGATCACGTACAGTCATGCTCGTGCAACTTGCTTGATAGATTCCGCAAGGGAGGGTTACTTGGAAGAGGAAGACCCAGTGAGGAAACGAGCGCTGATGATGGTCTATCGACTTCGGTGGTTGATATACGGTCGGAGGAAGGACGGAACTCCGGTATATCGTTATACTGCAAGAGATTAATCACATGCGACGAAGCGGGAGGGGGTTAACTGACAATAGAATTGATTTCTGTGGATGGCCTATATAGTTTGAAATATACTGCACACTGTATATTACCTAGTTGATTAAAAACGCACATTTACTGCAAATAATCAATACATACTACATCATATATAATAACTGGCTTTTTGGTTTTTTTATTAATATTAAGAGTGTAGTAGGGTAGTATATATATAGGCTATCTGTGGGAATCAATTCTACTGTCAGTTAACCTAGGCCCGCTTCGTCGCGGAGGAGTTACACATGAACAGAGACGACCATTTTAGACGACTGAAAGAGGCGCATGAACACCTTAAGACGTTCGTACATAAGAAGAAATCCAAAACCCGATCGGAGTACCGAAGACTTGCAAGAGAACGACTCATTCCAAAAGATAGAAAGTGCCCGAAGTGTGGCGCAATTACCATTAACTCAAGAAGCTGGGACCTTAGTCATGAATCAGACCCAAAATGCAAATCGTGTAGCCAAAGAGGAACTTTACCTCAGTGTAAAAAGTAAGTGGGAGAGTATTGCAAGGAGCGTAATGAGTTGCCGGCGTCGAGCACTCATGGAGGCTCAAGATATTGTGCACGATGCGTTCACTAGAGGGTTCGTCGAGCGTTGGACAGAGAGCTATGATCCAGCTAAGACGAAAGGATACGAGCCTGCGTGTGAGTTAGATTGCAGTACACTGCCTGATTCGTACACGGCTGATCAAGTTCGTCGAGCAATGTTAGAGCACAAGATGAAGCAAGAAGCCTCCAGAAAATTGACGGGGCTAAAATTTTGGCTGACCTTTAAATTTAGGCTCTTTGTGAAAGATGAGATGCGTCGAAAGGTTCAGCGCCCAACGCTCGACATAGATTACAACAGAGGTCGGGAAGGAAAGCTCACCGCAGTTCGCGCAGTCTCCCTAGAGGACCACGACGTCGTAGCCCGCCTAGAGCCAGAAGATCCCCGGGATTACCTGACGCCTTTATCAGAGCTCGAGCGCGAAGTAGTTGAGGGGTTTTATCTAGAACAGTTGACCCTAAAGCAGATAGCTTCTCGGGTGGGTTGTCACTTCAATACGGTCCACGCGATCAAGAAGCTTGCGATGGCCAAGATCTCCCAAAATAGCCTTTTGTAACTTTTGCTACCAGCCTTTGGAAAAGGCCAAACCTCCTGAACCTCCCATCCCCTCCATCCCCTCCATCCCCTCCAAACCCTCCAAACCCTCTAACCTCTCCAAACCCTCCAAACCCTCCAGACCCTCCAGACCTCTCAAACCCTCCAGACCCCTCAGACCCTTCAAACCCTCCAACTAGACCAAACCTCTCGAACCCTCAAACGACCGCATTGCGACCATAATCTAGGAAAAACACTATAATTAAGCAGATTGGAGGGTCTGGAGTGTTTGGAGAGTTTGGAGGGTTTGATCTAGTTGGAATATAGGGTTCGAAGGAATTGGAGGGTCTGAGAGGTCTGAGAGGTCTGAGAGGTCTGAGCGTAGGCGCCCGCATTGTGGACAAGCTTGCAGAAACTGCCCAGACTCCCCCGTCTCCCCAGTGCGCTCAGACTCCCCCGACTCCCCCGTCTCCCCGCACTCCTCCGTCTCCCCCGTCTCCCCCAACTCCCCCAACTCCCCCAACTCCCCATCCTACCCCAGCACGGTCCGCATTGTGGACAAGCACGGACCGCATTGTGGACAG
>Ga0208299_1000308_pt1 | contig 46872 bp, 25 predicted proteins | sample 15_taG_FD_184089 | JGI IMG/M metagenome (GOLD analysis project Ga0208299, IMG submission 184089) | Marine viral communities from the Subarctic Pacific Ocean - 15_ETSP_OMZ_AT15312 metaG (SPAdes) (version 2) | ecosystem: Environmental > Aquatic > Marine > Oceanic | place: Pacific Ocean | collected... | reverse complement strand
TATAGATATTAACAATCATGTGGGATGCGTTTTTAAGATTTATAACCGAGTCGTCGGGATGGTCTAGTTCCCCGAGCGCGCGTCGTTCGTCGACCAATTTTTGATAATTCTTTATTTCACGCTCCAACACCTCGGTGGGATAAATCCGGCCATTGCCGTTTTTCTTTCCCCCGCATTGGAGCATCCCGGTGAGATACATCCCTCCATTGGCGACCTCGGCTTTTTCGGCCTCCGTCAGCAAATCCTGACAAACCGCGCCGTCACAAAGTTCATAATATTCTCTCAATAAGACTTTTGACATATTTGTATCCCTTTTAAATTAAAACGCGGGCGCAACCCGCGCGCGTATGCACCCGTTTTTACAGAGTCGAACAGGTTGGAGCATCCATCTTTTTAGTGTTTCTAACATTTCTTAATCACCCCCTTTCTGGTAATGTATGTTTAAGCCACAATCACCGAAAATCATATTTAAAATATATGAAGTTCCGGAACTTACCCATCCACAAATTAAAAAATTCATAACTGTAAGTTCATAGGTAAATAGTTCTGTCCAGGGATTAACGCCGCACAAAAATAGACCAACCCAAAATCCAATGCACATGGGACAAGTCCAAAAATATCCTTCGGGGCGGATTTTGCCAAAAATCTTACCATAACAGAGAAGCTGCGTAAGGCCATAGGCTGCTAAGGCAAAATAAAGGAGATCCACTATTTCTTCTTCTGGTGTTCTAGCATGTAACTCATCCAGTAGGGAGCATAATTATAACCTGGTCTAATGGTACCCTTTTGGGCGGCTTGCGGAACTTCTCCGAGCGCCGTCGAATCCTCTTCAGTGGGCTCTACCAAGTGATCGTCCATCATTTCTTCATAATCCTTGATATAATCCATGTAGGGCTTTTCTTCTTTTAAAAATTCAGAGATTCCATAGAGAACGTAACTTAGAGTGTCGTAATCTTCGTTTTTCGCTTCTGCTATGAGCGCTTCTATCGATCCAAAAATGTTGCCCCCCCGAATAGAATCCAAAACAATGAGACCTTTTTGCCTCAAGTATTCAAACAATCGATTTTGGGAATCGTAAAGAGAATCCGTCGCTTTCTTTTTGGGAAAGGTGAGGATCTTTTTCTCTTTAAGGAGCAACGCAATGTCCATATCATCGTGATCATATATTAATATATTGCCATCCAGAGTCTGGCGCGCCTCCAGTTGTAGCACTACTTCTTCTTTTTTGCGTCCAACTTTAATTGTGATGGCCATTAGCTTTCCATCTCCTTGACTAAACCTTGGATTTTTAAGATCTCCTGAATGAATTCAGTGTTGACTTGGCGTTTGGAAGTAGTATTTAAAATCTCCAGCACCTTCTGGGTCTTTTCGACCATCGATCCATCTTCTTGGATTTCTTTTAATTGAAGGGATTTATGGACCACCTTTTTCAATCGAGAAATCTCCTCGTTTAAATAAACTCGCATTTCGGCGCCGTCGTCGGAGAAAGAAGAGATATACTTATTAAGAAGAGTTTTTTGCTCCAACATCAAATTATCATTATATTTCTCGTTAAAGCCCTTAATGAATGTTTTAAGAGTCAGATTATTGATATGCTGCATCAGTGGCTTATCTTTGTGTTCGACAATTACCATTTGATTTAGGATTTGACTCTCTAGTAAAACGCGTTGTTTAGTTTTGGTCCCAGAATTAAAGATTTGGTAAACAGTGGCTACATTCCGGTAGTTAGGAATAAAAATTGTAAAAGCATCTTTAGAAATTTCCTGATTGATTTTCTTTATAAGCGCGCTTTGTTCTTTAAATAATTGTCTCTCATCAATCGTACACCGTTGCATTCGGCATTCAAAGATAAGTTTCTCGGCGGTGGGCCGGTCCAGACCCGATGTATCTAAAATAGATTTATATAATTCGAGATCACGCGCCAGGGCGCTATTTCCCTTAAAGTTCTCCTTAATAAGAGATAAAATCATTTTCTTTTTAGGAGAGTCTTTGTCCATAATTGCTTTTGTAAGCTCTCGTATAAGAACTTCGAAAATAAAAGCGCTGTTGCGTTTCTTATTATGCTTCATTTTCATCGATTTTCGTCTCCAAGTTACTTAACTCTGCTATCAAAGCTTTGACTTCACTTCGACCCTCAAATAACATCTTTTCTTCCTGCTTATAAGTAGATTCTTGATTTTCATAAATCCCTTTTCCTAAACTCTTTAGCCGAGGAGAGCCCGGGAGCCAGGTCTTTGGTTTAGGAAGCCCCTGTGCAGTATAATTCTGTGGGCGGCCATTTCGGCCGTCGCCATCGCGATATTTTACAGAAGTGTAAGAATGTCCCTTGGCTTGCGGCTTCGAAGATTTGGTAGTTATTAAGTTGCCAGTTTTGGGGTCACGTTTAGCCGGCGGAGCTGCCAATAATGCAGCGTCATCATCACCGCCGAGGTCTCCTCCCTCGGGTTCTTCACCACCCAGATCTCCAAGATCACCCAGATCTCCACCAAGGTCTCCGCCAAGGTCTCCGCCAAGGTCTCCGCCCCCAAGATCTCCAAGATCGCTTAGGTCCCCCCCCGCTCCTGCGGTTGCTTCGGATTCCGCCATGGATTCGGCGGCGGCATTAACTTGGGCTTCATATTTGCGATCAAAAAATATTTCTCTCTGGTTTCGTAAAAATTCTTCTTCCGACAATCCAAAAATATGCTCGGATACCCATCTCTTGGAAAAATAGTTTTCCGTGGCGCTACCGGCGATTTCGAATTTAGCTTTCCAGTGCTCCATCTCTTGGAGCGCGGCTATTTTGGAAGGATTGTTAAGTTTTAGGCGGAAACTGACCAAATCATCTCCACGGAATCCCAAGGTATAAAGATGGACAATGCCAATTTTTTCTAATTCAGAAACAACCGACCTCTGAAGGCGTTGTACTGTTCGAGAGAATCTCACATCCTTTTGCGCAAGAGTTGTTTGGTCTTCAGAGGCCTCTCTGTCTGCCGACAAATAGGCGGGCGGGATTTTTATGGCCGCGAAGAGCTTATCTCTCAAGTATTTGACATCATCTATGTCGCCGGTGAAAGCACCGCCAGGTAAACTTTCAACTCGGGAGCTTTCGCCTCCTCTCGTGGGGATGAAATAGTCTTCTTCGACCGAAAGAGGATTGTATCTTAAATCCACTCGGCCAGTATGGGAGTCCACTACCTGATTTCTCTTCATAGACGTAATCGTTTTTTGAATATACTGCTCTACATCTTGAGGAGCAATATTACCCACATCCATGTAAAAGACTCGTCGCTCAGACGAGCGCACGATTCGATAAGCCATCATGGCATCTTCCATGAGGACCAATTGGCGCCAAATCCGGCGTCCAGGCTCCATGACAGAGGTGCCGTAAGGCGCATATTTATCATTTCCTAAAATACGGAAATGTGCCACTTGCCAATTTTCGAATGTCATGCCGGCGGAGTTCCACTGATATTGAATATAATTGGGGTTGGTGGGATCCTCACCCTCCAGACGCTCCACCTCTTTGAGAGGTAACGCGATGACTCCCTTTACACCCAATGCCTCATCGATATCCAAATAAAGTAAAAAATCTCCAAATTTAACCATCGAACGACACCAGCCAAATAAATTATGGTCTAAATTTAAAACATTCGTATATAACGATTGTAAAACGGCCCGTATTTCTTCATTGGGGCATTTAATGTCTAACATAGGCTGTAACGAGGAGTGGGTTGTCATTTCATCCGCGTAGATATCTAGCCCAGATGCTAATTCGGGCATATATTCCATTTGTTCGTAGTCCGTATAACGCTCCGATCTATTCTGTTGAGCCATGATTTTTGAATTCATAACATCAAAGGGACTATACTCGGATTTACGAAACTGTTGGCCCGAAGCTGATCGAAATTTAGTCGCGTACTGATCTAGAGAGGTTCTACGAATTTTTCGATTTTGCTGGGTGCGCCAATTTGTAATGGGACCAGAAAAAAGACGAGTTAATCTTCGAAATAATTCAGATTGGGGGTTAGCGGGATTTTTCTTATTTTGATCTGCCATTTTTATCCTTTTATTAACCAAGCGTACTTAGTATACTCTTCTTGGGCTGAGTTTTGGCCTTTAAATAATTTATCATCTATGGCCGTCTTGCTATTATACCCTTCCATACCGGGTATCGACGTATTAATTTTAGTATTAACCTGGATTAGGGAATCTAAACACGCTTTGCGATATTCTATATCGCGCTCGTTGACCGTGAGGCCTGTGTCTCTTACCCAACAGCCAATAGCTAAAGCCATAATTAAATCATCATTATACCCCCGCATGGCCTGGGGTTTACCGTTATGCCAAATAAAAGTTCTCAATTCGTTAATAGTTCTCAGTGAATATACATTAATTAGTTTATTTCTGATGAATTCTTCTAATTTTGATATAATTAGTGGTCGCGTTTTAGAAGAAGTTGTGAAACCGGGGATTGCTGCCGAATTGCGTTCCCCTTGGTAACTTTCCACAAATTCGTGGGTTCCCTTAATTGAATAATATAAATTAGGATATTCAAGCTCAATCAGTTTCTCCAACACCGAAATTCCAATTCCTACGTTCTCGACGACGAGTAAACAATTTCCATACTCCTTGGCCGTCTGAAAAAGAATATTAGAATACATATCCAAATTGGGCTTCCCTTGGTATTCGGCTACAATCTCCATCGTTTCTAACTTAATTATATGAAAAACTGAATAATCGGCGCCATCACCGCGTGCCACATCGGCCACCATCAAATAGGAGGCCTCGGGCTGATATTCTTCCCAGATCCACATATTTCTATCGAAGGATGTGCGATATTTCGGCTCCTTAGTTAATTTCTCCATGTATGCAATATCTTCTGGGTGGATCACTGTCTCTCCCGAAGTATTAAAATTGCATTCCAATTCCTGTGAAATTTCGCGACGGGACATATTTCTCGTCTCTTTATTAAACCATGCGTCGTCTCGGTCGGGATGAACATCCCACATTAATTCCACGGGGTGGAAATCATTTGTCCCTTCGGCGGCGGCGCTATAAGTTTTATGAAACCAATTTCCCACCCCGTTGGGAGTCGATAAGGCGATCACGCGTCCCCCTGTCGAAATGGTGGGATACAAGCCGGCCCACAACTCATCCAAATTCTCGATATGAGCAGCCTCATCAATAACAAGCAAAGAAAGAGCCTCTGATCGGCCGGCGTCTCCCGACGTAGAGGCAGCTTGAATCTGAGACCCATTAGATAATTCGAATGAGGCCCGGTTGTCAACCGCTATTCCGGCGATAAGAAGCCACTCTGGTAAGTTTTTGAGAATTGCTTTTACTTTTTTAACTAGATTGGAGGCCGTCTTAAATTTTGTGGCCATTACCAAGATATTTTTGTCTCTATGGAAAACCATCATCCAAACAATATACGCGGCCGCTATTGTTGAAATCCCCAGTTGACGCGCTTTTAAAATGACGGTAAATCTATAATCATTGAAATCCGTCAACAAATCTGTTTGGTAGGGATAGGTTTTAAAGGGGACCAGGCCATGTAGCGGGTGAGCTATGCGCGCATAATTATTAATGAAGTAGTTTGGATCCTTACCGCATTTAAGAATTTCTGTAACGATCTCTTTTTTGGAAAGAGCATACGTCATTATTTATCGTGGGTGGTGCCAAACCCGCCTTCTTTGAGAAATTTATAATATTCAGTAGCGAGCGGGTCGACGACGCCTTCTCCCAAAGTATCTACGCCTTTGAGCCCGTTAATTTTAAATAGTTTGTGAGCCATGACAAAGGTGCGTACCCGCGACGTATTTTGCACAAAACATACCGCGTCTCCCTGTGGGGTGAGAGTAACTGTACGGCCGGTAATAGATTTATATTCTTTTTTAAGGAAATCCGCGATACCGGCTAGTCGACGCTCACACTCTTCCTCAAATCCTTTTGCATATACGTCCTTAAGACGTACATCGCCCTCATAATTAATTTGGAGCATGTCTCCAATGAATTTGATACCAAATCCGTCAATAACACGAGAGTCTATAATGGGGCATCCTTCTTCTCGCGAAAGGACTCCGACTTTCGCGATCTTGCCATCTTCCACAAAGCGCTGGTCATGTGCGCCGTCGTAGCCATTTGCAGCAGCTTGAGCAATTCCTTGTATAATTTCTAATGTTGTTGCCATTTATTTATTTTCCTTTTTTGGGCGCCATCCAGATTTCCATCTTTCTTCGCGATCTTCTACCCATTGCACATAACAATTAAAACAACAATCAAATTTATTCATATAAACATTATCTCTAATCTCAAATGAATAAACCTCGCAAATCGGACAATTTCGATTATTATCTCTATTAAGTAGTTTTTTAGAAATTAAAAAGCCATCAACTTCTACTTTATCGTGGTCAGGGCAAGTAGCTTTTTCTTTCTCATGAAGCGCAATGATTTGTTGACGATAATCATCCTCCTTTTCGTCCGACCATTTGGATTTAGGATTGCCAATAGACTCCTCGCCATACTTCTGGGAAATGGCTTTTTCGTATTGTGCGATTTTATTTAATTTATCGCTCATTTGCCATCCACCGCATATACGATTGCCACAGCAGTTAGAACTCCGGCTACAAATCCACCTGCGATTATTAATCCGGTACCGACCTTGCTTGGTTTTTTAGCAATGATTTTTCTTAGATCCTCCACTTGAGCGTCATAGATAGCCAAGGAAGCCTCGTAGTGTTCTTTCTGAAACCGGATCGTGATGTTGAGTTGTTCGACCTGAAAATCGTATTCTTCTTTCTGAACTGCCAAGCGATAGGCCATTTCCAACTCATAATCTTCTTTGAGAAATTCGTGATCCGACAACATTTTCGCTGTAGCTTCAGGATCAAAGAGCGTGCCAGTAAATGGCACCTCATTTCCCTCTTGAACGAATGTAAATTTCCCATCTGCTGCATATGCACCGCTCGTGAAGAGAATAAAAATTAAGAATGTTTTGATAAAATTATTCCACATATTCTAATCCGAATGTTTCAGAAATTTTGTCAGCCAATACTCGGGGTTGTTCTTCGAAATCGCGTACATGCGTTTCTGCTCGTTCTTTGCGGGCTTCTTCTAAATCTTCGCGAGTATCATTATAATCTTCTTTGAGTTGATTTAACATTTCTTCGTAATTTTTCAATGTGTTGTCGCGTAATGCCAACTCTTCAGCGTAAAGAGCTTTCATAGCTGCTATTTCACTTTCATAAGAATCCACGGCCACGTCAAAACTATCTTTAAGCGCCGAGTAATTATTCCGCGATAAGAACACAAACCCCAACAAGCCGACCAGGGCAATAGTTTGCCAATACTTTGCCAAAAATTTGCCGATTCCGCCTATGAGGTCACCAAAATTAATGTTAATCACATTCCCCCCTTGAGTTTCACAATTGCGTCAATTACGGATTGACCACCGATATATAATGCGCTTAAAATTAACCAATCTCCGCTATCGATATGAGCCGTGAACATTAAAGCTGTTGCCATACTCCATACCAATAGTTTTCGTGAAACCATTTTTTCTAATACGCGGTCCAAAAGACCTTTTGCTACTTGTGTCATTGTCATGTATTCTCCTTTAGCCTATATAATTAGTTTCTTTACTGCTGAACGAATGCATAACCTTCCTTTTTGTCGATAGTGACTTGCATGTCTACACAGTCTTTTAAAGAATCCACATGAGAAATCAATAAAACTGTTTTAAAATATGATTTGATTAAATCTAAGATATCAATAAAGCCTTGCATATTTTCTTCATCCAAGGCTGTTCCCGGCTCGTCGAGAACAAAGATATCCGATTTGGGTAAACTCGAAACCGATAAGAGAGCCAGCCGAATGGCGACGGCGGCAATTGTTTTCTCTGCCCCTGAGCCCATCTCCAGCGGCCGTGGGTTATATTCTGCATGCTTAATGAAGATATTTAATCTCTTACCGTCGTCTTCGAAAAATACTTCGAAGTCAACAATGTTTGCTAAGATTTTGGCTATTTCCTCGTTAATTACTGGAAGGCGCTTCTTGATGATGTCGTAAGCGATCCCATTGGGATGCATACACCGCAAATAAAGATCATAAGCCGCATACTCATCACGCAAATCAGTAAATTGTTGTTTTTGTTCTTTGATGTTTTCTATTTTCTGCTCATAGGAGCCAATTGTTTTATAGAGCGCCAATACATCTTCCTGGCATGCGTCATATAATCTCTGCATCCTCGTGGCTTCCCACTTGAGAGACTTTTTGGTTTTAAGCAAACTTTCCAAATTTTCAATAGCATCCTTATTAAGCTCATATTCCGAAACCTTATCTTCAAGGCAAACCACTTGATTCATTAAGTCTTTGATGATAGAAGAATTCTTTTCTACCTGTAAATCGGAATTGATTATATCATTAGACAGAGCATTCTTCTTCTCGGTCACTTGATTATATTTGGTAATATGTTCTTCGACTCTGTCGGGATTAATTAAAGCAACCTGATCGGCTAAGTCCTCGATAGACTCCTCAAAAATATCAATTTTTTGTTTATTGCTGGGAATTATTGCCTTGGAGGCATATGCGTCTTTGATAAATTTACAAGTTGGAAACTGTGTGCCACATGGAATGCCGTCCAATAACTGCACCCTATTTGTATTCCTTTCTAATTCCTCTTCTTCTTTGTTTAAGTGAGATTCTAGAGCTTCGAGTTCTGCAACCATTTCATCAATTTTGTCTTGATCCTCATAGAGACTTTTAATATCAAAATTCTCGATAAAATCAATAATTTTTTGATATTGAGTTTTCTTTTCGTCGCGCTCCAACAGGAGAGTGTGATTCATATCCGATAGAGATATTATTTGATTCTTTGTGTCCCGAAGCTCGGTGCGAACCGTAACCACATCGATAATTTCAGCCGGAATTGACTCAATTTGAGCAATAATGTCTTCCCGTTGTTGGACTTTGTCTTTGATGGAAAGATCATATTTATTACAATCGTTTTGTTGTTTGGAAAGTTTTAAATTACAATCTTCCAGGTCAAGCTCGGCGCTGATTAATTCTTCGTCATAATTGCGACCTTCCAATTTATTAAGGGCGCCCTTAGTGTCAGCTACAGATTCCTTGGCTAATTTAAATTTCTTGTCGAAAAATTCTAAATCAAGAAATTTAGCTAAAATTTCTTTCCGGCGCGTGGAACCTTCGCTAATAAAAGCCAACGCCCCCAACTGAGAAGACATAGACGAAAAAAGGAAATCATCTAATGTTCCGAAGGTCTTACGAATGTTTTTATCAGTATCATTTCTGGTGAGTCCATTTAATGTTTGGATATTATCCATCGATGCATTGTACATCTTAAAGTCTACATTTGTGCGTGCCTCTTCTGTCACGACGCCTTTGAGCTTGCGCGTATATTTTTCCGATTCTCGCTCCACAAAATAGTCATTTTCTCCAATAGATATTTTTACAGTTCCGCGACCGATTCCTTGATTCTGATTAATAATATTTAAATTTTTTCTGTCATTTTTGGAAGTTGAGTTAAAGATAGTGTATAAAATGGAGTCGATAATGCTCGATTTGCCGGAGAAATTCTTCCCGAAGATGCCCACAATTCCGTTTAGGTTATCAAAATTAATAGAATTGTCTTCCCCGTAATTAAAAAGATTATCCCATTTAATTTCACGCAACTTCCAATTAATATTGCGAGAGACTTCTTCATTTTCTTCCGCCAGTTGATTATATTTCAAATTTAATTGTTGCACCTTCTCCATCAAATTTTTTGATGGTTCGAAATCTTTCAGATATTCTTTTATGAGGTCTTCTTGGACCGTAAGATCGCGAAGGTCTTCAGTCTCCAGAGATATAGCCAATTCGTCGATAGTACCATGCTCGCCGGCTCCACGGTTGAGGAAGGTGACACTTTCCGGCTGAAATTGGTTTTTAGCGATTTCGATGGCTTTTCTCATTACGTTAAGGGGAAGGTTATTATGAGATACAAGCCGCAAACGAGCTTTTCGAGGAACTATTTTTTCAATATTTTTGGGCATTTTGCCCTTGGATGTCAAATCAATAGTAATAAACGGGCGCGGATTATCAATCTGGATATGACGACAAGTAAAGTCTTCTTTACTATCAATTTCCCAAATTAAGAATCCTTTATCATTGGTCTCACCAAAGTTTTGTTGGATAGTAGAGCCAGGATAACGAATATAACCCCCTTCGTCCAAACACTGATTGGTTTTATGAATGTCCCCAAGGAATCCATAGTCGAGGCCGCGAAAAATTTCCAACGGGTGATCGCCGTGTTGCATAACCCATCCTGTATCGGTCTTGACACCCGAAATAGATCCATGATATAGGGCAATATTAATTTTTTCTAGATCGCTTGGTTCAGACCAATTATCTTCATCAAAAACTGATAACACATTGAGAACAAAGTCGCCTTCTAGTGGAACTTCTCCTGAATTCTTCAATAAATTAAGATTTTGGTGATCCAGGGCTTCTACGATTGGCGTTAATGCGTCTTGTCGACTCGAATTCTTTAAATTGCCATCATGGTTGCCTAGAATTATATAGGTGGGGGCAATATCTGCCAGACTTCGAAAGAAGTTAGTACACATCTCCACGAATTCCGGGCTAATTTGCGTCTTCGTGTGAGCGATATCTCCGCAATGGATGATATAGTCAACATTTTCATCTTTTAGTGTTTGATATAGTTTATCAAATACAATTTTATATTCGTAATGATATTTTAAATTACGAATGTGAGTATCTGCAATATGCGCAAATTTCACTTTTTCTCCTAATTGATATTAGAAATGAGAGAGGTAAGAATATCTTCTTCTTGAATAAAAGAAGCCTGAGATGATAAACGTTTAAATTCATCCTTCGACATTTCACCAACGTCTTCATATTCTTCTAAATCCAACTCTCGTATCTCAATACCATATTTTAATAACAAACGTTTAATTTTAAGGGCCTTCCATTTGGCGTCTTTATCTAACGCCAAAAGAACAGGTGTGTCATGTTTAATAATCTTCTTAAAAAGTACAGAATTTTCGGATAATGTCGAGCCCAAGATAGGCACCGCGTTTACAGCCTTCATGGCATCAAAAATACCCTCAACAATCGTTATCTCTTTATCGAAATCCAGATATAACTCATTAAAAATAATATTACGGCTTGCTGCTGGGTTGAGGTATTTGAAATCTCCTTCGGTAAGGGCGCGCGCGACAAAATAATTTGCGGCGCCGTCTTCGTTAAAAGACGGAAAGATAACCCTGTCACGATAACGACCGGACGAACAATACCCTACCTTCCACCCAAGAACATCCTTTTTGTCAATTCCTCGCCCTTCTAAATACTTTAACATCTTTCTGCCGCACGAATCAAGATGCGCGCGAGTCAGACTCTTGAAGTCGCTCGGGAGATCCACCACCTGGATATTCTCTTCTGGTATTTCCCCCTCAAATAGGGCCTCGAAGCGGCCTAAATCCTCTCTGGGCGCGCCCATGAGGGTCCTCCAACCTTCCTGGTCCTTAAAGGAACCAAATCGTCTGACGACCCTATATAGGCTTCTTCCGCGCTGATTGCATACCCAACACTTATAGACATTTCGCTTCAAGTTGACAGAAAATTTTCTCTTTTCGTGCTTACAGTAGGGACAAAAGAACACATATTCGTCGTTCGTTTGGAAATGCGAACCGAGGATATTAGAGAGAATAGATAGCTTTTCATTCATACTACTAATATAACATACTTTAAGGGCTCTGTCAAGTCTTTTTTTGGATCTCGCGTAAAGTTAAATAACCGGCGCGCGCAACAACGATAGCATCTGCGATATCGTAGCAATACTTCTGAATATTACCTTTTTTTGTGTAAATGATGCCGAAATCTTCATTTTCAAGGAAGTATTTCATAACAATTTCCTTGGCTTTCTCGCCTCTTTTGACTTTTATGCCACATTTTGACCGAGCGCCAATAGGAGTGATATAATTAGGTTCCATCCCATATATATTATAACATAACCAGGAAACAATGCCATTAAATCGTTGCAGAATTGACATAGTTTTAGCAGTTGAGCCTCCTCGACGGAAGAACATGAGAGCTTGTTCAACATAAATGTATTCAATTTTAAAATTTTTCTTTATATCCTTTAAAGCATTTTCGACTTCTTGTCCTTTTTCAAAAAAGTTCTTGATTTTTCTCAAATCAATGTATTGTGTATGAACAATTTTGTCATTTTTGAGAACACATACCCCCACAATACTTGTGCTAATGTCGAGTCCGAGGATCATCTATTAAAAATCCAACTTAAGTTTAAATGTGTAATCCACAGTCTCGGTCTTCTTGACTGGTGTAGCGGTACTAGCAATTCCTATTAAATTTCCTTGATCATCATATAGCCCTATTTTAGAGATATAAGTTATTTTCTCGAAGGAGCCTGTGGGGTCTGGATAAGGGCTCAGAGCGGTATTCTTGATAACAAGCTCTGGTTCTAGATAAGAATAGGCTCCCGAAATGGGCTCCATAGATTGACTATGGAGAACATAGGTGGGATTATTGGAGTAATTAAACTCGCCCTTGTCCGCATGCGCAAACATTGTAACTGTGGGAACGTTTTGGGTTCCATTAAAGTTCATCATAAAACTCGCGCTCGGGATTTGACCTGAGTCTATCGCGCCTCCAGAATAAGATTCGTGGCCTCCCAACCCTGTGCCGAAATTAATCCAAGAAGAATTCATGAGAGGGAGTCCTCCGCCGTAATTACGCGCTGTGGGTTCAAGATCCCAACTGCCAGTCAAAATAATAAAGCCCTGACCGTATAAAACAACGCCTGCACAAGAAGCTGACCCTTGACTTTGGGCATATGCGGTTCCATCGGTCTGAATTAATTCGCCATTTTGAGTGATGTCTTGCAGCCGACCGATTAAGGTGCCAGAAATATAAAATTTGAGATCCACGGTCCCCTTTTGAATGGAGGATCCATAAAAAATGGAGGGAATAGAGATAAGAGACAATTCTTGAGTGGCCTTATCCCCCAAACTTGAGCTAAAAGCATAATGTTGACTTGAAAATATGTTGTAATTCAAGATATTTTGCAATGCCCTAACATGCGCCCGTGGATGGGGGGCTGGTGCGATTAAAGTGCCCGCGCCAAGTTGCCAATATTCGCGCGATATGCTGGCCAATAAGGGATATGAACCGGTAAGGGTATCTCCATACTGAAACCCTCCAACAAACTCACTTGTTGAGATGGTCTTAAAATTAGATAAAGTTCCATTTTTGACAATAAAGGGATAAATAAGGCCAGTCTGGGCTTCATTCCTGTCCACATTCATTTCATACAAAGAAATGTAACCCGTTGGAGCATTCGGGGTGCTTGATGTAAAGGCGCCGGATATTGTGCTTACATTTTGGTAATAAGTTTTACTATCATAAACGTCTATCTGAATTGTAGGATACGTCTTGATAGTATTATAGAAAATATCGTTTGATGTAAATTTTTTTAGAGGCATAAAATTACCTCCGTTTTAATAGTCAAGCCTAACTCTGAGAGTTAATTCGTTGGTGGGGTCCTTTTTGAGAGGTTCGGACACCTTTGCTACCGCAAGAAGTTCGTTATCTGCTGAATAAAGTCCCACAGTTGTAACATAAGAAACAGGATTGTCATCTCTAGTTTGTTTTACATTAATGCGGCTTCCACTCAGGTAAGTCGGGTTAGAAGAGTAATTAAATTCGTTATTATTGACGCGGCAGAAATAAATAGTAGAATTAAGTTCGGTCGTGTTATTAAAAATATCATTTTTCCAAATGTGACGCATATAATTGCAGGTTCCCGAAATATTCCATGCGTCGGGACCTACCGTTAAAGTAGTCGACCCCGTAAAAAATGAAGCAGATTCAATAATTTCCGTGGATGCCGTCAATACACAGACGCCGGCTTGATAATATAAGAGCCCCACGCCGGAACCCGGGATAATGGGCGCCGAAGAGGTGTATAAAATACCAAATTCTCCCGCTGGGGAGTTGACTCGATAGTCATTTTCCGCTCCATGATCCGCTATGACCTTCAGGCCCGGGGTGATTCCATCACTTTGTAAAGTCAACGCGAATGAGCCTTTCTTTATTTCATCTTTTGTCAAGAGGCGCGCGAAGTTGATAAAAACACATTGATCTAATTTATCTCCGCCTGTTAGGTCGCCGTCGCGATCAAAAGGCCGGATCGATCCTGTCTCATCATAACCCACAAGAACCTGCGCCATTTGGTTATAAATATTGCGCTTTTTGGAATTCATGGAATTCGCGGGGTTATTGAGGGTGGCGGAATATCCATAAGTTAAATCAAAAATGTGATTAGCCGATGAACTCAACACTGGATAATCATAGACACTCTGAAACATGCCATGAGGATAGTTTTGAACATTCAGATCATTATAAGTTCCCGATACAATCGTGCCCGTAAGAGGAATCGCTTCGTTTAAGAGCGTCCTCGTGCTAGCAACATCGTTGCTTAATAAATTCTTAAATACTGTAGCCATTCTGTGATCCTTTTATTATGGAGTTGATTTATATTTTAGATATCGAATAGGAATATCTAACCGGTAGCCCGTTGTGACGCCCGTTACTCGGATGTTGGTGTCAATCATATAAAATGTGTGGCCGCCCAGCGACGTTTCGGTTCCAACCAATGTAAAATAGTAAGTGCTCGAAACTAAATCCAACGAAGATTGTACTTTAAACTTCAAGACAGTTCCTCGCGGGCCAGCAATCGTCTGTGCATCTCCACCATCCCCGATTACTTTAATAGATGGGTTATCTATTACAAAAGACGCGTCAGTCCCCAGTGATAAATAATAACTTGCTATCTGGTCATCATCGATATATGAAGTGGCGGCTAATTGAGTGCCATTCCGATTGATTAGTTGGCCAAACCGGGAATCCATTTCGACCAAATATTGTGTTTCGACTAAGTCGGCATCCAGCTTGCGGCTTGGAGATACCTCGGTGGTGTCGAGACCTTGGTCAATACGCACCCAAGCCTTCCCCTCGGCGGGGTCGGAGCCGTTAATGACCCCATTTATATTTGCCAACTTATCCATAGTGGTGTCGTCGGCAGCAACATAATAAACGCCCACGTCGGCCATGACATTATCCCTGGTAAACACCTGATTTAGCTTTAAGATGGGCAAATAAATCAAGTTAGTTCGAGGAATGCTTATAATTTTAGAATGCAACTGGGAAGTATTATTAGTAAACGCTTCTAAAATAGGAGTCTGCATAATTTCTAAATCATAATATGCGGAACCGCTAGGATTGTTATAATCATACAATTCATAATTAATTTCGTCGTCGCCTAAAGCGAATTTTGTTATTTTAAATGAACCATCTCCCAAGGCGAGACGCATTCGTCCAGTGTCGGTTAGTACGGCGTCTAAAATAATATCGCCAGCGTTGTCTAAAAAAGCCATAGTTTAATCCCTTTCTCTATATAAATAGTATCTTTCACGTATAAGTGTGTAATTATTTTCTCTCTCTTTCTGTGGTTTTGCGTGCAGTTTTGAATTGTACATTTAAATCTATCTGTTTCCCAGTTTCTTTAGAAGTTAACCTAATCTTAAATTTGTTTCCAAACAGACCCTCACTTTCCACCCCCAAGACAATGGTGGCATTTTTGGCAGTTGTCAGACCTTCGAGGTTAGTGCGAGAATAGTCTACCATGGACTGAGCTATTGTGGGGACAATATTCATCATCTTTTTTAGGGATTTGGCGGGGCGTCTTGGGGTCAAAGCGGGCTTTAATTCTACGGGTTTAATAATGGGGAATATAACGCCATCATTACTCACCATAATCACCGAAAAGACGGGCGACGGGTTGGAAAACTTACCATGACGATCAATGGAACGAAACATATAGTAATATAAAGTATTTGGCTTGATGTCATCAATATAAGTGGCGGCGGATGCTTGCTGCAGCGATGTGGGATCGATATCCGTGCTGACTAGGGTGTGAAAATGATTACTAAAATCCACATATTTTTCTGGCAATGTGACCATGCGATATATTTCGAAGTGATCCACTGGGTCATCTGTAGTGTACCACACACGGGAAGTCCCGGGTACCTTTTTATCCCGGCGGAGATTATCTATGAAGATTTGTTCTCCGGGTCGGTCTAGGATGATGGGATCCATGAGATAGGAACCCACATGAGTATTTAAATTAATTTTAATTTTATTATCAACGCCCTTTAGCGGATAAATAAAGGTATCGGGGAAAACGGGAGGATTGTCCATTATGCGGCCCGTGCGTTCATAAATTTGTCTTTCCATAATTTTGACATTTGGGCGCACCGTCACACTCACATTCGCTCGGAGTTGGTCATAATCCCTCACCTGGATCTGATTAGTGAGAGAAACTTCATAATTTGGAAGAATGTCCACATTAAGATTAACGGACCCGAAAGGAGCCATAACAGTATTTGAGGGAGCACCGACACCGCTTCCCTCGATCTGGTTGGGGGCGGGGAAGAAAGAGGGAGTGCCTGAATTATTCCCATACACTGCAGCCGTGTAAAAATTACTAGGTGAGGCCACAGTTGCGGTCTCGCTGGCCACTACCACTTCGGCATTTTCGAGCGTTGGTGCACTATCACTCGTCGAGGAGACAGAGCCCTCCACTGAAAAACCAAATACATCCTCGAAGATATTTAGGACAGCTTCGGTTGCGCCCGGAGTGTTTAAATCAGCCGTAATGATGTCGGGCACAATCTCAAGATTCGTATACTCATATTCGGAGCCAATTACTAGCTCGTATGCATAAATAATGTATTTATAGGCCTTATCATATTTAACCTGAGTGTCAAAATATTTAATAACATCAATCTCATTGGAATTAGGAAACCAAAAATTTTGAATGGGGACTCCTTGGCCTGAGTCCGTACTGTACTTAGCTACGCGGTAAGCTACAGTTTCGGTGTAACATTTTTCTCCATTGGTGATTTGGGCATAACTGCGCATTTTACTTTTAATGAGCGATTGCAATTTACCCGAAAATATGAGTAATGATAAAATTTTAGAAAAGGAGGACTGGATATTGCGCGCGATTTGGACTGACGCGTCTTGGTTGCCCATAAATACTTCGCTTTTAGACGACGATCCGAAATCAATAGTATTGTGGAGAAACCCATCCCACCACTCCAATACATCAATCTCGGGAAGCTCACTTCCTTCGACAATATTTGGCGCGCCGGTTGATTTTATAGTGTTGCTCCCAAATCGATTGCCAGCTCCTCCCAGGTCGGGTCGAAGACCGGGGGATTGATTAGCCGATGTATTTCCCACCACTGTTTGGAAGCTCGTGCCTTTTCCTTTAAACATCTTTAAATTAGCTAATTGGGCGCCCGCATCGGTGGTCTCGTCGGCTGCTCTGTCGATGAAAGATATATATTTTAAAAAAGAGGTGCTCAACTGTGAATCTTTTAAGATTTGCGCAAACTCTGTTCTACTGTCGGTTCTAAATTCTATTTTACTTACCATGGGAAAAATATTAACATGGGATTCGATTTCTTTTAACATGTCTATATTGTCTATGGGAAAAATTACATTTGAGAAACGACTGGCTAAAAGCTGGCGATTGCCTCCGCCGGTATTCGCTATTTTTTTAGAAATATTAGTATACAGTAGCTCTCGTGCGTCGGCATCATCATTTTTCATGAGATTGGTCATCTTCACTTCTTGTTTCGGTGCCACACCGAAGCCCGTAATCAAATTTTCAAAAAAGGGGTCGACGTTATTAGCATCGTTCGATATCTCCGCATAAATATTGGGTAAAACTTTCTCCGACACTTGGGGTAAAGTTAATATAAATTCATAAGGGCGGACATAAAAATTATATACAAACTCCACATCTCCGTAAAGGGCGCCAGTACCGCCGAGGGTGTCCTCGTACTTAGGTATTAAGCTTTCTAAATCGAAAACCATGTCTGTTTGGGTAACCCCGATGGGAAACATAGCCGCCATATAATCTTTCCAATCTTTTTCAGTGGGGAAAAAGGAGGGTATCCCTAAAATTTCAATTTTCTGTTTCACATTAAAGAAGGGGGCCTGGGCGCTTTTGGTAGTCAGTTGTTCTCCATACATAACCTCTATCTTTTTGGCCGTCGCTGGGGGAGGATTTCCGTGTGCGGAGCCTACCCAATAATTCCCCATAGCACTACGAAAGGCATCACCCGTTCCCGCTGTTGCGTCTAATCCAATAAAAAGTGTAGTTTTCTTAGCCATTACAGAATATCCAATTTGGTTGTGCGTATTTGGTTAATAATCATATTACTCTGAAACGCTGGGGCGGTTTGTGCATTTTGGGCAATTTCCGATTTTAATACCCCGAGGACACCGCTGCCCACACTCATAGATGTGAGATCCAGTTCAATCATTGCACTATCGGGACTCTCGGTTGATTTTCTTTTCTTAATGCTAAAATTGGACGGAGCGGTGGAAATAAGAAAATATTGATCGAAGGATTTGACATCAATCCCGTCCGATATACCAACACCCAAGGCTTCATTGGTATATGGGCGCACCCGACATAAAAGAACCTTTTGGCCCGTTAATTTAGTGAGGTGGTGCGCCTTTAGAAGGGTGAATTGGGGGGCCATCATTAAGCTCACCCCGTTGCTATTGGCTTTGTACCCACTCAAAAACTCAACCTGAGAAATCATATCATAGTTATATCTATAATATTCCGACGTGTCGACGCTTTTAATTAAATCAATCCCCGTATCGGGCCAGTTATTGGAAACAGCTTCACTCTTACCAAACATCAATGAGCGGATCTGGTTTGGTATTAAATCGAAATTAATATTTTTATCAGCCACAGATGTTCTGGTGGGGTCCTCTTCAGGCCTCGTCATTGCCTGAGTTTCTGGCTCGGGCTCTTCTTCGGGCCGTGTCATGGAATAAGTTTGCGATTGAGATTTGGTACGACGCATGAGAGAGATGGCACTTGTATCACTATTTAAATCAAAAGTGGCCATGTTCTTCTTAACTGGCGATACGAAAGGGGAGGGACGCATGGGGAGGTTGCTAGCTTGTGGGCCCAGGTTTTTTGTAACAGCCAAATCTTGCAGAAATATGGTTGCAATGGGGAGGTTTTTCCTACTTTGTGTATCCGTCTCAGTGATTAGGATTTTTTCCTCACAATAATCCCCCGTAGAGTTTATTAAATCGGAAGATACCTGCAGATCTTCACTTCCAAGGATTTCTCCCACACTCAAAGAATCATCAATTGTCAGTCCTTCAGTAACCTGGCTGAATAGAGTCGGAGGGCTCGGTATAACATTTACATTTAATTGCCCTAATATATTCGCACACGCCAAGTTTCCGGCGGTCTCCATGGTGGAAGAATAGTTGGCTGTATTCGTCGGGGTTCCGGCATAACTTGCGTTTGTGGGCGCCCACTGACCAGCACTGGAGGCAACAAGGGCAGCGGATAAGCCTGTATACTGCTCGGTGTTATTAGAAAATTCAGGGCTAGAACATCTATCTACCACTAAGTCGGGCCCCGCAAAGATAACGGCTGGAGTTATATAAGAGGGGGCAATTTCGGATAAATTTAAGAGATCAGTATTGAGGCCGCCGGCGGGGCCAAGATCGATGGCACCCAGAGTGGACTGGAGATTTTGTAAATCGGGAGAGGCCCAGTAGAGTGTATTTTCTTGAGTTATACGCTCCTCAAAAGCCGCTTTTGTCACCGTCTTTAATCCTACCAGTCGTGTGGCGCCCGGAACTCCTAAAAAATCCATTCCAATATCGCTACGCTCATTGCTGTTGTATATTTCATTAAAAAATCTCCTTATCGTTATAGTAGACGCCTTAAATTTAGAGCTAGTTTGTCTTTTTACTTCATTCCCCGGCAACTCAGTGTGAAGACGGGGGCCTAGAATTTGAGTTAATTTAGTGATGAGCATATCAATCAATGAATTAAACGCCCGGATGCCTTCCAAATTACCGGATTTGGGAGAGATTAGGGCGTAGAGACGTTTCCCTAATGATTTAGGGTCTTGAATGCGGGTGAGAGAACTAATAACATCCACAAAAACTGTGATGCTTTTCACCCACGGGAGTTGATCGGAATCGAATTTGTTATAATATTTGGTTAACTTCGAAGTAAAGTGAGCAGATTTATGATTATAAAATTTGGGCATCGAAGCGGTAGAATTATAGAGAATCATCATGTCTCGAATATTAACTAGGCGCTTCAATTGCTTATTCAAGAAATCAACGGTACCGTCGAGGATCTCTATTTCTATTCCGTATTGATAATATCCATCCGTTAGGCCGGCGAACCCCTTATCTAAAACGGTAAATGTGCGCAACTGTGTGGCACCCCCCAATACCGTCAATTCTCGGATCCCTCCCCAATTAGTATCTGTGCTTTTTAAAATACCTTCCGGAGTATCTCCCGTCATTGTTATATCAGCGATGGGTTCAACCGGATCGACGACTACTTGACCAAAAACAGGACTCCCAAGGCGATTATCTCCAATCTCTTGGCGTACCCGTCGTCGCAGTACCTTAAGGTGGGTGATTTTAGAGCCCTTATAAATATCAGCATACGCCTGGGGGTTGGACGCCTTATCGATGATATTCCCAAATTGAGTTTTATCACGAATTATACGGTTATAATCCAACTGAAATAAAAATTTAGCCTGACCATCAGTGCCATATGAAATAAAGGCGTCCGAAAAATATACTTCGGGTGGATTTTGGATTACACGCTGCGTCGGGGCGGTTTTTTCAATTTTAGAAAATACATTGGGCGCCGGAATCAAATCGAAATCCATCAACTTCAGCGCGTCAACTTCGCGGTAATCCTGAATTTTTGTATTGGCCATTTTCCGTCGGACTAAATAGCGGGAGGTGGCGTCATGGGTTTCGAGGGTCATCCACCGACCGTCGGGCATTCTATGGGTAGGTCCGGAGTAAATTTGCCCTCCATTTTCGAAGAAGAAACAGTAAGTTTCTAATTGAAGACTCCCTTTCTCGATCACCTTTTCTCCAGTTAAGAGACCCCTTACTAAGTTCGCGTTGGCATCGGGTAATAAAAATTCCATTTCGTAATCACGGCACAATGCTCCGAGGTCAAAGAAGCACAAAGCAAAGTAAGCCAGGTGATGAGGCTCCAGATCATTTATTATAAAATTAATATTATAATCTATGCTAAAAACTCGTTTGTTTTGCTGCGTGTCAAAGCTAATAAAATCGGTAATAGGTTCATTTTGATTCTTTCTTACACTAATCACTTGTTCTTGGAAAAGATTAATGAAGGTCGGTTTATCTAGGACACCGAGCTTGCCCGCCATGAGGGCTCTCGTAATGGTGCGAGACTCACTTTGGATAATTTTTATGCGCAAATATTTAGTTAAATCTTCATTATAAAACCAGCTAGTCATCCCATTTTCATCTATGTGATCCATAATAGTCAGCGATAAACTAACCTTGAGGGCGCCCCCATTATTTACTGTGTTCTTAGAAGCCTTAGAGGGACGCAGTGTATTCGCGCGGGTGGGATTTTTCGGGACGCGTCGGCTTGGCGTACTGCTACTTTCTAATAATATTTTAGTAAAAAATACATCTGGTAAGAGTCCGGTTTCAATGGTGGAAATATTAATATTCATGGTGTTTATAATTAGTCATTTTTAATATATGTGGCGCGGGGAATTTGGTCGGGAGGGTCGGTGTCACAAATTTCACTATCTGTATAGCCTGGGGGCCCGTAAATATTTTTCTTAACTGGTCCGATGGGAATGTCTGGACAATTAAGTTCTTCATCCACATAAATCCCTTGCGATTTTAATCTTTTTAGGGCCCCACAAATCTCGGCCTCATCAATTTCGTGGTCCACATATAAATGAAAATAATATTCCACAAAAGTTGGGTCCGGGGTGTAGACGGGCTCCAATTTGTCCGTGGGTCGTAATATACCATCCTTAATGGGAGAGTGATGTGGTAAAAAAGAGAGGGGAGTTAAAATTTCTTTAGATTCCTGAGTGGTTCGATCAATTTCATTCTCAATTTTAAAAACTTCAATATCAAAATTTTCCTTATTAAAGACAGTATTTTCTTCCTCTAGGAGTAATAAAATATTAGCTGGCGTAACCGCAATATAAGTTCCGTCGTGGAAAACCCCCAAATTTAATTCTTCCGCCTCCTGATTCGGAGAAACAACCCCCGTGTCAATCATTGTTTCTGTGGCATCCTCATTTAAGTCTTTGACTTGCGTGGTGTAAGTCAAATCCATATTTATTTGGGGGATTTGTAATTGTTGGAAAGATCCACCGGTGACGTTCGATGAGCCGCTAATGGTACCGGCATAAAGTTGTAATTTAAACCGTGGCGCCTTATTGAGACTTAAGTCCGCAGTTCCCAAGGGTGCCGTGAGAGAATATAATTTATCGGGCGAAGTCTGCATTTTAAGGCGCTCCAACTCACTCATGGTGGGATCTTGGCGCGCCTCGTAATATTGAGCAAAAGCGGTTTCTCGACTTGTGAAAGAATATTGAGTTTTTTGGCGTGGAGTGTTCTCCTGAATTCGAGGCTCTATATCATTTTGGACTTCTACGAGATCTGCTGCCTCGCCATCATATAAAACATCATTATCAAAAAAAGCATAATAGACAGGCTTCCATTTACCCAAAGAGAGCAAATATTTTCCGTATTGAGTGAGTTTAATATCTAAAACTTCTTCTTTAGGGTTAAAAAAAGTCATTTTTTCTTAGTACCTCCAAATGGTCCCCGTGCCTCATCGGCTACTCGGGCTTCTTTTCTCTTTTCTTGCGCCTCTTGTTGCCGCTCGCCGGCCGGTAAGCTGTTGGTGGTCGAACGCGTCTGGGAAGCTAGGGGTTCTAGTGCTCTAGTTGCTTGGATTCCAGTATTTAGAAGGTCGGAGCCCGGACCACGAGGGAGCCCGGGGAGCGCTTGGGCCTCATCAGTTTCGGTCCCAAACCCGACAGTGGCCTCGATTTTTGCAAACTCTACCAATGAAAAATAATCATAAGGCCAGTTATAACTGTACTCGTATTTAGAAGCAGAGCTTGTCTTTTTCGTGCCGACCAGTCGGGAGATCGGCCTCTTGGCAGCCACCTTGCTCGAATAATCATCATTCGCGCGCTGTTTTACTTTAAAAACCATCCACTGAACTTGGTCTTTCATAGATTCGTGTGTGCTTCCCTTAAAATCCCCCATTAACTGATTGGCTAGAAGTTTGTGAGAAATGGAGACTTCTTGTTCGACCATCTTTTCGCCAATTTCAGGGAGAACATTCTGCCAAATTTTAGATAAATCACACTGCGATAGTTCATGACTAAACTCAAAGATATACATGGCAAACGGTCGAATTTGACCAAGATATTTAACAAAATCCATACGAGGAGGGAAAATATATTTTTTCATTAAATCGACCATATCCACAATCGTTTTATGAGGGACTACGCTTTGAGTTTGAGCGAATATGGTCCCTGCGGCGGTGGCTGCAGCTTGGGAGGCGGCGGATGCTTGATCGGGGGTATCCAAAATACCGTCTACTACCAAGTCTTCCAGAGCGGCCATCGCAGCTTCAGTAGCCGATGATGCCGCAGAGACTGCTTCGGAGGCTGCCGTTGATGCACCGAGATCTCCGAGGGCAATTCTGATTACATTTTCGGGGATTGCAAAAAAATTACGGCGGCCGAGGTGTTCGATAAAGGGAACTGCAACGATACCCTCCGAAATTTGTTTGCGCTGGGCCGTTCTGCCTAAGCGTTTACGTTTGTTGAAGCCTAGAATAGTGGCCAACGGGCCAGGATATTGTCCCTCTAGATTATAAACACTTTCTCCCCCTTCTTTCATTCCATAGAGAGCCCCATTGATGCCCGCTTCCCAAGTGTTATTATCATTTTTAAAAGCTTGGTCCGTCCAGTGCCCTCGGTAATAAGGGGCGCCCGGGCGCTCATAGGAGGGATCAAAGGTATCACCATTGTGGGGATCCCCGGGAAAGAGATACCCTCGTTCGCGGAGCCACGTCATAGGAATGTCATCACATTCGAGCCAGATGCCCTTTTTCCCTTCAGTCTTTCCAAATTGGTGCCACATGCCTCGGGGAACCGATTCAGAACCATGGACAGGAATAGAAAGACCGTTCGCGTCGGGCAATTCGCAAGATGAGGAGCCCAAAACATTAACATCGCCGCCGGCGATTAATGAGCGCCTGATGGTTCCTTCGGGATTGGTGTAACCAAAGCTACTTTGGATTTCATTAAAATTAGCGTGAGGAGTCTCGAATTTGGGCTGAATGACCCATTTATTGTCTTTAAACCCAAATAAATTGAGCGATGCATCTAGCTGCATGGCGTTATTATTAACCGCGACGGCTGAATGGGGGTGTATGGGATAGTAATACTCCTCTCCCGGATTACCGAAATGGCCGTGCTCGTCGCACGATTGAGAGGTGGCATTCCAAATAGCATTTTGGCGCAGATTGCCTCCCCATTCTCGGGACTCTTGGTCTTGGAGTGCCAATAAACCAGCCTCTGAGAGTACATAAGGGTACACATCCCCGCTCGCGAGAGAATACTTCTCGGCATCCAATCGTGGCATGCCATCGACGCGTAATAAAATAACCATCGAATGAGCTTGGAGTTCTTCTAGCGTTGGGCGCCCAGTTCGGGGTGCCTCGAAGACGATATCTGCCCACGCTTCCCCGTCCATATAAGGAGGGGTAAAGGCACAATAATAGCCGTTGGTGGAATCAGAAACTCTATAACCAATCCCCATTTGATTTTGTCGTTTAATCTTAGCGGGGAGGGAGAGGTTCTCCACTTGATATCCCTGAGCCAGAGAACCAGTTCCCGATGTGGGAGGTCCGAAAGCAGACGGATTGGAATACATAGTGAAATTTTCCCTACAAACAGCAGAGGGAGGAATAACGGGAGGTAGTGTTACTGACCACCCGGGCAACGATGCCGTAAATGATGATGAACCATAGAATTCTTGACGAAAAATTCCATTAAACGCGATGGGGTCCTGCGGAAGATCAAAATTAATAATTGAGTTTCCATTTTGACCCCTATTTAATGAACTCCAAATCCTGGGTTTATCCATAGTTCTTCTTAATTTGACGCGCATGGCATAAAAGGCGCCCTGGGTGACTGTGCCAAAGCTCGTAGCGGGATTGGATTCTATACTTCCAAATTCTTCGTCTTGTAAAAAGAATTCCGGGACTTCGGCTAAAAAATTATTAATGGCACGTTCATATAAAACGCTATCGAACTGCCCGTTCCACCGATTGCGCAAAGAATACCATCCAGGCGGCTCGTCGTGACCTGAATATCGCCCTGCGTAGTTAGCCAAATCCAATATAGACGAGGAGGGGATGATTCCATAATTATATGTAGCGTCAGGATGTGGCTCCATATCTGCTATAGGGAGATCGCTAAGATAATTAGAGGGCTCCACCAAAGCCTCGAAGGGAATTCGATAATCGAAACCTTGATGACCATTTGATCCTGTTCCAAGAGCATACATCCAGGTTGGAGCGTCAAACCATAAGTCGGATCCGGCACCAGTAAAGACGCCGCGTGTCTCAGTATATTGAGTAATACTAAATCCATTTTTTTGGGTCTCGGCGCCGCCGTCGGGCCCAACGTGGGAATGTGTGACATTGTTATAAATTGGATAATCTACAGCAATGCCGGCTTTTATGGTATTATAAAGTAAACCAGGAGCCATCATGGCACTATAAAAAGGTCGTCTCAGAAAAGAGATCCCGGGCATATTTTCTCCATGGAGACTTCCATTAAAATCCACATTGGATAAGGGATTATTAGAGGTTCCCGAAAGTTGGACTGCAATATTGCTTCCAAAAGATTGAGACATTAGGTGGGAAATTTGTAATGTTCTTTCAGAAGGGAAGAATCCATCATATGGCAATAATTTCATTAGTGCCTTGCAGGTCAGAGTTAAGGTGGTGGGGGGCGAACCGAACGGTTCGTGGTCCTCTCTGAGGCGCCCATAATGTTTCATAAAATCTGAATTAGAAAATACTTTATAAAAATGATCTTGAGAGCTATTGCGAATATTTTCGGCCTTGACTAGAGTGGCATTATTTTCGTTCCCGGGGATCCAACTTTGTTGAGAACCCGTCATCCCAGGAATTGCAAATTCTCTGGGGTTGGGAATAAGATAATTTTCTCCGTTATCTATGTAAAAATCCAGAAATTCACTAATACGAAATTCGGGTAAAACCGAATAATCCTGATTTTGGGTTCGGAGACTCTCATTATAAGACGCATAGGAATTATAAAAAGGAGAAATGGGATGCTTGAGCCTCGCTAGGAGGCCTGAGTCTGTCGATATAATTTGATCGTATTCTCTCTGACAGTTGGCTAAAATATCGGCTTCCCATAAGGCGGCCCCACCATATAATTGAGGATCTCCCATACTTTTAGAAAGAAGATTAAGCACGAGGTTGGAACCCGTTAAACTCAAACTCCCCCCTATAGTAGGCGCCGCGCCGCCGACTTGCCACAAGATATCTTGCCATGCGTTATTCCACATTTCTTCAAAGGCTACAGTGACTTGGGGATTCTGGATTCCGCTGATGCCGTTAAAAGAATACACCGAAGCCATCGTATGGCGTCGAGCGTATACGGGCCCGTGGCCCGGGGAACCCAGCGAAGTATAATTCCCACTCACCCAACTGGCTACCCACCCAAAGGGATTCGAGTAGTTCCCGCTTGTCAAAAGTAGTTTATCTTCACAAAAATTATGAGAATGAACCGTCGTATAAGAATTTTGTAATTCCCCTGCGTCGTCGATCGGCTGATCAGGAGAAGTATAGTCCGGTGGAACCCAGCGAACTGACATCTCTTTGGGACAATCCATTGCTACCGGGACATTTTGTGTCAAAAACTCACTGGATGCGTCCAAGCTCCAACAGCTTTGAGAACACACAAGCTTGTCTTGAGAATTAATAGTCATTTACAACCTCCGCCGCCCCATTTTTTGGCGCCAATGGCACTTCTTTTCTGTCTGGAATTTTTCCAAAAATCATTTTTATATCCTGCTCTCTCTCGATTAATTTGTTTGTGGGCATTATTTGCTGCCGGATAAACTCGTTCTTTGTAGACCAATTCAATGAAGCTATAAATTGGATTAGATGGTTCGTTAAGAGCGCCATCAAGATAAAGGCCCTTGAACGTATCGTAAGCTTGGGGGTCACATTGTTTCAGCCCTGAACAATAGTTTAATTCCTCATTGGTAAATAGTTCTAAATTATTCCCTAACGTACTTTGATATGTGGCCGGCTCAATGGTACTATAGGGAATTCCCGCTTTGGGATAAATTGCAGTTCTCAACCCAAATGTATGTTGAATGGGGATACATTGAGAGGTGACTGCTGGCTCGTGATACACTTTAAATGATCCAAAGCGGTCGGTGACTACCCGGGTTGTTTTTCCATCTTTGAAAATTCGTGTCGGGCCAGGGTTTCCATTACACGTTATAAGATTATTTTTTCGATAATAACGCACTAACGAATTCTCGGATCCTCTTATTTGTTTCCAAGTTGGCCACCCATAGGGACCTTGGCGGTGACATATCAAAGCGCGGAATTGATGAGCAGCGGCATCCTCTGTTTCACAAAGCCATGCAAAATAAGTATTTTCATATTCTCCCGACGAAGAACTCATTAGGCCGACGGAGGGATTTAGCTCGTCTACAATTACAGTATTTAATCCTACAAAATCCAATGGAAAAGATTTAACTCCTCCATTATACATCATGCAAATATTGGGACATGGTCGATCACGCGTGATATTGGTTTCTCTCATGTGGTGAGGTATCGCATTGATAGGCCCTTCGAGAACGGGCTTCGGTCCTCCTCCTCCGCCAGTATCATAATGAGTCACGACATCGTGAATAATGCCCCCGGGTGCGGTGGAGTCTCCGAAAACGTCACCCATTCTATACCATGTCGTCGGCATTTCATAGTTAGCAATCGCAGTCAGAGTAGGGTCATTGATAAGATCAGGCGGACATCCACTGTTATAGGCAGCCAGGAATGTAGCTGTATTCGGTGCCGAAGTGCCCCTAATACCTTTCATCCACACCGCCAACTGCGTCATTTTACCTGGGAATGGAGCTGTTGTTTCTTGGACGGTGTCATATGTGGCTCCGATGAATGTCTTTGATAATACGGCCGGTATACGGTCGTCAGATGATCCAAAGACTGGGTAGGTGTTATTGATGCCACTTACCTGCCCCCCACTAAGTTGGATCCCATCAATGGCGATCCAGAATTTCCACTTACAACGACTGGAATGCCAGTTGGCTGCCAAGTGGACGAGAATGCTATGCCAATCTCCATCACACAGATTCGGGGCGCCCCCTCCCACCACACTTCGAGCACCTCGGAATCCACCAGTGGCTCCAGGGTTAGGGATGGGGCCTGAATTAACCACAAACGTAACATTCCCGGCATCATCCACGGCTAAAGACCAATCACTATTCTCTTCATCAATGACCCCATTATCAAATTTAGCTCTACTTATGATGGTGCCATCGCCCCATCCAGCGGCGCCGTCATATTTGATCCACACGGAGACCGTAAATACCGGACCAAGAGATTGGTTACAATCAGGCTGGTTGCCTGGGTTAGGTTTTCCAAAGGGCGACGGATAACACGAGGGTGTGACACATTCGAGATAATTCTTAGTTGGCGAAGGGCCCTTCCCAAAATCAATACATTGCGCGTCTATGAACGGGAGCGATGGAACGGCCAGAATAGAGCTAGCACTTACAAAAGAAACGGCCGGCTTTGCGCCATCCATTCCATCATAAGGCCAGTATCCCGTAGGACACTCGCATCCCAAAACCGACGCAGTTGTCCATGTATAATGGCAATCGCTTTGGGGGATAGCGTGCTGGATATAATAATTATCATAAGTGGTCTTACATGAATATCGCGTCCCATCTGGACCGGGAGGATTGTATAAACCGCCCGAGATTATCCGGCCTACTGGGTTTCGATTTACTTGATAAATCGAACCAGTCCCTGCATAATTATAGGGGTTTACAGTCGACCCTGCGAGACCATTAATATTTTGAGAGTTTGTATAATATCCAAATTGGCCAACATGCGATGTTTGGAGCCATTGTAAGACTTGGCGAATAAAATTGTTTCGGTAATTGACATCGTTATTGGACGACAACTCACCAGACGCTCGGTCTAAACCGGGGCCCCCATTAGCATTCCCAGCGGTGTCGGGACCTCCTGGCGCTGAGAATCGGTTAACAAAAACATGCGGTGTACGTCCCCGTTGAATTTTGGCATATTCGAGAGCGGCTACATCTAAAATATACTCCGAATAAATAGGGAGGGGATTTAAATTAAAGCCGCCTGCCTTGACGAAAGCTCTGTTGTTCGTTCGGCGGCCGCATGTTTGGACTAAATCATAAACCGCATTGTAGTTGCCCATGATTGTAGAGCCTGTGCGATGATGAATATTGCGAATATTGACGGGCCTTTTGGCTATTTCGTCGCGATAGTAGGGGGCATATGGTTGAAAAAGAGAGCCAATAAAATATGCAGATGCCGGGACGGTCTCATACATGGTGATAGGAGGACGCGTGAATTTATTATTTTTAAATTCCCATCCCTCTGGGCGCTCTTTGCCATTAGTGATGCGAACAAAATCTATGGCCCAGTTGTCCAAGTTGGCGCCGCTGGTATCTTCCTGATACCACCGAAACTTAAGACTGGATGCAGCAAAGTCAGCGGGAAATTTAGCATGATGAATTCTCCAACCAATGTCTTTTCCCTGATTATCATCGGAGGCTGGGAAATGTTTTTGAGTTATCCACGAGGCGCCGTCATCCAAACTATATTGGAAAAGGAGATCTTCAAGAGGAGAGGATCCCTCATTTGGCAATTGTAAATCGTATCCCACCAGTGTTACATTTTGAAAGTCCCCCTGTGCATATCCGAAAATAACCTCCAGTGGACAATCATATTTCTGCACTGTTTCCAACCAGCGTTCCTGGGTGCCAATAGTATTATTTAATCCCGCAAGGCGGACTGCCCAGTTGTCGGTGCGCGTATCTCCGTCGGTACCACTCCCCAGACGTGGGCCCGTCCAATATGTTCGTGGTTGCGCGACATCATGATTGAAACTCCACACAGCAGGATCCAGGCCATTATTATCATCAAATTTTGATTGAGAAGTGAACGTCTCCGAAAGATATAGTTGTGAATCAAAGGGAACATGCCTATATTGTAAGCCCCCTACCGCATAATTTGTAAAAGGGCCCTGCATTGGAACGGCTTTATCGTCACCATATGTATCTGTATGAAGGTTGGTTATTTTGGTACCGGGTGCTACGTCATCATAAATGGAAGACGAATATAAACTAAAAGGAGTGAAAATATCGCCTTTTCCTGAAAAATAGCTATGTTCATTTGTTGTGGCCTTAAACCCTAACTTTAATTTTTCCCAGGGATTATAGACATCGTCGCAGTCTTTTAAGGGTTGGACTTCACCAACTGTAACTCCCGTCGTGGATCCAAATTTAATGGCTGATTTAACATAATCAATCTTTTTAATCGGAGGGAAATTAACCCCACCATGAGCTTGGAGAGATTTATCGACCGTAAGGCGATAGGGAGTAGAATAACTGCGATCTAAAACTCTAACTGTGGAGGCTAAAATTTTCTCTTTAGAGGCATTCACCCCGCTGGCACTCGATGAAAGCGGCGGTTCATCTCGTTCGGCTCTTTGTTTCCACCAAAAACAGTTTTCACTTTGAGGGGCGGGCGATATCGATGCCAAAATAGGTGCGTGTCCGAACTTCCAGTTATAAAGAAGCTCATTTATGCCGCGAATACCGGTGATGGGGTGTGTGGGCGCCATTTCGAGGGTGGGGAACTTAGTTCTATACTTATTTCGCTCCAAAATATGACTTTCGACCATATTTCTAATATCCTCACTAAAATTGGCCGATGCGGGGAGCAATTGTTGTATCATGACATTTAAAGAAGCATCAATCCACTCGTAAAATTGGACATATTTGTCTAAGCTGGGCGTGTTTTCGACTCTTTCAAAGAAAAGTTGTCGTAATTTCTCCATCCTTTTATATCGCTGGCGGTATCGGTTCACCGGTTCGCCAATTAAGTTATTAAAATCCACAATGGTAGCGAAAATATTAAGCATTTCATCCGAAATCGTTTGATACATGCTCTTTTCTATCTGGAAATAGTAATCAACTGGTCGACTTTCTTTGGTAAATGTTACATCGTCGCTGGCCATGATCTGAATCATATCAGAGCTATATACCACTTCCGGTAAATTCTGTTTTCCACTATAAACATACCGCAAATCAACCACTTTGGAGTCATTAGCTAAATAGAAGTCGCCTCGACCTGTATGTTGACGGTTGACTACGTTAGCAAAGGTAGAAAAGCGGGCCCTGTCGCTTGCGAGGGCCAACGAACCGGAAGAAAGGTCTTGCACCGTGTATTGGGCGTCATAAGCATTGGGCGTAGTGCCCGGGCCTGACGCAGTGACGTTAGTAAAATCCCAATTCAGGGCCAGGAGTTCTGTTTGTGGAATCTCCGTCCCGAAAGGTACCTTCGGATATAAATAGGCGCTTTTTGGCGGATATAAGGTTCCCATATTGGCACCATCGCGCGCGTGGGCCTTTATAACATCGTTATTGAGGTAAGTTCCCCAATATCTTAAGGAAGATATTTTAAGATCGCTGCGAGTCAGCACGGATCCCGTAAAATTAGTGCGATGGGCGCCCACATAAAAGCGCTTACGCCTACCAATGGACCCTGTCGCGGCATTATCGACACTCTGAGTTAGGTAGAATTCATTAGCCACAACATCCACTTCCGAATTAACGCCGTAAAATTCTAATATATAATTACCGGGAGTGGTGCTCCCACTTACTAAGTCGGCTACTGGCTTTTCTCGTTGGAGACGGAAAGCTAAATTCCATTTTTTATTATCATATATGTCATAAAAGAGACTGCTCGTGAGGTTTAGAGTTCCTTCGGTATTGACTAATTGGAAATAAGCATTGGGGGATTCAATTTGATCCCGAACCGCATATACTTGTAAGCCTTGATCGTGAATCCCCCAAGTCAAGTCGGTGACTGTTGCCGAAGCGGAATGAAAGCCATAAATGGAAGAACTTAAAAAGGGAGTACGGAAATACGCGGGATCGGATTCCTTTAATTTGCGTGGAAAAATAACTTCACACTGCGCAGTGAAGGCTGTGTTGGTGCCTTGAGCGGCGATGAAGTTGCGGCTTGCGGGGTTTCCGCTAGCGGTTTGTTGATAAACTGTAGCCTGAAAACGATCGGTGTCATTAAAATCCGCATATTTCTTTTTTTGAGCCTTGGGGCGGAAATTATCTTTTAAAGTATAGGTTACATTATTGCCATAGGAATTAACCCGGATTAAGTCCTCATCTACACCATAGCAGTGAACCAGGTTTCGAATGGATTTCATGGTTCCTTTAGATTTATAAATGTAAATGAGATTATTGTAGATATTTTTATAAATAAGGTTCTTAATATCTCCTAACTGTTCTTCGAATTCTCTCTCTTCATCTCTGTTTAAAATCTGTGCTAGGATATCGGCATTAACAAATATTTCAGGCGCTTGCATACCGTAGGATTCTAATAGTTTACTTGCGAAGGGCGCGGGTTTAACATGATCTGAGTCATAGACCATATCTCTAATTTTCGGAAGCGCTTCGATCTGGAGGTAGAGTGCGTCCAAATAGCTCGACATCACTTGTGTCAAAGTTTTGAGGGCGCCTCCGGCTTCGATTTCATCCTCATCTATAATCCAATTTGGCATCGAGTGATAGATACTCGCATTATTGGTATGATCATAGGCCGAGCCTGATGAGGCTAAAGATGCCTGAATGCGCTTGACCGCAGGGTGAAAGGAGTAAATAATGGGGTCTTTAAATTCGAATTTTGCCGCGTCGGATAAAACCATCGCCGAGCCGGTGGAGCGCGCTTCGGAACCCGGATAACCGATCCAGCTTCCATTCGAGAGTCTGCCCGAATAATCCAAAACCGTCGAATCGGTAGCGCCTCTTCCGGTTATACCTTCATTAAACTTATAATATATTCCCAAATCCGTGTTGGCAAGGTCGGTATTGGTTCCTCCGCCTACCTGGGTGAACCAATATCTGCCAATATCTTGAGAAGTTCGTTGAGTCTTCCAAAAGCGGAATTCATCAAAGGAGCCAGAGGTTTTGCCGACGCCTTTGGTGCCGTATATGGGGTTAAGGGACGCTCCCAGAGCGCCAGAAATAAAATTAACTTCCTCTATTTGATCTGGATCGCTGGCAGTGTTTACAAGATTTCCATTAATATAAAGTTTAAACTCAGTTCCGGATCCGGAATTTATCATAGAAAAAGCATAATGATTCCATTCTTCCCAGGAATCCTCAGTGATGTTGGTCCATGTAGTATTGACCACATTTCCCGCACCATCTCTAGCGTCCAACGTCAAGAAAATTATGTTACCGGTATCATGCCTTTCGGCGTTGAGTTCCAGATAGGCACTTCCCGAAACAGCAGAAAATAATACTTCATTCGATATGCCGCCAGGGGGGATTATGTCGAAAGGAGCATATTGGGGACCGTGTTTAAACCAAAATTCAATAGTGGTTCCTTTGGTGCCATCCATTGTAAGATTGGAACCTCGATCATCGGGAGGACTATAAATATTAGATTCCGGAAATTGTTTTTGAATAGTTTCCTGTCGAAATTCATCAGGGGCCCCGTGAGGACCACCCCTAAATTCGATATATTCTACCTGAGTGGGGGGATTATAAGGATCTCCTCCGAAGGGAGGCGGCCAAAAGGCGCCTTCCGAGGCGATGGTCCCATACCCATTTCTTCTGGGGTATCTTTCGTCGAAGATATAAAGATCTAAATAAGAAGACTCATTAGCGAACTTCGTGCGTTCCTGCAGAGATCCATCATAGGGATATTGATTATAAATCCTCTCCATCGCATCAATATAATATTTTTCAGCGGATCCAAATTTGGCGAAGTTGGCGGGGTATGCAAAATCTACATCTGGAATAAACCTATTCTTCTCGATAAGGCGCTGGGCCATGTTCCCAGAAGATTCGACTTCCCTTCCCAATTGCGCAATATCTGTTGCGCCCTGGATGGAGTACGGTATCTTTTTATCGAATAGTTTCCTAATGCTCATCTAATTTATCAACCCTAAATTTCCATATATATGGTTGTTCTACCCACGAAGTTTCATCATAGAAAGCAATCTTTATTCCATAGGCATATCCGGGTTCGAAATAGCCCATATCTAAATCAAAATAATTGCCACTTACATCATATGACATCATCGTACAATTATCGGACCCCGTCCCATAGGGGAGAACTTTTAAATCATCTACAACGCGGGAGATCTCATAAGAAGCGCTGACTATAATAGAAGTCTCGATAAGAGAGTTGGCAACAGTATAAATGGTGGGTGACCAATTCTTTAATCGCGTAAACACTCTTAAGCGCACATTGTCAGCGGGAGTATAGGCCGCTTGGAGATTTGTAAGGGTCGAAACATATTTAACGCTGGATGGGTGATATGAAAAAGCGTTATGGGAACGCAGCTTAAAAGACCCGGTATGGAAGACAGTTCCTAGCCCCGCAGTGCCCCAGCGATCATAGAAAGTTTCTCCCACAAACATGGGGGACGCCTCTTCTATTGAGGCGGAGTAGATCCCCGTCGAAACATATCCTCCGGTTATTTGAGATAGAGATGCGCCTCCGAACGAGGCCGAGAAAAGCTCGACGAAAATTGGCCCTGTTCCAATAGAGGGGATATTGCGCAAACGGCCTCCGTAAATATTATAAAGATAAATAGTATGACTATTTTCAGCCGCAGTAAGAAGAGAGCTACTAGCATAGACGCGGCCTCGATCGTCTTTGATAGAAGAATCCCAACAAGCCTCAATAACGGGTCGTTTATAATAAAATTCGCTCCCTCTTCCGAAGAATTTCTTGGTATAATAGCTTGTTTGGGCGCCATTGAGATTTATTAATTGACCATCTGACTCTGGGCCCACAACTCCGCCGCCACCAAAACATGCGCCAGTTACGATGGACATGCCTCCCGAACCGGTGGCATAAAGATTCATGTCACCAACCCTGTCATAAATACTTATTTCTGTTGGGGGAGTTCCAAGATTAATTTCATCTCTAGGATCATCGCCGTGAACCCACCAATTTGAGAGATTTTCATAAATAGAAAGCTCTTTAATTGGGGCCGGACATGCGCCGTTATAAAGCTCAGTTATTTCTCCGGGACTTAAAATTTTATCAAAAGATGCTACATCATCGATATATCCACTAAAATTAAAGGAAGCTCCCGATTTTGAGCCCCCAATGGCAAACATATCGACATCATCTAATGCAGAACCTGTGCCCTGTGTGACCGTTGCGGAAGCGGAGATTGAGTTTATATAAATTGAGGGAATATCTGCTGAGTCTTGTGTGTCCGTCACTGTTATGTGGGTCCAGGTATTTAGAGGAAGGGGATCATCAGTTGTTATTGTGGTGGTCCCTAGGGAGTACATCTTTCTATAAACGACTGCTGTGCCGGCCGGATTTATTTGTAAAACCCTCCTGAAACTTGTTGCCCCACTTCTTTGCCAAAAAAGCACATATCTCGTGCCCGCGTTGTTAGATTGCTTAATCCAGGCGGATATTGTAGAATCGTTTTTCAGATCGGTATCTGATGTTCCTGAAAGGAATGCGGCGCCGTCAAATTGTACAGCTTCTCTTGGGTAATATTCAGCGAAATAAGCTTCCTGACTCGATGTTAGATGGACCCCTACACCGTGATTTTCAATTGTTCCGGCGATCCAATCTTCCACCAGGGCGGTAACGTCAACCCGGAGGTTTTCGTTTCCTATGGGAAAAGTTTGAGAAAAAGCAGGAGAAGACAGGTAATCTCCCCCTTGGCGCTGCCAAGGGTCAGACTTAGCAGCTTGGATCCAACTCGAACCCTCATTGCCATCGGTTGTATCTCGGTATTCCTCCATATCCAGCCCAGTTCCCTCCTGCCAAGATCTTGAAATTGGCAGAATTGATAATTCTAGCTCCCTGGGTGTTGTTTGATTATGTGGGGCGTTATACATGTTCAAATAAAATCTAACCTTGCCCTGGGCAGGAAGAATCCCATTCACTCTGTCTTGAGAAATCTTATTAACTGGGAATTTGATTAAGATTCTCTCTAATTCGGTAGAGGTTGACGAGGCTTGACCATATATTGAAAATGTTTCCAGTATATCGGAGAGGCCCATGTTTGCATGAGTGCCTCGGGCTGTCAAATTCGCGCGAAAGGCGCTAGTAATAGTGTTGTCTGCATTTGAAAAGTATTTTTTAATGGCCATTATTTAATTACACCTTTAATATCTTGTTTTGGAAATTTTAACTCAAAGGCGGCATTAAGTGGGCACTTGAGGCTGCGGCCGTTATCGGACATTCCCTCGCGGGAAGTATAGGAAGTGGACGCATAGGATGGACCTTTCATTATGGCTATTTCCACATCTTCCGTATCTACAACTCCCCTTACGCGGTTTAAAGTCGAATAAATTTCAGTTAAATAAATTGGCTCGCCAATGTCTGAAGGCTCTGAGAATTTTTCTCTAAGGGCCTCTGTGCACTTTTCCATTATATCAAATCGGTTATAATCTTTATCAGCAATTATTTTAAAATTAATTCCTATATTTATGATTTTTCCATCTATAATATCTATGGTATCGTTCACCATTTTCATGTGGCCAAGCCAAACCTTTAAATTATTTTTCAAAGTTTGAGAGGATTGAACGAGATAACCCTTCTCGTCAGAAGATAAAAGATAAACGTTTATATTTCTCTTAAAAGAATCCATGTCGCGGATGATTTGACACCTTTTTATTGCTCCATATTTTGGTGGCATGGAGTAAATAATTGATTTATAATCCTCGCTCGTGACTGCCCTATTTTGTGCTGCATGGTTTGCAAGTGTTCTAATTTTTAATTCATCAGATGTGATTGGGCTAACATCTCCAGTAATTGATTCATCATTAAAACACTCGATTGAGGCGCGGACGCGGTTTGCTGTTGCGGTGCTTAGCGTCTGTGGATTATTAAATTCCACAATTGGGTTGCTCACCTCGGTTACAGAGCCGGCGGCAGCATTGACATTGGTGGAACTATTTGTCCTATATTTAATAATAAGTCTAGTATTTGATGGCGCCACCCCAAATTTATCAGTGCTCAGCATTTTCGACGGATCGAAAGAAACATCGGAAATATAATCTTTTCCATGCAATTTCAAAGTAACATTTGATGGCTCGGCGATGGATGGCTCCGCAAGTTCAGAATCAGATCCGTAACCGAATTGAATTGATGTTTTTCCATATTCTTGCTCTACCGTAAATCTCCGAGGGACCACAAATGGCTTAAGAATCGAAGGGACGTCATCCCTGTCTTCGCCACGGTTTGAAACATTTTTATAAATAACATTTTGAGATAAAAAATCGACTTCGAAATATTCGTTTCCTTCCAAATCTACAATTGATAAAATTTCAGATATATTTCTGGAGGATAATTGAATTTTTTGAAATCTCTTAAAATCGCCGACAGTGACCGTTTCCTCAGAAAGGACTCCAGAGATTATTTTTCCATAAGTTTTCACTGCATATGAAGACGGGGTGCCAGTTGTGCTATTTATTCTAGCAACCACTATCTCATTATTCGGGTTATCAAACCTAACATCACTCTCTAAAAGGAAAGAAACTCCATTTTTTGATCTTATTTGAGAATTTTTCTTTAAGATTGGCAAGTATGACGCGTTGGGGCCTAGGCCCAGGTTGTTTGCGGGAATTATACAATAAAGAGTTATGATTCCCGACGCAGAAGACTTACCTTGAAATCGAAAACCCATTTGCTTGCTGATCTTAACAACATTATTATATTCTATAGCAGTGTCTAAGAGACCTTCGTTTGCCTGGTAGTCTAGATAAAAAGATAAAATGTCTCCCACATAAGAGACCGTGTCCAACATCAGGGCGCCAAAAGAGGATTCGTTAAAATCCTGATATGAGTCCGGGTAATATCTTTTTGCAAATTCTATCAAATCCTGCCGGATAGTGGTGTAATCTCTGCTTGTATATTTTATTGTTGTTTTTTTCTTATCTTTTGCCATATGTATTTTCCTATTTAAATAGTATCTTCTAGAGTGTTGTCGGCGCAGAAATTAGAAAGCTAGCTACTATTTCTTTTGTGGTTGTCGGTATTTTATAAATGATAGAGAAGTTGATTAAATTTTCATTTTCTGGATTTTTTTGAAAAAGAATGCCCTGGATTTTTATGTATGGTAAATATTTTGAAACTTGTTCTCTTATTTTTTCGTTGATATCTATCTCTACTTCTCCGGCTTTCATTTCAAACAAAAATCGCTTTATTCCCACTCCAAAATTTGGATCCATCATTCTTTCACCTGGGTTTGTTAAAATAATGTGTTTTAAATTTTGCGTGCTTACTTGTTGCAGTGTTTTTGTAAGTGTAAATCCATCATCCAGGTCTCTACTGATTGGTAATTTCGGTGAATATCCAGACGCCATTTTATATTTCTGCTCCTTTATATAAATAGGCGAAAAACCAATTTAATTTATAGTTTCACCCAAATCTTTGGAAAAATCATTAGTCACGATTCTTTTAACCACTTGTTCGAGGGCGCCCTCGGCGTATTCAAGAGCGTCGTAATCGCCGTGGTACCCGTTTTCGAATCCGGAAACCTCGGTTTCGTAGCTCCACTGTTTATTTAACAAATTGCGGAGATCTGCAATTAAACCACTTAATTCTTTGTGTCTAAGGTTATTTTTTGCAATAGCGTTGTTAAAGACTGTATTAGAGCCTCCTTTGCCGCTAGGGGAGGAGGAATCTTCTATAGAAGATATATGGCTGTCCAGTGAATCTAGAATTTTTTCCAAAATATTTATGGCCAGTGACCCCATAGAGTCCTCGCCGGTTGTTCCGGTTGCAGTCATCGCGGTTTCGTAGGAAGGTGGCAGCTTTGGTGGCTCAAAAGTCCTGGCGCCTCCGGGGTGGGGGAGCATTGACTTAATGGAGCGAATTTGAGAAATAGTGTATTTAAAATATTCCCTTAAAAACTCCGAGTCGTGCGTGGAAAATTCTGTATAGCCAAGTGGCCTCGCTAATTTAAGATCAATGAAGGGGTCGCTGTTTTTTTCTAATAGGTCATCAAAAACCCCAAAAAGCTCCTCGGTTATATCGCGGTAGTATCCAAACAACGCACTGTCTGTTTTAAAAATCAGTGAACTGTCTTCATCCGGCGTGGATGTACGCGCGGATTCGTCGTCCAAATTATTGGAGGTCGATGTCTGAACTGGTGGATCTTCGGAGACATCACACCTGTGAGATAAAGGTTTTCCTTCCTTGTCGAACGGGCGCATTCTTTGCAGATTTCTCTCCCACCACTTCAACCCTTCGTCAATGAAGGGAAGCTTAATCGTTTTTTGTATTCTATAATTGTCGGCGAAACCCAGCTGTTTGCGATCTTTATAATTGGGGTTTTGTGAGTTGTATAACGCCTCGAACATCATGCGGGCCTGGTCTTTTGATTTTTTAAAGGTCTGCCTATCCCAACTTTTAAAGCCACGGTGAGGGCCCAAGTAAATGGCGTCTTCGCCGGGAGATAATGAGGGCAAAAAACCTTTTATTGTATAAATTGCCAACATTGACAGAATTCTCGTAAAAGACAAAGAATATTTAAAAACGGCCTTGTATTGTGCGCTGTCGAAGAAATCAACCAATAAACATGTTAATTTACTATCAAAGCTGGTGATAATTTTTCCATCACTGAAATTTAAAATCTGAGAGTCTTCAATTTCTTCTTCCATGGAGGAAATTGGGAACAAACAGATTGGATAAGTGCCGAGTCTAAATGCCTTTGTATTTTGGCATGCCTGCGTAGATAGGGAGGTTGAAATTTCTTTAAAATCTTCGTCCCAACTTTGGCTCTCGCTCGATGACGTGGATGCGCCCGATGGGGGGATAATACTGATTCTTATTCCAAATTTCCAACTCTTCCAAAAATCACTTATCATTTTATCAGAATATGTTTCCCCAATAGAATTTAAAAATTCGTCCCACTTTACAACGTTAACCACTCCGAACAGAGAAGGATCGCGGTATAAAATCTCGTCCGGGATTGTCAGGCCTAAGCTGTCTGCTTCTTCTGCTTCATAATCTTCTATCATTATATATTTTTCTAATATAAATGGCTTATAGTCGGAATTTTGTCGATCGGTACTAAAACCATACTCGCCGGAATCAGATATCTTTTTTAGGTCGTATAAAATATCATTTTCGTCCTTTATGACTGACGGCACCACATCGCGGACGGCCATCTCCTTTTTAAAGGGGCCGGTATTCCAAGAGGTGATGCCGGCAGGATAATTAATCCAATCTGCGGTTGATATAAAATAAGGATCTACATCCCACGAATCTATACTTATTTGCTCCCTAAACCTTTTTGACTCTTCTTCGAGGCCATCCTTAACATACCTTTTCGCTATAATTTGAGCTGCATCGTCTATATCTTGCCTTCTCAGAAACTCATATTTTTGCTTTTTCTTAAATTTCTTATCTTGTTTGCAATCTCCATTAAGCTTTACCTGTTCTTTATTTAAATAATCGATGGCGGCCCATTCCGCCTCCGTTGGGTCGACCAGACCAGCGTCTACTTTCTCGCCGAAGAGTTGTACCATTTGCTCCAAAAATTCCAAATAGTATGAATCCTCTCTCAAGCCGAAAAAATTACTTCCCTCCTCTAGGAGGCCCTCTTTCATTTCTTTAGCTATGTACGCAGCGAGCGTGTCATCATAATTTTGGGGAAATTTTACCGAAAATGCGTTAAAAGCCGGGAGGCCTTTTAGAATTACGTCTACGATATAAATTCTTATAGTAGATTTGAGAGCCCCCTCTATGAAGGCCTTCGTACTCCTATCAAAAATTTGATAAAATGGTGGAACAAAAATCTTTTTCTGGTTAACATTGAGTCTCAAATCGTCCTTAAATAAGTTAGTATTATCGTTAACCTCGGAGGCAATTTCAGAGAAATTGACAATCCCCTCTCTTCTTGGCTCCAGGCCGTCATACTCGGGTACCATTTTATCTAGGATCCCCAACCATCCGGTTCTTTCCGGGTATTGGAGATAGAAGGCGGGATGCTCTTCGCTGCCGCCATATTTCTTATAATCTAGGCATATAATCTCCGCTTCGGCGGATTCATCATATCCAAAATAAAATGAGGATGAGGCGCCCGAATCTACAATTTGTGTGGCGATGAGGTTTAGATATCTTTTATAAAAATAATAAAACAGTTCCTCTCCAAATTTTTCTAAAAGAGCATCGTGAGACGAAGAATAGCCGGGTACAGATTTCCAACTATTCAGAATAATTTTTTGAATGGCGGTCTTTTTGTTTTGATTTGGAGAATTTAAATTAATTTGCAGATCAGATTCTAAATAATTTTGTAAATCCGAATCTATAGCCTCATCCCCCTCAATTATGATTTCATTGCCTTTGGTTTTTTTCTTTGTCAAGAAATCTGTAATTGTTAATTGATATTCTTTTGCGTTTAGGCTCTTGTCCTTTATTATAAAGGCATATCCATTAGTGTCCTTTGGGAACGAATATTCAAAAACGTCAACGTCATGTTCGGTGGAATAGGACATTGTAAAGTTCCCCTCGTTTTCTAATTGCTTCTTTAAGTTGTCTGCTACGGTTGTGGGGTAGTTGGCGAGAGAGCCTGCGGTTTCCCCTGCGTCTCCTAGCAGCTTCAAAAGAAGAGACTTTCCGTCAGAGCCGGCGGACGCAAACAGTTGAAAAAGCCCCAAATCGTCTCCTTTTTCCTTACCAAATGGGCCCGAGATTAAATTATTGTGTTGTCTATAGCCAGCACCCAGCTTGTCGGATAAGACCATATCCAGAAAACCTTGGTGGTCGATTAAATCATCGATAAACGCAATACTAAGCCCATCAAAATAAGCTTTTGTAGCGCTGTCTGTCGCCGCTTTTATTTCGGGGGGAGCGAGGGGGAGCAGCGCATCAGATTCTTGGTCCGGACATGATGGGTCGTCTAAAATTTTAGGTATTGAACACTCAAGCATTCCGTCCAAATTTTGGAGAATATTATTTAAATCTTCTACATCATTTTTTGCCATCTTCTTTAGCGTTTCTAGGTGTTTTGCGCATTCAGTTTCTGGGATTCCTTTATTTTGCTGAAGAAGATTGCATCTTAATCTGCTAAATTTATCAAGGGCGCCCTGTGATTTACAAATTCCTACACTGCTGGGATTTCCGACATCTGCTAAGCCATTGTCTTCGAGGTATTTTTTGGGAATAAAATTACTTAATGAACTAAAGAGGTCCGCAACGATATTGGGGTTTGTTAAATTATTTGAAAAACTGTTATTTCTCATTTTTGCCAATTCAGAAATTAACTTTAGGACTTCGGGATTGGCATCGCCCCTTAAGAGAGAGAGCAACTCTCCCTCTGTCAAGGTAACCGAAATATCATCGACGAAGTCAGTAACCAATTGGCGTGTATTGTTCGACAGGTCCTGCGTGTATCCGGCCTTGGCTAGTAGCGCTGTGAGGTAATGATCGGTAGATTGGGCGGAAGAATCGGGTGGTAATTGGAGTGAATTATTTATTATAGCTCTGATGTCTGCGGCTGGAACGTCTCCAATTCCAAAATTTAATGGTTCGTTGCAGATTCCGTCTCCGAGCGTTGATAAAATCTTGCTTATAATATTTAAAATAGTGTTTACGGCAATTTTAACAATTATTTTTTCAGCCTCTTCTATAATTGGCTTTAAGAAGTCTCCTATTTGAAATTTTGGGAATTTTGGAAGCTTGATTGGTTTATTAAATTTAGGTAAATCCGGGAAGGACAGGGCCGGGAGATTTACACCAGGAACAGACCCCTCTAAAGAAAAAGTTGCTGGCTGTTTCAAACAAAATGTAGAATAAAAATCCGGGCCTTCAAAATGTAAAGAGGCGAGATTTAAAATGCTTTGAGGATCAATTTCTTCGATTATTGCCTGTCTATAGGCATCATATATATATTCATCCTGTTCTGAAGATCCTCCGGAGGCAATAGTTCCAAATTTTAATTTTTCCTCATAGATTGACAAGACTTCATCGTCGTAAGAGGGGTTCTGGTTCGAAATTTGCGCGCTTGAAAAACTTCCTTCGCGGCGGCCTTGTTCCCATGGGGGGACAAAATTCTCCAAACCTTGCATTACAAAGGCTAGAGATTCTTGGGCACTCTGCACTGCGTCCTCTTTTGCTCCCTCTTCTTCTTTTTTTGCTTCTTTTGCTTCTTTTTTTGCTTCTTTTGCTTCTTTTTTTGCTTCTTTTTTTGCTTCTTTTTCTTCTTTTTTTGCTTCTTTTAATATTTCCTTCTCTTCATCAGTTAATTTGCTAGCAGCTAAATTAAATTTTACCGCCTGGTTAATTGTGATTTCTCTTTGGCTAGTTGGGAGAAGGTCTAAAAATTTAACCAAAGAGGCATTATCTAAATTTAAAACAAAATTGGCCGAAAGAATTTCATTGATCTCGTTAATTGATAACTCTTGCATTGCCTTATTTAGGCCGATTCGCGCGAGAGCAGACACTCCTCTTTTCGCGACAGAGTTTACCACCTCTCCCCATAAAGTATATACATCAGAATCATTTCCGTAATTATTAATAAGCTCTGGAAATGCATTAACCAGCTCGTCACCGACGGGGATTCGCTCATCAATGAGCATTTGGTATCTTTGCCTCATAGATTGAGGATCTTCTAGGGCCTTTGCAACCTGCAAGGAATCCTTGAGAGTCTTATAAGGCTTGGAATTATATTGGTCCTCAATAAATTTTCTAAAGGGATAAATTTCGCCGGCAGACTTCATATCTATAAAATCATTCCCAGATGCACCTTGTCCCAAATATTTTTGAGTAAATTCTCGCCACCCTATTGGGTCCTTAGCATTAAGGTCGGAATAAATTTCTGGAAGTCTTTGCACTAAAAGTATAGTATTTGAATTAGATGCATCTCTGTGTTTTTTGAACTCCTCTAGTCCTTGAACTAAAAATTCAGAGCATCCCTTTTTTTGGCCTACCTTCACATAATCCAAGCTTCCATTAAACCCAATTTTTATTTTTTGCAATTCCTTAATTGAAAAGCCATTTTTTCCCAGGAATCTCAAAAGAGCCCCCTTGAAGCCGGCTAGGCGAGAGGCCTCTTTCGACAAATTTATGGATGTTGTTTGTGCTGGGTCATAATATGATACTGAGACTTGCTCTTTCGAGAGCTTTATCATTTTCTTTGCCACATTATCAAACATTTCAGACATTTTTTTTGCCTTAAAAACGACGAAAGCGCTGAGTGGGGTGCCAGGGTTTGTGGTTTGGGGCGGTCGGGGTGTTGAGGCAGCCGGGATTGAATTATCCAGAACCTGATCGGGTATTATATTTTTTGCAGAATCGGCTTCTTTTGTCGGTACAGAATGGTTTTGGGACGCGTCGGCTTTGGATGTGGACTCGTCTGCTTTGTCATCGAAGGGGGTGTCGAAAGGGGGAGGTTCGTCGGTGGAGGGTATTTTTTCGAAAATTTCAACCGGGACTGTTACTAAGACTTTTGGCAAGATTTTAAGCCTAGGATCAATATATAAATCCTCTAGCGTCAGATCTTCCATTGAAATTAAATCTTTTAAATTATCTCTTGATTTTCCATAAAAACCCAAAAGGTCGTCGAGGGCTTCGATTTTTACGGCGGACGCGTCCACCTCTTCAAGAGTCTTTACTTCCTCCTTTAGAACAATTGTGTCGGAATAAGTTGAGTCTTTTTCATTTATAAAGGGCTCTTCTGTCTTCCTCCAGTCTGGAGTTGGTGCCGGGTTTTTTTTACATTTATTTGGAGGCGGTGTACAATTCACCTCTTCTGGAAATTCTAATTTGCACTCTTCTTCCATCTTAATTTGTCCTGTTTTGGCCGTTAATGTATTTTGGTCCAAATGGATATAAATAATTAAAATCAAACATAAGCATATTTATTTTATTTAGCCAGAGGTTCGGTAACTTCGAAATTAAATTTGTTGCAACTGGAACACCTACCGGGATTAAATCCAAAGAGGGGGCCATTCCAAAAGACGGGTTGTGGGTGTGGGCCTGTACGCCGGCATTAAATGCCATCTGATTCATCATAAATGCTAAAACAGTGGCGTTAAGATCACTTAGATTATCTTTTAAATCTTTTATCGCCTCGACCAAATTACCGCCGATGGGTATCGGCTGCAAATCTTCGTCATTATTTCCTGCAATAAGGTCGATTCCCTTTGTGGCCATAAGAAGAGAGCCCCACGAGTTTGTATCGTCGGTGCCAGTGACAAGTTTGATTCCCTGCCTGGATGCAATTCTTACTGCGTCAGCCTTCAAACCAATGGTTGAGCGGGATGCGGAGCGGCCAACGGATCCGTCGCATAAATCTAAATAATCATCTATGTCTGCTTTTTGACTTATATAGACTCTGGCAGAATCTGCTTTAAAGTTTGGATCAGCGCTGATTCCCTCTCTTGGGCCGACAGCATTCATTGTGCCAACAGAAATGTCTATCGCAGAGGCCTGCGAGTGGCCGGCGCCACCATAGCCGCTTGCTTTGGATGCGGGGCGGTCTCTCCCTAATATAATTCTTGCATTATTATTATTTGTAATTTCTTTCTCGCCGGCTGCTTTAGCGTAGAGGGGGACGGCCTCAGCTGATCGGGCGTTATTTAGACCCAAAACAGAAGGGTCGAAGTCTGTTTGGCTTACCCTTGGTGATTCAGAGGTATCATCCGTGGCCTCACAAACACCCAGATTAACAACCTCTTCCTGCCCTTTGGTTAAGTATTTGTAAGTTCGGGCGGCGATGGAAAGGGATGTTGCCTGTAGCTTGTAGGCTGTATAAATGGCTGGTATAATTAATGGCATTTCTTTTCTCCTCCTTAACTTTTCGCGGTGGGCGGGGCGCTTGCCTGCGGCGACTTAGAAATATCTGCTTGTTTTTCGTTGCCGACGTCTGTGGCTGCCGGATTCTCTGTTGAAGTTTCTGATACTTTTGGTTGACTAACTACATAAGTTAGCTCCGCTTCTGTCAGCGGATTTCCAATTACTGGCTTATACCATTTTCTATTAATTGAGCGCCCTGGCTTGGAGTATGGGTTTCTCTCAACTTTAGGCGAGATATATTGTTGCCCGGTTATAAAGGTGCCAACTCTATAATTTATCCTCAAGTCTTTGTCTTTATTGCTCTTGACGGTTTTTCTGCACCACCCGGAGGCGCCTGGGGTCGTATCATTATTTCGGATGGCACCATTTCCTTCGTCTTCTATCATTGCAATTGCATTTATGTCCAAATAACAATATGGGCCCGGATCGACGTAAACTCCCTTGTAAACCACATCTATGTGGAGATGGGGGGTAAACCAAGGCGTGCCTCCAACGAAGCCGATTATCTGGCCTCTTTTTACTTTTTGCCCAGGAACAACAAGGGGTGGGTCTCTAAGGTGCAAATATCTGGTGGCATATGTTAAAGAATTAGCTCCTTCAAACCCTTGGCCACCGCCTTTATCTTCTTTGCCGATTCGTTCTGGCCAGTGTATAATCTGGACATACCAGCCGGCTTGGGTACTTATTCCGGAATCTAAAATTTTATAAAGCTTTTCTTCTCCATTTATAATTTCCGTTGTTAGGTTCTTACCATA
>Ga0208299_1000307_pt1 | contig 47066 bp, 39 predicted proteins | sample 15_taG_FD_184089 | JGI IMG/M metagenome (GOLD analysis project Ga0208299, IMG submission 184089) | Marine viral communities from the Subarctic Pacific Ocean - 15_ETSP_OMZ_AT15312 metaG (SPAdes) (version 2) | ecosystem: Environmental > Aquatic > Marine > Oceanic | place: Pacific Ocean | collected... | reverse complement strand
CTACAAAGACTTTGTCCAGGAAAATATTGTTATTCCTTTTGAAGAGAATTTCGAAAGGTTCCAAGACCTGCTTCTGGGTCTTCAAGCGGAAGACCCAGATCTTCCTACCCCCTTATTTGATTTAGTATATGGACCTCCAGTCTCTGTAAAAGGACAGTTTGTGCTTTCGGAAGACGGGTTATACTATGATTCCCGGGAGGGGGGACTAGATGTTTCAGCAGTTCTCCCTCACGTATCAGGAGTAGTTGATGCCTCCACAGCATGGGGGTTAAACTTTGCTCCTAATCTAGGAGGAAAAGGAAAAATTTATGATCAGAAGGATTTAGATGCTCTGAAAAATTCTGTACTTGATTTTGATTATACTGTAGATTCTGATTTTGTGAATAAGTATTATGATACGGATGACGTTCTTCAGACATTTGACAAAGATAAAGCACATCATGTAGGGATTGTCTCCGGTCAAATTACAGATCTTGTAGTTTCTGGATATTCTAGCGATAGTGCCTTAGTAATAAATTACTATAACAGTATTGCTGCAATTGCTTCTTCTTATGATGAAAAAATCAAAAAACGAAAAAAACAATTACAATTAATTGCGATTTTTGCAAGCGATAAGTATAACTTCACTACCGAAACTATTGGAGATCCTAAAAATTTAGGACTGGGTCTCGATATTTTAATTGAAGGAGCTAACGTAGGGAAAGACACCGAATTTTGGATTCCTGTAGAAAGAATTCCGATTAACGACTTTACGTTTTTAAAGGGTACTGGGTTTGAAGCTTCTCTAGACGATCAAAAAGATCTTGTTCTATTTTCAGAAGACTTGGAAGATATTATCCTTCCTTATCAGCCAAAGTTTTTAGTGTCCCCTGCTCAAAGTCTTTCCGTGCTTGATAAGTTTTCGATTACGCCTATAACCCCCGTAGATTTCCCTCACATTGACGGAACCACCAATGTTTCCGGATCTGGGTCTTTCGTAAAAAGCATATCTGACAGTCTGACTACAAGTGGGCTTATTCTAGGATATAATTTCCTTCAGCCTAATGTAGAAGCTGCTAGTTCACTAGAATATTCTTTGGATAATTTTGCTCCGGACTCTGGAGGCAAATTAAACGGTCAATTGATTTCCTCTAGCGTAGATTACGCCTTCCCATCCGGGCTATCTATTCCTTACCTTACCGGGACTTACTTCAATGTAAATAAAGAAACTGGTAGAGAAGGAGGAACTTATGTTGTTCTTCCAAATAATCAAAGACCTGATGGTACTCCTACCGATGTTGCAACCCAAGAGGTTGCAAATGCAACATATACCTTGTCGAGCAATCCCGATACTGGAAAGGGAGGAGGTTTTTCTTTTGATTTCTGGGTGTACGTGCCATCGTTAACGATGACCGATGCACACAGGTATAGGTTGGTATTTGCCAATGAAAATTCAGGAAAAGGAACTGGCGGGAATTTTCTCCATAACAAAAGACTAAAGGAAGATGGAACAACTAGGGACGATGTGACCCACGGTATGATTGCTGGTTTTAGGGATAAAGGAGGTGCGACAACTCCCTCAGGCTTAGAGTTTTGTGTACTTCCTACAATTTCGCAAGGTAGAGGAAGTTCTGGGGGACACTCAGTTTGTATCGCAGGAGATTTTTCAGGTATGCCTGATGTCGTACCTGACACATCTGCAGTAACTGAACTAGGAATTACTATACCTTACACAACCTCCGCAGAAGGTGTTACTATTTCTGACGCAAGTTCAAACTTTGTCCATATGGCTATTTCATTTGATTATGAATTAAATATCGTAAAGACCTTTCTAGACGGAAATCTTTTACAGTCTAACACGTTATCAACAGCCTTTAACTTAGGATTAAACGAGTCTCTTAAAATTCCTACCCTTACTACTACTCCTAGTAATTCCAGTGATATTTTTGAATCCAGTTGGCAAGATGAAACCGGAAATAATGGTCCTAGAGCTGGTAATCTTGGAGAAGCATTTACACCTTGGGTTTTGGGGGGAGGATTCACAGATGGAGTTCTCAAAGAGGTTGCTGCTCATGCCAACCCAGGATTCCTGGGATATAATACCAATGATATTCACGGGACAGAAGGTCAGCACCTCCCTGCAAACATAACATCTTCCAGTAATCCAACTCGAAGTGGTTTAGATGGATTTTTAGGAAGTTTCAAGATGTATGCTAAAGCTCTATCTACTACAGAAGTACTCACTAACTTCAATGCCCAAAAAGGGTATTTTAAAAATATTAAACTATCCTGATGTTTTACGGCGAAAACGTTACCTTTCTAACGACCTCTCAAAAAGAGAGAATGAATGGAATTGCTTTCCCCCCCATAGCCGGGACGGGAGGATTCTTCTCCAGAACTGGAGGAATTGAAACGATCCTGTCAGGGCTAAAACAGTTAATTCTTACTTCTAAAGGAGAACGGGTTATGCTTCCAGGCTTTGGAACTAGCTTGAGAAAATATGTATTTGAGCCTTATACTGTAGAATTACGGAATAAGATATCCCAGGAAATTCTAGAAGCTATTTCTATTTACGAACCTAGAGTAATTGTAAAAGACTTATCTGTTATTTTTGACGAAAGTGTAAGGGGTTCCGATAGAAATTCGATTCTTGTTAGTTTGAGAATCGCAGTAAAAGGAGATATCCTTAACGAAAAAATACTTGATTTAATTGTATAATGTCTAATTTAGAAAGCATCTATAGTTCCAGTGCCTTTGATGGTACAGTGGAATCTGATTTTATGAAACTTGGGGTAATTCCTGAGGCTCTAAAAGCCGAGTTTATAGATTACTCTGTAAACGATTTTTCGGAGTTAAAAGATTCCTTGTTATCATACATTAAATCTGTCTACCCCACTGATTACAATAATTTTGTAGAGTCTGACCTAGGTATTATGCTTGTCGAACTATTTGCCTACATGGCAAGCGTAACGTCCTTTAAAGCGGATATGATCGCAAATGAGATGTTTCTGCCTACGGTTAGTACTACTACTAATCTGAGAAAACTACTACAATTAATCGGGGTATCCTTAAAAGGTCCTCTGAGCAGCAAAGCTACAGCCATTATGTCCATGTCAGAAGGAGATGACGTATCTGGGTCTACAACCCTCACGATTCCTTTGTCCAGTAGAACTTTTTCGTTCCCAAGTACCAAGGATGGAGGCGCGTTATTCTACTCCCTATACCCTGTCGATCTAACCACAGGAAATGTAAATATTAATATTACGGATATTCTTCAAACAAGCTCATTGTCTTTAAATACAGAGGGTAGAGTATTTAATAATCTTATCCTTTTAGAAGGAGAACTTAGAACTAAATCCGGAGAATTTTCTCAGACAGATACTATCCATTCTATTGAGTTAGAGGATGCCTCTATAGTTGAAGGTAGTATCGTAGTATCCTCTTTAACAGATGGAATTTATAGCGAAGTTCAAAACTTATTCCTTGCAGATGATGGGTCCGAGCAATCTTTTGAGAAGATTTATAAAGGGGATTATGCTGCAACTTTAATTTTCGGAGATAACGCCAGAGGAAAATCTCCTTCCCCCGGAGATTCTTACGTTGTATATTATCGAGTAGGAGGAGGTGATCGCGGAAATATTCCCTCCAAAACGGTGAGTATTAGTATCCCTGCTACCCATTCTTCACGGGGAGAGGTTACAGCTTTAATCGAGAACACTACACACTCTACTGGAGGTGCTAACTCAGAAACAATTGAACATGCTAAAAGATGGAGTCCTTACTTCTTCAAGACTCAATACAGAGCTGTTACGGGTGAGGACTATACTTCTTTTGCTAATCAATTTGTCAGTACCGCTGGATTATCTGGAAAATGTCAGTCCGCACTTAGGAGATCCGGAGCAGGTGCAAATATGATTGATATTTATACTGTGTCAAAAGCATCAGATAGACAACTAGAAAGAGCTTCTATCGTGTTCAAGAAAGAGCTTCTCGAATATCTAAACAAGTATAAAATGTTAACAGACGAAGTAACAATTGTAGATGGATTAGTTCGAACAATTGATTTGGTTACTACTATCTTTTTAGATCGAGAGTTTGAAGTATTCGAAGAAGAAATTAAACGTAAAGCATCTGACAAAATTTTAGAATTTTTCAATATTGATAATCGTGATTTTGGAGAACGATTTAAGATTTCAGAACTTACTAGAGATTTATTTTCTATTTCGGAAGTAAGATTTGCTAACGTTGATAACCTTACTGAGGATATCAAACTAAACTTTAATGAAATTCTTCAATTGAATAACGTCGAGATCAACGTAGAATACGTATAAGAGATGCCACGTAAATCAGGAATTGGAAAATCCGGAGTAGACCAAAAATACTTTCAGCATAACTATGTGGAAGTAGTTCGAGGTTCTGTTCCTTCCTTATACGAGGATACTGATTTTTCTATTTTTGGAAGTGAAGAAGATTTACTGTACCATGTCCTGGGGAAGGTTTTAAAAACTGCCAACGATATTACATCCCTGATAGATGTTAGCTCTTATGACGCATCTGATACAAGAGCTCATTTTATTCTTCGAAATAATAAAACTAATATTCGCCCTTATCTTTTTGAGAAGAAAATCCTTAAGGCTTTAGGCGTTTCGTTTTCAGATTACGAAAACGAAGACGATTTCAAGTCTTTTGTATCAGGAACTCTTATCCCCGCTATAAACCTGAACTCTCCTTCGGATTCTTTTGTATCCGGAGTAAGTGCTTTAGACTCCAGCGTCAATACTCCTCTAAAAGCTCATGAGTATCTTATAGACACACTTTCCTGGTTATACTTTTTAAATACATCCGGACCCGCTGGAGGCTATGACCCTTCTGATGGAGTTACCGATTTTATTGTGTCCAGTCTATACAGGGGAAAAACTTATACTGAAACTGACGGAGTTTCCAACCTATTCGAATATTTATGGAAAAACCGGGATGTTAGCTCTGCGTTTGTAGATTATCTGCCTGTAAATCTTAGAGACTCTGATTCTTCTATATCCTCAGGATTGTACACCTCAGGGACACAACATCTGGATAGGTTAAAAACTTTAGTAGGTGTGTGGTATAACCAAAGCGACGATAATTCCTCTGAACTGGATGACACTTTGGATGCGTTCTTAACGCTTGGGGAATCTTCCTTCCCAACCAAACTAACAGCTGCTGGACCATTCTCCAAATTCTTGAAAGCCTTAAGTTTTGGATTCTACGATATGAATACGATTGTAGACGAATTAGGAGACTTAGTTTCCATTGAAAGATGCCCTCCTGAGTTTCTACAGTATTTGGCTAGTCTTATCGGATGGAAGCTTCTTACGGGAGATGTTGACAGGTGGAGAGCTCAGATTCGACACGCAATTCATCTATACAAGGCTAAAGGTACAAAGAGAAGCTTGGAAGATGCAATTACACTTCTTTTCCCGGAGTCAGGATTTAACCCTGCATCAGGGATTGAAGAAACTTGGGAAAGTTTTATTCCTCGACAGATATATTATCTTATTGCCACTGAGTCAAATGTTCTAAGAGATCCTAACTATAATCAAGCAAGTGCTGATTATATAGGAATTGATAATTTTGATGCCGAGGACAAAGATACTAATTATAGGTTTGCTACGGATTATATTCTTGATAAGTTACAGAGTGCTACAAGTGCTATAACTATTAACGGTACCGTATTCTCTTCAACCACATGGGATCCAGAAAACCCCGATTTCTTATTTTCGCACAGAGGAAAACTTGTAAAAGTTCCTCCTTGGGAAAACGAAAGATTTTACGAAACTACAAGAGTTACTAAGGAACAGGCGAGTGTACTTTCGAGTTTGCTTTACGCATCCCGAGATGAGGGAGGGTTGGAAGTTCCTGCAGCCGCTGCAAGTTCGCTTTCTGATTCCATAATCGAAGCTGCCTATGATGGGACTTTTATGTCCGGGCAAAATCGAAAGTGGAAGTACTATACAAGTGGACTAAGTACTCCTTCGAACTTTAGTGATATTATTTCTAGAGGAGATCCTAACGCCATGAGCCTTTTAGATTATTGGAATTCGAAAGGGTCAACGGTAATCTCAAAAGTACATGTAAGTTCTCTTGAGTATTTCTTTGATGGAATTTCCTACCCCGTGGATAATATTATGAGCTCCATGCTTGATGTATTCCGTCAGTTCGCACCTCTCCACGTTATCGTAAGACTATATCTGGATTCTGACTTTGAGGATGTGTACCAAGCTACAGAGGATGATGGGACATGTATAGGTGTCGTTCTCGGAGAAGATGATGATTTTGATCAGGCAATTATTTTAAACTATATCACGTCAGGAACTGTAGCATCGGGAAATATATCAGACGGATTCTCCTCCGTAACTTATAGTAATTCCCCAAGAACTTCTGGACGAAGAAGAAATCTTCACTATAATCTTCCGGCACCTGCATATACCAGAAATGGGTTATCGATGCCGATATCTTACACTTTTGGAGCCCACTCAGGGATTCCCTCCTCTATCCCAGGAATGAACTCATCTGAATTCATCCCTTTAGGGTATAATTTTTCATCCAATCAATTCTTCTCCACCAAAGGAGCCGCTTCAGCAATATACGATTCCTCTAATGGATTAGCCATGTCAGGACTCACGGTGCACAACCCAGATTCCGGAGATTCGTGGAGAGGAGGGGATAGAAACAATAGGTCTGGTTACGAGGATATAGATGCGAATTTTTACGGGGTAGATGTCTCTACCACTTTCCCCTGTCGAGCACTCTATAAGTATGGGTGTGAAGCAGCTATAACTAGAAGCGACTCCCATCCTGTACGCCAAGCAATTATACATAAAACTTTACGAACGGCTGAAACAGAAGATACCGCTATTTCTTTAGGCGAGAATATTTATAGGAACTTCGCATTCTCTTCTAAATTTTACAGATCCTACTATGATTATATCCGTACATTTGGAAGCTCTCTTAGCCTACACGAAGTTTTTACTTCTACAAAAAATGTCTCTAACAGGACTTTAAATGATGGAGGTCCTAGTTTTCTAGATCATGCATTTGGTCCTTTGGTATGGAATAGTAGTTTCTTAGCATTTGATAGGCTTTCAAGTAAAGATTCTAATTTGTCTGAATTAGAAGCGTTACAGGGTACGGGCGATACGATTGCAGACCATCATCAATGGTCCCACGTAGCTGCGGCACCTTTTTCTGAAGGAAAGACATATGTTGCTAAAAACAATACGTCCATTACATTAGAAAGTGCGAGTATGCAAACAGATTCTAGAGAAACTTACCTTGATTCTTTAACGCATTGGGGGTATGGTCTGGGAATTGAAGATTACGTAAGTCTGGATAGCTTTTCCGAAAATATTTCTATTGTAGGAAGATCCACCGGAAGCGTTGATCATTTCGTCGTATTTAATACTCCTGATTCGTCCGGAACATCTTTTAATGGGCTTGATACTACAAATGATCCTTTGAATAACTTTTCAACTAAGAATGGGAGCATGTCCTTATATAATCGAAACCTTATCGAGCATGGGAGGGATAACATGTTTATAAGGTGGTCTCTCTCAAGGGGAAAAAGTTATCTTCGGAATCCTCTGTTCTCCTTTGGCTTATCCGATCCGGACAATCAAGACCCAAACGCTTCATCAGTTGCCGAGTGGCAATTAAATGATCATACTTCAAATTCTGATTTCGTTGGCTTTGGAGCCTCTGCAGGAAGCGTAACAGTATCCTCCACCGGATCAGACCCCGATAGAAGGAATAGATTTATTTCCGCTACAGTATCTGGAGAGGGGACATATGGAGATTCTGATTCTGTAAGTATCACCCAGACAAATATTACAGGGCTAAAACCAGAAAAAGAATATTCCTTGAATTACTCTTTAAAATCTGATAATACAACTTGCAGTGGTGTAAGATTTATTGTAAAGAATACTACCAAGGGCGTGTTTGCTTTGTCAGGGGGTACATGGGGAACAACAGTATCTGAGGCTTACTCCGCATCAGCAGGATATAATTTCTTTAGTTCAGGATCTATAAACTTTACTCCTAGCTCCTCTTTCCAGTCAGGAGATGTATATGTGGTAGGAGTCTATCCTCATGGTCCTTATTCTGGGGGATGGACTACCACAACGAATACTGTTAGTATAGAATCCTTATCCCTTACCACTTCGGGGACTAGAATGGACAACTTCTTAACTCCTGACCACGACTATTCCATTACTATTAGAGCAAAGGAAGGAATGGAGGATACTGTCACCTCTCCCCCTGAAATGTCAATAGGAGTTCGCGTGATAACAGATCCAATGCCTTATGCAAAGGAAACAGATTATGGCGACGGTAGAAAATTCATTTTCGATTTCAATTCTCAAAAATGGGAAGAATTTCAAGGAGCTAAGAATACTTATGGGTGGTACAATCTCCCCCTGTCATCTTTTGAATCAGAAGGAAATGGGGATTGGAAAACTAAAACTATAAGTTTCAACACTAAAAATCATAAGAGCCCTTATACTGTAAAAGATCCCTTATTTAGAAGACTAGGGTCTAAACTGCATAATATTGATACACCTTACCATATTGAAGTATGTAAGTTATATGCGTCTGAGGGATTTATTATTATTGATGAAGTTTCCGTGATTGACGACTCTTATAAGTATCAGATGTCAGAATTTACATTAGATGAAGCCAAAACTATATTCACCCATTTAGATGAAGTGAATAGCGGTAAATCTTCAAGAGATGCGTCCGACTCCTCTGGATACTATCTAACAAGTGGAGGGGGTAGAGACTACTATCTTGAAGCCTCTTCTTTAAATTTAAGTGGAACTGGAACTACTTCAACGCTTCATAGCGCATCCGGAGTTATTTTTGAGGTGAGTGACGACTAATGGAAGGCTTTATCGAAATCTACAAAGTTGGCAAGACAGGAAAGGAACTTCTGTTTGAAGACAATAATCTAATTGTAGATGGTGCAAAAGAGCATATTGTAAACATGCTTACTCTTCCTGAGACTCCATCTGCACTTTCCATTGATGGAAGACTAGACGCATCTAATTTTGATATAAAGGCAGTTACACTTGGAGGTCCAAAAGAATCTTTTGATTACAGAGATTCGAGATTTTATCCTTCGGCAACTATGGAGAGTAGCGTCGCTAGTTCTGTTCACCATTTACATCCATACACTAATAATTGGAATTTTTCTGGGTACTCCCCAAATTTATTAGTTGCTGGTTCAAATATGAGAGTTCTTTCAGATAGGGATTTCAAAAATTCTTTAGACGGAGGAACAGATTGGACCTTTAATACCGTAAAAGGAACTCCGGTATTATCTTACGAGGAAGGACTAAAATTCAAATCAGTTCAGCCAGACGAACAAGTAATTGCGTCGCAAAAAATATCTTTAAAGCCTAACGTAAATTACAGGTTTATTCTAAAAGGATATGGGACAGATCCCATAGAGATGAGACTTTCTAGGGTAGAAAGCAGTACTTACTATATAAGCTCTAAAGAGTATTTTGATTTTTCTAAAAAGAGATTTTTACTTACTTCTGAAATTGTCCCAACACCTCCTGTAAATCAAATAGATTTAGGAAGTACTTTAGGTGAATTTGTTGTCGAGTTTAAAGTTCCTGAGTATCAAAAAGATATCGATGCTAGGGGGATTACGGTTGATTATGAATTAGAATTACTTCTTCCTAGATTTTCTGATGATGTATTTTCAGAATTGAAAATAGAGCATGTAGAGCTGATAGATTTAGATTTAGAAATTTTTAAAAATAATGAGTTTACAGAAAGAGATTCTTTTTTGTTAAATTCTAATTTTAGAAGGAGAACTCCCCACGATAGTGAAGGAGGAAAACTTCTCAATCTGGATACGTTGGAGTATTGGACATCCAATTCCCCTTTGAGAGACTCTTCAACTATTATAGATGATTTCAGTACTTCTGCAAGTGTAAGATATATTACATCTGCCGATGTTCAAAATGGAAGTGAGCCTGAAGAAGGTTACATTGCACTTCGAGCTGGAAATCCAGATACCTCCGCAAACTGCGTAGCTTATATCCAACAAGCATTTACTTTGGATCCTAGTTTATTTACCGACCTCTGGGTTGGCGGCACGACACACGGAAGATATGATGGAGTTCAATTATATTTAAATTTTTGGTACAAATCAGAATCCGCAACCGCAAAAGATTTAAAGATTGAGATTACAAATACGACAAAAGATTTAATTTATAACGCCGATCCTACTTATGCTACGGATAGGTGGGCTGCTGATGGTCAGTACGCATCTTTCCCCGCTTCAACTTCCTGGATATTTTCTAGTACCCCTGTATTCCTAGATCCAACTTTTAGTGAGGATGAGATTAGAATTAGGATACGAGGTAATGGAGTTACTACTACCAATGCTTTACAGGACTACTATATTAAGGATTTATCCTTTGGTACAATTCCTGGCTGGGATTACTCTTATTCGCACCTATCCTCAACTCTGGAGTTGAAAGAAGATGGAGGTATTAAGATTATTGAAGCTGATGACCTTACTACTGGCACCGACACCGCCACCCACATATCTAAGCAATTTACAGAAATTGATAAGGATAAAGCTTATTATGTAATTGTAAAATATAGTGCGGAAAGATCATACACTGAGGGGGGAGGATATTTTCAATTCTGGAACAATGCCCTGGCAGGTGCCTCTATTGGTGAATATTATCTCGCTAGTAGTTGTAGCGGAACATGGGGTCATCATGCCGGAGGGGGTACTGGATTTGCTTTTAGTGGGACTGGGGGAGACATAGTAACTTCTTCATTTGGTCCGATTTACAACTTTCCCACGGAGGGTGACACTTACAGACTTAAATTTGATGTTGGTGCTCACGGCAAATGGCTTACTTTATATGATGTAAAACTAGTAGACGCAGCAACTATGCTAGATTCTAGTTATCCGGATCTAGATGTAAAAGATGAAAGAACTTCAGAGTATAATGCTAATTTTCGCACGCAAGCCGCCTTCCATTGCAAAAATAGATGGTTTCTGAATAACGCAGTCGCTCCTAGAGATAACGCTGAGGTATTGATTAAAGATAACTACGTAGATTTTACATACAGAGAAGGTGATGGGGCTCAAAAAGCTCTATACTATAGCATTCAGAATAAAGATATGCATCTTTTAAAAGATAGTATTCTGAAGGCATCCTTTAACCATTATGAAAGTTCCCTAGATTCTTTATCGCTCAAAGTTTCTATAGTCCCTGATAGTACTATGACCAAGCCATCGTTAGATACCGATTGGCAATTAGCCTGGGATTGGAGTACAGGGGAGTGGAGAAACGAAAACCCTTACTCTGGCAAATTCACTGAAACCGTAACTCCCAACACGTCTAATTCTACGTACCCTTTTGAAAGCTATATCTCTAGTGATATTGCGATGCCAGATTCAAATAGTATTGACGATACTTCTTGGTGGTTGTTCAAAATCAAACCTGATAATACTACAGATGACGCAAATTTTAAATTAGGAGATTTTAGACTTTACAGTGTTAGAGCAGCCGAAGATGTGAGTGGATTTCTCCCCGAAAGAGTAAATCCCTTAGACAAGACATTACAAACTTCCGGAGCAGGAGCTGCACAACAAGGACATCATTTAAATTTCATTGAGTTTTCCGGAACAGCAGAATCTTCCTCGCTTACGCTAGAGGAACTTTTACAGCACGGATGCTATCTTCCTGGAAGTGGGATTTACATGTCCTCTTCTACTTTTGGAGCTCCAGCATCGAATGATTTCTCTGGAACTCTTAGTGGTACTTTGAATGGGCTTGGAGTTATAAATAGCGATGGCTTTATTTTGGAAAGCATTGTAAGTAGAACATCTCAAACAGTTCTTGATTCTAGTGCCGGGTTCGTAGTATCCTCAACTCCAACTGCTACCGTATCCGCAATGGATGCTTCAAGCTGGGTCGAAGGAGAGGGTAGAGAGGTAAAATATCAATTATCCCTTATGGCAAACGATTGGAAATTCCTAGACTATTACTATGGGGGGATAGGTTCCATGGGACTTTGGACCTTGGACTATGAGAAAACAGCTAAGAAGCTAGGAGGAGAGTTTGGCAATCCTCCATTTTGGAGTCCCGAGTCTGGCACTCCATATTCTACGAGTCTATATAACTTAACCGATACAACCCAAAATCCCGTATTTAAGTTATTTGCAAAGAAAGTATTTTTTCCGGGAGGATTAAAAATACCAGAAAATACATCTTATGATGATCATATAACTATTATATGGGGAATTAAATTCTAATGAGCTCTAAATCACTAATAGAAACTCTCAAACCGAAAGGACATCTTGAGATTATAAAAACGTACTTAGACGGTACGAAAGAAGTTGTATTCTCCGATCATAACATTATTACAGTTGGAATGGGAATCAATCTTGCTGAATTGTTCGGTCAGTTAGATGGCACTAAAGATATTAGTAGACACCAGATCAGGTATTTTCAACTAGGTACAGCTGGCTCTTTAGTATACGCAGTATCTTCAATTACCCAACTAGACACAGCATTTGTCGAAAGTAATTACGGAGACACTCAAATGGGACTATCCCAACACTATAACACTGATGGTTCCGGAGGTACAACATTACAGCATTTTGTAAAACTTAGTAATGAGTCTATTACCAAGGTATCCTCTGACCAAGTTACCTACGTTATTGATTTAGATACTGACACAGGCAATGGAGTTAGTGTTAGTGAGATCGGCTTATACGCTGATGATCCTTTTGGTTTAGGTGATGGAGGAGGTACAAAGGCATCTCTTCTTTGCGCGTATAGATATTTCAGCGCGATTTCAAAAAGCTCAACATTTGCTTTAACTTTTAAATGGACAATAACTTTCTAAGATGACTACTAACAACTGTTCTGGAGGATTCGATGTTCTCAATTATGGGTTTGACACTGTTTTCAAATTCGGACCCGATACTTTCTATAACTGGGAAACTGATAATCTTCCTGTTGATGATCTAGAAGCTCGTACTGATTATCTTCTTCAAGCTGCTGGTGGAACTTCAAGTATTTCCGGAGCTACCTTAGTGTTGTCCTCTACCGCTGACCATGCTAATAGTGTTTATGATAGTATCCAAGATATTGTAGATAGAATTCCAAAAAGACTTACATTCCCATTACTGATTGAACTTTGTTCTTATGGAGACTTGGGAGCCCTAGATCTTCATGGTATTCAGTGTGAAGGAGATGGATGTATTGAAGTTGTAAATAGAAACTTTGGAAGTGCACACGTATCCAATTATTTGAACGGCGTAAGTAAGGGAAGCGCACTTACAAAAACCGCTGTAACAGGCGACTTTACCACCAGCGCCTATGTAGAAACGTTTGAAGCTGAACGGATTACGGATATGTTATTTGACGCATCTTCTACAAGAATCGCAAAAAATTGTTATACGTCTGGCACAGGAGGATGGAATGATCATGGAAAAGTTTTATGCGACTTTCAAACTCACAGGACTCATGACCCTAGAGATACAACTTTTTCTATTGTAAGTGGGGCAGGATTTATTACTGTTGGGGTTGATACCCTTACCTTATCCGCATACGATTCTTTTTTTGACCCTACCACTATAACAAGTGATGTCTCTGCAGCGGCTTCGATGGCGGGATACCCCCTACTAGCCGAGGAGGCAGGGGATGCTCATGCGGTAGATAATGGTCTTTGGGTATTAGCATACGGAAATTCATTCTCTAAGGTAAAGGTACATAACTGTGGTGGAGCTCCTGTTAAGCTTACAGGAATTTTAGTAGACGGTGCTACAGGAATTGGAAGCACTCTAGAACATGTGTCTCACGCGGGCTTCGACATTGCAAATTCAAAGGTGTCTTTGGAAAGCGTTGGGTCCGTAAGAAATAAATTATTCGGGTATAAAATCATAAACTCTGATGTATTCGCAGAAAATGGTATGGTTGCATATAGAAACTATCCAACTGCAGGAAGTACTAGAGGAAGTTCTACTACCGTTGAAGCAGAGGATTCCATTGAAGCTTTTACGTCCGGAGTTGGAGCGTATTTAAACGGGTCTAAACTAATATTTGAATCCCCTTCTAGCCTTGATAATGACTATACAGATGGAATAGTTACGGGACATCAACCTTATGAGTTTGCTAGATCAGGATATGGAATCTTAATGGAAAATTCTACTTTGGCAGGAGGAGCGGGGGGACATACGAAGGCTACCGCATCTCAGGGAGGATTTAAAGGAACCTTCGGAGGAGGCGTACCTGATAGAGACCATACTACAACGTTCATACGAACTTTGAATAACAAACTTGCAGGTATTAAAGTTATAAATTCAAATTTTGAATATCAAGGGATTCCACAAGTTCATCTAAATGAAGGAGTTGGATTTCTTGCTGAAAATTCTACCTGTAAATCTATGGGTTTAGACTGCATTGGAAATCAAAAAGAGGGGTTAAAATTGGTAAACTCTACTTATGGATACGGATTTGGAATTGATAAGTACAGGAGTGGATATGCTGCAGCCACATCACTAACACCATCTCAACAAGTTGCGGGTCAAAGTTACAAAAAGCCTCAAGTGTGCATGTATTATAACGGGGAGAGCCAAATGCGAGTAACTTTAGGATCTTCTTTCTACCCTATTCAAACTACAAACATGCACGAAGTTTTTGGTAACATTGGAGGGCTGACCAATGAAGCCTATTCAAGAGGAATGGTTGGAATGGAAGGAAGTGACCCTTCTCATCCGTGGGCACAACCTTATATCTGGGTAGATAAAGGTTCTTCTGCTGAATTGCTTTCCTTAGTAGCAAAGATGAGAAATACAAATCCTGATGTTTCTGTTCCTGGACAAGTTGTAAGAGCTTCAGACAATTCTACTGTCAGGTTTATAGGCACCAAGTATTGTTCTACGGTTATAATGCAGCAAACTATCACGTCCTCCAAAACCGCTCAGGACTGGGAAAACTTTACAAGAAATTCTGCGGTGGCAGCTCTAGACAATTCAAAAGTTATTTTTGGCGGTCCTACCAAAATATCAGGTACAGGAGTTGCAGTTTTAGCACAAGGAAATTCCAAGATGGAATTTTCCCCTATTCGAAGTAAAGATTCTAATATTTTAGATAACTTACATTATAACTTAAGCGGTGAATCTGGAAATCATACTAAAGCAGATATCCATGCTCTTAGGTCTTGTCTAGTTGCTGCTGATAGATCTGAAATTAAAATGTACGGTTTAGGTGTAAGCTCTATAGCGTCGGATTCGGTAGATAAATCATCTTACCTTACTGGTGGCGATGGTGAATCTTTGGGAGTACACGCAAGTGGAGGATATATGCAGTTTTACCCTAACGGGTACACTGAAGATCTCACAGATATAAACACCAGTGCCATATACTTAGAGGAGGTTAACAGCTACAACTCAGATGTTACAGGCTTACTGGGAGACCAAAATCATATCGCAACTGGAGGAATGTGTGTTCGTGCTGTAGGAGGAAGTAAAGTCGATGTAAACTGTGTAAACTTTCCTATGGGAGTAACAGCCTCTTCTGTATCCGGAGTTTACTATAATATCGAAGGTTCGGGGCAAGAACACGTAGAAACAGGTTACGGTGGCAGTGGAGGAGGAGGTTCTCAACTCTACTTGTGGAACATTGCAGACGACTCAAGAATTCATGCTGCAAACGTTTTGGTTTCTGGATTAGATCCCTCTTCCGCCGAAATATCAGAGAGTTACCATGGACCTGCTGGAGAATGGGCAAATACTGTAGCCTTAGATTATTATGGTGCTAATGGGGTCGCTTCAACGGCTAAAGGAGCCGCTGGAACCTATCACAACACAGGACCTTTCAGATTAGTATTTGGAACCAGAGGTCTCACAAAAAGTTTCTTTGAAGTTTCTAGCGGGGTAGACCTAGGAAACTCTTCTTCTTTAGGAGGTACTCCCGTAGATCAAATTACAGGTCAAGGATATATGGTTCCTGCAAGCTCTGTTAGTGCTATAGATGGTGCTGATTACGGTTCATATCTAAAGTACGAAAATGATGGAACTGAAGGCGCAGTTGTTTTTGGGGGACTAGCAGAGGAAATTCAAGATCCTACTACTGGAGCTACAAATAGAGAAGTACCTGTACCTGTAATCCACGGAGACTCCTATGCATATATGAGAAATTTCTTAGATAATTCAGCTGCAGATTTATTCGCAAACGCGAAACATTGTGCAAATCCACGAGTGGGTTATGTATCAATTTATAATTCCACCACAGATGCTACAAATGGAGGAGAAGGAAGAGATTCCACGGATACTGTTTCGTGGGGTAAAGGAGTAAGATCCCTTAATATTTTTGATTTAGATAGGCTGGTATAGTGGTAAACTTAGAAGATTTTAAACACACTATTCGTTTTTACAAGCCCAATGATCCTTATTACTACGAGGTAGATAATCTTCCTCTGGAGGATCTTCTTCACAATGATAGAATCTTATTACGGGCTTTGACCTTGGCACAAACTAAAGTTGGAGGAGATGGAGATATCGCTACTAAGCAATACGTTGAGACTACTGAAGGCGAATTTGAAAGACGTATTTCTGATGTAGGAGATGTTTCAGAGACAGAAAGAACTAATACTAAGATCCGAAAAGATACTCTTAGAGTTTCTCCTGACGGAACTGAATGGGTTGCATCTCAACTTAATGTTGAGGATATGGAAGATGTAAGTATTTCAGATTTGCAAGACGGTGACATTCTAGGTTTCTCAGACAGCGATACGTTGACCAATATAGCCCCCGCTGCAGATTCCCTGAGAGCCCTAGAGGATGTAGAATATGTCTCTCCCTCACCAGGAGATACTTTACAGTATAACGCAAATTCCGAAACTTGGCAGAATCGCGGATGTCGAAGAGAGTGGATACAAAATACAGCAAATGGTAAATGGTATTTCCTTACTGAGCCTGCTGATTGGGATACTCAAGTAGAAAGAGCTTTTAATGCAGATCCCGATAATCCTGGAGCTGTAACACTAGCTACCGTTAGAAATCAAGAGGAGAATAAGTGGTTAAGATCTTTTTGTGGTGCTAGAGAAACTTTTATAGGGCTTATGAAAGAAAACGGCTCTTGGGTGTGGCAATCCGGCGAATCCGACACCGGGTATCGGGATTGGAGACCTGGTCAGCCGGACAACCAGGCTGGGGAGGACAAAGGCACTATGTGCTATCTGGTTGATAACATCCCCTCGAATGGCAATGAGTTCGGCAATTCCCAATGGAACGATAGAGCCCCGGATGTGGCACTCCCCGCAATATTGGAATCTCCAAACAGGCTGTATCTTTCGGCTCCTGAAGCAGGAAATATCGGAGATGACGGAGATATGTTCGTGGAGGATAACTCTATACTTCAGTACAGGAACGGGAATTTCGAAGCAGTTGGCGTAGGAAGTACGGGCTTAATGCAATTCGCCGCATTTTTTCACGGAAAGGTCGATGAGGTTATTTTGGATCCGGGACATTATCTTATATGGGGAGGACTAACAGGCGAGACTGTCGATAATGACCATCATCACGTGGTTTCTTTCGTTCAAAAATCCTCCTCCGCAATTGCCAGTTATGGTTCGACCCTCACCCGCGGTCAGGTTAATAGTAGACTTCGGTTTGAACCCTTTGATTACTTCAAAGCCACAAACATACAAGAAGTCGATGAGACCATTTACGATGAAAACCACTTATGTGCTTATGAGAATCGAATTCTTAATATGAGCGATCCGGAAACAAACTTCGATGCTGGGGATTACTTTCACCAGAATGAACACGGCGACGGCGCCCAGGTTTGGGTCCAACGCAATGAGCAAATAATGTACAAATTTACTAATCCTGTAAGACAGCAAGTTAGATTTGTTATGGGAGATAATCTCAGCCACGCCGGGTTTGCACTAAGGACTAGTAAATTTTATGGATTTATGTGTTTTAAAATAGGAGATTTATACGCTTCCAAACCAGCCCTAAGAAGCCCCACCGATATTTAATGGAATTCTGATATGACTGATATAAACGATCCTATACGTCTCTACAAAAAGAACGATCCTTATTATCATGAGGTAGATAATCTCCCTCTAAAGGATCTTCAGGAAAATGACGCTACTTTATTTGAAGGGTTTAAGGAGATTGATTCTATTTTGGATCCAGATGGAGATGCCGCATCTAAGCAGTGGGTGGATTCCACTGAGGGTGCTTTCGCTAGAAGACTTTCAGACTTATCTGATGTAGAAAACGCTTTTCCCGTAAAGAATAACTTAATATTGCAGAGAGCAACAACCTTAGATTTTTGGGAAGCATCGGAGCTACAGGTATCTTCTATGGGAAATGTAGATTTTTCAATTCCTGTTTTAGGGTCTACTGTTACGTATAATGAAGATTTGTCTAAATGGCAAATTGGACAAGGAGCATACAAGCTTTCATCTTTTCCAGACACCAATACTAATATCTTGGGGGAAGGAAGTATTTTATTCCTAACCTCTCAGACTGAATGGGTTAGTTCAGATTCTGCGCCTGAAAGAAATCAAATCCTGTCTATGAAAGATTCTACTTGGCAATCGGTTCCTCAAGAAGAAGCTTTTAAAAATGTCTGCCAGCTCGTAGCAATCGCTACTCCTGGAGTTGAAACGTTTTCATTGGATCCCGGTCATTATTGGGTTCTCGCTGATCAAAACGACGGGCGATGTGGCAATTACGAAATAACTTGTTTTGCATATGATAGAGCAAATAACGCTACCCTTCATTTAGACGTCGGCAATTTAATCTTAGCTACTGGAGTTGATTACGGCACTCAAGATCCTCACGAAGAAGGTAGTGCAATGAGCTGGACTAATTCGCATCCTACAGGGACCGGCATCTCCCAAGCTAATCAGCAAATCCAAAAATGGCTGTCTTACTTTTTTACAGTACCTGCAGGAGAACCTCGGAGTGTCGAGATTAGGGGAAGGGCAGAAGGCGACTGGGCATGGAGTGATCCGGAGTTGGGGCAGGCTGGACGAACCTCCTTTTCTTTGCCTGGAGATTTTGTAGAAGGTACAACGGGTTTCGGCATGACTTTAGGACTGGTATGGAAAATATCGGAGTTAGCATAATATGGAAAACATTATCAACCCTATTCGTTTTTATAAGCCAAAAGATCCTTATTATTATGAGATTGACAATCTTCCTTTAGAAGACTTGTTAGAGAATGATGCTCGATTACTACAGGCTGCTACCTCTATACTATTGCAACTAAGTGAATCTGGAGAGTACGCATCTAAGAATTGGGTAAATACTACTGCACATGAATTTTCTAGAAGAATACGTGATTTCTCTGACGTATCAAATTCAGCGGATACTACTCTTGCCTCCAAGGGTTATTTTCTAAAAACCACTCCCATCAACCCCGGCGACCCCGATGGACCCATGCAATGGAATGCTGCACCCCCTCTATTTGAGCATTTCTCTGATTTCACCGGTGCCACATCTAATGATGTTTTAGGGTATGATGATGTGTTAAAGGTATGGAAACCTTTTATTTTAACTTTAAAATTAGCTGACTTATCAGATACAGATATAAGTTCTTTCTTTCCGGGCAGTATTCTTGGTTTTGAACCTGATTCCCCTAATAAATGGGAACCTAAAGGACGTGCATTAGTACAAGAAGGGGGAGACGGGACACCTATCGTACCTTCCCTTCCTGCAGAAAATGATATATTGGCATGCCCTGATACTTCTGACCCTGCTTGGGTCGCTCAATCCCCCGAGTCTCTTGCCGGTCCTGTATTCTGCGGTAACTGGCTGGCGCCACGATATGGCGACCTCGGGGAGGTTAGTCATAATGTAAATAGTAGGATACTTCCCAATGGCCTAAGACTTTCGAACGGCCACTACATGGTCATCCTGAATGGCGGAACCTTTAGTACATTATGGGATCATGTTGATTCTTGGATAAGTGATGACGCCGACCTCGTCAATGGGGTAAATTGGGGTGTAGGCACTAACGGATCTAACGACCGGATTAGATTTGATTTTGAGGATTGGGCACTCACCTCAAAAGGAAACAAGCATATTACTGAAGGTGCGCAACGCAATGATGTTTACAACACCAACGACAATGGTTACACAAGCCTCACAAAATTAAGACGTTATCCCGATCTTTTTAGGTGCCGTTTTACCACCGACGCCCTTCACCAACGCAGAATGACTATAACACTCTTTATAACAGTCGATATACCTCCGGGAGAATATATAGTGCCTAGACCATTGTGGTCCAACTCGAAACAATGGGATCGTTTCCAGCCTGGTACTTACAACTACCAACTGTACAAGGGCTCCGCGAGTTTTTTCAGGCTTAGTAGAACTACAAGCTGGCCAAGAGATAGATATACCCCGTGAAATTCCTAATCCCTCTCCTACTCTTATCCTCATGCAGCACCCTCCTTACAGGAGGAATGGCAGCAGGAGGAGCAGCAGTAGGTTCTTTATTAGGACCTTATGGAGCCGCAGGAGGAGCAGTTGCAGGAGTAGTAGGAGCAGATTTGATGAATCCTCCTGAATTAGATAATCCTGTATTGCCTACGGAGCATGCATGCCCTGATGGAGGGTTAGATGGGATCATCTGCCAAATATCACACTTTATCAAAACAGCGGGATGGTGGTACCTAATATTATTCGTATTTGTACCACTCTTAACTAAACGAGGAAGAGGGTGGCTAACTTCTTTCCTAAACAGTGCTTCGAAAAAACAAGTACTTGACCAAGATGAAAGACTAAATACCCTAGAAGAGTTGATCTCTTCTCTCAAACCAAAAGGTAAAAAGAAATGAAATTTGTAGATTATAACTTTGTAGATGATGAGACCGCTAAGCGTATCATGGAATCTTACGGATACGATGTCTCTGAAAAAGAAGAAATCGTAGAAGAGATCACTGAGGAAGAACTCGATCAAGTAATCGAAGAAGATTCCACGGATTCAGAAACTCTTTCAGAAGAAGAAGGTCCTCTTTGCGTTATCGAACGTGAAGGTGATTTTTATGCTCTCTGCGAAGATATTGAAACCGTTGACAGTGAGTATTATATTCCAGTTATCGCTATCCCTTCTGAGGAAGCTCAAAAACTAGACGAGAGCAATTCCATGCTTATGGAGTCTGTTGAATTTGAAGAAGAAACGTTCAACCTTGGCGATATCTTTGAAGACGAAAATTCTAGTGAGTTGTTTGTAGCACTTAGCAAGTAATGACTGATAAAACTATGATGGAGATGGCGGATGATATTATGTCCAACATGGGCATGACTGATGCTGTGCCACTATCTGAAGTTACTTCTGAATCTTTGAATTCAGTAGGCAAGAATTACAACGAGGAACTTCCCGAGCTTTCCGATGACCAGAGAAACGCACTTCTTGAACATTCACTGGGCGAAGGCAAGGTGAAGGACCTCTCCATCCAAGCTGAAGAAGGAGATCCAAAAGCTAAAAAAGTAATTAAGAGTTTAGAAGGGGAACCCCCTAAAAGAAAAGGAACTCCTAAAGTCATAAGACAAACTCGTGCAAGAGTAAAGGCAGGTAAGCAACTCAAGAGAAAAACCGCAAAAGTTGTGGCAAATGATCCAGGTGCAGATCTCCACGCCGCTATTGAAGCCGGAGAAAAACTTCAAAAGGATCATAAGGAGCCTACCCTTCTAGGAAAAGCTCTTTCTGAAATGACTAGCATTGGGATGATTGGAACTAATTCTGGGGGAGCTAATACTTGGAAGCCCGGAAAGAAGAAAAAGAAGAAAGGTAAAAAAGCTTCTTCTAAATTTATCAACTTTGAATTAGGAAAACTATAATGGATTTATTAAGAGATGTATTTTCGTTCGGAGAACTTCAAGTTCTTACCGAGGGTAAAGCAGGTAGACCTATGAAAGTACGAGGTCTCTTTCAGGAAGCCCACAAGAAGAATGGTAATAAGAGAGTTTATGAAAGAACTCTCCTAGAAAGAGAAGTTAATAAACTTCAACCTCTCCTACAAGAAAGACGTCTCGTAGGAGAGCTAGACCATCCAACGGATGAGGTCGTTCATTTAACGAACGCTTCCCACGTTATTACTGGACTTCACATGGAAGGTAATAAAGTGATTGGGGAAGCCGAACTCCTTAACACTCCTGCAGGTAAGGTTTTACAAGAATTGGTAAAAGCTGGTGTTAAGATTGGAATTTCCTCCCGTGCAGTGGGAGGTCTTACTTATGATGCAGATCAAGATGCTTATGTTGTAAATGAGAACTTAAGACTCATTACATGGGATATGGTATCAGACCCCTCCTGTCAAGGAGCATTTCCTGGTCTTATGGAAAACAAACAAGTTATCTCAGAGACTACTGAAAATGCTGCAAAGGAAGTAAACCACCTCAGAGCAGAACGCACTTACATTCGTGCTCTGCAAAATCACTTAAACAAAAAATAAAAAATTTTTACATTTTCCTGTAAAGGTTTATAGATAACAAAGATAGGATAAACACTATGAAAAACAAATTCTCCGATGAACTCGCAAAACTTATCCCTGAAGGATTCTCCGAATCCGGATTACAGGATATTAGCAATCTCATTGAAGGTACTGTAAACGAGCGTGTTGAAGAAGAGATGAAGGAACTCACCGCTAAAGTTAGTGGTTTCCTTCGGATGAAGATCAATGAATTGAAGGCTGAAGCTCTCAAAGAATTAGAGAACGATGACGAAACTTTCCGTGCCGTCAAAGTTTACGAGTCCTTGAAAGCTGTTATCGCCGAAGATATCAATTCCAAAGATTCCGATTCCTCTGTTAGCTTCTACAAAGAAGAAAACGAAAAACTTCAAGAGTCCGTTGATACCCTCAATAATCAAGTATCTCAGATGATGTCTGAGAATACCACTCTCGAAGACGCAGTAACCTCCTTACGTGAGGACGTCACTGTATTGTCTGAAACTAAGAAGACTCCTTTTAAGTCTTCCGAATCGGCTCTCGTTATTACTAACGAGGACCAACACCAAACCTCTCTATCGCAACCTGCAGTAGAGAATGCTTTCCTAACAGAAGACGTAATTCGTCTATCTAACAAATAAGAATAAAATAATGAAAAACACCGATACACATGTACTTTGTGAAAAGTGGTCACCCATTCTTGAAGGAATTAACGATAGCTATGTACGCGAAACAACTGCTGTACTTCTTGAAAACCAAGCTCGCCACGTTCTCGCAGAGCGTACGAAGGAAGGTCTTCTCGAAGAAAGCACAACTGTAGGTCAGCTAGGTACGTTCCAAAAGTTTGCATTTCCACTCGTTCGCCGAGTTTTCCCCGAGCTTATCGCTAACAAAGTTGTTGGCGTTCAGCCAATGCAAGGACCTGTTTCACAGGTTTTCTACCTAGGTTTTGATCGAGTCCACGGTGACTCCGACACAACCCAATCCGTATACGGTAAGTACTTACTTACCTACCGTGGTCAGACTGCTGGGCCTAACGCTTCTGATGGTGTTGGTTCTATCGACGACTCCGGAGATCTTGATTGGGATACTAGCAACTCACTCACCAACACCTTCTCAGGTAACCTGAGTGGTTCTGTAGGCGAAGGAATTGCTGCTTTTCCAAGTGCAACCCTAACCCAGTGGAACGCCTCTGCAGGTGAATCCCTAACGGGTAACCAGATTCCTGAACTAAACTTCCATATCGAACAACAGGCAGTTATCGCTCGTACTAGAAAGTTCCGTGCTCTCTGGACGATTGAAGCCGCACAAGACCTCAAGGCTTACCATAACCTTGATCTTGAGCGTGAACTTACTGATTTGCTCGGCAAAGAAGTTGCTTTGGAGATTGACCGGGAAATTCTCGAAGATCTTCGTATGATTGCGTACGATGTCTCTGGAGCTAATCCAACTGTAAACCCTGCGTTCAACCGTGGTGGTCTAGATCTTGGTAACCCTAACAGTTTCCCCGCAGACCATGATTGGACTCCTGATGAGTTTACTTTCGATCAGAATTCCGCTGGTCTAGTTAATAGCGAAGCAGGTGGATTGCGAAACGTTTACTTTGTAGACTTTGCCACTTCCGCACTTAACTTGACTCCACGTCATGTTGGTGAGGTATACTCTAACCTTCTTGCTGCAGTAAACTTTGCTGCTCAAGATATCTACAAGACCACTTACCGTGGTGCTGGTAACTACATTATTACTTCCCCGCTAGTCGCAGCTATGTTGCAATCCGCAGCCAAGCTCGAAGGTGGACTTAGTTCTGAAGAAGCTGGTACTCTAGGTGCTCAGATTCACTACAAAGGCAAGTGGGCTGGCATGTACGATGTATATGTTGATCCTCTCTGGCCAGAAGATGAGATTCTCGTAGGTTACAAAGGTTCTAACGCAATGGAAGGCGGGTATGTTTACTCACCATACATTCCGGTCCAGATGCTACCAACCGTAGTAAACCCTGATGATTTCCAGCCTCGTAAAGGGTTGATTACTCGTTATGGTAAGTCTGTTATCACGCCTGAGTCGAGATGGTACCGTATCATCCGCCTCGTTGGTGCTGATTCCAACTTCTTGACCTTGCCGTTCAGCCGCATTGCAAGCACGTACGGATCTAACCTCTAATATAGATTAAGTTAGAAATTTAATAAAGAAGGGAGCTTTCGAGCTCCCTTCTTTTGTATATAAAGGGAGAGTTTATCATGAAGTACAAAAACACTACAAAAGGCGTAATCTACCTGAAAGATGGAGTTATAACTAAAGCAGTTTCTCCCGGAGAAGAGTTCGAAACGGAAAATCTAATAAAGATTTCCGGAATTTCTTTAGTTCTCCCTGCTAAAAAACCAACCCTTGCGAAAAAACCTAAAAAGGTCGCTATAAAAATAAAGGAGATGTCGGATGTCCGTAGTACCGAAGACTAGTTTCGGAAACACATTTTCCACCCCCGTAGGTACAGGAAATTCTGTAAGCTCGGTGGACTTCTTGGGAGAAATTGACTACACCGTTCTCAGCCGTTCAAGATTTTCTGAACAGATAGAGTTCTCAAATTTTTATAAAAGCCTTAAAGATTCCATCATGTCTCGTTTGGGTTCTCCCGTTATCAGGGTAGAGCTTACAGATCATCAGGTTCTCACGGCAATCGACGAAGCTATCGCCAAATTGGATTTTCATGCTCCTAACTGGTGCACGAACTACATGACATTCCAGACAGTAGCCGGAGAGAGCTTTTACGAGCTTCCTACTGTCGTCATGAACAATTTACAGTATGTGATCTACAAAAAATCTTTACTTGCTGTGAACGCCGCACAAGGCTCTCTGGAGTTCGATTTCTTCATTAAGTATTTCCAAGATAACTTTCTAATGAGAGATTTTGCTATCTCAGATTTCCTTTTGATGACTATGCATCTTGAGCAGATCAGAAAAATCCTTTCTCGGGATGGTACCTGGGATGTTGTTGATAACAAGTACATTCTTCTTCATCCGGTACCTCAAATGCCCGAAGAAGTAATTGTTCAATTTAGAGCCCTTAATAGTGGCACTTTACACCCTTACTTTATTAATTGGGTTCAAAGATTTGCCACTGCTATTTCTAAAGTAATTCTCGGCGGAATCCGAGGAAAATACAGAACTCTTCCATCTCCAGGCGGAGGAGCCCAGTTAAATGGGCAAGAGCTGGTAGAAGAAGGTACAGCAGAACAACAAAGATTAATAGATGAACTCTTTATGGAAATTGAAGAGCCTCCTGCATTCACTACCTTTTAATGGTAAAAGATAAGAATAAAAAAAGTTCTTTCGTGGTTCCAGAGCCTAAAGAAATTTCTTACGCGGATGAAAGCGTGAGGGGAGATGGAATTCCTGAAATCAATATGTTTGATTCCACGAATCCAGATATAGGACTTTTTAATTCTGTAGACGGGGAGTTGATTGGGGTCGCAGGATCTGAAATTTTAATTTTCGGATATACCCGAGACGAAAATTACGATGATCTTTATGAAGAGCGAAGGGGGAAAGTTATATACCATACTCCTATATCTGTATATGGTCATTACGATCCTAGACCTGTAGAAGAGAATCTTAGTGAGTTCGGGATTGAGCTTACTAACGACCAAACTTTTACATTCAATAAATCCTCTATAGTAAATGCGCTAAAAAGACCTTTACATCCAGGAGATGTAATTAAGCCCAAATTTCAAAATTTATATTTCGAAATTTACGAGGTTCAAGAAGATAGCTTTGAGGCTTATGGAGTATTTCACCTATTAGCATCAGCTAAAGTCCTTAGAGATGCTGAGGAACTCCTTAAAGATTATATTTAAACTATGAGACCCTTAGAAGATATCCGAAGAAGAATTCAACTTTTAGAGTTGAATAATCATTCAACCTCTGATTTTTATAGAGAGTATGTGCAATTCCTTATTCGTAAGATGGGGACAATGTCAGTTCTAGATTCGGAAGGTAAAGTTCAAAAAATAGAATCTTTCTTTGCTAACCCTGAAAGAGCTGTAGCAAAAATGAAAGAAGACCGAAATCTTACGCTTCCCATTGTAACTGTTTCTATTGATGACATCGACGATGACGCCGAAAGAAGGAGAACAGATAATGTTATTGAAATGGAATCTGCATGGGACAATAAAGGACAAAGAGCCGTCAGAGTAGTTTCTATAGCCCCGAAAGCAGTAAAGGTACTCTTTCTAATTAATTTCTGGGCAAAGTACACCGAAGATATTAACCAGATGATGGAGTCCTTACAACTCATGTTTAATCCCGCATTAGATATTCAAACTAAGTTTAGCACTACAGTACAGGCTTTCATATCTCAAGTATCAGATGCCTCTATAACCTCCTTAGGAGATAGAGAAGATAGGGTTCTTAAGAAGGCTATTCAAGTTTCTGTAGATACTTACATCCCTACTAAGAAATATCTATATTCTAATACGGGGGAGATAGAAGCCCTTAATTTGGAAGCAGATTTAGATTTCGATGAAATCATAGATGAGACCACTACAAGCAGAACTACTAAGAGGGGTTAAATTTTATGTGTGTTTTTAGCCCTGGACTTGCTAAATAACTTAGAGGAAATTAGCATGTTTGTATTACGAAATCTCAGCAGTCAAGGAAAAGAACTCATCTTTTTTGATGGTAAAGAATACTGTCATCACTGGTTGGAGGCGAAAGCTTCTGTTCGAATTCCAGAATCTTTTATTACCCCCACAGTAAAAACTCTCGCAAGACGAAAGCTTATCTCCATCAAAAAAGCCTAAAGGATACATAAATGCCAACTTACAATAGCCCCGGATCATACGTTATCGAGAAAGACTTCTCGGAATACCCTATTGCAGTAAACTCTTCCGTTGCTGGAATTGTAGGTTTTGCTGCCGCAGGACCTGAAAATAAAGCTACTCTTATTACAAGTGCAGCTCAGCTAGTTCGAGAATTTGGAACTCCAGATGTTGTGTCTGGGGGTCAAGCTCTATTAGCAGCTATGGAGATTCTCAGCAGAACTAACGCAATTTACTTTGTGAGAGCTGCTACATCTTCAGCTGCAGATGCGAGTGCTGCCATCTCTTTTGGATCTTGCCCTGCTGTATACGTTTCTGGAATTGCTGGTGATGCAGAGGTGGGGTTTTCCTTTTCCTCTACAGATGAAACAGGAGCTTCAAATAGTCCTTTCGGAACCGATGGGTACGTTATAACTGTCGCTGCTGGAACTGATGGTTCTGGCTCTTTACAAATTTCGGATGCAGTGGCTAAAGTTCAAACCTCAGATTGGCCTTTCTCCTTCGAGCAAAATGATGCTAGTTCGGGATGGTTTATCGGTGCTCATGCAGGAAGCGCAGCGACGTTAGAAGTATCTGCTTCCCTCTCGAAACTTGGTCTTGTAGTTGCATCCGGAGGAGATGCCGCAGCTGCAACCAATGAGATCCAAGCTGCAAGCGGGATGACTATTGTACCTGAATCCCCAGGAGGTACTTACTTTTCACAAGCTTTATACTCTGGAGAAAATTACAACTTTAGTTCTATTGTTAAAGCAACTGGAGTTACCAATAAAGGCTTGCAAGCAATTGTAGCTTCCCAATCAGGAAAAGGATTTACCCTTACTGTCGCAAAAGATGGCGCAACAGAAGAAGCATTCTCTTTAGACTTCGAAAAAGATGGCGACTCGGGAAATTTCCCAGAGAACGTTATCAACATCGGTCTCGATAACGCAGTATCAGACCACATTAAAGGTGAGTTCTTAGACAACACTGGAACCACCGCAGAAGGATTTACCCCTCCTACGGATTGGACAAGTAAGTGGACAGGTTCCACGGTATCCGGATCTTATGCAGGTGTCACATATGACGCCGTAACCCCTAGATTCGCTAAGTTTATTGATGGCACCACCTCTTTTGCTGGAGGTGTAAATGGAGATATTGGAGATGAGGGGGGTTCCATTAATGGAGATGTTAGAGAAGCTCTTATTGGGCTCGCTGCCACTAAAACTGGAATGCAAGCTCTTGATAGGGACGACCTTAATATTTCAATGGCATGTGTTCCTGGTATTACAGACCAATCTGTACAGAATGCCCTAGTCTCTCTCGCAGAAGCCTCTCAAAACTTCTTAGCTGTAGTATCTCCTCCCGAAGGTCTTGATACTGCACAGGAAGCCATTAACTGGCACAACGGTCAAGGAACCGGCAGAACTGCTGCCATCAACTCCTCTTACGCCGCAGTTTACTGGCCTTGGGTAAAAGTCTTTGATGTGTGGAGCAAGGCGGACAAGTTTATTGATCCCGCTGCATTCGCAATCGCAACAATGGCGCATACGGATGCGGTAGCAGACCCCTGGTTCGCTCCTGCAGGTCTTACACGCGGAAGGCTTACTAAGCCCTTTGATGTCGAAGTAAATCTCAACCAAGGAGATAGAGATTCTCTCTATCAGCCAGGAAATGCTGTAAATCCAATTGCTAAGTTCGCACAAGATGGAATCGTAATTTGGGGACAAAGAACAACCCAAAGAACTCCTAGTGCTTTGGACAGAATTAATGTTCGTAGAATGATGATTGTTATTCGTAAGATGGTTCTTGCATCTACAAGAGCTTTGATTTTCGAACCTAATGATCCTGTAACTTGGAATCGAGTAACTAAACTTCTCGAACCTGCTCTAGATGATATCCGTCGTCGTAGAGGTATTACCGAATTTAAAGTTGTTTGTGACGAAACCACAAATACTCCTGTTCGGGTAGATAGAAACGAATTGTGGTGCCGTGTTCTGATCAAGCCCACAAAGACCGCTGAAGTACTCGTATTCGAGCTCAACCTAACCAACCAGTCAGCAGACTTGGGTTAACAGAAAACATATATAAAGTAAATGGCTAACGCATACTACGCAACTCAAACCCAAAGAACCCTGAATACTGGGGAGCTTCCAATGCTCTCTCACGGGTTAGAATCCTATCGCGCATATCAATGGGAGGTCGAAATTGATCTTCCTGCTGGTATGAGTGAAGGAGAACAATTAACCCTCGCTGCTAAGCAAGTATCTCAGATTGGATTTGCTTCTGAAGATATTGTGGTAGATCGTGTAAATGATAAGTTTCACTACCCTGGAAAGGTTACTCCCGAATCCGTAACAATTACTTTTGATAATTTGGTTAAAGGAGATACTGCATCTAAACTCTACGGATGGATGCAAAATACCTATGATCCGATTACTGGAACTTTTACTCCTCAATTCCTTCAAGGAAACGGAGGGTTTAAGTCTCATATTCGAATCTATCAGCTGGACAACGCGATGTTCCCTGTGAAGCATATTCATCTTTACGGAGCATACCCTAAGTCTTGGAAGCTTGCTGAATTTAATTACTCGACCAACGAATTTCACACTATTGAAGTAGAAATCCGGTATGATTTCGCAGTTCAGTATTCAGGTCTGGAATAATTATAAAATACTTCTATAATAGGGCATGTCTCGGAAGAGGCATTCCCTATTTATTTTAAAGGTCATGCTCATCTTCGAAGAACTTCTTGAATCTTATTCTCAGCTGAGAAAGCGGAGATACTCTTTCACTGAAGGTCTTCTTGTAGAGGGACAGCGTGTTAACTCATTTTACAATGCGGTTTTAGGAAAACGAGGTCTCGGTGCTAAGGATACCAAATCTTACATCTCAGCTCTAGAAATGAAAAAAAGAGAGCTGGAACCCATGCTTGGGAAGACGGTAGAGTTAAAAGGTTTGGGGAATAAAAGAAAATCCGCCAAGGCTGAAAGTTTTATTGCTGACATAGAACTTCGCATTGCCGCTGCACAGCAAGAGCCTGAAGGGGAAGAAGACACCCTGCCCCAGCAAAGATCTCAAATGGTAAGAAATATTGATGAGGAAAGTGGAGGAGCAACTAGACAACTGCTTGAACGTCAATTCTCAAGAATTGCAGAATCCGCTACAGCTTATGGTATTAGAGGTAGAAACGAGGAAGAGGCTTTAGGTGCAGAAGAAGAGGCTTTAGAAGCTACTCAAGGGTTGGTAAATGCCTTAGTAGGCGAAGATTCCAGAACCTGGCAAAACGTCGGTAAACTTATTAGGTCAATGAGTGGGGATAGTTTGGAAGTTTCACGGGAAACTGTTGAAGAGTTCGCAGAAGATTTAACAACCCTTCTAGATGTAGTAGAGAATCACGCCTCAGATAAGTGTGTTACAGCCCCCAAAGGAAGCAAGGAGAGGGAAGTACTAGATAGATTTTTCACGAGGGAAGGAGGAAAAACTATTTATTATGGGTCTAAAGATGGAGCAAACCCTCCAAAAATGTTAGCAGGGTATAAACATGTTCCTAGTAATGATGATCCAGAAGGTATAGCTCTTTCTTCTAGGGATAGAGCATACGGTATTAGAATTTCTTCTGGACCAGGCAGGGAGGATATCTTTAAAGATTTAATTGATGAGTTCGGCGATAAACCTATATGTGGGGAAGAAGTAAGTGAAAAAGGAAATCATGTTCCGTGCATAAAAGCCTCATCTTCAAAAGGTTGCAAATTTGCAACCGCGAGATCGGACTTCGGAGAACTCGCTCCTCAAATCTTAAGTCTTGTAGGTCACTTACGGAAAAATCCTAATGATGAAGTAAGCCGAAGAAAAGTTCTTGAATTTCTTGCATTACTGGCTGATACTACAGGCAGACAGTTTGACGGGTTTAGATCCTTGGTTACCCACCTAGACAATAACCCCGGCATGCCGATCCCAGAAGGATATGAATATGAGGAATTGGCAGGATTGCTAGATTCTTTAGGTGCGGATATGAATGATCCTGGAGTTTCCGTAGCCGTTAAACTTCTAACAGTTATGCTTACTGATTCTAAAACCTCAAAATCATTCCGAACTCTTGAGACTTTAGAAGCACAGGTTGTACAAACAGGAAAATTCCTCAACGGAAAAGATATCTCCCAGTTAAAAGGGCACGTTTCCCCTGAAAACTCTCCTTTTAATACCAACGACCATATAAGGTTTAATGAGGATTCGGCAACTTTATTTAACTCTGTAGCTGCAGCTAATGAGTTTTTAACTCTAATAGGCTCCACCTCCCCAAAAGGCGGGAAAAGAAGAATGGCAGCAGACCAAGGGCATGTAGGTACTAATATAAAAACATATGCTCCTCCTACAAATCTTAGAACTAAAGACATAGCAATGGGAACTCAAGTTGCAAGTAATGCCTTAAACTCCGAGTCTGGGGATTCTGTTATGAAGGGACATCTAATTGCTTTGAGAGAAGCAGGACTAAGTGAGGAACACATACAATCAATTTCAAGCGCAAGAGCTCGGGAAAAAGAAGCTCATGGACGTATAGTAAGTGCTTTTAGCAACCTTACTCCCCCTTCTACATCCGATAAAACAGCTACTGCTCAATGGGTAAAAGGAGTTCCTCCTAATCTAGACCATGTAAAATCAGAAGTAAGTGCTAAAATTAAAAATCTCGCAAGTCCAGAGTTGGAAAGAGCACATCGTATCCTAGAGGATTTAGAATCCTTCCAAGCAAACCCTGAAAATTTTGATAAGAAAAAAGTAGTAGACTTGCAAGCTGGTCTTATGTCCATCGAAACTACAATGGGGAAGAGTGATAGAGAATTAAGGGCTAAGATGGCTCACGATTATCTGATATCTGGAGCACAAACAGCAGATTGCGTCATGTCGGCAGGAGTTATAGGGGAAGGATTACATGAGACTACCCAAAGCAAGCTAGTTGATGATACGCTGATAGCTATGCTAAACGGTGACTATAAAATTCACACTTCACCGACAGGAAAACTTTCTATTCGAGACCCAAATACTAAAGAATGGTTGTTAAAATCAGGTCTTAGATTTAAGGATGGATTTTTAAGGTATGAATCTAATTGCAGAGGTGGTCACATTATAGACACGGCTGCTAAGTAAGAAACTCGGAATCATCCAACTCAAGAACATCTTCTAACAGGTAAACATAGTATTTTCCTTTTACAAGGATAACCTCAGGGATAGGAAACGGGTCGATACATATAAGAATATCTTTCTTCCTATCCTTCTTGTATATCAGAAGCCAAGGTTTATTAGCAAATTTACCGTCTTTAGAGGCTTGTTTGATAAAGTTATAGAAGTCGCTTTTAGGTCTCCATAAATCCTCTAAAGTAACATTGTACCCTTTCTTAGCTTCGATTACGAATTTGAAATTTTCAGGGGTAATCAAATCTCCATACACCTTGAGGTAGGAGGGAAGTTGGTGAGTACTTCCAAAGGCTCCTGAGCCTGGAGTTCTACAGAACTCAGTAGTATTAAATCTCCCGTTTAATCTTTTTGCTAATGCTCTCTCATAAGCACTTCCCTTAGCTCGGCTATTAACCTTCTTCTTCTTATGGAAATCATTTTTAAAATTTTCTAAATCCTTTGGAGATTTCTTAGACATCTTGAACTATAATAGGTCGTGGAAACAAAAAAAATCACTCTATTCGAACTAGACCCTGATAAATTCAACTGTAACTATAAAGTAAAAGAAGGACCACGAAGAATGAAATTATACATTAAAATGAATAAGGCTGAGACCGACCAATGGGCTGCATTGAAAGAGGCTGCTAAACCACCTGAGATGAGTGATAATGACTTCGCTCGTTTTTTGTTTATGCGAGGAATTGGAGCCTTTATGGAAGAACTAACTGAACGCATCAATAGAATGTCTGATGAAGAGAAAGAAACTCTTCTTAGCGATGCTGGAGTTACTACGGAAGATGAGAAAAAGACTCAGGACCGTGAAGAGCTCGAGGATTATGGCAAAAAGATGATGGAAGAAGTAAAGAGTTCCTCCGATGACTAGGGAAGTAATTACCCTTGAGCGTGAAGGACTTCTAAATTCCCTCATCAAAAACAAACGCTCCGCAGATTTTAAGGTGCTATACTACTCCAAATGGGATAAGTATAGCACTAATCTTCTTGAGTATGTAAACTCCTCCTGGGTTAACCAAAAAGGAGATGAGACGCTTTATTTAATTAATAGCTGGGACTTGCCACATTCATTTGTAGCATTCAATGTTACCAGCACTCCTTGTATGGTATCTTCCGTTAAGGGTCGTATTCGGAAGGAAGATTATCTTCCACGAGTATGGAATTCTCTTACCGGGGAGTTTCGGGTCCGTAGGAATCGGGCTTCTTAAACTCTTGATACCTTTGTATTTTCTCAACATACTTCTTGTTCTTTGTGTATAGAAGTTTCATGTTGTTTACAAATACCGTGGTAAAATAGTTGAAAGCTGAGCCATTTTTCGGATCGAAGTTCTTTAATATCTTGAAGGCAAGCACGAAGCATTCCTGCTTAGCATCATCAGGATCAATCTTGAACTTGAACGTGTGGATAATGTTGGTGATTAGTAAATCCAGCTTAGAAACGAGCTCGTCTTCGTACTCGGAAGGATTCTCAAGGTAATTCTTGATAGTTTCTTCGAACTCCTTATTGTTTAGGTAATGATTTTTGCCTTTAGCCATTGTAACCTGTTATAGATGTCGGATTTAGAAAATTTAGTAAAAAGCTTCGAAAGTGAGAACGAAACCACTTGTTCTCATCGAGTTCCTCCCGGAGATGAGAAGATTGTATTCATTCATGACTCCTACCAGAAGAAGTATGGAAGGGTTTATGAATTTTCAGACCAGGAGTACAAGATTCTAAACCTTCTGCTAAAGAAGACTGACCTTCCTTCCGACTCATACCAGTTTGTAGCCGCTGTAAAGGACTTTAATGTTAGTGAGGATGACTTGACTACGAAAGAGATTGCGAAGCATAGAGAGTACTTACAAGAAGACCTAGAGGCAATTAACCCTACTCTAGTAATCCCGCTTGGAAATCTAGCTTTGAAAACCCTAACCAAGAAGTCGGGAATTTCTACAAAGAGAGGGAAAGAGTTCGTAATTCAGCTGGACGAGGAAGATGAGAGTACTAGAATTCCTGTAGCCCCCACACTTCACCCATTCTCTCTTTACGCCGAGCCTAAATTGAGAGACTTGTTTATTCAGGACGTAAACAACGCATATAGGAAATATATTCTGAAGGTTAATAAGTTTGACGGTTCTCCTTATGAACTCCTTAATGGAGACTTGGCGAGATTCGACGAGTTAATGGATATTTGTATGGGTTCAGAGGCTGTAGCATTTGACCTTGAAACAGAGGGGTTAGATTTCAAGAAGCATAAACTTCTGACGTTTGGAATTTCTTATGATGAGAATCAAGCCTTTGTATTTCCCATAAACCACAAGGAAAGTGAATGGTCTCCTTCTGAGGATAAACATATCAAGAAAAGATGTGCAGAGCTTCTAGCATCTACATCAGTAGCCAAAATTGCTCATAATGTAAAGTTTGATTATAAATTCTTAAAAAATTGGGGCTTGACAGAGTTTAATAACTTAGAAGATACTCAAATCATGCATTCGCTTGTAGATGAGAATCTTCCACACGCATTAATGGATTTAGTAAAACAGTATTTCCCTGAAGTCTTGGAGGACTAAAATGTTAACTGTAACCGAAGGAGCTTTTCACGACTGGGCAAATATGCCTTTATCAGACATGGCATATGGAAATGCCATGGATACAGATTTTACTCTTAGAAGTTGGAAAATTCTAAGAAAGGATATGACGGCTAAGTGCTTGAACCCTGTATACAATAATCTAATCAAAGATATTACGCTTATCTTAGGAGATGTAGAGGATAGAGGAATTTCTGTAGACCAAGAGTATTTGAAAGTGTTAGATGAGAAGCTTGCAGAAACCCTAAAAGTGTTACATAAGGAGCTAGACGAGCTATGTCCTTGGGACGATGATTTGAACCCAAACTCAAACCAGCAACTAGGAAAGTTGTTGTTTGAAGAAGAGGGGTTTGGGCTAATACCTCAAGATTTTTCATTAAAAACAAAAGCTCCTTCTATTACGGAGGAGCATCTGACCAAGCTCACGTCAGATATTTCCTGTAGTCAGGAAGCCAAGGACTTCGTAGTGAAGCTTCTAGATTATAAGTACAAGACAAAGCAGTATAAGACGTATGTAAAGGGGGTAGAAGCGGCTTTAGGATGGAATGAGGATGGTCGTATCTACTCAAATTATAACTTCACTGCGACCGTTACAGGGCGTCTCAGCTGTTCTAAGTATTCAGCGGGAAGAACGAAAGATATGAGTAAAGGTGTTTCTTTTCACACACTACCTCGCCCAACCGCTGACAGCGTGAATATTAGAAATCTCATGAAAGCGGATGAAGGTAAAGCCTTTATTACGGCTGACTTCTCTACCGCTGAACTTAGAGTATTAGCTCAGTGCTGTAACGACGAGAATCTTATCCATGCATTTCAATCAGGTCAAGACTTGCACAAGTATACTGCGTCCTTGATTTATGGAAAACCCCCGGAAGATATTACAAAGGACGAGCGTCAAATTGCAAAATCCTGTTCATTTCTTATTGTGTATGGGGGAGGTCCTACCAAACTCGCACAGCAAACAGGAAAGACTGTAGACTACTGCAAGAGTATATTTGCGGCATACCAAGAATCCTTCCCAAAGGTATTCGAGTGGATTAAGTTTGTCCATAAATTTATTCGAAAAAACGAATGTGCGATTAGTTTGTTTGGTCGCAGGAGACATCTATCTAATGTCAAGAGTCCAATCAAAAAGTATCAATACAGGGCTTTAAGGCAAGGAATGAATTTTGTTATCCAAAGCTCTGCATCTGACATGATGCTTCATGCGTTAAAAAGATTAGATAAGTCTTTGAGGGATAAAGGATATGACGCTGAAATTCTTGCCACCGTGCACGATAGTGTGGAGATTCAATGTGACCACTCTATCGTAAAAGAAGTTTCCGAGCTAGTAAAGAAAGAGCTTACAGATACTTCGGACTTAGAAAGAATGTACCATCTAAAATTCAAAGTTCCTTTTGAAGTAGATGTTGAAGTTGGAAAAGCTTTTGGAGATGGAATTGAAGTAGAATTTTCAAAAGCCGGAGAAATGGAAAACCTAAAGACGATAATGGAATATGTCCAAGACGCATAGAGTTGTAGTTCTTTCAGATATACACCTGAGAAGTGATTATATCCCTGGATTTCTAGATGCCCAAGTTAAGTCGTTAACACGCCTTGTGAACAGAAAACCTCCGGACTCAGTTATTATCGGAGGAGATATATTCCACAAAAGAAATCCCTCAGGGGATGAACTATTAGCATTTGATAAGGTTTTAGATTCTTTCAAATGCAAAGACATTTATGTTTTAAGAGGAAATCATGACACTATACACAAAGACGGCACGTCCGAGTCTACGTTATCGCTGTTCGAAAACAAAGCGAAAATTATTACGGATACCAAAACATACCGAATCGGGTCGGCAACTTTTGATTTCATTCCTCATTACGAAAGCGAAGAGAAGATAGTAGATGAAGTTAAGAAAAGCAAAAATCATATCTTCGGTCATTTTGGGTTTAACGGGTGTATATCTAACGGCTTCTATGCTTTCGAAACTAAGTTAAAGAAATGGCATTTTCCTAAAAAGAAATTAGCTTTCTTAGGGCATATACATAAGCCTAAAAAATACGATAATATATACGTTATTGGAACACCCTACTCTAACTCATACGGAGAAGCAAATGCTGTAAAGATGTCTATGGAACTTCTTATCCGAGATGGAAATATAGAAGTTATTAGAAAACCTATAGATTTCGGCATCCGCCACGTAGAGTGTACAGTTGATGAGCTTCCTAGTGCCAATAAAAAATTTAAATTTGATTCCTTTTTTACAATGTTACGAGTCAAATTAGACCGATTAGATGAGTATGTGGAAAGACAATTACATGATAAACTTATTACTGATTATAAAATCGATCACCTGGAACTATCTTTTGAAGATATTCTTCCTAAGTTCGGCTCTTCTTATTCTCCTGATACTAAACTTATTTCTTTAGACGATAAGGTAATTGAGGACTATTTAGATTCTCGAGACTCAATCTTTTCCAAAGAAGAACTTTTAGAGGCTTTAAAGCTAATTAAAGATGAAAATTAATAGCGTAAAGATAGAGGGTTTTCTTTCCATCAAGGAAGCAGAGCTTAATTTCGAAGATTACTCTGGGCTTATACGAGTCTTAGGAAAGAATAAGGACACTAAGCCTTTTTCTTCCAACGGGGCGGGAAAAAGTTCTATTATTGAAGCAATTGTATTTGCTTTGTTCGGGAAGACCATTCGAAAAACTACCGAGAAAAGTATAACGCATAACCTTTCAAAGAGCCAATGCAAAGTTACTCTGGTTGTAAATGATAATATCACAATCACTAGGACGAAGAAACCTCCCTCCCTTATCGTAGACTCAAATGGAGAAAACTGCACATTAGAAGGCATCCAGCAAACACAAGCAAATCTTGAAAAGATTCTGAATACTAATTATAACGTATTCTTGGCTTCTATTGTGTTCGGACAGCAAAACTCAATTAATTTTTTATCTTCTTCGCCCGAAGAGAAAAGGTCTATAATTCAAAGTTTTTTAAATGTTACGGACTTGTTTAAAAATCGTTCTAAGATCAAATCTTTAAAGACCCGTTATAATAATGAAAAGAAGATCGCAGTTACTTTGCATTCAGAATCGGCACAAAAAGTTAACTCTTTAAAAACTAAAAAGTCAAACTTACGAAAAAATAGGAAAGACGCATATGCCTTGCTTTCCCCAGAAAAGGAAAAGTTTATTCGTAAGATGTCCTTTACGGATATTAAAGATTTAGAGAATAAGCGTAACGATTTAGAACTTGAACACAGAAGTAAAGAGCATGCCTTAAAAACTTTGGAAGACACCATTATCCGTCTCAAGAAAGAAATTGAATTTCTCTCAAGTAATGAGTGCTGTGAACATTGTGGAAAAGTTCCCTTTGCTCACTACAGCAAGAAACTACAGAATGAGAAAACCTTAGAAGACTCCTATCAAGAACGAGATATAGTCCGTAAACAATTAAAGGAAGCTTCTTTGGAAATTGACAAAGTTCAAGTGCCTATTTCTTCTAGCGACTATGAATTGATTGAGGGGGTAAAGAATACTGAGGTTGAGATGAAGGTAATTACTAGTCAAATTAAATCTCAGCAACGTTTAACCAGAAAACACTCTAAAGAAGTTGAGGAAGCTCAGAAAAAATATGATGTTATGCGATTTTGGGAACACGCGTTCTCAGAACAAGGACTCGTAAAGTACGTTATCCAGCACATCTTGGAATATTTCAATGACCGCTCCAATTATTATTTGAGCGTCCTGACCAAAGGTAATTTCTCAATCTCATTCGATGACCTTCTGGACGAGACTATTAAATCAAAGAAACATAAAGTATTTTTTGACGCTCTTTCTGGAGGGGAGAAGAAGAAAGTATCCCTAGCTGTAATGCTTGCTTTAAACGACCTTCTAATACTATCAGGCAAAAGCAGGTCTAATTTAGTGTTCTTCGATGAAGTCGCAGACTCTTTAGACCAAGAAGGCGTGAAGGGATTATGCGAATTAACCAAAGAGATTACCAAAGAAAAAAAACTCTTTCTTATTACACATAATGATTATATGACGTCTTTAATAGAGGACGAAGCAGATGTTCTGCATGTAACCAAGAAAAAAGGAGTTACTTCCTTTAAGTAACCATACTATCCACATACGAAAAAGATGATTAAACCACACGGAAAAAGACTATTAGTCGAAGTTAGAATAAACAAAGTAGAGTCCAACTTCGGAATTATTATCCCCGATGAAGCACAGGATCAAAAATCCTCGGAAGGAATTGTACTTGCTGTAGGGCAAGATTGTGTTATTAAGGAAGGGGAATACGTACTCTATAATGATTATATTGGGAAAGTTGTAGAATGGGATGGGAAAGAACTAATTCTTATCGATGAAGACGAAGTTTTAGCTACAATCGAGGACGAGTAATGGCTTACGAACTCCCTGAAGATTCCCTTCAAGAAACTATCTTCCACTCTAAGTACGCATATCCAGGCGAGAAAAGCTGGAAAGAGTGTGCCAGACGAGTTGCCCGTAAAGCAGCTGACGTAGAAACCCCAGAAACCAGAGAAGTTACAGAGAAAAAGTTTTTCGATGCAATTAATTCCGGAGACTTTTGTCCAGGGGGACGAATTCTTTTTGGTGCGGGAAGAAGCAAATATAACATGCTTAACTGCTATGTCCTCGACCCAGAAGACTCTGTAGAATCTATTGGAAAAGTTGTATCTGACATGTACAAGATTTCCTGTGCTGGAGGAGGCATCGGATTTAATTTCTCCAAGATTAGACCTAAAGGGGATGATATTCAGAATATTAAATGGTCCGCTCCCGGTTCTATTTCAGTTATGAAAATGATTAACGAAATTGGGGAACATGTTCGTGCGGGCAAAAACCGAAGAACGGCTCTTATGGCAATTCTTAACATTAGCCACCCTGATTTCTTAGAGTTCCTAAATGTAAAATTAGACAGAGGAGAACTAAACAACTTTAACATTTCTGTAGCGATTACAAAGAGATTTATTTCTGCTGTAGAAAATGATGAAGAGTGGTACTTTACTTTCGGAGGTCGCCACAGCAAATACTACACGTATGACTTAGCCAGAACTTCGGAACTAGGAAACGACACCATAACAGTAGTTGCTAAAGATGAGGAAGATGCTATTGGTCGTGCAGGGATTTCACACCAGAAGCATTACAAGGATACATTCTCAGACGCAAAAAAAATTCCTTTAATGGCAAAAGATATATGGAAACGTATCATAGATAATGCGGTAGAATCCGGAGAACCCGGAATTTTTAATATCGATTTTGCAAATGAATACACGAATGTCTCATACTTCGAAGACATGCCCGCAACAAATCCCTGCGGGGAAGAGGTTTTGCCTGCTTATGGAAACTGTTGCTTGGGGCATATTAATTTGTCTAATATGGTGGATATTGACGGTGATATTGACTGGCGTCGCCTTGCTAGGTCTATTAGGACTGGTGTTAGATTTCTTGATAACATCCTTACGTCAAACCATTTTCCCATAGCAGAGTGCGAAGAAGCAGGAAGCCGTAGCCGTAGAATCGGTCTTGGAGTGACTGGATTACATTATTTCTTAATTAAGGCGGGATACCGTTATGGTAGTGAGGACTGCATTGAGTTTTTAGAAAGGCTTTTTGCTACGATTCGAAATGAAGCCTATAAAGCTTCTATGTATCTCGCTAGGGAAAAAGGAAGTTTTCCTGCTTACGATTTCTCCAAGCTCAGAGACGAGAAGTTCATGAAGACTCTTCCGCCTAGAATTAGGTCGGATATTAAAAAGAACGGCTTGAGAAATGCAATCCTTCTTACAGTGGCTCCAACGGGAACTATTTCTATGGTTCTAGGAGTTTCTACAGGACTGGAACCAATCTTTGCTCCTGTGTATAAAAGACGTTGGAGGTCTGGGTCTACTGATGTATGGAATGAGACCCTTGTAATTGACCCTCTGTTCAAGGACTTATATTTGCGAGGAAGAGATGTGTCTCATTGTGTGGGAGCATATGATGTTACTCCCGAGGAGCATATCAAGGTGCAGTCAGTGGTTCAACAGTTTATTGACTCCGCAGTATCAAAAACTTGCAATCTTCCGGCTACCTTCTCCCCAGAAGGATTATATGATGATTTGATTACTTACGCCAATGACATTAAAGGATTCACCTTTTATCGAGCAGGGTCTAGAGGGAATGAACCTTTGGAAGCTGTAGATATTAGCACTATTGATTTGGACGCGCTAATTAAAGAAGGAAAGATGGAAATCCTTGCTCAAGGAGTAGATACTTGTAAGAGTGGAGTGTGTGAAATTTAATGCCTATTTATGAATACAAATGCAAAGAGTGCAGAGTAATTTACGACTTAAACTGCTCTATGAAGGACATGAAGAAATATATCATGTGCCGAGAATGTGGAAAAAGAGCAACTAGATGCTATGAAGGTCAATCCTTTATTATTGATATGGATGAGCCTACTGGGAAATTTTACCATAACGTAGGAAACGACAAAGGCTCAGCTCTTAAGTGGCATGATGGGGCTGTAAAAGCCACTGAAGACGCTCTTAAGTTTGACAGTGGTGTTTCTCCTTACTCTAGAATGAGCCTTAATTACGAAGAACTGGAAAAACAGGGCGAATGTAAGAAAGTTTCTTCGAAAGAAGCAAAAGCCCGAAAAAAATCTTCCGCGAAAATGGTTAGGGATGCTGCAAATAATATGGGCAAGGGAGAACTAGACATTGTAACCCGTGCAGATAGAACAAAGTCTAAGTAATGCGAGTTAAGATTTTTAAGTCTGCCCCCGACCTCCCTACCCCCGCATATAAGCACGATGGGGATGCAGGGTTTGATATTTACTCTAACGAGGATATTAATGTTCCTGGAGGGGGAGTAGTACTTGTCGATACAGGCATTAGAATTGCAGTTCCCTACGGTTATGAGGCTCAAATCCGACTTAGAAGCTCTTACGCAAAGAAGAGCATTTTAATTCCGAATGCTCCTGGAACCATAGATTATGGTTACAAAGGTCCTGTAATGGTTGCATTGAGAAATACTCACCCCCATATAGCATTTCATCTTTCAAGAGGAGAGAGATTTGCTCAGATTGTAATTAACGAACTTCCACTTGTAAAGCTTAAGGCGGTATCCAAAGAGGAATTCTTTGAAGATGATACGGATAGAGGGGAAGGTGGTTTTGGTTCTACAGGAAAGTGGTAAATTTTTGAGCCGAGGACTCCTTTAATAGTAGGATGACTTCTACTCAGTACGATCTAGCAGACGATATTCAACGCGGTATCATCTACTTGTCCAAATCGGACAAAAACTTCTTAATCCAGGCAATGCCTATGGTTAAGCCTGAGTATTTTGAATATCCCTCTCACCAGAAATTCTTTACTGTAATTATTGATTATTACAAGAAGTATCAAAAGCTTCCTGCTGATGATTTCGTATTGGAAGAGGTTAAAAAGGTTATGTCCCCAAGCGAACTTTTCTCTGACTATAAAGAAGAAATGGGACGGATTAACCAGTTAGACAAAACCTCTTTATCTAACGAAGATTACTTACTGGACTTAGTAGAGAGTTTCGCTAAAGAGCAAGCCGTACAGGAAGCACTTTTAGAATCTATTAATCTAATGAAAAAGAAAAAGTTTTCTGATATTGAAAATGTAATGCGAGGAGCACTTACGGTTTCAAGAGACGTAGACTTAGGATTGGATTACTTTAATTCTTTAGACGATAGATGGGATAGGACAAAGAAGGAAACTAGAATTGCCAAGTACAGAACTATTCTCCCATCTTTAAATCAAGCATTGGAGGGAGGATTAGCCGCAAAAGAACTTGCCATGGTCGTAGCACCTCCTGGAGTTGGAAAATCTTTGTATCTTGCTAATCAAGCGGTAAGGTCTTGTTTTGACGGGAAAAATGTTCTATATATCTCTTTAGAGATGTCCGAAGACCGAGTAGCACAAAGACTGGATAGTATTATTACTAGAATTAAGCAGAATGAGCTGAAAGATAAGGTTGAATCCCTAAAAGGTAGGCTTAATAAGATATCAGAAACATCCTCATCTTCTGGGGAACAAATAGGACGATTAAGAATTAAAGAATTCCCTACGAAGAGAGCGGATATTAATACCATAAGAGCTTTCCTTGTACAATTAAAAAATTATGAGGACTTTACCCCTGATATTGTACTTATAGACTATTTGGAATTACTTATGACAGATTCTACCCTCGCGGAATACCAAGCACAGGAACGCCTAGCTCAGGAACTACGAGGTCTTGCTATTGAGAATGAATGTCTTGTCTGGACCGCAACTCAAACGAATAGGGAAGGTAAAAGAGTAACCTTAATTACAGATACTGAACTTGCAGACTCCTACGGAAAGACACGAGTTTGTGATTTAGTCTTTTCTATAAATCAAACCGAGCAAGAGTTTGATAATGGAGAAGCCAGAGCATATATTATTAAGTCTCGAAATGGACAAGCAAGATTTATTGTTCCTATGAGTATTAATTATGATATGCTTACCATCAGCCAAATACAAATAGCCCAAGATGCCGCCTAAAGTAACATTACCAAAACACCCTTTAGTTTTAAATGTAGGATTTAAAACTTTTAAAATCGTACAGAAATCTCTAGAGAAAGACAGTCTTTATGGGTGCGTAGAATTTGGAAAGAATCAAATTACTGTTGACCCTAACCAAAATATTACGGATTACAGAGGAACTTTGCTACATGAGATACTTCACGTATACTTTGACCTGTTTGGTCTTGGAGACGATGACGAAATGCCCACAATCGGCAATGAATTTATAACACATATAACCTCTAACATTATGCAATTGTTATGGGGCTTAAACCCGGAACTATTTGCATTTATTTTTGACCATGACGAGTAACGACATTAAACAAACGTATGAAGACCTAGAAGATAAGTACATGGAAATTTCAAAGCAGTACTTAGGCTTAGATGAGTCTCGCTTAGGAGAAGCCTTAATAAAGCACTCCTCAACCTATGCATATTTCGCATCCGTTCAGTCTTACGCCAAGAAGATTAAAGACCTAAAAGCTCTTCAATTGGAAGGTTCAGAAGCTGTTTTTATGGAGCGACGTAGAAAGGAAATGACCGAGGCAGGTCCAAAACCCACTCAAGGAGCCTTGAACTCCTACATTCTCTCAGTCCCCGAATTAGTGGATATGAGAGCAGACCTTTTAAACGCAGAGAATAAATATAATCTCGCTAAAAACATTGTAGACGCTCTAAACCACCAGCAAAGTATGCTTGTACAAATTTCCGCAAATAAACGTGCAGAAACCAAGCTGCATGAACTTTAATATACAGACTAGAATTAACTAGCAAACTAAAAAACAACAAAAAAGAAAATGGTAAACATCGACGAACTAAGAAAAAAGTACAACCAGATTAATAAAGTTCCCGGAGGGGACAATGCTGAGTTTCTTAAGAAGTTTCTGATGACTGAAGAAGGAGCCACTTTGGTTCGAATTCTTCCGTCTAAAGATCCTGAAAAGGAATTTTACGCAGAAACTGGAATTCACCGCATTAATGACCGCAATTATCACTGCCCTCGGGTTCAAGGAGGCGAGTGTCCTGTTTGTGACCTAAGTTTCAGGCTTTGGAACACGAAAGAGGAAGGTAACATCGCCATTGCCCGAGAAATCAAGGCACGTAAGCGTTTTTACCTGAATGCTGTTCAGAAAGAAACTGGAGAAGTTAAAATTCTTTCTATGGGAGTAAAACTCTTTGGTAAGATTTTGGATTGCTTCTTTGATGATGATTACGGGGATATTACAGACCTTAAGACGGGAAACGACTTTAAGATTTTTAAAGATAAATCGGGACAATGGCCAAATTACGATAAATCAGCTCCGAAGCCGGTAAAAACTGAAGCGGGTACTCCTGCTGAAGTAGCAACTTGGATGGACGAGCTTCATGATATTCATGGACTGATTAAAGTAGCGTCATACGAAGATTTGAAGGCATTAGCTCAGCAAATCACGGGAGATGATATTGTAGAGCAGGCTAAAAAGGCTGAAACTTCTAGCCCTGTAGAAACCTCTGAGGGTGAGGAAGATTATCTCGCACATCTGAAAGGATTGGGCGAATAACTAACTTTTAATATTGTAAATTTTTATGCCCTCTGGGAACCCTCAGGGGGCTATTTTTTTAAAACATGGAAGAACAGAAATTTTTTAGTGATGACGATAGGCTTAAGATCTTAGCAGTTCCCGCTAATCATGGAGGGTGTAGCTATTATCGCATCATTATGCCTATGCAAAAACTAGCTCAAAAATTCCCCGATAAGGTCGAAGTTATTTTTGAGCTAAATCCCTTACAGTGGGATGAAAAAACAAAACAGCCCGTAGAAGGGATGGAGGTATCAGATAACATGAAGAAGGCGGATATCGTCTTTACGCAGAATATCTCTAATTTTGGTGCGAGATACATGGTTGAACTTGTGCAGAAGACCAAGGAGATGAATAAGTTCTTTCATTACGACACTGATGACCTTCTAACAGACCTTTATGAGGGACATAGGTTAGAAGACTTGTATAAAAACCATAAGCTAGATGAGCTTACAAAGGCTATTTACAACAACGCAGATTTAGTATCTGTAACCCAAAGAAAGTTCGCAGAAAGAGTTATGCCTTTTATAAAAGGTACTCTTGTCGTAATTAAAAACGCAATTGATTACGACTTACCTTGTTGGAATTTTCCTAAACCTCAAGTCCCTAAGAAAGCTCCCTGTCGAATTGGATGGGTAGGAGGAATTCACCATGAGCAAGATTTAAAGCAGGTTCCCAACGTTGCTATGGGAGTTAATGCCAAAGTGGGACCTGAGAAAGTTCATTGGAGATTCTTTGGGAGACCTCCCCTTAATAAGAAAGGCGACAAAGGTGATTGGCAACAGGACGTATGGAATAATTATGAGAAGATCCTAACCAGAGGGATTCGGCATAGGAATTGGGCTGTATATCCTGCAATGGCATCCCACCTGTACGGAGCTATGTTTCCGAATATGGATATTGCTATTGCTCCCTTGGAGTGGAATAACTTTAATGACTCTAAATCCGAAATTAAGCTTATGGAGTGTGGTAGGTATGGGATTCCTTTAATTGCTACAGACTGCGGATGTTACGATGAGGTTATTAAGAATGGGGTTACGGGGTACCTTGTATCTAAGGACAACCCAAGGGGTGAATGGGTTTCAGCTTTGTCTCGCCTTATTAAAGACAAAGATTTACGAGAAGAAATGGGTAGAAATCTGAAGAAAATCACAGATGAACGCTTTAATATTAATAATCATATACATTCCCGCTTGGAGTTATATGAACAACTTTTAGAACGTGTCGAAAATTAAAATAATATCGGGCTGGACTAACCCTGGAGGTTCTACGGTTGCATTTATAAACTTGTGTAATCTTTTTAACGAGAATGGTTTAGATTGTACGTTTTATGGTCCTCATGATTGGCACTTGGACAAGTGTAAGGCGGGAAGACTTCAAGAGTGTGCTGTAAATGAGGAAGGTGAAAATCTCATAGTACACTTTTTGAAGTTTCCTGAAAGACCTGAAAGCTCGAATAAAGTTATTTTAGCTTGTCATGAGAAGCAAGTATTTCCCATAAAGGAAATAAAGCCTTTTTGGGATGACATCGTATATGTGTCTGAATCTCAAATGAAGTGGCAAGAAGTTACGGGGGAGATTATCCCCAACATAATTTTCCCCCTTATTGAAAGAGAAAAATCCTTTGTATCTGCAGGAGCTATTGGAAGTATAGATAGAAACAAAAATACGCATGTTTCCATCGAAAGAGCTTTAGCGGACGGGCATTCTGAAATGCTTCTATACGGGCTAGTAACTGATGAAGTGTATTACTCCGAGGAAGTAAAAAACTACGTCGAGTCTGGTTACGCAAAAATTATGAAACATGAGAATGACAAACAGAAAATGTATGATACCCTTTCAGATGTTTATCATAGCTCACTCAGTGAGACTTTTAATTTTATTAAGCCTGAGTGTGAAAAAGCAGGTGTTAGGTATCA